>JAABUL010006614.1_pt1 | contig 13198 bp, 12 predicted proteins | sample 5559151 | NCBI WGS metagenome assembly JAABUL01 (sample SAMN10711876, study PRJNA513368) | rock metagenome | isolation source: Antarctica rocks | place: Antarctica: Victoria Land, Pudding Butte sud | reverse complement strand
GCAGGACCGTTGTTTCGTTATCAGAGTTAGCATTCTGGCTAGTCTGAGACGAGAGTCCTGTCGACTCCCCGTTGTTCGCTGCTGTGGTGCTAGATCTGAGCACACTACAGTTGGTCCCAATGCTCAATATCAGAGAAATACCGAGTAAGTGAGTTTGAGAAAGCATCGGTGAATGACGAGAAGAGGAGATTCAGCCATAGTACAGAGTACACGCGACATTCAGACAAAAGATCTAATCACGCTGCACACATGCGGCAAATATATGACTTATTCCGAGCCCCTGGTCAGTTGGTGGTCCGGCTGTACACTTGCGGCTACAACTGATGTAGTCTTGTGCTACCGTTGACTCGCGTCAAGACGGTCGAAGCGAGGCCCAAATCTTTCTTTCGAAGGCGATCCATGGTTACCGCTGAGGGCTCCCCCGCGCAGATAGGCGCCAAATAAGCCTGCTATTATCGCATTGTCCTGATCTGTGCAGCCAATGAGCCAAAGTCGGACAACACAATGCGGTAACCGGAAAATCAGCCATGAGCCAAGTTATGAACATCACCTGAAATCCTCAGCACCACCGAAGCCCTCCGCCGTCGTCGTTTCCGCCCAGTCGTTTTGATGATGATAATTATGAGTCGTGCATGTTGCATTCGGGATGTGTGGAGAGGACAATCGTTACTGATGAAAGCAGAGCGCTAAACATTACCACTTGAAATTCGATTGCCATGTTCCCTGTGCGCTTTGTAACTTGGAGTAATAGGTCTGAATAAAAATGACGAATCTCGAAACGACGAGTCTGAGCCTATATCTAGCGGCGAGGCGTTTCCGATAAACTATTGGCTGATACGACCCTCACAAGCGTTGAATGACCCACATGAGTATTAGCGTAGTGGCCTTGATCAATCCAGCGAGATTATGAGCGGAAGTATAGAAACGCCGCGAAGGCTGCAAGACCAGAAATGGTTTCTTTATATACTCATGCAATGTGCCTTATCCTTAGTGTACATTGGTATTTGCCCTGTTAGGTCGGTGTTGTTCTCGTGCTTCTACTCACTTACATACAAGCTTACATTGAACTCTTGAATGCATACTTAGATCTGAAAAATCGTACAGCACCCCGTCCAAACCATGCAGATGGCAGCCTACGATAAGAACACATCACCAAAGTTCGCAAGTAGGCTCCTTAATGGGGCAATCGAAAGCTTCTTTGAAGTCTCGTGAATTCGCCATCGTACCCTGGACACCATTAGGATAAACCTGTTATGACAAAGATGCACGACTTACCAAGATGCGGGCCCAGGTAGGTGAATGGGGATCCCGATAGACAAGATTGACTGCGGTTTCGGGTCTGGTCTTACCACACCACCAATTTGAGTAGGATATAAAGAACATCTGCTCTTTGGAGAAGTGCTGTAAGCCTGGCAGAAGCTCTTCAGGCTCGTCAACATCCATCTCTTTCCACGCAGCGAACGCGGCATTCAACCCTCCTGCATCGGCGATATTTTCCCCAAGCGTGAGTTTGCCGTTAACATGGAGTGGAACCCCGTTCGGATTTGGCACCGTGAAGTTGTAGTATTGGTCTACGAAACATGAAGCTTTATCGATGAAGGATTCAATGGTCTTGTTGTCCCACCAATCAGTGAAATTCCCCGTTTCATCATAGTGCCTTCCAGTGGAGTCGAAAGCATGTGATAATTCATGCCCACTGACAGATCCAAATGCACCGTAACTCAGATACTGGGGTATGCTTGGGTCATAGAAAACCGGAGCTTGCATGATTCCGGCAGGGAAGACTATTTCGTTTCCCGCAGGGTTGTAGTACGCATTGACTGTATCAGCTGTCATGCCCCACTCGTCACGGTTGGTGGGTTTGCCGAGTGCAGACCACTCGCGCTTGGTGTCAAATATCGCGATGGAAAGGGCGTTATCGAAGTATGCCATACTTGAGATGTTGAGAGATTCGTAATAATCCTGTAGGTCAGAGGAGTCACGAACGTCTGGGCTCTTTGTGGGATACCCAATCTTCTGGACGATCTAGATATGCGCCCGTCAGCGTTTATTTGGAAATGTACAAATCGGACCTCGAGACATGCTAGAAAAGCGAGTGAGCCCGCAAGCTGTAAAGCAAGTTGCCCTTTCAGTGACCAGAAGGAAGGGACCAAGAGGGAGTCCTTACATTGTGGACCTTCTCGATACCGAGGTCCTTGACATCCTTGGTCATCCAATCTACGTCATTCAATCTCTTGATGAATTGCGCCTTGATGTCCGAGACGATTCGATCACCGAACTCCTTAGCTTCCTGGGAGAAGGCTTTCTCTACGAAGAACTTGCTAAGAATCCAGCCCAATCCACCATCGGTGAATTTGATGCACGTCCTCCATCTTTCTTCTGAAGACTCAGGGTCTTTACCTTGTAGCTCGTTATTGAATCTTTTCAATGGCTTCAGGACATCGTCTTCTATTCTGTAGCCATACGTCTGTACGGTCTTCCAGACAAAATACGCTTGCAAAGTCTCTACGCTTGTCTCCTGCAGGACCGAGGACAGCCGTTTTAGGTAAGATGGTGAGCCAACGATCAGCTTTTCTGGACTGTAGCCTGATGGTGCAAGCCTTTCAATGACGAATGACACTGAAAGTTGGGGAAGTAACCCTCTTACTTCGTTCAGAGAGCGTGGATTATAGTACTTTGTGGCATCGTCTGCATCCTCTGCGTCTGGTGTCGCCTTGGCTAACTTTGACTCAAGCAGAACAAGGCTCTCCACCAACTCGGCACTATTCGTGGAGAAGCGGTCCCGCAAAGATTGGATACCCGCGGAGTGTGGTCCGGCTTGTGAGAGCAGAGCCTCTAAAACTTGACCGATCATCTTACCGTACTCCACAACTGTGTGAACATCCTTGTAATACTCTTTTGAGGGGAGACCAGGCTGACGAGGCGCAGCCAGCATTACTATAACACTATCCGGATCTTTATCGTCGGCCTGTGACCAATCAGCGAAACTTGCAAGCAATATTAATTTTGAATGACAAACCCCGACAATGAAATCTACCAATGCACTAACTCCAATACTGCTCAGATAGGCCATCGTCTTCGACAGCTGATTTTCGCCTTGGAACGAAAGCCCCTTTTGGCCTTCACTTTTGAGGGTCGGGAATAATTGGGGATCATCGTGGGGTCGTAAAGCTGGGAACAATTCCTCGATTTTGCGAAGCACGCCGAGCAAAGGAGCGGAACCCAGCTCTTTGATCTTAGCCTCGTTCATGCAAGACTCATAGCCATCATGCAGCTTGTCGAAGATCTTGTGCTTGGCCAAAGAATGGGTTTCCACCCTTTGATTTTCGATTGGATAAGGCGACTCCAACAGATGACGCAGTATTTGCTGGGAATTTTCTGCCATAATCGTGCCTGTAAACGAGCTTCCCTCTGATGACGTTCTCCATAGTCAGCAATTGCCATGGGGAAAGAACATTACGAGTCTTGAGCATGACTGGGTAGTAATTACGCCCAGAACATGTCTTGAGACTCGCAAATTGGTGCAAAACTGGGCATTTTGGGCTGGAAAACACATACGGTCTGCTCTGAGATCGTGTTTCTCCGCCCAGCCTTCGCAAACGAATTGGTCAAAATTCGTACAAGGGTCGATGTCGCGGTACCTGGGCGATATATTCTCAAGGATTTCGGATGCAGCAAGGACGCATTCTGGCGTCAGACATATGGTCGGATCCTTTGGCGACGGCTCTGGCTTCGGCGTCGGCGCTACTGTTGCTGTTGGCTCCGGCGGTGGCGCTGGCTCTGGCGAAGACGTGCCTTTGGCCATGACTATGGAGGGTATGAGATCAAGCATGAGGAGGGTACAATAGGAAGCATACCTGCAAAGTAGACAATCAGAGCAACGATACCACCCAACAACAACAGACCAAGAGCAATTATCATAAGATTGTTCAGAGCCCAATGCCAGGCCTTTTGTAACCAAGCGCGAGCTCCCTCCTGCTTGGGTGCCCCTCCATCAGTTGCATCTCCACCATCTGACTCAACGTCATTTGGAGCATCGTCAGCGAGGAGAGGAGCAGCTTCGCGATTGTTTGAAGATGTCATGACTCTACTTCTTTAATTATATTGCTTTAATATCGCCAGCAGACGGGGGAAAAGCCCGTAAAGTGAGATAAACCAATCTATCTATACAAAGGGAAGTCGAGAGTACAATGATCTCGGTCAATAGAAGGGAAATGCCCGAATCGGAAAGATAGGCATCGGACTGTAGGCGGCAAGAACCGCTAGAAACAGGATCTTAGATCTGGAACATCATGACGCTTTAGGGCTGAAAGTATAATTTAATACACCACTTGTGCACGCTAGCGTCTTGCATGATATACTGGCGGGGGAAACTACGAAGCTGCATGGTTGGAGACACGTTCTATACATAAAGCCTAAGCAACTTTCGCAGAGCAGAGCTACCTCAAAGGCTAGGCAGCATCTCTTCGTGCTCTCGCTACCACCAAATTATGTCTCCAAGAGCCATGCGGTTTAGCTAAGAGAACACGGCAGATACTCTAACATGGTCGCCCAGCTTTGGATGAAGGCAGATTACGGTTCTCACGATGGATATTGGGAATCTGCATTCAGATGACGAGGGTGGTTTCGAGGATGCGCAGGAAGAACCCTCTCGACCCCGAGCTCTACCAAGCGACCTGCCCAAATCCCTAGACGACAGGCAACCGGTCCGCCATTATGGAGCAGAGACGGAAATGTACGACGCATGGCAAGGTACGAAATTCTGAGGCTTCTTAAATCTAACAAATTCCATGAGAATCTTCATTGACGATCGCATAGGCCAATCGCAAATCCTATCGAGTCCAATTTCTGCGCAGCCACTTGCTTTCAATCTGTCCCTGAATGACAACGAGGAGGATGACGATAGCTCTGCCCGGCGACTCGAAGACAATGACAACCGACTCATGGAGATGCTTGCTGCTCAGGCGGCGCATAAGGAAGATGGATCAGCTGTGGAGGATGAGGAAGCCATTGCGACCAACAACAAAATGTCCGACGTGGAAAAGAAGGCTATACTGCAAATATCATTACACAACGCTGCGAGCAATGGAGACATGGAACAAGTTGGCAGGCTACTACATGGTTCGGCGCGTAAATATGTCGACATCAACGGCCCAGATGAAGAGGGGACTGCGCCCATAATCTATGCCAGCTGTTTCGGCCATCAGGATGTGGTTTCGGCGTTACTAGAAGCTGGCGCGGAGGTAGACCGGCAAGACAAGAATCAGTGGACCCCATTGATGTGGGCGATGACAAACCGCCACAAGGGCATCGCAAAGATACTGCTGGACAGTGGTGCTTCGCCGACCGTGAGGTCTTCCTCTGGCCGGACAGCCTTCGACTTTGCTGCTCCGAATAGCGAGATCTCTGATTTCCTGCATCAGAATGGATATCACATCGGCAATGCTGGTGTCGATGACGACTTCTACGACAATGGGTTCTCCCAGGACCGATTCGAACAAGAGATGGAAGAGAGTGAAATGAAGAGACGTATGATGATGGAAAGCTCGATGAACCTGGAGGTCGACCTTTCAAGCCTAGGTATGGACGAGAGGCCTGAGTCCCCCGAGGAAACGGAAGAACAGCAGGACTTCGTTTGGGACAAATGCTTGAACGACCAGATGTTTGTCTTTCAAGAGAATGAGCTGGGTCACATTCTGGACATTATCATTACCACTATGACTCCACAACGGTCTACGTCGCAAAAACCGGTACCTGCGAACATCCTCTTTCTAGCTGCAAGATATGCACATTACCATGCGAGCGGAGATTTACTGGCTACCCTACTGCTATCGGCAATGGACAAAATCAATACCAAGGTCGAGCGACATCAATGGGATATGACAGTCTTAGCCTTTTGGATATCGAACGCCACTCTACTTCTACACTATCTGAAAAAGGATGCCGGTCTCGTTGGAGCAACCATTGAGTTCCAGGTTCAGCTAGTGGAGCTCATCAACGAGATCTTCATTCTTATCATAAGGGATGCGGAGAGAAGGATGGACAAGGTATTGAAAGGCTCGATTTTGGACCATGAGACGATCCCATTCGACCACCTGGAGTTCGCGGGTGAGTGGAACCTGTTCAAGTCCAAAAACAAGGTACAACCGGAACCAGTCAGCTATAAACCTCCGCCTCCCCACAAAAGAGTGCAATTGTCACCACGAAATGTCACGTCTCTGCTATCCTCTACCCTCTTTGTTCTTGACCTTTATGATATTCACTCTGTCATCACGTCTCAAATCCTTGGCCAGCTCTTCTATTGGATAGGTGCTGAGCTTTTCAACCACATCATGTCCAACAAAGTGTACCTCGCACGGACGAAAGCGATGCAAGTCCGGATGAACATTTCCGTTTTAGAAGACTGGGCTCGTACCAACAACCGGTCACCGGAACACTATGAGGACGGCTCGCTTTCAACGTCAGGGGAGAGCACAGTCGATGCAGCGCGGAAGCATTTAACTCCTGTGATCCAATTACTTCAATGGCTACAATGCTTCTCCAGCCTTGACTACTCAACAAACTCTCAAGATTCCCTAGAAAATACTCTGAAACAGCTTACTCGACTCACACCTCATCAGCTACTCCATTCCACTGGTCACTATCGATACGAGAAAGAAGAAAAAACACTTCCCAAGGTAGCCCGCAAGCGATTACTGGGCCTGCAGACAGAGTCACAGAAGAAATGGGAGCAGATGCGACGAGACCGCACCATTGCAGCGAAACGGCAATCTTCCTCAGTACAGAATGGAGCACCAGGCCTCGACAAAGCTGGCGGCCACGCCCTGTCAACGTCAGCAGCCGACGATCTCGACGGAGCCATCCTGCCAGAAGACGAAGAACCCCCATCCGAGCGCCTACTGATGGATCCAGCACACATGCTGCAATTCTCGTTGCCAACAACGGTCGATATGCGACTGAGCTACGGTGCCGGCTACGGTGGCGTGAACCGAGAGAGGGAGAGGAAGTATATACCCACCGTGCCACCGGAATTCTTAGCGAAGCTGGATATTAGCGGTAATGGCAATGGGAGCTTCATCGAGGAACGAGATTGGGATAAGTCTAGTGATGAGATTTGATGCGAGAAATGACTGGGACGATATGGGATGATTGGCATTGCGACGGGGGTTTGGGGGGAGTGGTGTTTTGGGAGTGTCTGTTACAGCGAAGGCATGCCCCTAGGATCGTGATATCACGCAGGGTGGTATGGTAGAATAAAATCTTACCGGATGATTACAGGACTAAGGTAGATGTAAGCACTAAGCACACACTTGAGCCAGCGGTCCACTTAGCGTTCTGTTCTGATATCGGTACGAGCCGTAAGCTGCGGCTGGCGGTGAGGCGGCCCCTCGGGCCCTAAATAGCCGTTACCTTCACCTTTGATTCACCGTCAGCGAGTTTCTCTTCATCTACAGTCCATATTCATTTATTGTTTTTGCATATTAGTGTATACTAGGGCCTTGACAGCCAGTCTCTGTTATTCTATGTCGACTTTCCCCGCTCAGACTGTTTTCAACGCCTAGGAATGGGCAATAACGAGGAAGTTCCCACGACGGAGCGGAATGGCGACACCATCGATAGCGACGTTGATCTCGACGAAATTGACAATGATCAGAGAGCAGTGGGGCCCCAAGCCACATTGTTGGTTGATGATAAGGGGCCAGAGCCTCCAGTGACCCGGCGCCATATGGTAGCTTTGACCTGTGGTGTGGGAGGGTGAGCAATCTTTGATTTCAGCGTATGTATGTGTATTATCACTGAGAGCAAATGCAGCTTGCAAGTCGTATGGTCTGTCATCTTATCCAATGGATCGGTGAGTAGCGTTTCCATTGCTAGCCCGTCACATGATCTTTCTTCACCTAATTTTGATGTTTTTGAAAGCCGTTCCTCGTATCACTTGGCCTGTCGAAATCGTTGACCGCACTTGTTTGGGTTGCGGCTCCGTTGTGTGGGGTTGTAGTGCAACCATTGGTCGGAATCCTGAGTGATCGGACCCGCAGCCGCTGGGGACGCCGGAGACCTTTCATCATCGGCGGCGCCATCGGTGTCATTATTGCTATGCTCGCGCTTGCTTGGGTCGAGGAAATCTTTGGCAGGTTCGCAAAGATTTCTACCACGAGCCAACCAGACGGCCCTGTAAGCACTCTGGTTATATTGATTGCCATCTTCTGGATCTACGCTCTCAACATATTCATACAACCACTCCAAGCCGGTCTGCGGACTCTCATTATAGAGACCTGTCCTACCCATCAACAGACGCAAGCCAGTGCTTGGGCCAGCGGTATGACAGGGATTGGTAATATCGTGGGCTATCTTTCTGGATTTACTGCTTTGCCGAACGTCTTTCCAGGACGTCTGACTCAATTCCAATGCCTGTGTTTGATCGCTTCTTTGTCGTTGATGGCTACTGGCGCCATGAGCTGCTTCGTCAAAGAGCGCAACTCGCCACATGCGTTTCCGGTCAGGGTAGAGCGGACAGGTCTTGGGGTGATACTGCGAGATTTGGTCCACACGTATAAACTCATGCCAAAGAGAGTCCGAAGCGTCTGTCATATACAAGTCTTTGCTTGGATGGGGTGGTTTCCGTTTTTGTTTTATTCGACCACGTGAGTCTCACCCCATGCGCAATTTCTATGACCCAAGGCTAATCAATCTTTTTGGGTGATAGCTATGTGGGGGAATTCTGTGAGTACCAAGCATCTCAACGACTCTCTTCACTCTAACAGTATCCAGATGTCGGACGCGTTCTAGCAAGGCAGATGTCTGGCTCGTCAGGACCAGGCTTCCATACTGCATCTCTCACCTCTAGAGCACTGTCCATGATTTCTGATGACAACAGAACTTTATGCGCAGATGCTATCCGCTTTGGCACATTTGCAAGCTTCCTTTTTGCGGTAACAGCCTTCTTGACCAACATTGCGCTTCCGATCATCCTTCGGTCTCTCCGCAAAGGACACCTACCTTCAACAGAGAAGTCATCAAGGCTCAGTATATCCCGAGCATGGGCTTGCGCACATGCTTTCTTCGCTCTAGCAATGTTTGCAACCTTTTTCGCGAGTTCCCAGGCCGCCGCAATATTCATAGTCGCCTCCGCAGGTCTGTCCTGGGCTCTCACGCTGTGGGCACCTTTTGCAATCATTGGAAATGAACTTGCATACCGGCAGTCATTTCAAGAAAACATCGTCGAAATGGATGGAGAAGAAGGATCGCCGTCCTCTACGGAGGTACAGGCAGGCGCCATTATGGGTCTGCATAATGTGGCCATTTCGGCACCGCAGATCGTTGCGGCGTTGGCTTGTAGTGGTATTTTTGGACTGGCCAAATTCGCTGGGAGTCATGATGGGACCGGGTGGGTGCTTAGAGCAGGAGGGTGCGCGGCATTGGTTGCGGCATATTTGACCTATGGATTCGATGATTGATATATGTGCTGACGGTTTGGCATGTTTTGCGTATAATAGAAGGTAAATCGAAGGATGAGATTTGTATCTTTTAACGTTTGCAGGTCGAGTTGACGACTGCCTATTCTGGCCATACGTTGCACCGCTAAGCGATTATGCTTCGAGGCGCTTTGCTCTTTACAGCTTATCACCTAATCTGAGCCTTTGATTGGTACGATCTGGGCAAGGCTACGGAGGAATAGATCTTGGATTGCAAATAGGTTGTGGCGCAAGATCGAGGCTTCATGATTAGTCCCGAGGTGGTCACATCTCTTACCAGGTGTAATCGCAAGCCAATACAGCAACCACGCAGATAGCCTCTCTTATGGATGCTAATCTCCACAGGCTCAATTGCTGCGGTCAATCACCATAGGATGGACTCCCTCTCGTGGGTGATGCCTGAATTGGGCGACTCACAGGCACCTGAAGCCCCCTTGCATGAAATGCAGGGGACACCATTCTTATTGCCGATGACCGAGTCGGTGACTTACTTATCATCCGAGCTTTCTTCTCTTTTCACCTGTGCGTCTCGGTCCTGGTCCTCGTGAGGCATCATCCAATTCCACGACGGTTCATGCGGTTCATCTTCTACCCCCAGATAGCTTCTAACGCCATGAGGTCCTAATCGCGTCAACATTAAAGCAGACGTGTGATGGTCCGTTGGTCCTCATCAATTCTTGCTTTCGACGCGACGAGATTGTTTCCTCATGCCTCGTTAGCCCCACGGCTGAGATATGGCGTTGTTTTTGGAACATTCATCTTGCTCGTATCTACCTTCCTCCTATTGCATGCATCCTACCCGCGCTTGTCTTTGCACCCGGATCAACACTACACTAAACATTGGAGTGGCTGGGCCAATGTTGAGAAGATTTTCATCTTGCAAGTCACCACATTACTCACCGCCAAGGTTTGATACTAAACAATGTCAGCGGAGACTCCTACTCGGACACAGGCTTTGACTACAAAGGCCGACAACCTTGCTCGGAATTTCCGCTCGGCAACCCATCGTATCCCCTCGGAACGGCTTCTGATCAAATCAATTGGCCTGTCTACCTCACAATTGAGTACAACCAGAGTGTCATAGAGACTTACAACTTCGCCCGCGTCGGCGCTACTATCGATCACGCGCTCATTCCTCATGGCTCTAGTTTTGTACATCAGTTACGAAAAGGCTTTCTCACGGTCCATGCAGACGAAGAGGGTGCGAAATGGGATGCTTCCACAACTCTTTTTGCGATCTTCTTCGGGATGAACGACGTCCTTCTTGGACTGGAACAGTATGACAAGCAGGAGATCCCATGGCTGTTTGACCAAGAATTCATCACATACGCCTCTCTCATCGAAAAAGTAAGCCCTGTCATCCACAGCTTCCAATCATCTGACTGATACAACTCCTCAAGCTCTACCATCTTGGCGCCCGCAACTTTCTATTCATGAATTCACCCCCCATCGAGCGAACACCGTACGGGTACCCTGCTCAAGGACCAGCAGCCAAATACTTCAACGCGCGACTCGTCGAAAAGGCTACCAATTTCAGTGCCACCTATCCCGACACGAACGTCTTTCAATTCGACACCCACAGCTTCTTCAATTCAGTCATCGACAAACCGCAGTCGTTCCCGGAGACCGCGCTCTACAAAAATACCACCAAACACTGCCTCAAATATGTTGGCGATACCAAGAAGAAAGGGTTTTCCGATCCGAGCTGCGGTGCGCCGATGAGAGAGCTCTTATGGCGGGACTCGCTCCATACTACTTGGCCGATCCATAGAGCCTTGGCTTCGCAGATTGCGAACCTGCTTGGCGGGTAGACCAGTCTCGGCATACAGCATGCTGATGCGTTTGCGGATAGGGAGTTATCTTAGTCACTCAAAGAGAAGGCATGCATTGTATTAGCCTTCAATATCGCCGAATGTATGAACAAACCAGCATTGAGAGTGGAGGGCTTTTGTACAAAGCAGGCCCAGGCCTTGCAATACCACAACATAACATATATATGAGCTCTGTGCCAAGGGACCCCTGGATCTAGGTGACGTGGTCCCGAGACACGCGAGCTATGTAGAGAAATGTCTGCCGTGGGACGGTGGGCGAAATCTTGATACATGATGTTCGAGATCCAAATGAATGAGGAAGAGAAATATCTTTTGAGGGGGACTCCAGTAATAATAATTACTTGGACTTCCATAATCGAAGCTCTGCAGTCAGCCGTAAAGGGCTGAATCCCTACTCAGGTTTCATGGTGTGAACCACTAGTAGGTGGAAATTCTAGTGCTTACATTACTCAAGACTAGCGTATCCGGCTAGCCGACGATGATCTAGATTCCAAGCTTAGCTATGCCATGATTGACTTGCAGCTGAGCTTCCATCTCACCGCTCCGGTCTCGCCTTTGGTAGAGGACGCCTGAAGGCGAAGCTCATAAGATGACCGTCACCTCTTAATATTCTGTGCTATCTTCGCTTGAATGATTGGCTACTGTAATCATGTTTTCGGCTACGACTGTTACATTTGAGATCCTGGGCCGCAGCTGAGCCTCCGACACTAATGCTATAATGACTCCGTCTTCAGCTCTTCTACGTTGTTGCTATAGACCTTCTCAAATTCAAATAGGTAGGGATTCTACTCATGGCAGGTCGTTGTCCGTCTTCTCGCTCCGATAGAAAGATATATCGGCATCCCTTCTATCTCTTATCTTTCCCTGCAGCTTAGTTGAAAGCCCATGTACGTTCACACATTGTGATCTTTGCACCCATCTCTGACCACCATCCAGCATGGCCGTCATATCCTTCAACGTTCTCGCCGTCCGTGACACTAAATGCACCCTCCTTGCATCATCATGCATCGCTTGCTGACTCCCCTACAGGCCGTATCATGGGTCTTTGCCGGTCTAGCATTCATTCTCACAGGAGGTCGCTTTTGGATCCGATGCACCATCATCAAAAAACTATCGTGGGACGATGCAGCCCATCTGCTAGCGCTTCTATTACTCATAGCACAAGTGGGCATTATATGCAGCGCAACATCGATGAATTACCATCCAGCCGATGAAGATCAGAGAGACGTGTCATTCTTTCTTCGTCTTGATATCGCCGGCGTTTTTGTATCGTGGTGTTGCCTCTACGCCGTCAAGGTTTCTTTCTTGCTGCTCTACCGCCGGCTCTTTCAGGTTTCGGAAAGGTTCATGAGAGCGTGGTGTTGACGTTCTGGCCGTTGATCGTTGGCATACTTACCGGATGTGGTAGCCCGTCAGACCTCGGTCATCTCGGTACGTCGCTTCCAAAGGTGCACGCAATTCTGAGACCGCAACTGATCTACCTCAGATCACTGCGAAACGTCTTCCGCGTTGCGCCGGCAGAAGATCTTTGTCACCTATAGCTGTGCTCTTAATCTGTTTTCAGATCTAGCAAGTGAGTCTCTCAGGAAGGTCAAACCCTTGCACAGCGATGGAATCTCCCTCGTTGCTAAGTGCTGATGAGTCCCAAAAGTAATGGCCTTACCCCTAGCCATGCTCAAGAACCTCCAAATGCGCACCACGGCCAAACTCGGACTCGCCGGCGTCTTCTGCTGCGCCTTCATCACCATCGCCTTTGACATCTTGCGCACCGTCGAAACCCTCACCGAAGACGAAGTCGCCGGCTCCACCGCTCTGTGGACCAATCTGGAATCAGCTATAGCCGTCATCATCTCCTGTCTTCCCAGCTTCGCAGCTTTGTTCAAGCCGAGG
>JAABUL010006613.1_pt1 | contig 13201 bp, 14 predicted proteins | sample 5559151 | NCBI WGS metagenome assembly JAABUL01 (sample SAMN10711876, study PRJNA513368) | rock metagenome | isolation source: Antarctica rocks | place: Antarctica: Victoria Land, Pudding Butte sud | reverse complement strand
CCAGGTAATCCTCTCCGCGCTGCACCGCGTCTATCCGCCGGGCGTCGAGGCAACCCGCGTACCCATCACTGCCGAAGCGGTCGCCGTCGACCCGCACGGACATGTCTACTTCCTGGACGACACGGGAACGCTGCGCGAGGTAGTGCCGTAGGCGATTCCCATTGAGCCGGCATCCGGGAGCCCTCCGTTCTTGTGTCCTTGCGCCACGGGTTATGGCTCCGGGTGTCTCAGGCTCAGGTAGGTCGTCATGTCCATCACATCGTGGGCGGGTGTAACACTGCTGACCGATCACGCGTTGTATTGGTAGATACACGAGGAGGAACCATGAAGCGCCTGATCGTGACGCTGCTACTCATCATCGCCGGCCTGCTCTCACCAACCGGTGCGGCGGCAGCGCACCTCTCACCCCCAGCCATGGTGCGCGCCTACTTCGCCGATCTCAACGCTCACCGCTACCAGGCAGCCTGGCAGCTCGAGGCGCCGTGCGACGTCACCTTTTCGATTCCGAACGGCCCCGGCGCGCCAATCGGGTCGGGAGGTTATGGGGGGAGAGGCGCCTGGACGCCGGCGCCGGTCAGGGTTACCCGGCACCCCATTCTTGCCTCCGCCCATGTGACCAAAGTCACGCCGCTGCACATTCCGATCCTGGCCCGCAATCACATCCTGGCCTTCGGGGTCAGTGGCTGGTACACCTTCGATTACTCGTTGGTACCGTTAGCCAACATGAAACACAAGACCGGCTTCCATGTGGTCAAGCTCGCCGTGTGGCGATGCAACGGTCGCTGGGGCGTCGAGTCGCAAGGGTGGTTGGTCGGGTCGGGCGGCGAACTCAACTGGATGTAAAACCCTGGCAATTGGCACATGTTTTGGTTCTTCCATTACTGGCAGGGATTGAAAACCATGCGCTACCTCGAGCCTCATCGGTCCGTTTGACGGCATCATATATACTAGTCTCACCATAAACGTGCCGGTGACGACCGCTCTACGGGGCAGAGATGGAGGATGGAAGCGAGAAAAACAGCAGCCCGGTTCTGGTGACCTGGTCATTCGACAGCCCAAGCTCAAGAGGAGAGAAGAAGCATGGTGCAATTCAACGACCTGGAAGATCTACTGAAGCGTGGCAATCTGAATCGTGGCGAATTCATTCGAGCGGCTGGGATGCTGGGCGTCTCTCTGTCCGCCGTGGGAGCGGTGCTGAACGGCGGAGCCGACATCGCAGAAGCGGCCGCCTGTAGGCCGGCTTCCTCGCCGTCACGTATGGCAAAGAAAGCTCACTATAAGGTCGGGTTCGCCCAGAGCGAGCTCACCAATCCCTGGCGGACCGCTGAAACGAACAGCATGGTCTCAGTCTTTCACCAGCACAAGAGTCGCTTCAGTTACACCTGGAATAACGCGTACAGCTCGACCAACAAACAGGTCAGCAATGTCGAAGACTTCATCGCGCAGAAGGTCGACATCATCGTCGTTACTCCCCTGCAGCAGGATCCATTACGCGCGGCAACCGCCAAGGCCCTTGCGGCCTGCATCCCGGTCTTCGAAATCGACCGCGAGAGCAGTGGCAAGGCGGGTACCGACTTTGTAACCTTCATCGGCTCCGACTTCATCGGCCAGGGCGAGAAAGTGGGGAGATGGATGGTGGCAAATACGAAGGGTCCCATCAACTACGTGGAACTGTACGGCACGACCGGAGCCACTCCAGCCATCCTCCGGCGTAAAGGCTTCCACAATGTCATCGACAAACATAGCCGCTTTCACCTCCTGGCCGGACAGGACGGTAACTTCACTCTGGCAGGCGGCAAGCAGGTGATGCAGAACTTCATCTCGAAGTATGGGCAGAAGATCGACATGGTCTACAGCCACAACGACGACATGGCGTTCGGTGCGTTGCAGGCTCTGAAGAGTGCCGGCATCACCAAGAAGATGTATATCGGCACCATCGACGGGCAGAAGAAGACGATCCAGGACGTGGCGGCCGGCCTCGTGTCTGTGTGTGTCCAGTCCGATCCGCGCTTCGGCCCCATTACCCTCCAGACCATCAACAACTACCTTGCGGGCCACAAGATTCCCAAGTGGGTGGTGGTTCACGACCACACCTACGTCAAGCAGAACGCCGCAAGTCTGGTCAACACCGGCTTCTAGTCGCTTCCGAGGGTTTCGCCGTTGTTGGGGCGGGTATGATGCCCGCCCCAACAACCTTCACTGGAGGGTGATATGCCCGATGGTCCCCTGCTCGAGATGCGGAGTATCGTGAAGTCGTTTCCGGGCGTCATGGCTCTGCAAGGCGTCGATCTCGATGTCTTTGGGGGTGAGGTACATGGCATCGTGGGACACAACGGGGCCGGAAAGTCGACGCTCATCAAGATCCTCACCGGTGCGTACTCACGAGACGGCGGCACGATCCTCCTGGATGGCCGCCCCGTTCATTTCCATACGCCCGCGGCGGCACAGGCCGGGGGGATCGCCACCATCTATCAGGAAACCAATCTCGTGCCGCACCTCTCTGCCGCCGAAAATATCTTCCTGGGCCGCGAGCCACGCTTGCCGTGGGGGCCGGTCGACTGGAAAACAATGAGGCGCGAGGGGGAACGACTCCTGAGCGGGCTTGGAATTCGGCTGGATGTCAAGGTCTCTACCACCCATCTCAGCATCGCCATGCAGCAAATGGTCATGCTGGCCCGGGCCGTCTGCCTGAAGGCTCGTCTTGTCGTTATGGACGAACCAACGTCATCCCTCGATACGAACGAGGTGCGCGTCCTCTTTGAAGTTATTCATCGGTTCCAGGCAGAAGGCGTCGGTATTATCTATATCTCTCATCGCTTTGACGAGATCTTTGCCCTGACGAACCGTGTCACGATCCTGCGCGACGGGCGACTGGTTCGCACTGTTGCCACCAAGGACACGAACAAGCTCGAGTTGGTAGCCCTGATGCTGGCCCGTAAGACGACCGAGGTCGAGGCCTCGGGACAGACGGCGTTTCAGGAACCCGGGACGCAAGTATCGCGTGAGCCCCTCCTCGAGGTCGAAGGTCTCACGCGACGTTCGGCGCCCATCGATGTGTCGGTAACCGTGGGTCGAGGCGAGATTGTTGGCCTGGCCGGCCTGCTGGGGTCGGGTCGCACAGAGTTGGTGCGCGCCATCTTCGGCGCCGACCGGCCGGAGCGCGGAATCGTCAAGATGGCGGGACGCATGGTGCGCATTCGATCACCGCGCGATGCTGTCCGCGCCGGCCTCGGATATACACCTGAAGATCGCAAGACAGAAGGCATCGTGCCCCAGCTGAGCGTGCGGGATAACATTGTCCTCGCCGCCCTGCCGCGCTTTACCCGCTTCGGTATCTTATCGACGCGTCGCCAGCGCGCGGTTGCCGACGAACTCATCAAACGCCTGGACATTCGCACACCCAGTGCCTCCACACCCCTCCGCAATCTTTCCGGGGGAAACCAGCAGAAAGTCATACTTGCTCGCTGGCTCTGCATGCGTCCCCGACTCCTGTTGATGGACGAACCAACGCGCGGCATCGATGTGGGGGCGAAGGCCGAGGTCCAGCGTCTCATCGACGAGGTGGCGCACGACGGCCTGGGTGTCCTGATGATCTCCTCCGAGCTTGAGGAAGTGATCGAGGGAAGCGACCGCGTCGTGGTGATGCAGGAGGGCCACAAAGTCGGCGAGCTCACACATGGAGAAGCCAATGAGGAGCATGTGCTCCGCATGATCTCGCAGGATTCCTCCGCGTGAGCGAGACCAATCTCCCGGTCTCTTCACTCGAGCACGCCGTTCCCACGGACCCCCCCGTGTCCGCCGAACGGACTCGCCAGCGTCTGCTCCCGGTGCTCCAGATCTACGGCTCGGTGGCGGCGCTCATCTTGCTCCTCCTGGCGGCCCGCATCCTCAGTCCAACGTTCCTCGATTGGATCAATATCCGTCAGCAATTGCTCATCTTTGCCTTTGGTATCGGCCTCATCGCCGTCGGTCAGACTTTCGTGATTCTGACCAATGGGATCGACCTCTCTGTCGGCGCTTTGCTGGCCGTGGGCGCCGTCATTTCCGCTCAGTTGGTCATCAACAACGACAGCATGGTCGTGGTCTTCCTCCTTCCCATGGTAGTGACGATGGCGATGGGCGGCATCTCCGGCGTGATCGTCGCCAAGGCGAAGGTCCAACCCATCGTGGTCACCCTGGCAATGATGATCGCCGCGCGCGGCATCGCTGAGCTCATCACCGGCGATAACATTCTCAGACCAACGTCCGATCAGTTCAGCAATCTAACCGCGAACGCCTTCGGCACCAGTATGTACACAATTCCGTTCGCGGTCCTCGGCGTGTTCCTTGTGTACCCATTGACAGCGTTCATCTTGACCCGCTTTCCCCTCGGCCGGCACATTTTCGCCATCGGCGGCAACGAGGAAGCGTCCCGACTTTCCGGAATCGACGTCAATCGGGTGAAGATCGCGGCGTACGCCGTCAGTGGCCTACTGGCCGGACTGGCCGGTGTGCTCTGGGCCTCCTACGAGTCCACAGCCGATCCGCAGAACGATGGTCTCTACTTCGAGCTGGCCACGATCTCCGCCGTCGTTATTGGCGGCACCTCCCTCCTGGGAGGCCGTGGCAGCATCTGGCGCACCCTGGTGGGAGGACTCATCATCACCGTCCTCAATGCCCTCTTGATTCAGATGGGGCGGGACTATCCCGATCAACTGATCTCCCAGGGCCTGATCATTGTCGGTGCCGTCATATTGCAACGGAGGCAAGACTGAGTATGGCAACGGAGAACGCGAGCCATCCCTGGCGGCGGAGCCTACGGCTGTCCGTGCTGCAGCAGGAAGGAGCAATCGTCGCGCTCCTTGTGCTTATCATCGTGTGCGCCGTCATCTCTCCAGACTTCCTGACCCACCGAAATCTTTACGATCTCGCTGACCAGATTCCCATTTACGCCATGCTGGCCGCCGCCCAAATGTTAGTCATCGTCAGCGGAGGGATCGATCTGTCTGTCGGTTCCCTGGTGGTGGTCGGGGCTTTTTTCGCAGCCACACAATCGTTCAACGGCACGCCCCAGGCGATCGCCGTCGCCCTCCTCGCGACCGGTCTGCTCGGCATGATCAATGGACTCGCCATCGCGTATACCCGCATCCCTCCGTTCATTGTCACCCTCGGCATGCTATCGGTCGCACGCGGCGTGGCTCTCGAAGCCACGTCGATCTATCACGGTCAAAGCGTGGCTGCGGGAGGCGCCCAACCGGTTGGCTCGATTCAACATGGATCGTTCATCTTCATCAGTCAGGGAACTCTGTTTGGTGTTCCGTTTCCGGCATATCTCGCCGCCGGCGTGTTCCTGGCTCTGGCCTATACGCTGCGCTTCACTCGGTTTGGTCGGCACGTTTTCGCCCTCGGCGGAAATGAGGCCGCCGCCGATCTTCTCGGCGTGCGGGTGGCACGCGTGAAAATCGCCATCTACACCTTCAGTGGGCTCCTTTCAGGCTTCGCCGGAGTGCTCCTGGCCTCGCGTCTCTCATCCGCCCCGCCCACCGAAGGGCTGGGCTGGGAGCTGGATTCCATCACCGCTGTGGTTATTGGAGGAACCCTCCTCACTGGTGGCGTGGGGACGGTGCGCGGTACCCTAGCCGGATTGCTCTTCATAAACATTCTGCCCAACATCTTCAACCTCACGGGGATTGATCCCTCCTGGCAGCTCGTCGTCCGCGGTGGTGTACTTCTGGCGGTGGTGATCTTCCAGGTGCGAACCGTGCCAATGACGCGTATCGGAGGACTGCGACTTGGGACTGAGCCTAATCGCCCCGGTTCCTAAGAACCACCAGAGATTCAGTCGGGCCGAGACGCCGACAGCGAGAACCGTGCATTGATCATTACCGATGTCACGACGATCAAGCTGCGCTTCCCGATGCAGACGGCGATGGCCGACGCCATTCACTACATGCCGGACAGACCCGCTCTGCTGGTGTGCGTCCACACCGATGAAGGGGTAATCGGTCTGGGAGAAGCCGCGTCCTACGGTGGCTCTTTGGAGAGCATCGAGGCCGTGGTCACCGGCGAGCTACGGCGTACCATTCTCGGCGAGGATCCGTTCAGAGTCGAGAGGCTCTGGCAGATGATGGCAACACGCGCCCATCAGCGAGGGCGTCGAGGCATGCTGATGATGGCCATCAGCGGCATCGATATCGCCCTCTGGGACATCATCGGCCAGGCAACCCGGACGCCCCTCTACCGCCTCCTTGGCGGGTACCGAGACACTCTCCCCGCCTACGCTTCGGCCGGCTTCTATGCTGCCGACAAAGATAGCCGGGCACTGGCGGAGGAGGTGGGAGGCTACGCAGCGCTGGGGTTTCAATGCGTCAAGATCAAAGTCGGACGTCAGCGTGACGCCCTCATGAATCCACTCAACGACATGGAAGCCGCCGACTACGCCACTGTCAGCTTCGACGAAGATGTCGAGCGCGTGCATGCCGCCCGCGCGGCGATTGGCCCGGGCGTGAAGCTGGCCATCGATGCCAACAACGCCTGGACGCCCTCCCTGGCGCTGAAGTTTATGGCGCGGGTGGAGGATCAGGACATCTATTGGCTCGAGGAGCCGGTTGCCACCGAGGATCTGGAGGGATCAGCGCTGGTGGCGCAGGAGCTTATCACGCCCGTTGCTGGATATGAGACGGAGACCGAGTTACCGGGATTCCGCGCGATGATGACGGGACGCGCCGTCGATATCGTCCAGCCCGATGTGATCTGGTCCGGGGGGATCACCGAATCGCGAAAGATCGCCGCCGTGGCTCAGTCCTATGGACTGCCGGTGATTCCGCACGTGTTCTCCTCAGCAGTAAGCTCCATCGCGAACATGCACTTTATTGCCTCGATACCCAACGGAAGCTGGTTGGAATTCGATCAGAACCCGAACGCTTTGCGTTCCGACCTTTTCGAGGAGCCATTGTTAGTGGGATCTGATGGCAACATATCCCTTCCCGATCGGCCGGGACTTGGCGTGTCCCTCAATATGGATACTGTTGATCGGTACCGGGTCGAGTAACCAGGCCCCCGAGGTGTGTACCACGATCACTTTTGAACGTAGCAGAGGAGGATCTGGAGCGAAACTGGAAGGCAAGGTTGCAATCGTCACCGGAGGAGCCCAGGGGATGGGCAGAGCTATCGCGCGCCGCTTCGTCGAGGAAGGCGCTCATGTGGTGGTCGCCGATCTTCAGAAGGATGCGGCCCAGGCCGTGGCCGCTGAATTGGGCGGGTCCGTCGCCGTGGAAGTGGATGTGCGGAACCAGAACCAGGTCCAGACGATGGTCGAGACGGCTATCCGCGAATTCGGCGCTCTCGACATACTGGTCAATAATGCCGGTGTCGGCAAGATCATCCCATTCCTTGATACGACCGAAAAGGATTGGGACTTCATGTTCGACGTCAATTGCAAGGGGCTTCTCTGGTGTAGTCAGGCGGCGGCGAAGGTCATGATTGACCAGGGACGTGGCGGCAAGATCATTAATCTCGCATCACAGGCGGGACGGCGAGGCGAGGCCCTCGTGCTGGCGTACTGCGCCAGCAAGGCATGTGTGATCAGCATGAATCAGTCGATCGCGCTCGCGCTCGCTCCGCACCGGATCAATGTCAACGCGATCGCGCCCGGTATCGTGGACACGCCGTTTTGGGAGGAGGTCGATAAACAGTTCGCGAGCTTGTTGAACATGCCAGTAGGGGAGCCAAAGCGCACCTTTTCCGCCAGCATTCCACTCGGACGTATCGAACAGGTGGAGGATATCACCGGCGCTGCTGTGTTTCTCGCCTGCTCCGACTCCGATTACATAACCCAGCAATGTCTCAATGTCGACGGAGGCAACTGGCCCAGCTAATCCACTGACACGCCTGGGGCACGCACCATCGTCACCAACACATCCTCCCACACCGATCGCGTGTGTACCGGCGCCGCGTGTGAGAAGGAATCAGCAGTGACCACCGCCATTCCTTACCTCGAGACGACGCGCCTGAGTATCCGTCCTTTCCAACTGGACGATCTGGAAGACCTGCACCGCCTGATGTCCGAAGCCTGGGATGAACCGCGCATGGAGCGGGATCAGCGATTACCGGAGAGAGAGGCGTGGCTCCGCTGGTCCATCGCCAATTACGAAGCTTTGGCCTCCATGGCGCAGCCGGCCGACGAAGAGCGTGCCGTCGTGCTACGAACGAGCGGCGCATTGATTGGCACTGTCGGATTGGTAACGGGCCTCGGCCCGTTCCGGCAACTCCCCGGCTTCCCCGACCAGGATGGCTCAGATCGCTGGTATTCGGAAGTCGGTCTCTTCTGGTCCATCGATCCAGCGCATCAGGGCCAGGGCCAGGGCTACGCGACCGAGGCGGCATCCGCCCTCATCGACAGAGCGATGGATCAATTTCACCTGGCACGAGTAATTGCGACTACTTCCCACGACAACCAGAAGTCTATAGCGGTGATGCGCAAACTTGGAATGCACATTCTGCGCAATCCGTTGTCGGAGCCTGCGTGGTTCCAGGTTGTAGGCGTTTTGCAATTCGCTACCTGGGAAGGCCATTGGCGCTGGTGCAGACGCCATTCACGAGCGACACCCGGCTGCGCTGATCGCGTACCCATTGCAAATGACCGGCATCGTTGAGCGTGGCGTTGTGGCGCGTATCGACCACGGCGAACATGCCTCGGCCGATGTCACGCGTCGTATGGCGCTCGCCCCCTTTTTTTATTAGTAAAGTACTTTATATCTATCTCCTGCTCTTCTAAAACTAAAGTATCAAAACACCTTACATGCGTTATTCAGATTCCTCTAACAGAGGCGTACTCTTAAGTTGTTTAGAACAGCACAGCAAAGGAGACATTTGTGAGGCACGTAGACGCCACAACTGCCCTGGTGATCGTGGATGTGCAAGACGTTTTTGACGAATCACGATGGGGACATCGAAATAATTTGAATGCAGAGGCCAATATCGCGCGTCTCGTGGGGGAATGGCGGCGAACAGAGCGACCAATCTTTCACGTGCGCCACCTATCGCCGGTGCCGACCTCTTCATTCAACGTGGCCCATGCGGGGAGTCGTATCAAGGAGATCGTTCAGCCACTCCACGGAGAGCCTATCATTGTCAAGTCGGTCAACAGCGCTTTCATCGGGACCGATCTTGAGGAGCGCCTCCGCCAATGTGGCGTTACGGGACTGGTCATTACCGGGTTGACGACCAACCACTGTGTCGAGACTACAACGAGAATGGCCGGCAACCTGGGCTTCGACACCTACTTTGTGTCCGATGCGACAGCGACCTTCGATAGAGTTGGCCCGGACGGGGTGCGTCACACTGCAGAAGACATCCACTCGATGACCCTGTCCAACCTGAACGACGAATTTGCCACGATCGTCGATACAGATCAGGTGCTCAGCCAGTCTGAGGCGGACAGATCGCGGCCAGAGCCAGACCTTGCCGGTCTCTCTCATGTGTAGCAGGCTGGAACGGCTTGATACGTCGCCTATTGAGGAGAATGCCCCGATCTTCTGGCAACGGACGGTTGAAACGGAGTTGATCCCTGAAGCAGGTAGAGACACAACATCAACACCCCCCCTACGAGGATCATGCCCGCCGCCACCGTCAGTGCAAGCCCAAAGTTATCGGAGTGGCCGGCCAGGAATGCGGCAAGCGAGGGACCAACGATTTGTCCCACCCCAAAGGTGGCGGTCAGCAATCCGATCGCGGTAGTAGAGGAACGGTCGGGCGCTAGCAATCCTGCCAGGGTAAGCGTGAGTGCGGAGATTCCTATGAACGTTCCACCGAACAGCACGGCTGCGGCCAACGCAACTGTCAGCCCGCTCCCAACAGCCGGTAGGGCCGTCCCGCACGCCTGAGCCAGGTAGGCGACAGTGAGTGCGGGGATGTAACCCAGCCGTCCGGCAAGACGAAACCAGAGAATAGCCGATGGAATCGCTGCCAGACCGGCGACGATCCAGATGCTCGCTCCGGCGTCGCTCAGACCTCGCATATGATCGACGATCGCCACCAGAAAGGTACCTGTCACGATGTAGCCCGCCCCCTCCAAAAAGTACGCGCCCAGAAGTAAGGCAAGTGTTGCCCGCATCCCTCCGGTGCTGGTCGACCCGGAGGGGGCTGAACTCGCGTGCACCGGACGAGGAGCATCAGGGAGCCACCGCCCAGACACCGCGACGGCCACAGTGGCCACGACGGCAAGGGCGATCCAGTCACCGCGCCAGCCCAGGGTGCTCATAGTGGCGCGGACCACCACGCCGGACGTCGCGATTCCCAGACCGACCCCGCTATAGAGCCAACCGGATTGGGAAGTACGTCCCTGTCGCCGGAGAAAGTCGAGCATCATTCCCCCAACCAGGACAAATACTCCAGCACTTGCTACACCCGACACCAGGCGAATGCCTGCCCATGCAGCCACGGCGGTGGTGTCCGCCATCGCCGCGGTGGTCAGGACGACCGCGCCAAGACAGCCCATCACCAGCCGGCGGCGCATGGGACCGGGAGGAATCGCCGCTGCAAGCAGTGCTCCGATCAGGTAACCGGCATAGTTCGCTGAGGCGAGAAAACCGGCGTAGGCGGTATCAAGGTGTGCTGACCGTTCCATTACGGGCAGGATCGCTGTGTAAGCGAAACGACCGATTCCCATCGCTGTCCCGATCGCGAGTATGCCGGCAACCAATGGACGGATCTCTGTCCTGCGGGTCATGGCGTCGGAAGAGTAACTGAAGTGACGAGTCGTCTACGACACACTTGAAGCGCCGGTAGAGATTTGAATAGCTGTGCCCGACACCCGGATGCCGCTATCGCCCTCCGGAACATCCACGTACAGCGTACTCGGACAGCCCATCGCCTCGCCTTGCCGTAGGACGAGGTGAAACGGCGGGTCAATTGCGCGCAGATCCCGCAGATACGCGCCGTACGCGGCTGCGGCCGAGCCGGTTGCCGGGTCCTCCACCACTGGCGCTGCCGGAAATGCGCCGCGCACGCGATGTTCCACCGGCCATATGTTCGGCCAGACGAGTTCGATCGTGATCCAGCCGAGGCGGTCCATCAACGACTTCAGCCGGCTATAGTCGTACTCGAGATGGTCCAGACGCTGCGCGTGCTCGGCCAGCAGTATTAGATGATGCGATCCGGCATAGGCGACTCGGGGCGGTAGGTCGGGATGGAGGTCCGTCTCCTGCCAGCCAAGGATTTGTAAAGCTCCGTGCAGGTCGCCTGGCGCCGGAATACTGATAGCCGGCTGCACGCTAGTGAGCGTCGCCATCATGGCGCGGCCGTCGGTTCGAGCGGTTCCAACCGGCACCAGTCCGCTACGCGTGCGGAAAACTCGATCGGCCAGTCCTCGCTCTTCCGCAAGCGCCACCGCCAGGGCAATCGTGGCGTGGCCGCAGAACGGCACTTCGGACGCTGGACTGAAGTAACGCACGTCGAAGCCGCTCGCGTCCTCCCCGGTAACGAACGCTGTTTCGGCATACGCCACCGCCGCGGCTAACCGCTGCATCTGTGCATCCGTCCTCCCGGCGGCATCCAGGACGATGCCCGCACGATTGCCGCCGTTTGGGTCGTCGCTGAATGCTGTATAGCGCAGCACGACCATGCCTTCGATCATATCTCCACGATCGGGGGAAAACCCGGATTGAACTGACATCATGGACTCCTAACCTGATACAAAACCTGTCCGATTTTCATCTTTCACCGGCAAACGGATCTGGCGCCTTCGTGATAGATGTCGGCGGATGGTTGCCCGGCGAGGTATTCATCGTCGACGTACCACGCGCCTCCGCGACGGACAACGACGAAGGTGCTGGTGTACGAGTTGCTTACACCGAGGTCCCAACGGGCATCGATGTACGCGGTTGTGGCTGTAGTGGTACGGGTGTGGAGGCGAACCGTACGGGGCGGATACTGATTGTCACAGAGCTCGACGCCTCGATTGGCGTGTCCAGGCTGCAAGAGTCGCTGCTGGAAGCGAGCGGTAAACGGGCATGTGGACCAGGCCACGATACGATGCATGGGCAGTCGGGTGCTACAGGTGTACTGGTTGTATTTGGGATTGTAGTCCCCGATGACCGTTGCCCGCACAGCCGCTAGGGGTGTTCGGGCGATGACCTGATGTGGCAGCCCACCTGCTGCGCTGGCTGTGGTGAGAAGGGCGACGGGAATAAGCGTCGCGGCGAGGAACGCCGCACGGTGGACACGATGGATGCGCATGGACGATTCTCCGATATGGTCGAGTTTGGGGCATCGATACCGACGACGCTAGCACCACACGCCTTTCATGCTCCAGGACGGCTTACCCATCGCTGTGCCAAGGCGGGCCGCTATGATGAATGCAAGCAAGAGCTGAGCGACCATCTGATGTAGATGTTACGGTGCGGAACGGCAAATGTGAATAGATAAGCGAAGCTGATTTTTCAAATAGGCATAGTAATTAAGGAAGAAGTGAACCATGATTGTAGATAGTGAGAAACTGCTTGATGCTGTCGGTTGGCGGATTCTCGAAGAGCTGCAGCACAACGGTCGGCTCTCGTTTGCGGAGCTCGGACGACGGGTGAATCTCTCACTTCCCGCCATTGCCGAGCGTGTCCGTCGGATGGAGGAGACGGGCATCATCACCGGTTACCACGCCTCCGTGGACGCGGAAAAATTGCATATGGCAATCACAGCCTTTATTCGCATGAGTACGTCGAAGGAAGGGTGCGCTCAGGTGGTGGCGGTGGCTACGGAGTGCGCCGAGATCCGGGAGTGTTATCGTGTCACCGGCGGCGACTCGTACATGATGAAAGTCGCCGTGCCGTCCATCGCCCGACTCGAAGCGCTGATTGACCGATTAATGCCGTTCGGATCGTTCTCGACCTCGATCGTGCTGTCAACCCCCGTGGTCAAGCATGTCTTCGAACGAGACACGACCAACGCAAAACTGAGCGAACCGAGGAGAACGAGTTGACCGATTCCCTTTCAGCTCCCCCGGCAACCGCCGTTGTGCTTCGGGATGTGATCGAAAGCGACGTCCCGATATTCTTCGACCAGCAAATGGACCCTGAAGCGAACCATATGGCCGCCTTCACGGCTAAGGCGCATTATGTGAATTGAACAAGGTTGAGTCGGAGCAGGGTGTGGGCAAGCAGCGTGGCGCCGCTTCGGGTGAGCAGCCCAGCGAACGACCTGGCTTGATGGCGGACCAAGCCGAGTTGCT
>JAABUL010006610.1_pt1 | contig 13209 bp, 10 predicted proteins | sample 5559151 | NCBI WGS metagenome assembly JAABUL01 (sample SAMN10711876, study PRJNA513368) | rock metagenome | isolation source: Antarctica rocks | place: Antarctica: Victoria Land, Pudding Butte sud | reverse complement strand
GCTCGAACCTCGAAGTACAAACCCTGGCCAGGTTTACAACATCTTAAAGCAATTCGTCAATTACCGAACCTACAAACCTTCACTGTCAGCTGTTTTTGTGCCCGTGTGCTGCCTTTGTTGGAGAGAATCCAGTCGTCCGATAGAACCGATAGAGGCAAGCACGCGCTATGTTGTCCGTGGATATGAAAAGTCGGTATCTGCTATGCAGGGCGTATAGGTGGGACTGGCGGATATCATTATTGTCTCTCGCAGTAGGTTGCCATATTTCAAAACCTCTGTTGTACCACAGAGACAGTCTAGGAGCTACAGTCTTCCCTATTCTTTTCTGGGGACTTGTCTCGGAGCATAGCCTGCTTATGTCGTGAGTCCGCGTAGTCGACTTGGAGCATTCTCTTTCGGCATTGTCACCCACCATTTTGAGCCCCACACTATCCTGACTAGCGTACCCTGTCTCCGATCGTGCAAAGCATTCATGTCGAGGTGAGCACCGTACGCCCCGAATCTTGCAAGCTGTGGAACAATCGCCGAGGCAAACAAGCCATGAAAAGTAAAACTATGCTTCCTAACGTTGCCAATCAAGCTCCGTGTATGTAGCTGCTGTCAATGCGCAAATGTGGTTGATCCAACCCTCGCCACCGTAATCCCACAAATCATTTGCGCCCGTCACTCGTAGGTAGCATCGATCCGCTGTTCCACCTCCTCCTTCTCACTGATCGCCGAAATCATGACGAGCGTCCCCCCATCATATTATGAGAAGCCCAATATCTGACTGAAGCCTTGGCCGTTTCGATCACGCCTATGCAGGAAAAATGTTCGGCTCGCTGCATTACAATACTGGTCGTAACGAGACACAGTATGTGGAACGATCTAATGGATTGGTCGAACATGGCGGGAACAGCGCTTCACACCTCCAAAGAAGGTTGAGCGGATCGCCTGGCTCTATTGCTCATAGCTGAACTGATGAAACACGATTTCAGCTCAAATGCGATGGCTAGAGCCACGGCTGTGTCCGCTGCAATGCCTCTTCACTCTGTGCGCCTGAACCCAACACCAAGCGGAAAGCAACATTCATCGATAAGAGATTGCCCCAGACAGGAATATCGTACGTCAACGACCAACCTTTCGGTGGATGAATCTGTACTCGTGCCTGATGGTGTAAGATTACCCTAGCAGGAAGGATGTAGGTCAGATACTGCCCCCACTAGAAGCACTCTAACTATCATGCAGTATTTCTCGAACAGATCATAGATATGTCGTCACAGGAATGTTGAAGCTGTGATGAGACCAAAGATTAGCAGACATCCAAAAACGACCAGTGTGATGTCGAGGCCTGAGGCTTCCAGAACGAATTTTGACCGGGGAGCACATATCGCATTTGCGATTCTTAGATCAAGGAGACCCGAGATCGGTGCAACATCATAAATATAAAAATATCTTTAGTTAAATAACCATACGACGTAGACCCAATTGACCCATCACAAGGGCAACTTACAACTCCATCGAAGGCCACTTCCGTACATTGAACAGGACACGAAAAAGCTCAAAGACGAATTCGACACCGGCTTCCGTCCCGCTGCCTTTGCTCGCGGACAATCCACCAGCACCTCCTCCACCGCCGACAACACCATAACCAAGATCCCGCGACGGCGGAGCCAAGAAAACAGCTGCCAGAACTCCCACTCCCGAGAAGGAGAAGGTCATCCGCTGCCGAATCTAAAAGAAGGGTAGCGAAGGATATGCACTCCAGGTAACACTCAGCTGGGGGAGCAGAATCAACCTACTTGGTCTGCCACAATCACATTCATATAAGAAGGCGGGTTTGTTATACTATTACAATCGAGCACACGCATTCTGGCCATGCCTGCGTCGGCACTGAGATATCTTGAGCACACTGACAGGCAGCTAAACATCTTCCCGCAGTCGCGTCTTTTGTTGCCTACGTACCCACAGGTAAATCACACCGAAACATTGGTCAGAATTTCGAGGTACATTGAGCGCTATCATTCCAAAACTTCCCAACAATCATGTAACAAGAATTGCCATAGTTATGCACGTATTTGTAGATTTTGTTCTCGCTTTTGGGAGTTGAGCCGACGCGTCGCTGAAAGAGTTTTTCAGTGACATGATTTCTGTTGTAGAGCGTTGAGATCAATGATCGAAACAACGCACCCCGGCATTTGGAGTGCCAGCTATGTATGTGTGCATCATATGCATGGGTGCAGGGCATAATATGATGCACATAGCGTGGCAGAAATGTTGCCTCCCCAAAAGTGATATGTCGCTGGATGGCTGTTGTGGGTGGGTCAGCGGCTGATCACTCACCATAGGGAGTCAGCTATGGTCAGCTCGGTGTGATCCTACGGAGCTCTTATTCATGGCCAACCTTTATATTCAAATGGATGCCGGCAAAGTGTCGCGATAAGGGGTCTGAGTAATAATTCTGTGTTGAGACAATGGATTAATCAATCAAGACCTTATGAAGTGCGTGCGCATTTTGCATGGTCAACATTCTGTGCTGGGCTTTTGTTTCTGCGATGGTGGGTGGATTTCTTGTTTATTGGAAGGTCGATTGTCACGTGGAGGAGGGAAATGGCCAAGCGGGGGTGGTGGCGGAGAGGTTACCGTTGTAGAGTAAGGGATGACGATGGAGGGAGGGGGAGGATTGGATGTGATGACTGTAGGATGCGGGTGGGTTTGCCTCCACGATTGTTTGAGATGGCGTTTCAGATAGTCCCCATGTCAGCTTGAGATATAGGAAGAGATCGTTGTATTAGATTCTAGGATTAAGGACGCCAGCTGTGATGAGTCTGAACAACCAAGGCAAATGGGATATCTCCCAACAAACTCGCTAAAGGCGCTCAAGACGAAGTGGCCGCCATGCTCCTGCAATGGTTGCTCAAACCATGCATGACAAGACCTTGCGCCTACAACTCAATCAGATCCACCTCCGAGATGTCCGACGGACTCCGCTTGTACATCACACGGCCCTTCCTATCCAAGCCCGTGTACTCGTTGCTGATCCAGATATGTTTGCTGGGCTTCTGCGTGCGCATGATCTCATCATCACTGATCTCAAGCTCATCTTTCGATATCCATATCACAGTTTTACCCGCTCTGAGAGCTTGATGCTGGAACGTGTGTCGCACGAGCTGATCCCGCTCCCCGAGGGTCAAGTCCTCGATCTCATCATTGACCCTAGCGAACAGCGCTTCGCCAATACGATCAATCCCAATCTTTTGAACTTCGACATCTGTCGCTTTGGTGATGACGGTTGCGGAGGCGATTCTCAAGACCCTGATGGTCGTGTTTTGAGGTACCATATACCCTCTCGTTTTGGGAGCGGTCTGCCCATGCTCCTTTCGAGGGAACCAGGCATTGGCTCTCCCGCGCGCTAGCAAATTCTTTATCACGAATGATAACTTCAGATGTAAGAATGAATCACTAAATTAGATGTAAGGTTTAAATCAAAACTTTTCCAACAATAATTAAAACTTAGAGAAGAAAATAGAAAAATAGATAATCGTTCGTCTCAAAAAGATTTTCGACTAGTAATTATAAAAATAAACTAGAGATCGTATAGAATTATGTTACAATATCATTAATGTCGAAGATAATAAAAACAATCAAAAAGATTTAAATAAAGAGAAATGCGAAATAATATATATGAATAATTAATCCGATAATTGTGTCAATATACTTGTCTTGACTCTTAGCAAGAAATCGCAAAATAACAAGAAAAAAAAGCTAGCAACGTTGTCAATAATATCTAAGACAAAATGTCTAGAAATATCGAGAACACAATATTTAACAATGAATTAATCATGTTAATCAATGAATCTTTTACGATAAGTGAATAACAACTCTAGTGCGAAGAAATAATTTTAATCATTTAATAAACATATTATTCTAGATAATATCATTTCAAAAGATTTAATCATTTTAGATGTTATTTGATTTAACATATAATGATTAATAGTCTAACAAGATATACGTCGCAAATTAATAACTAAATTCAATGAAAGTCGAATTCATAAGTGAAAATCTTTTCATTTTCATTTATTTTGCTTGATTTTAAGATTGAAGCGAGCGATCTCTTTACGAAAATGATTAATAATATTAGTTTTCTCGTTAATCAATAATAATAAAGATATTCATTCTCATTCACTCTTAAACAAATATAAAAAGTCTTATAGTCTTATAGTTCTTCTTAATAAGATACTTCTTCTTTATAAATTTATCTTTGTTTATGTTGAACTAGAATCTATAGTCTCATTCAAGAGAGCTATAATGAGCAATCATGATGCATAGAAATGTGTAGATTGCTAAAGCCAGATAGCTAGACTATATATAGAAGAGTCACGTGACTGCACCACGTGATCACGATAATCACATAAAATAGCTTGAATTTAGGAAATCTTCGAATTCGGTTTCAAACAAACATCTTGACTTATGATTCTTAGTATAAATTGATGAATATTTTTCTTCTTTCTTTTCTTTGCGATTTAAGAGCGAGATATTTAATTTTATAAATATAATATTTTCATGAAGAGAAAATTTCTCTTCTTTATAGTCTCAAGAATCTATGCTAGAGATGTCAAACAAGATTTCTGACTCGATTTTCAAAATTATATCTTGAATTTCCAAGATGATTTGACTCTATGTAGTTATTCAAAATTGCGATAAAGCTCTATATCGACATTGATTGCTCGCTTGTCATCTCGATTTTTGTCATAATCTAAAAATATATATTTAAATCTAGAATATAACAATAAAATCAAATTAGTTCATAAGACTTTGTTTTTATCTTTCACGCGATACGAGTCGTTGACTTTCTCGATTTAAAATGTATTAAAAATTCTTTTTAATTTTGCTAATAGTAATGTAGCATTATCGTATTAATATTGATACAAGCTATTAGATTAAAATATATCTCGCTAGTTTGTTTCGATTATTAGAACAAGTTCGCTTGTTTTATTTAATTTATTATCGATATCTATTTTAATCTCTTTAAATCTTCGAAGACTTTTTGATCAATAGTATCGAAATTATAATCGACAATTTTAAGATCTTTATCAACAACAAGAATAAAATCAAGTGATTTATTTCTGTCGCTAATTAAGAAAGAATCTCTCGAGAGCTTGTTAGAAGAATTGTCGAAAGTCTCATTAATTATATCTCGTACTTGATGCGAATTGTCTAAGTTGTTATCTTTCTTACGACCATGCAGTTGGATTAGATCAAGTTAGTCTGTCTATCACATCTGAGTCAAATTAGGTCAGATCTTGATATCGGCTGGCAAATCATCAATAGCCGTACACATTCTTGGTGAATTTGTAGGCGGTCCATTTTTCCTTGTTCAAACGTATGGATCGGATGACGATTCCTCGCAAACAGATACTGTAGGGGGGGAGAACCGTGCATTGGACGGAATGACTCTCCGGCGTAATGCTCCCGTAGCCAATCTCTTTGTTCGAATTCTTCCGGAGACCTGCCCCTTTCGAAATCTTTCCTGACCTGACTGTCTTGTTCGAAGTTCTCCTTACACCACCTCCCGGTCTCACTCCCATATAGAGAGGGTCGGGGTTGTTCTCACTGATGTCACTCGCCGCCGCCGGATGTAATTCTTCTTCAGCACAACTCGAAAGCTCAGCTCGAAGTTGCTTCGAAGAAGGCATGCGCTTCTGCGAACGGCTCGTTGTTTCTTGATGCCTTGAGGCCGCTTCCCTACAGTTGATCGGCTTATTGGACAGCTGATATACGAACCCGGAATACATACCTTGATCCTTTGGTTCTGGAGGCTGCCACAGCTTAATCTTGGTCCTTGACTTTTGCTTGACCGCGGGCTATGTCGATTGGAATGAGGTGGCAGGTCCACCTGTGTAGTCGCTGGTGTGAAACAACACGAGAGTTGCAGGAGGGCCTGATCGAAGATGGTGTGGCCACGGTGCGGAATTTAGCGCCTACTTTGGCCCCGCAGCCCCGGCAGCTACCTAGTGTTCGGAGATGTCACGCCGGCGAGCGGCAGCAAGGGCTACTCGTACAGGCCGATCTCATAATGGATGCCCATTGCCCCACCTCCCGAGGACAAGCGAGGGGTGCATGTCGGCCCAAGGTGTGGGATCCACTTTTAATTCAGAAGACTGCTTGCCGCAGGATAGTTGGCGGTTGAGCCGGCAATCATCGTGATAGGACGATCTCGACCGTCTTGAAACGTTCTACTTGAATGGTCCTATCAATCCATCCATCGCTATTGATTATACATACAAGCATCATCAGCGAATGAACGCGTTCCCCCTTCAAACGCTCCTGAGCCGATATGTGCAATGGCCAATGGCTCTGTATTGAAGATTACGACGGAGAAAGCATTCTTTCCGATCCTGGCAGGACTCGCTATACGATAACAAGTTGCCACCCCAGACTTGAGACCCGACACTTGGAAGAATCTGTCAGAACATCATGCGCTTAGGTACATGCGATTCGTCTGTATACCTGGCGGCCGGTCGCCGAGATGCTTGGACCAATTTCAGCGTGACGATGCTGTGATAAAGTTCTGGACTTGGTCACAGCTGAAACCAAGCACAAATGTTTCTGATTGGTCTCAAAGCTGTGAGATCTGAGGCAGCGAATAAAATGGGCCGGACGCGACTCTGGCCCAGGAGAATCCTTCAGAGCCCGGCACCTTGTCTCAAGGGACGCGCACCATGCACTGCCATTGGTGTGCGCGTGCGTCGCCTTTGAATAGGTGGGCTGGCGAAAGATCGCCATCGATTCGAAAGCTTGTTGCCAAATAGGGCGTTTCGTCTTGACGGCAGCTTCCAAGCTTACCTGACAGCATCACCAAGGGTCGTTTTTCCGCCTATATAATAGTGGCGCCGCACCAGACACTGCAGTCTGGGCATACGAAGTCCTTTCCTATCGTCTGACTTGCGCAAGCATCAGTATTCTTCTTCTTAATTCACTATCGAGACCCACGATTATGCCGCACTCCCCGTGAAGGCGAAGGCACAGGAAGCGCCACGAAGTTTTTTCTGATTGAAAGCTTCACTTGCTAATTTACTAAAAGAAGAGAGAACTTGTCCATCTTCGCTCCGAACACGCGCAACTCGAGGCTGGATATGACCACCTAAAATCCGAAAACAAAGACCTCAGATGTGAAATCGACCGATTGCGAAATAAGATCTCGGAAGGTCAAAAGGCAAGCGCCAACGAGATCAGCGAACAAAACAATTGTACCAAGGCACAGGCCACCATTCAGGCCGACGACGCGGAAAGCAGAAGCAAGCGTCTTGACAAAAGGTTGGTGGACATCACATTTGAACTTCTTCCTGTAGCGCCCGGATTATCCTAGTTTTTGAAGCCTTCATTGAACCTCACATGCGGGGTCAAGAATGCTAACGACTAATCTAGTAGCACGAATAAACGCAAACGAGCGCGGAGATCGTGAGCGTGATGCAATAAGCCAGAGAAAGATATGTAAGGGGACGGCCTTCAAGTAAGATAGCGAGATACGCCTGCCGTTGAACGAGGTTTTGTTAGTCAAAAGCGATGCGGACCGAGACGAGATTGCAGATAGACAAGGCTTTGCTCGTATATCACAATTCGAAAGAAGACAGATTTTCTCTCCAATTCTTTGTGGTGGCAGCGTTCACGCACAGCGACAGCCAGTGGCCATAATCAGGTAGTGGAGCCACTGCCCTCCACCATGCAATCGTATACTGTGTACGGCGGATTGGTCATTACACGTTTGATCCGTTTTCCTAGCGAGACGACTTACATTCTGGGTAGTCGTTCCTCCCCGTGGTAGCCTTGTACACGAACCCGGAAACAATCAAATGTCTCCTTCTACAAAGAAGCGAATCCGAATGCTTGAGGAGGATCTGGCGAGACAGGCGAAAGCTTGGAAGAGAAAACCTCATACTGACTTACATCAGCGCCATGCCAGCAAAATCTACTCTGTTGGATACGCATACTCTGATGGATACGCCTTGTCTTATAAGATCTTTCCTCTAGTCTTTGACTTGTTCTACCCGCAGGCATCACGGAATTCAGAGGTAAGCCAGGGAGGACTGCAACGGTACTATCGACGAACGTTGACAACATTATCATGTAGCAGGGACAAGTCATGCTTTGCGAAGGGGCTACTGTAGTAGTCCTAGGGTAGTAGTCCTAGGGCTTTGGAACTGTAAATCGCGGCAATGGAACCGGGTACGTCCTTCTCAAGTATCTATTGGGCCCAGCCATCGAGTGCATTGGTCCAGCAATCCTCCCACTTCCCTTCCAATCGGTCGAGGCCCTTGTGTTGGCACATTCCGATGCTACAACAAGCGCCAAGCACTTGCTACTTTCAATTTAAGCTCGAATGTACCCTCCATTGCAGTACCACTGTCTACTAGAAAAGACATAACCGCTGGGAATGCTCTTATAGCGCGAGAGATGCGAGCAATACTAAACATGGGGCTTAGTTCAGCTATCAGGATGGTATCGACCATCTAAGCCTCTGTGAGAGCTCAGTAGACTCGACAGGTTGAAAGCCAGCCCATCCGCGAAGGAGGACATTGATACACAAGACGTCTTGCAGATTATCCCACCAAATCCCTCATTTACCCTAGAGCTCTGAATTGGGGTAATAGAATCTATCTTATCATAGGCTTTCTCAAGTCACAAATTGGAAAAGGTTCGCCTGAAGTTCAGCTCCTCATCTAGCATTACATACCAGAGAACCCACTAATCCTCATCAGCATTACAGATGGAATGGAGAATTATTGCTAATGTGGAGGCAGCTCCCTCGTTCCCACATTGATATATGTATTCGGTCCAGAGTGTCTTGCGACATTGCTGCCCATAATCACGGCCTTGAAAGGATAGCACGGAAATGGCAAGGCACAAAGCAGTTTCATGCTTGTCAAGGATTCTGGCCGTTGCTTGAAAGAGAGATTGGAGCTTGGCGGGAGGCGTATCATGGTGGTAAAGTAGTCACAACCAATTCGTGACGATTTGCCAGGGCAGTTTATGAGCTTCAGTCACGACCCTCTTAACGACAGCAACCCTCAAGTTGACCCGTTCAGTATCATGCGATCCATTTTTGCTTGGTTGCCTTGTTGAAGTGGCGACCCAAGCTGCTCGGGATTACTCACTCTTTCCTATGTTCTCTATTCTCTTCCATCTTTCCGTAGTCCGAGTGGCGCTCTTATAACGTCAGAACTCCTTCAAAACAAACAATCCAAAGGACATTACGATTTCACGAACAATACAGAAGATTATGAATAGCTAGAGATCGCAAGTCTCACTTGCCGTCTCAATCCTCCTCAACAACAACGACTTCACCTGCCATAACCGCCCTACATTCTCTGCTCGACCATCACCGGCAGCCGGGAAGCGCTCCCACAAGCTAAGTTTAGTAGTCATCGCCAACATGAGGGCGACAGTCATCTTCGACGTTAGTTAAACATGGCCTCACTCTCGCATCTCCCATCAGCTTCACATGACAGGCGCCCAGCCTGGTAACACAGAAGCGTACCATTGGATCGAACCGCCCGCAGCGAAGCTCTTTCCACATACATAAAATCACTTCTCCTTCCCTCCCCCCATCTTTCTTTTCCAATCTCCGCGACTCCCCTCAAAAACACTCAATCAGAACGCACTACCTCTCATCACCCTCAGGCTTCAGAGCATCACCATCTCTCTACCTCCCTACACCGCCCGACAGCTCCCATAAGCCCCTCACTTTCAAACCCATCCCGAACTCATCCCAAATCCGTCTCCCTTTTCCCTACTCTGCCCCTCATACCACCCACTCGAAACACACCACTGAGCAATCCCAAGCATGCTCCCCCTCTTCGACCTTCCCCACGACCAAGAGCCTCAGACTTGGATGCCCAACGGGGGGTGCGATCCGAATGGGCTGTGCTGTAGGGATGCGAATGTTGGGGAGCGGCGAGAAGCGAAGTCTTTCTTCCCGGTTGAGCTAGCAGAAGTGTGGAACTGATGATAGCACTAGGAGGGCTGCTGATTAGAGAGAAAAGGAAGGCGTTGCTTGCTGTAGGGAAGAGGGGGAAGCGGTTACACTTTCTTTTCTGGATGATTTCCTTGTTTACTTGTCTAGTTGGGGGGTGGTATGTGTAGTTGAGGCTGCTTTCTTGGTTTTGGAGTTAAGGCAGGTAGGCCTGCTTGCGGGCTTTTGAAAAGGGAAAGGGGGGGGGGGAGGGGGGGGGAATATATTGTAGGGAAGACATTCGTTGTAGTGGAGGTTATGGATTGCCCTGGGGATATGACGGCGCAGTTGGGTCTAGGTCGCTCTTTTAGGTAGCTGGTTGGCTTGTCAGTGTTCGAGGATTAGCCTACCGCCGGAAGATATGCAAGTAAACATAAACACTGAGCAGATCAACGTTTTCCCCTAAGCGTATCCATCGTTAGCTAATTACTCCTTCCCAACCTCCATTTCATCTCCCTCCTTCCCTCCCTAACCCCCTCCCCTTCCTCCCCTTCCTCAAAACCCTTTCTCTCTCCTCCTTCCTCCTCCTCTCCCCAACCACAAACCCTCCCAGCGGCGTATCCTCCCACGGTAGATCTCTCCAAAACCCCTCTCACTGATCGATGGGGCCTGAAGGGTTCTCCTTCAGCTTCTGTCTACGTTCTCTTCTGCGTATGCTTTATATCGTAAGAGGAGTTCCGTCTGCCGAAGACCGTTGTACAGCACCGAAGCGGAAACGAGATGCCATTGCTTTACCATGCAGGACGGCTTCTAATACCGAAAGGTCAGTCCCCCATCAAATGGGTAGTAGAGGTATGGACTTACGGCGCCCAACCTTTTTGAAAGATCCACAGTCAGAGCCTGTTCATCCACCACGAAACTAAGGTTGTCGATCTCGTTCGTTGGTCGGACAAACTCTGGGGGATAGAGTGGTATCGCTCTCATTAAATGATAGTTCACCCAATACATCGCTGAGTTAGCTCGTCACCCACACGGTGGAGACTCCATCTAGATAGCGATCCAGAATCTCCACTTGAGAATTTCTGTCATAGAAAATCATGCCCACGGCTTTATTTTTCTCAGGTGTTTCAGAAATCACGATAGTATCTTGCCCGCGGGCCTCTCCTAACAGGGTTTCGTCAACTGCTAGTGGAGGAGACGGGTTAAGCTTCTCGCTGCTCCAGGGCAGGACGAAGTATGCCTTGGCTGCGATCACGTATCTTATAATGCTCAAGCACGACTGCGAGCGTTCAGCCAGTATTGCACTTGGAGATCTGGCTGTTGGGCTGTCCCTGATCATATGTAGTTATCTTGGAAGTTGTCACGGATTGCGCTGCTGCATTGCGCTGCTTCACCATCTCTGGCCACCGGTCTGTTCTACCATAAGTTTTTCTCGATGCCAGTGGAAATTTTTCTGGGGAAATAACCCAACAACTGCTTCCAAACACGCATCGGATTAGACTAACTCCAAAATGGCGTGACCTAGATCCCATTTGATATACAGCGTCTGTCTTGCTCCTAGTTCTTTTGGGTAAATAGTCCCGGGACAATATTGGCGAGCTGCACGCTCAACAGTACGCGATAGCCAATGCCAGCGATTTCGTGTGGCGGCTCTTGCATCTGAAAGTCAAAATTTGAAGTAATTTATGGATGACTCGATCAAAACCTACGATTGTGTCTTGTTCACGGTGATTGCTTTCCTGACCAAAGAAAGCGTTCCGTTAATTTACTCATCGCCTTCATGGCTTCACCTCCAGAGGCTAGAATAGGATTGGGCGGAGAGTTTGAGGGCTTCTGTATTAAAATGCGGTTTCGGCTCCATCGAATTGATAGCATCGCACTACCTTACTTACCCTAATCTGTCTTTTAGCCTCGCGCCTATTGGCACCCTTCTGTCGCGACAGTCTTCACAGGGAGCTTTTGTGCCATGTTTTAGATTGACGGTACTTTTCGTCGTTCTGGAAGCGACATAGGCTGATTTTCAATGTCCAAGAGCCACTGAAGAAAACTGCATCAGGCTGGCGAGCAAACCCATAGTAGTTCCCCTCCGCTTTATAACTCAGGCTGCGATCCAACACCCCATGTTTATCACCTTCCAAACTCTTCGAAGGTTCGCAACACACCACGCGCAGTGTCTCGCCTTCTGAAGCTTTAACCATAGATGTAGCTATTCAGCCATCGAGTATCTTTTTGGGTTTTATTGATGGATCATTCACTTCGGTGCCGGTGCTAGGTTCACGAATTGTTGCGACAGCGGCAATATTGTGGCGGGAAACGGAAGCGTGGAAGGCCTGCTCAGAGTCCGCTAGAAGCTGGTCTCAACGGCGACCAACCGCCAAGTAACAAAGTGTAGATTTGCTGCAGTTTGCCAGCAATACCACTGTGAACACTGAGCGAGGATCAATGCACAGCAAAGTGTGAAACATTCCTTCTCTTTCTCGGAGAGTGATGCTGACGTCCTCGTAGGAGCAAGGTCAGCAGCTCACGCTAAGAGAGTGAGATCGGCGATCGTCTTGTCAGGCGCTGAAAAGTAAGTTTTCGGATCCAGGATAAGGCTCCGGTCTCCAATGTTAAGCTAGTCCAGCAAGTGGATCTTACAAGGTACCACGGAGGCGCGCTTCCTAGCGTAGAGGCACAAGCGACTGATAAAAGTAAGCTCGATCAAGCATTTGTCAGCGCTGGAGGACGTACGGCAGACGATGGGGGGCGGAAAGCTCTTGAGTTGAGAGAGGTATGTAACAAGGGCAGCATCACATTGAGTAGAAGTGTAAATCGCGGGCGAGCCAGACTGGGGGAAATCCCCTTTCATCCCCCATCCCTAACCCCCCAGCATTAGCCTTGCAGGCGCTTCGAGCGGGGAAAAGCGCGGCGTCTCTCAAAAGGGGCGGAGCCGAAATGGCGAACGGCGATCGACTAGTTGCATCCTGCATATGCATTAGCACACGCATTAGCCTGTCAGTCAGGCTAAAGTAGGATACGATAGCGCTATCGCGCGCTCGGACTTGATGCCGCGTCATCTGATGCGCCATGTCTCACTGACTACCTTACTGATGTTAGCATTCTTGAAATGGCTTATGCCCACTTTGGTAGGATCATTATGACGCTGACTGTCCATCGAAGGTGTGAGCTTTGGACTGATCCTAAGTACTATCGCGGAACATGCTCATATGTCCTGTGCAATCAGGGACCCTTCTGGGCGACTCTCGATCCCTTCTCGACACATGATACACGCGTCCTCG
>JAABUL010006609.1_pt1 | contig 13209 bp, 9 predicted proteins | sample 5559151 | NCBI WGS metagenome assembly JAABUL01 (sample SAMN10711876, study PRJNA513368) | rock metagenome | isolation source: Antarctica rocks | place: Antarctica: Victoria Land, Pudding Butte sud | reverse complement strand
GGAGGATCGTGGACCGCGTCCGGGTCGACGGAGGACCTGATGCGGAACTGACCGGTGTGCAGGGCATCAGCGGCTTCGAGTCGTACGGCCACGTCGCCGTAGGTCTGCCAACCCTGCCCGGCCAGTTGGTCACGCACACAATCGGCGAGCATGTCGGCCGCCTTGCCCTGGTCTTCGGCAAGTCGTGTGTGGTCGGTGCTGCTCAGTGTCACGACGTAGCTGTTGGGTGCGAGCAGGTGGCCACCGTCGAGCCGGCGGACGCCGTCGATCACCTCGCGGCGCAGGCTCTGCTCCAACTCCTGAGGGACCACGCCACCACCGAAGACGCGGGCGAAGGCATCACCTACCGCACCTTCCAGCCTTCGCTCGAAGCGCTGCACAATGCCCACGGTGGTACCTCCCTCCTGAGTCGTCCCGATACACACCTTCTCTACAGATCGTATCGGCAAGCGCGCTGGGTCGGTCGGCTTCCGGCGTTCTGCCCGCGTGCTAACCTCTCCGGCGTTGCTCGGTCCGAGTGGCGGAATGGCAGACGCGCTGGCTTCAGGTGCCAGTGTCCTTCGGGACGTGGGGGTTCAAGTCCCCCCTCGGACACTCCGGGTGTTTGACGATTCCGCCCGGGTCCTGTTGAGGAAACTCGGGTGCGGTGGTTTCCTTCGGCTGAAACTCGGATTTTGGACCGTGCTGGTTGGTGCGGTGGAGCCCGGCGAGTGCCGAAGACGCCGCTACATCAATGAGTAGGCCGACGAACGGGGTTCGTCGGCATCGTCGTGGGTCTTGCGGGCACGGAGTGTCCGAACGAGTCTTCGGTGGTGCTGGTCTCTTGCGTCACTTCTCGGTGAATCCGCCCGGGGTGGTGGGTGGCGAACCGCGTTTGGGTCGGTAGCGGCGGTGTTGGCGCTGCGGGATCCGTTCGTCGGGTGCCTCGGCGAGGACGGTGGCCCAGGGTTCGGGTAGTCCGCGGCTGGTGTACCAGGCGTTCAGGATTCTGGTGTTCATCCCGGCGAGGCCGAAGGCGAGCAGGGTGGTGACCGCGGTGAGGCCGACGATGCGGATGTAGCCGCGGTTGATGTCGGCGTGGTGGCGGCGGATGGAGGCGTTGAGCGATTCGATGCCGACGCGGCGACCGTATGAGTTGAACCACCTGGTGGATTGCCAGGGCAGGGGTTGGCGGTCGCGTTGATACTGGTGGCGGTGCACGGTCACGGTGATCCCGCAGCCGCAGGGCTTTCCTTTGGTACACCCGGTCAGCGGGGTGGCGTGGGCGGCGCCCATGCTCATCGGCACGTTGGGGCAGCGAAGCTTCTCGCGCAGGGCTGGTCCGCGGAAGCGCTGGACACCGTTGGTGTCGGGGGTGGTGAGCGGCCGCATCTGGTAGGGGCGGCGTTTGTCGAACAAGTCGCGCAGGGCTGCTTTCTCCGCGGAGGTCTGGGTGAACGCCGGTGCGGCAATGTCGCGGAGCCGCTGGGGCAGGGCGTTGGAATACAGGGTGCCGTCGACCCAGATGGTGCCGGGTTTCGGGCCGGGGTGATCGACGTGCTGGTGGGTGTGCAGGTCCATGTGAATGCTGACCCCGAGCTGGTGGGCGGGTTCGGCGAAGTTTTCGGCGGTGGCGATGGTGTAACCGCGGTCGGCCAGGCACGTTGTCGTCCCGTGCTCGCGTTTCAGGATGGTGAGCAGGTCGATTCCGGCGGCGGCGTTGGCCGAGTTCGCCGGGCGCAGGACCAGGCCTCGGGCCAGGTGCGGCACGGGTGGGCGCCCGATGGGAGGGACGTCGGTGGCGAGGTGGGCGGCGTAGCCGAAGTAGGCGTCGCCGGGGTGATCGGTGGTGGCGGTGCGGTGTCCGAACCGCGCATCGGGGTCCCAGCTCGGATCGCCGCCCTCGATGGCAGCGTTGCTGCGGCCATGGCTTTGGGCCCAGGTTTCGACATCAGTGCCGTCGATGGCCATCGACCCGGTGGTGGTGACATTGTCGGGGACGGCGGCGTTGAGCAGACCGCAGGCCAGCTCGTCCAGGGTTACTGGTGGCTGGCTGCAGCCAGGCCCACAGGCGACGTCCTCCCCGGTGCGCCGATCGATGGCGGGGTGATCGTGCATCGGGGTCGGTGGCGCGGCGTCCAGGAGACCGATCAACGCGCGGATGGCGCTGCGGACCCGGGCGTAGGTCGGTGTCACGCGGAGCCCGAGGGTGAACCGTTGCGAGGGGGTCAGGGCGAGGAGAGTGTCGGTGATGCGAGTCATGGCCTGGGTGTCGGGGATCAAGATGGAATGGACCATGACGCAGCGGGCGATCACGGGCAACGGAATCGCCCGGGGCCGGCCCGTCCTGCAGGCACTGTCGGCGAGCAGGCGTTGCAGCGGCTCGCACCGGTCGGTGGTGGCAATGGCGCGGGCGACCGCTTGAGCATGGGTGAGCGGAACGGGCCGCTGATGCTGATCCCAGCAGCCCGGTGGTGGGTCATGCCGTCGTGCTGACCGCCGCGACATGGGCGTTACCGGCCGGCCAAAGCGTGGGCCACCACCTCCGGTGGGCGTTGCGGCAGGTAGGCGGTCACGTGGTTGAAGGTCCGGAAGGTGCGGTACCCGCCGGCGACCATGATTTCTTGCAACAACACCCCGTGGTGGGCCAGGCGCACGATCCAGGTCGTCTTGAGCCGTTGGGACTCCGGGTGCGGAACCCCCTTGGGGATTTCGATGTTGCGCATCAGGTGCCACAGCCGGCTGCGGTTGGTCACCGGCAGTACCGTCCCGAGCAACGGCTTATCGGGGTACCGGGTGGCGACGTCCCACAACACGGGCGCCCAGTCGTCGAGGACCGGCACATCGCGGGTGGCGGTGCCGTGCACGTGCAGCATTGTCACCCCGTGCTGGTGGGTCAGGTCGGTGGCGGTGGCGGTGTAAAACTCTCGGGCGTGCATCCCCGCACCCAGGCCGAGGGCGAGGAACACCTGGAAACGTCGGCGCAGTGTGGCGGTGCGCTGCTGGGCGGCGACCTCCCACAATCGGGCGACCTCCGCCTCGGTGTAGGGGGCGAGGCGGGTCTGGTTGCGGATCTGGGGTGCGGGGGCGGTCCACCCGGCTTTCGTGGCGGCGCTACGCCCGATCCGGCGCAGCTGGGCCCGGCGGGTCGCCCGGCTCGCGGCGGACAGGTGCGGGGTTCCGGCGGCAATGTAGTACTCCACCACGTCCGGGGTGAACGACGTCTCGATGCCCACCTCCAGGCCCTGCAGGTGGCACCAGGCGAGGAATTGGGCCACGTCGCGCAGCGTCTCGTGGGCGCGGGGGTGCGTCGCTGGCTGCACTCGGCCCACTACCTCCCGGGTCACCTCGGCGACCTCTGCCCACACGTCGGGGCGCAGCGAGGTCGGGGTGTAGGCGGTGATCACATCGTCCAGGGACGTGGCGGCTTCGACGCGCCGCGTCAGGTCGTTGACTTCGGGGTCGTCGGCATCGGAAAATGGCACGCAGAAGCTCCTCAAGTGTTGTCGGTGTTTCTGGACGGCGAGTGAGATCGCCGGTTACTTGCGTATCGGGCCGGGATGGCAGTCCCGGCCTGACGCATGTGTGGGGCCTGCTGCGACGGGCCCGGCGCCATGGGTTACCTCGTCGTGGTGGCCTCCCCGGTGCTCAGCGCAGACTGGAGCAGCCCGTCAGCGAGATGGCTGACGGACAGGTTCTGGTCGGCGGCCGACGCGTACAGCAGCGCGGCGGTCGAGGCGGGCACCCGGAGCTCGACGCGCACCAAGTCCTCGGGGGTGAAGTTCTGGCTGGGTCGGGGGCGCCCGGTGCGCGCACACGGCAACCGCACCCAAGCACTGTTGTGATCGTCCACTCCGTCACTCCTCATTGACCAGTACTGCTGCGACACGATGACTACTGCTACGGCTCACCCCCGGGGGGGCTCCGTAACCCTCAGACCCGGAGGGCGCGGGCTCGTATCGTGCGCTGGTCAAGCGCGGAGTTGGACGCCTCCGAAGGTACAACTCGATCGGGGTGTTTCGGAACAGACACGCCGACGGGGTGCCATGGCCTAACACCCAGGTCGTGCGGACAGCGCCCGTCCGAGGATGATCTCTCGGACTGACCAAGGCCGGTCGGCGTGGCGTGGGAAACTCCGAAGCATGGATAAGTTCCTCGGCCTGCCGGGCACCGCGTGGACCGGCATCTACACGATCATCACGTTCGGTCTGCTCGTGGTTGCTGTCGTGGCGGCGCTGTATGCGAAGAAGCAGTGGCAAATTGCCCATGAGCAGGCGGCGGATGCCCGAAAGGCGCAGATGGAGGCGAGCCGCCCGTACGTCATCGTCACCATTGAGCCCTCAGGAGCGGACTGGCACCCGTTCGACCTCGTGGTCAAGAACATCGGTGCGCGACCAGCCCTGGGTGTCTCCATCGCGCTCGATCCTCCCCCGATGCGCGCTTCCGAGATGGCTGGACACGAGATCGCCAACGCCAAGATGCTCAACGAACCCGTCGCGATGATCGCCCCGGGTCAAGAGATGCGGACCTTCTATGACAGCCACGTCGAGCGCAACGGCAGAGAGGACCTTGCCGGCTACCACCTCGTTTCCCTGGCGTACCAGGACAGCTCCCAGCACGATTACATGGAGACGAGCGTCTTGGACATCGACGCCATGAAAGGCACCACGTACACCTCGGTCCAAACGACTCACGACATCGGCCAGACCCTTGAGAAGATGCAGAAGACCCTCGATAGTGCATCCCTTCTCCAGCGTTCCGGGACAGTTGCAGTCGCCGCGTCCATCGAGTCTCACGCCGAACACCAGCAGCGACTTGCTGAGGAACGTGCTGAATGGGAGGAACGGCGGGATCGCATTATGAAGTAGCAACGGGACTCTCACCGTTGGGGTGTCCGTGGGGTGGCCAGCTAATGGCCCCGCGGCGCACCCGACCCAGCTCACCGGGTTGAGGGAGACCTTGGCCGGAGCAGCCCAGTGGGAGCAGTGCGAGCAGTTTCCCGTGAGGCTGCACCGACTGGCGACCACGACCCGGCTGGTCACCATCGGCTGCCCGGTCTGCCACCGCCAGGCAAGGGGCCTGCACCTGTTGCCCGGACCTGCGGGTGCTGGTGTCGCGCTGCACTAACGTAACGGCCGTGGTCACCGGTGAGCTCAGGAGCAAGATCGACCAGGTCTGGAACGCGTTCTGGTCCGGCGGCATCAGCAACTCACTCGAGGTGATCGAGCAGATCACCTATCTGCTCTTCCTCCGCCGCCTCGATGACCTGCAGACCACGGCGGAGAGCAAGGCGCGCATCCTCGGCCAGCCGATCGAGGACCCGAAGTTCCTGGCAGGCCAGGCGCACCTGCGCTGGAGCCGGTTCAAGAACCTTGACGCGGACGTAATGTTCAAGACGGTGGCGACCGAGGTGTTCCCGTTCCTGCAGACGTACGGCGACCAGGTCGGCGGCGACAACTCGACCTACTCCGAGCACATGAAGGACGCCCGCTTCACGATCCCGAACGCGGCCATGTTGTCGAAGGTCGTCGACATGCTCGACCAGGTTCCGATGGACAACCGCGACACCAACGGCGATCTCTACGAGTACATGCTCAGCAAGATCGCGTCCGCCGGTACCAACGGCCAGTTCCGCACCCCGCGCCACATCATCAAACTCATGGTGGAGATGACCGCGCCGCAACCCGACGACGAGATCTGCGACCCGGCCTGCGGCACCGCGGGCTTCTTGGTCGCCGCGTCGGAGTACGTCCGCACCACCCACCCCTCGGCGCTGACCGATGCCACGCAGCGAGCGCACTTCCACACGTTGATGTTCCACGGCTACGACTTCGACAGCGTGATGCTCCGGATTGGCTCGATGAACATGCTGCTGCACGGCATCGAAGCCTCCGACATCCGCTACCGCGACTCACTCTCGGAGGGCGCCTCGGAGGACACCGAGAAATACACGTTGATCCTGGCCAACCCACCCTTCGCCGGCTCGCTCGACTACGAGTCGACCTCGAAGGACCTGCAGCGGGTGGTGAAGACGAAGAAGACCGAGCTGCTCTTCCTCGCGCTGTTCCTCAAGCTGCTCAAGCCCGGCGGCCGAGCGGCGGTGATCGTGCCCGACGGCGTGCTCTTCGGATCGTCGAAAGCGCATAAGGCGCTGCGCAAGATCCTGGTCGAGGACCAGAAACTCGACGCGGTCGTAAAGCTTCCCAGCGGTGTGTTTCGCCCGTACGCCGGTGTCTCCACCGCGATCCTGTTGTTCACCAAGACCAACTCCGGCGGCACCGACGAAGTCTGGTTCTACGACGTCCGGGCCGACGGGTACTCATTGGACGACAAGCGCAACCCCGTCGAGTCCAACGACCTTCCCGACGTGCTCGCCCGCTGGACCTCGCATACGACGACCGAACGGGACCGCGCCCGCACCGAGCAGTCATTTACGGTGTCCAAGGCGGACATCGTCGCTCAGGGCTACGACCTGTCCATGAACCGCTACAAGGAGATCGTCCACGACGAGATCGAGCACCGCGCTCCGCTGGCGATCATCGCCGATATTGAGCTGCTTGAGGACGAGATCGCCAAGGGCCTGGTCGAGCTGAAGGCGATGCTGCAGTGAAGACCCTCGGCGACGTCGCGGAGTGGGGAAGCGGCGGCACCCCGAGGCGAGGGGTCGCCGAATACTTCGGCGAGGGAACGCCCTGGCTCTCCATCGCGGACCTCAACGACGGTGTCGTCTGTGAGGCAAGGGAGTCGCTGACAGCGGCCGGCATCGCCAACAGTTCGGCGAAGGTCGTTCCTGCGGGAACAGTCTTTGTCGCGATGTACGGATCGATTGGCAAACTTGGTGTCGCCGGCCGAGAGATGTGCACTTCGCAGGCAATCGCCTTCGCAAAACCGCGCGCGGAACTAGTTGATCGGCAGTACCTGTTCAATTATCTGATGGCGCAGCGCCCAGCACTACTGGCTCGTGGTCGTGGCGGGACGCAGATGAACATCGGTCAAGGCGACCTGAAGGCGTGGCCGATTCCGCTTCCACCCCTCGACGAGCAGCGCCGGATCGCCGCGATCCTCGACCACGCCGACGCCCTCCGCGCCAAGCGCCGGCAGGTCTTCGCCCACCTGGACGCTCTCACCCGGTCGATCTTCCACGACATGTTCGTAGCGGGCGCCGTTTGGCCTTCAGTAGTGATTGGATCCCTCGGTACGATTACAACAGGAAGGACGCCACCGACTGCCAGGGCGGGAATGTTCGGTGGACCGATTCCATTCGTGACACCTGGAGATCTTGGGTCGGGCGTGCCGGTTGCTCGTTCGCTTACGAACGAGGGAGCGGTTGAGAGTCGCGTAGTGAGGACGGGAGCGACTCTGGTGTGCTGTATCGGTGCAACGATCGGCAAAGTTGGTAACGCGGGGGAGCCGTCGGCGTTAAATCAGCAGATCAACGCTGTCGAGTGGGGTAGCTCGATCAACGAGCTATACGGTCTGGAAGTGATGCGTCGCCTAAAGCCGACAATCGTTGCCCGAGCGGCGTCGACGACGTTGCCGCTACTACCGAAGGGCCAGTTCTCGAAGCTCCAGATTCCCGTTCCTCCCCTCGAGCTTCAGGCCGCTTTTGCATCACGTATGCAGCAGATCTTTCGGCAGCGAGGCTCAGTGGGTAAGGCACAGTCCGCCGAGCACGGACTCTTCTCCTCACTCCAGTCCCGCGCGTTCAGAGGGGAATTGTGACTGATGCCGGTGGAGATGAACGTGTGGCGCATCGACGGGGACCGGCCGCGCCGCCTCACGACGGCGCAACTGCCCACGGAAGCAGCTCTTGAGGATTTCCTGGAGCGGGATCCGTCCTTGCTCGGGCAGCGCCTGCTGGTGATCGGACGTCAGGTGCGAACGCCGCACGGTAAGTTCATCGACCTGCTTGCCATCGATGCCGAGGGCAACCTGCACGTCCTCGAGCTCAAGCGTGACAAGACGCCCCGTGATGTGGTGGCCCAGGTGCTGGACTACGGCTCGTGGGTCTCGACTCTGAACCGCGAGCAAGTCGTCGACCTTGCCTCAGGGCACCTGGATGGACCATTCGAGGCCGCCTTCGAGGATGTGTTCGGCGGTGCTCCGCCGGACGAGCTCAACGGCGAGCTTCAGCTCACCATCGTCGCCACCGATCTGGACGCCAGCTCCGAGCGGATCGTGACCTACCTGCGGGAATTCGGCGTCCCGGTCAATGCGGTGTTCTTTTCCTACCTCGAGGACGACGGCCGGCGCTACCTCGCCCGGTCCTGGCTCGCGACCTCGTACGAGGGAGATCCCACGTCACCGGCAAGGGCGAAGAAGGGCAAGCGCGCGGAATGGAACGGTCGCGACTGGTTCGTGTCGTTTGGTGACGGCCAGGGCCGCTCGTGGACCGACGGCCGCAAGTACGGATTTGTGTCTGCCGGTGGCGATGTCTGGTACTCCCGCACGCTGCGGTCCCTGCCAGTCGGCGCCCGCGTGAACGTGCACATCCCCGGCCACGGATACGTCGCGGTCGGAGAAACTCCGGGCGAAGCCGCTCGCTTCGACGAGGCACGAGTCCTCGTTGATGAGGGGTGGCTACGGCTAGCCGATCAGGAACTGCATGACCCCTACACGCACGAACGTGCGGGACAACCTCATGCCGACGATGTAGCCGAGTACGTCGTCCCGGTCCGCTGGATCGCAAGCAGTCCCAAGAGTGGCGCCTACTGGGAGAAGGGCATGTTCGCCAACCAGAACAGTGCGTGCAAGCTGCGTCAGGAGTTCACGCTCGAGCGGTTGGCTAACCACTTCGAGCTCGACGGCGAGGATGCATGAGCAACTTCGGCTTCATCAAGGACGAGTGGCCTACGATCCACGCCGACTGTGTGCGGGCGGAGTCGTACCTGTCGAACGACTCGGCAGCGGCGTGCTTCTACGCGCGCCGGTCGATCGAGCAGCTGGTCGGGCACCTCTACGACATCACGGGGCTGGCGGCGCCGTACCAGAACGATCTGGCAGCGCGGATCAACGACGCGGCCTTCAAGGCGGAGGTCGGCAACGGCATTGCGCAGAAGCTCAACCTGATCCGAAAGGTCGGCAACGCCGCCGCGCACGAAGGCAAGCCGATCCAACACCAGACCGCGCTGCAGGTGCTGCGCGAGCTGTTCCACGTCATGGTGTTCGCCGCGTTCCGGTTCTCGACCGACCCGCAGTCGGTGCCGACGGGGCAGCAGTTCGACCCGGCGCTGGCCGCGAAACTGGCCCCCCTGTCGCGGCAGGAGCTGGCGCAGCTGGCCGCGAAGTTCAAGGCCCAGGACGAGGCGCACGCGAAGGCGCTCGCCGAGAAGGACGAACTTTCTGCAGCCAAGGACGCCGAGATCGCCCAGCTCAAAACCCAGATCGCCGCCGCTCAGGCTTCGAAGACGAAAACCGACGACCACGACTACTCCGAGGCCGAGACCCGACGGCTGTTCATCGACGTTCTGCTCGCCGAGGCCGGGTGGCTGCTGGACCAGGCGCGCGATCGGGAGTACCCGGTGACCGGGATGCCCAACGGCGGCACGGGCTTCATCGACTACGTGCTGTGGGGTGCGGACGCGCTGCCGCTGGCGGTGGTTGAGGCGAAACGGACCACCAAGAGCCCGCAGGTCGGCCAGCAGCAGGCGAAGCTGTACGCCGACTGCCTGGAGGCCGAGTTCGGGTGCCGGCCGGTGGTGTTCTACACCAACGGTTACGAGCACTGGATTTGGGACGACGCGGGTGGCTACCCACCGCGCGAGATCCAGGGCTTCTACACCCGCGACGAGCTCGAGCTGCTGATCCAGCGTCGCCAGACCCGGCTCCCGCTGAGCGGAGCCGCCATCGACGGCGCGATCGTCGAGCGCTACTACCAGACCCGCGCCATCAAGGCGGTCGACGCCGCCTTCGGCATGAAGGAGCGCGAGACGCTGCTGGTCATGGCGACCGGATCAGGAAAGACCCGCACCGTGATCGCGCTGGTCGACCAGCTGATGAAGGCCAACTGGGTCAAGCGCGTGCTGTTCCTCGCCGACCGGACCGCGCTGGTCAACCAGGCCGCAGGCGCGTTCAAGACCCATCTGCCCGCTGTCACCACGGTGAACCTCGTGACCGAGAAGGCCACCGACGGCCGGGTCTACGTCTCGACGTACCCGACGATGATGAACCTGATCGACGACCTCGACGCCGGACTGCGCCGTTTCGGTCCGGGCTACTTCGACCTGATTGTCGTCGACGAGGCGCACCGGTCGGTGTATCAGAAGTACGGCGCGATCTTCGAATGGTTCGACTCCTACCTTATCGGCCTCACCGCCACCCCGAAGGACGAGGTTGACCACAACACCTACCGGCTGTTCAACCTCGAGGACGGGGTTCCGACCGACGTCTACCGGCTCGATCAGGCGGTCGACGACGGGTTCCTGGTGCCGCCGTTCGGGGTCTCGGTGGGCACCAAGTTCCTCCGCCAGGGCATCACTTATAACGACCTGACCGAGGAGGAGAAGGACGAGTGGGACGCCCTCGACTGGGGTGAGGAGGGCCCCCCGGACGCGATCGACTCCGAGGAGCTCAACCGGTTCCTGTTCAACGAGGACACCGTGGACAAGGTGCTCGCCACCCTGATGACCGAGGGCCACAAGGTCGCCGGGGGCGACCGGCTCGGCAAGACCATTGTCTTCGCCAAGAACCAGGCCCACGCGGAGTTCATCGAGAAGCGCTTCAACGTGCAATACCCCGAGTACGGCGGCGAGTTCGCCCGGACGATCACCCACAGCGCGATGGACGCGCAGATCCTGATCGACAGCTTCTCCCAGCCGGACAAGGCGCCGCACATCGCGATCAGCGTCGACATGCTCGACACCGGTATCGACGTGCCCGACGTGGTCAACCTCGTGTTCTTCAAGGTGGTGCGCTCGAAGTCGAAGTTCTGGCAGATGATCGGCCGCGGCACCCGACTACGGCCGGACCTGTTCGGGCCCGGCGAGGACAAGAAGGACTTCTTCGTCTTCGACTTCTGCGGCAACCTCGAATACTTCGGTCAGGACCTGCCCGGCTCCGAGGGATCGCTGCAGAAGTCGCTCACCCAGCGGCTCTTCGAGTCCCGACTCGGGCTGGTGGTCGAGCTCGACGGGGCCGGTGCGGAATCAGACCTGCGGGCGTCGACCGCCCGCTGGCTGCACGAGATCGTCGCCGGCATGAACCTGGACAACTTCCTCGTCCGCGCACACCGCCAGCAGGTCGAGCGGTGGACGTCGTGGGACCGCTGGTCGTCGGTGTCCAAAGAGGACGCGACCGAGATCCAGGAGTACCTCTCCGGGCTGCCGTCCTCCGTACGCGACCCGGACGAACAAGCGAAGCGGTTCGACCTGCTCGTACTGCGACGCCAGCTCGCCCAGCTCGAAGGCGACGCGATCGCGGCCGAGCGGATCCGTGAGACGGTGCAGGCAATCGCCGCCGCACTGCTGCCGAAGAAGACCATCCCCTCCGTCGCCGAGCACCTCGCCTTGCTGGACGAGGTCGCCGGCGACGAGTGGTGGGTCGACGTCACCTTGCCGATGCTCGAGGTCATGCGGCTGCGACTCCGCAGCCTGGTGCGGTTCGTTGAGAAGACCCGGCAGAAGCCCGTGTACACCGACTTCGAGGACCTCCTCGACGACGCCACCCCGATCGACCTGCCGCAGACCACCACCGGGATGAACTGGGAGCGGTTCCGCGCCAAGGCGACGGCCTACCTCAAGGAGCACGAGGACCACGTCGCTCTGCAGAAGCTACGCCGCAACAAGCAACTGACCCCCGAGGACCTTGCGTCACTCTCGCAGATGCTGATCGCCTCCGGTGGCGACCAGCAGGTCGACCTCGCCTGGGTCGAAGAACGCGCTGGTGCCCTCGGGCCGTTCATCCGCTCCCTCGTCGGCCTCGACCGCGCCGCAGCGGCGGGGGCTTTCGCGGCCTACCTCGACGAGGCGAAGTTCTCCGTCGACCAGGTGCGCTTCGTGTCCCTGATCGTCGACGAGCTCACCGCCAACGGGATCATGGAGCCGGCCCGGCTCTTCGAGTCGCCCTACACCGACCACGGCCACGTCGACGTGATCTTCCCCAACGACGTGGCGGTCATCGTCGACATCCTCCGCGACGTGAAGGCGCACGCCGTGCCAGCCGAGGTCGCGTAACAACACTTGCATTCAGAGGCACTGAGCATGACCACCGACAAAGGCGGGGTACATCTGATTCTGAGGAGGCACTGGCCGGAGAACCTCGGCTGCGCTAGATCTTCACTAGCGACTCTTGGTCGTTAGACCCACGGCTTGGCGAGATCGCCGGGCAGGCTTCTCCAGCAGCATTCGAAGCACCACGCCGAAGGCCGCTGGCACATGGCCCTGCTCCACTGCAGGTGCAGGTACTCGCCCTCGAGAGGCCCGCCCAATTCTCTTTTTGGGTACTATGGCTCTATGACGAGCACCCACACGATCAAGACGGCGAAGACCACGACGATGACGGTCACGGCGACGGGGCGTGCCGGGGCGCGGTCGACCGCGGCAGATGATCCCTTGGCGGCCAGCCGGGTACGGATCCTGGTCGACGCGTTCGGTGGTGCGCAGTTGGCGAAGCTCATCGGTGTCAGCGCCTCCCAGCCGACCCGGTGGGTGAAAGGGCAGGAACGGCCGGGGATCGCCGCGGCGCCCCTGTTGATTGATCTGGAGCATGTGCTGGCCAAGGCCCGGTTGATTTGGGGCGAGGAAGCCGCCAAGCAGTGGCTGCGCAGCCCGAATTCCTACCTTGAGGGGGCGCGGCCGCTGGATGTGCTCCATCACCGGGGGCCGTCAGCGGTGCTCGATGCCCTGGAGGCGGAGATGTGGGGCGGGGCCGCCTGAATGCTCGTCTACCGGGTGTTTCCCTACCTGGCGAACGCCAAGGACGGGGAACCCGGGCATCCGCTATATGAGCACACCCCACAGAGGGGGAGCCGTATCGATCATCCCGACTACTACGTCTGGTACCTCTCACGGCACGCCGAGGCGGCCTGCGGGGAAGCGTTCGGCAACCAGGCGGTGTGGGGCACCGCGATGTTCGAGTTTCCGCTGATCGGGGCGCGCAGGGCCCTGGCGACGCTGTCGCTGCCCGATTCGCTGCGGGTTCTCGACCTCGACGATCCTCATCAGCTGGTGCGGCTCGGGCTGCGGCCCACCGATGTCGTCCGCCGGAATCTGGCAGTCACTCAGGCCTGGGGTC
>JAABUL010006607.1_pt1 | contig 13210 bp, 17 predicted proteins | sample 5559151 | NCBI WGS metagenome assembly JAABUL01 (sample SAMN10711876, study PRJNA513368) | rock metagenome | isolation source: Antarctica rocks | place: Antarctica: Victoria Land, Pudding Butte sud | reverse complement strand
CGACATGCAGCGAAGGCGACTACGACGTCTGTAAAGCGTGCTACGCGAAACTCATCTCCTCGGGGCGCATCGCCGCCGAGAACGGCTCAGCCGGCTGGCGGAAATGCGTGCAGGGGCATCGAATGCTGATCATTGGCTTCGAGGACGGCGCGACGGGGCAGCGGAGGGTGGTTGTGAGCGACCAGGTCGGTGGTCATCATCATAGGCCCCGGGATCCGCCACCAAACGTGTCGACTGCTGCTGCGAGCAGTCCCTCGCCTCCTACGGGGGAGCTATGGGGACTGCGAGCCACGGCGCTGTGGGCGTACTGGCCAAGGGAAGGCGTGGAAGATGAGTTGGGGTTCCCCAAGGGGGCGGAGATCGTGGAGGCGAGGGACATCAATGGGGATTGGTGGGAGGGGCGGTACTGTGGGCGAGGGGGGCTGTGGCCTCAAGGGTATGCGAGGATCTTGGGGTGAGGGTATCAAGAAATACTGGTTATCCGGCGAAGAGTGAGGAAGGGAGGATTGTGAATGGTATGATGGGATGGGATCCATGATGATTTGCCACGAATACGTATAAGATGGATCACGAAATTGCAATATACAGGGAGTCTTCCCACCAAGGACAGCCTACATTCGTTCCTTCACAATCACCAATCGAATTCTCTCGATCTCATGCCTAAGTGCAAGACACCTTTCAACGAGATAGGTTCAACCAGTGAAAATCCAAAGCTAAGGAGGTGAACCGTCAAAGGCATGTCCACTTCTAACAGAACGGACCAAATGAATCGCTGAAATGTTCACGCAAGTGGCCCCGTCAGAAGACCTCTTGCCAGGGCATGAATCTACTCCGCCGCATCGTGGATTTACGGACCTAGGTCTCCCTATGTACCGATGAGAGATCAATCCATCGTGGAGACTGGGCAATTTGGTATCTATGGAGGCGCCAAATCGAAACCATGGACTGCATATAAACGCCAATCCCACACACACACACACACATCCACCCCTTCATTATCTCGGCCAGCCGGTGTTTTCAATCCAGCAATCCAGCCACCCAACCTCCATCTTCCTGTTCTGAAACGGTCCACGCTTTCCCAGCTGCATGGCCAACCGGGCCTCAGTCTTTTGCTCCATCGGTCCTATCGCGCAAAAGCAGGCACACCATTCCGATCCTTTGGGCAAGATGCGTAGCCAGAACAAGCCAATCGCGTCCTTTTCCCTTCCTACCAACGGATAGGATCGGATAATGGATTGCAGATGGTCCCACACCATCGTCCCCGAACTCTCATCTCTTTTCTCCTCCTCCTCCTCCTCCTCCTCCTCCTCACCCCCACTCCCCCCCTCCCTAATCCTCAAGACTTACCTCGCACACCATCCCAAACCCCCTTCCGCAGCACCCATCATTGCCATACTTCACGGCAAATCTCTTCTCTACCCCCAACTTAAAAGTATCAAAGATGGATACCCAATGGGTCGATAAACTCATGTATCACGATCAAGAGGGATGGGATTCCTGGATTAGAGATTGGGATTGGGATTGGTGGTTTGGTTCTCGTATATTGGGGCCCGAAGCGATGAGGAAATGAGATGGTGTGACGGAAGGGGGTCTTGGGGATAAGAGATGTTGGGAAGCAACAGAACGACGTGGAAACGAAGGCAGGACGATGAACGTATATGCGGAGAGATTGTTTGGTCGAAAGGGTAGTATTCTGATAATGAGGGGCTGGACATTGCTAATAAGGGCAGTACGTGATTGCATTGGCTTGTTGGGTATTAGCTGCTGCTTGGGCAAGGTTTTCTTCAACTACAAAGGCCGTAATGCAATGCCCCCGTCCCGATTCCGCTCTCAGTAGCCGTTCACCCATAAATCATACCGTACAAAGACCCCCAGCTCAATCCGCATACCCCTCCTCCCGATGCTCACTCCCCACCCCCGCCCCCTCCTCAAACTTCGGCACATCATACGCGCCCTCAGGATCTTTCCCCATGCGCCATATATACTGACTCGTCTTCTGCTTCTCGTGCCTCAACCGCGACGTCAACTCATGCAAATCCAGCCTCACCATCTCATTCCTCTTCGCCGCGCCCTTGACGCCCGCTTCGGCGACATCGAACCGCGAGACGCGGTTGCGCAGCATCATGTCCAGCGGCGTCGTGGTGCTGCCTTCCTCACTGTACGCCGCGATGGAGATGCGATCGAGCCGTGGGCGCCCGAAGAGGAGGCCTTTGATCTCCGTGGGGTAGCCGTGATAGTTGAAGTGGATGGGGCGGTCGGGCGTGAACAGGGCGTCGAAATCGTCGTGGGAGAGCGCGTGCGGGTGATTTCCTTCGAGACCGAGGACCATCAGATCGGTGACGTTGACGATGCGCACGCGAGCGGCGGGGACGTTCCTCCGTAGCCAGGCGGCGGCCTCGATGACCTCGAAGGTGATTTCGGCGCCGATGCCGACGAGCACGACGTCTGGATCTAGGCCGCTGTCGGTGCTGGCGAATTTCCAGACGCTGGCGCCGGCGCGGCAGTGGGATTCGGCTTCTTCGGGGCTGAGGAAGATGGGCTGGGGCTGCTTGGAGCCGACCATGAGGTTGACGTAGTTGGTAGACCGGAGGCAGTGGGCAAAGGTGGAGAGGAAGGTATTTGCGTCGGGAGGGAGGTAGACGCGGGCGGCGGTGGGTTTGAGGTTGAGGACGGCGCCGATGAAGGAGGGGTTTTGGTGGGACAAGCCGTTGTGCTCCTGACGGGTCCAGGTGCTGGTTTCGATGTAGTTCATCGAGGAGATGTCTTTGCGCCAGGTGGTTTCACGGGCCTTGCGATTATGTTAGTGATGGGCGTTAGGCTCTTGGAACGGGAGTTGTTACCATCTTATTGAATTTGCTGTACTGAACCATCATTGTGTGTATGATGCCCAAGAAAGATTCATATGATGGGAACAGACCTGTTCTACCTGTCAAAGTATAACCTTGAAGGAGCCCTTGGCACATATGCTCAGAAAGAATCTCAATGACTCGGCCACCGCGTGCATTAGCGAATTCGTCCCATTGGAAGTTTCTAGTGGTATGATTGAATACTGCATCAAGTTTGTTGCTGACAAGCTCATCAGGGGAGAAGATGCGTATGCTCTTAGGATTGTCGACGAGTATTTGGTCAAGCAGGGCACCGATCGCTTGCATACAGCTGGCTTCTCCTACCCAGTGTTAGAGACGTTTATTGCTCCAGAGGCATCGGATACTCACCGCCCTTCTTGAAGCTGTACTTCTTCCAGCCCGGCAATTTGAGTACTTCGTGCGAGCCGTAAGTATCTATCTGTTGTCCCAACTTCTTGCCATCAGCTTTGGGAATGATACTGGTGATAATGTCGTGGACACCGCCCTCTTTCGAGAAAATCTCATGCGGCACGTAGCTGCAAAGCCATTCTTGAAGTTGACCGAGCTCGCTCTTGTCAGACTTGGCCTTCATCAGTGGTACTTGATGTGATTTGAACGACCCTTCGACGAATTCGCCGTGCACTTTCTGAGGGCCTGTCCACCCCTTCGGTGTCCGCATGATGATGACTGGCCAGCGAGGCTTCAGTATCGGCTTGCCCGAGCGTGCAGCTTTCTGAATCCTCTTAATCTCTCCCAGTGCCCAATTCATTGCATTGCCCAGATCAGTATCGATATCCTCCAAGTCCGCTACGAACCGTGGCTGATATCCATAACCAGTGAACAAAGCGGCCATCTCCTTGTCGTCCATACAACCGTATATAGTCCGCTCGCTAATCTTGAAGCCATTGACATGGACAACAGGGATGACCGCGCCGGATTCGGCAGGGTCGAGATACTTGGCGCCATGCCATGCTGTGGCCGTGGGCCCGGTCTCTGCCTCACCATCGCCGACAATGCAACAGACCACAAGATCTGGTTTATCCATCACAGCACCGAACGATACTGCTAGAGCATAGCCAAGTTCACCACCTTCGTGGATCGCGCCAGGCGTTTCGGCATTGATGTGGCTTGGAAAGCCGCTTGGAGTACTGAATTTGGTGATGAGCTTGTGTAGCCCCTCTTTCGTCCTGCTATATTCCGGATAGAACTTCTCCAATGACCCCTCCAACCAAAGACTTGCAAGTATGGCGGGCGCTCCATGTCCTGGACCCACGACGTAAATGATATCTTGCTTGTGCTTCGAGGCGAGAAGGTTAAGGTGGGAGTATACGAGCGTCAAGCCGGGGCATGTTCCCCAATGCCCTTAACCGGAGGTTAGCGTTAGGTTTGTTCAAAGCGCTGGGTGAGGAGGCCAACCCAGCAATCGAGGCTTGATGTCGTCAAATGTCAGATCTCGCTCCAGAAGCGTGTTGTCTTGGAGGAAGATCATAGCTAGGATGTCAGATTAGCTCTCAGCTCATTTATTGAAGCCGTTGAGTCTTACAAGCAGCGATATAGTTGGCTGCCCGCCTGAAGTTCTGTAGCCCAGCATACTCAATGTCGTCAAGTTTGGTCTTCTCAAGCTTGACGGCCAGTGATAGTACGCTCTCATCGATATGCGAAGGCAGTGGCTGCGGATTCGGTCGATCTATCACTTCTCCAGGCATCTTGATGGCCGTTCACGGTGAATTAAGGGCTTCTGGGCATCGTGGGACACGGTTGAGGTTGGATTGTTGTCCGCGAAGCAATCAAGTAAGAGTTAGTAGCTCTTGATTCATCAATCAGTGTTTAAAAACGTAAGTACCTCAGTCGGCAGTGGTCTCCTCTTGACGGCCGAGGGTTCAAATCTGTTCGCCAAGACCGACAATCGATAAGGTACCTCAACGATAACCCGGACAGGAAACCCTAAGTGCATAATCCATGTGAGGTAAGGTAAAATGAAGTTTGATCAAAGTAGAAGCATCATGATTGAGGTTTCCGTGACTGAGTAGGAAAATCAGGATTACACCGACGTTTCAACACCTAGGCAGCATGGCGATCATTCTATCCATCAATTCCGGCTCGTCTTCAGTCAAAGTCTCCGTCTACGAAACCCAAGGCGCACAAGAAAACCCCATTGAAGTCGCTGAAGCTCAGATAATTGGCCTGACCGCTCCTCCAGCCACCTTGAGCTATGAGCGAGGATCCGAGAGAATCAAGGACAAAGAGATCGAGGGAGTTAAATATCAAGAAGACGCCTTCGAATACATCCTATCCCACCTCGTCAATGACTCCGGACTCCCTGAGATCACTAGTAAATACGATATCTCGTACACGTGCCATCGAGTTGTCCATGGTGGCGATTATCCGAATGCCCATGTCATCGATTCGGAGACGTATCACCACCTCGAAGATCTCACAGACCTGGCGCCGTTGCATAATTCGAATGCATTAGCCATCGTCAAATTCTGCACGCAGACGCTTCCGAAAGCAAAGAACATTGCTTACTTTGATACTTCCTTCCATGCCACTATCCCAGATGCTGTGAGAACATATCCGATCGACCCGAAGATTGCGTCAAAGAATAAGTTGCGCAAGTATGGTTTCCACGGGATCAGCTATGCTTTCATCACAAGGTCGGTAGCCGACTTCCTGGGGAAGCCGATCGATGAGACAAGCATTATTGCATTGCATTTGGGGAGTGGAGCGTCAGCCTGTGCCGTGTGGAACGGCAAGTCGGTCGATAACAGCATGGGCTTGACGCCCCTTGATGGTCTTCCTGGAGCGACGAGGAGTGGCAGTGTTGACCCTAGGTACGGACAGGAAGCCGGCTCTTGAGATTGACGGAGAGAAATTTACTAACAGACTGAAGCCTGATATTCCACTTCACCCATGATGCAGGCAAACCTAGTCCTAGCAGCACTAAGGAGCTTCACATCAGCACGGTATAGTAGGAAGCTCGATAGTTGTCACTTGAAGACTGAACATGTTGCAGGCAGAAGAGATATTGAACAAGAAGTCCGGCTGGAAAGCGCTGACCGGTACCACGGATTTTGGCAAGATATTAGCATCTTCAGAACCGGAATGTGAACTAGCCTTTGACATTTTCGTCGATCGCATTGTCGGATTCGTGGGCAGCTACTACGTCAAATTAGAGGGACGTGTTGATGCTCTGGTTTTCGCTGGCGGCATTGGGGAGAAAGGATCCGTGTTGAGAAAACGAGTTGTGCAAAAATGCCAGTGCTTAGGCTTTGAACTTGACCACGAGAGGAATAAAGCGCCCGTGGAAGATGTCATTATTGTTCAAGACGTTGGGGCAGATGGTGCTCGACACCGAACTCTAGTGTGCAAAACAGACGAGCAGGTACGCCAGTAACGCCAGCCAGGGCTGGTCATGCACATAAGAAGCAAGCTGATTTATGAACAGTTTGAGATGGCTCGACAATGTGCTGCCAACCTAAGCACCTGATCGTATATTCTTATGGTCATAGCCCAATTCAATGTAGCCTGGAGAGAGAACCTGAGATTACTGTGAATTGATGCCGCTAGTCGGACACAGAATTGAAAGGTTCATGGCTTCTCATCAGAGAGAATCCGATGTTCGGATGAGGACACAGGCGAAGTAGATGTAAGCTTCTCCACCTCTATTTTTGCACCTCTAGCATCTTCCCGATGCTCCTGATCGATGATACCCTCGCCAGGTCCTAAAGTATGCGTGCAGCTTACGGTGGTGGAATGCGACCGAGTCGTTCAAGTAACAAGGAACAAGATGAAGCCACTCACTTATGATGTCAATGAGCGGGTGTCCAACGTTGGGGTCCCCGTAACGGAGACCGCCTGGAGTCTCACCAACCAAAGCAAAGCGACATCGAAAGAGGGCTCCAACCGTATTGCACGTGCTATGACCAGCAACAAGGATCCGCAAATTCGTTCGCATATGTCTCGTGCGGAAAAAGTACAGTAACCATTTGTTGCAGGCTTCGGTGCCGGAGCATCTCTAGGGTCGTGGTATTTAATCCCTCATCGTATGCGATGTTGGTGCATGACAGACCAAAGGCATCGCCGGGCTCGGAACCATCTGCTGACGGCCATGATATTGAATGGCCGTTCAGACGCATCCAGCCCGTAAGGTATCGGGGAAGCCTGCGCGTGCTCAGCCGGGATGAAAGATGTGGCTATGGTATACTGAGCATGACGGGCCCCTTACGATAAGAAGCTTGGTCCTCGAGAACATCAAAGACTGCTACGGAAGAAACACATGAAATACTGTCCCCCCTGGTACACAATAGAGCGCTATAGTGGCCGTTCTGTTGATGACAATCCCTGAGAAACGGTGGAACAAGAGCGATGTCTCCAAAATATTACCTTGTTCAGTACACAATGGGTGGATGTGGTTTTCAAATGTTTCCTTCTAGCTAAGGACGTGGTGAAGTCTACGATGGCTAGGCCCATACGGTAAATCGCTATGGTCTAGAGAGCGCACCACTTAACGTCGAAGACTTCGAAGAAGACATGCGACAAAAGGAGATACTTCTCCCAGATGGACTCGATGGAAGATCCGTCTCAAGAACTCTACAAGTATCGGTTTGTAGGATTCATATCGAGGATGCTGCTCGTAAGCTGTGATCAATTCTCCCATGGCTTGCCTCTGAGCACTCAAAAAAGATTCGATGCAGGATGCAAATATTCGATACGAAGAAGGATTGCTTGCGCTTGCGGAAGCACGCAAAGACTCTCGTATATGCTCGCAAATGCATGCGCATTGGTAGGAGTTGAGCCGCAAAGGCCATAGTCGCTGAATCAGCGGCTGTGAAAATCCTTCCCTTTTGCGAACCTATGGCGAGGTATATTGTTCCGGTAACCTCCAATTGTTTCGATTTAAAGGTCATATGGTCTCGTAAATACAAAAAATTCACTTGTCTAATTAGGGCTTCCGTCGCCAACGTGAAAATAGCTCAACCCTTTCTGCCTTGAAACCGGATCACTGACATCGAATTCTACTTCGACGGCCGCTTCAAATCCCCAAAGTCCTCTCTGGGCATGGTTTGGTTCGGTCGAGGAATCCGAGACCTGGTCTTAGCAAACCGTATATCAGGACATCTAACTTGATCAACGTCAAGCTTAAGGCACTCATCAACGGCACCAACGGAGTAGTCTCAATCACTGGGCTAAGTCTTGCCCTAAGACGGCAGTGAATATTACGGTCTCAAAAGGACTGCTGTTACAGAAAACTGGTAGAGTGTCACGCTCTCCGACGAAGGGAGTGGCACCAATTTAGTCTCTGAAAGACTTCCTGCCAACAATGAGGCTTCGTCATCAATGTCCTGGTGCAATGCTCTTTCCGCAATTCAATTTCAGCTACAGCCTAGCCGTGTGTACGGGGCGGCGCTTTAGAGAGCTTTAGCTCCATCGCGGCTTTCCAGTAGAACCAGAAGCCTTGGTGAGCGTGTCTGCCCGGATCCAGCATGTGACCTGATTACCATGGGCCTCAGGTGCAGATGCTGTTCAAGTCGCAAGTCACTATCCGTCTGGGAGGATGCTCCGGCCACTCGCGTTCAGGATAGTCGCAATCACCCTTGTCTTGATCCTCTGCATTGTGCGGTCGACGCATCCGCTTGCATGGCATCAGCCTTGGCCGCCGAACAAGCATCTTCCACCTACCGCGAAGGCTGCAAGGAGCCCCCAGATGCCTAGAATGGCTGGATCCAAGACAGACCCCCACGATCGTGGCCCGCCATTGTTGACATCAGTCTTAAAAGGACAGGGCGAAAATAACAACAGTGGAAGTAACACTCACTGCACAGATTACAATGTGATGCTGGGAGTGCTAGCCTCCAGCAGTCATGCTGTCCAATCTCTAGCCAATGCACACCACGACAGTCCTCACTCTCAGAAGGCAGTGCCACAAGGTTTTCTGATCTGCGCCACTGCTCGAGTATCTTCACCGCTTCTTGGGCAGGCAATCAGTTATTGGAACGGTGACTGGGATCAGAACGTTCACCTTCCTAGAGGCATATTGCGATTTGATTCGAAATCCTCAAATTGCCGCTGCCACGTGACTGCAACAGAAGCTGCGCCGTTGTGGCTCTCCGTTACTTATACTTTCAAAGCGGGTACCAACGTCATCATGGGAGGCTGCGTGGTGATATTGCTACACAGGTTCGTAGCGGATCGCCCCTTAATTGTTAGTCAACCATTGTTTCACGCGCGCTTCTAGATCTGGCACTGTATCAACTTAGCTGCTTGTGCCGGCTGCCGTGTAGTTTTCTATGGGCGGGCTGAGTCAGTGGCTCAATACTAAATCTCGAGCGCCAACCCCTAATCATAAGGTCCTGCGCGCGTCATACAGGAGCAGCACTACGTACTGGACGACACCTTTTCCGGTCGAAGCCGACTGGTCAAGTACGATGCCAATCATGCCATGCATGTCATCTCTATCTAGCTGGATGACGATGGAGGCTTACCTCTTGCGAAGCCAATATCGACCACAAGATCTCCAGATCTGGGCGGACCTGGCCTTTGTCTGGCTGATATAGAGTCCTAGTTTGGGCAAAAGATATGTGGGATCACGAGTGGTTCGAAGGCCGTACCCATGGCTGGCCGGTGATCGTGCTGGCCGGTGATCGTGCTCGTCCACAAGGTTAAAACGGCAGCATAAGGGGTGTCTGGAATTCCAAGGATAGATCGAACTCGCCGTACCATTCATCGATCTTTCTCGAAGGATTTGTCAGTCTGATAGATGCTCTACGGTCAAACCGTTTCATGATGTCAGTAGGCTGATGTGATGCTTCTCCCCTGGGGCGCAATCGGCCTGCACATCGTCGAACGGTTCCCCTTATGGCAAACGATATGTAAAGTTGTGTCAGGCTTGGCGCTTAAGCGACAGCCGCGCCAAACACACGCTTAGGGCTAACGGTAATCGTGTTTCAACGTCTTCGTCCTCTTCCACTCGTTCCACTGCCCGATGGCATCATGAGATCCACGTACATCGGACCGATACCACGGGCTGGTTCCAGTTGCTAAGAACAGCTTTCGATCCCCACGCCAGATCAGCAAGGGTCTAGCGATTCCTTCGTTGTCCTTTATCGGCCTTCCCTTACGAATTATACGAGCTGCGCCAGACTTGTTTTGTCTTTTCCCTCCCGCCACCTGGTCACACCCTCTCAAGTCAGGCGTGGGGTGACGTGCAGGCCAAGATGCTCGTTGCCACGTTCCACACGATGCGTCTGGTCGCTTCTTGCATCGGTCTCCTAAGCCACGGCCGGTCAACCTGACACAACGATCCTCATTATCTAACGTCAGTCACCTGAACCCTGCGCTTGGGAGGGTGTGAGGCCGGCGATCACTGGAATCCCATTGGCTGCCGACTTTTAACTTGTTTCCCCAGCCTTTATCATCCGAAATACAAATAGATCCTCTACCCTCCCCCAGAGTCGATCATCAACCCAGCATCTTCCCCACAAAGCAACTCCACATCATCACCGTCGATCATCATTACGTTTTATCATCAAACCATCAACACCAGCTACCAGATATCATCAGTTGACATCAATATCTAACACCTCCATCACACTATCATCATCACCTTCAACAACCTTTCTAGCCTGATCTTCGGAACACCGGCACTACGAATTCGTCTCAGCATTCCTAGTACCGCGCCATTAGTTGCCTAACACTCTACCATCGCAACCGTTCATCCACATCAACATGAAGTTCTCTCCAGTCCTACCCTTCGCCCTCTCCTCCCTCATCACCACCTCCCTCGCCGCTCCCCATGCACTCAGGCAGCCCGCTCCTCGATCGGCCGCAGAGCCTATGGGTCGCAGAAGCTCAGCAACAGGACTACTTCCAGTAGCTGCACCTGCAGCTCCTGCCGTCCAATCCAGCAACATTGACCATGTCATCGACTTTGGCATGGGTACGCCGCTGCTGAGTGCACGAAACAATGCCAAACGCTCCGACAACGAGAAACGCTACACCTCCGAGGAAGCCAGTCAAATGATCGGTTTCGGCACCGGCGAGGACCTCCAGCTCGTCAAGGAAAAGCGTTCCGACAACGAGAAACGCTACACCACCGAAGAAGCCAGTCAAATGATCGGTTTCGACACCGGCGAGGACCTCCAGCTCGTCAAGGAGAAGCGTACCGACTTGGGCAACCCAGGACAACAGTCCAGCACCGAACTCGCAGCCTCAGCCATCGGCTTCGGCACGGGCGAGACTCTCGCCCCCGTCAGCATGTCGTCGCTCGCTGTGCGAGACGATCCTCTTATCCGACGCAAAGTCGCCGAGCTCGCTGCTCTTATCAAAGAGCGCTCGCCCGAAGCCTCCATCCACGACGTCCTTATCCGGGAAGCGAGCCCCATCCCTGACGTCGCTGCTCCTGCTGCCTAGACACTGACGGCATCGACTTGAATGAGAGAGACGCCGATACCCAAAGACCACTCTGGGTGGTAACTTGGCATACGATTGTTTTTTCTGGTATGATTTCAGCGCAGGAAAATCGGATTTTCCTAGGCGTTGGCGGCATCCTGAATTCCCCACACAGTCGCTCGGTATGTGTTTGACTACGATTGGTCTACGTGCATGAGCATCTGGGATGATCAGTTCTAGACTAGACGGGCTGAGCTTGCATTGTATATAATATCGTTTTCTTTCTCGGTTCATGACTTTACGATTGCGAGAGTGTACCATTAGAGAGCTCTACCAATACCATTTCAAAACACTTCTCCTCTACAAGTGTCTTCATGATCTCAACTCCATAGACATATCCACTCGCTAAGCCATTTACGCTGCCTGCCATCTCATCCTCGTGGGAAAGCACCTGGCTCGGTGCATGACCCCCATCATCCCCTTTCCTCCGCATCTCTACCCAGCCAGTCCTTCGAACCCCCTTCAAACGGTTCATGCAAGCCACCACCTCCCTTATGCATGCCAACATGGCACATACATCATTCCTCGAAACAAGTTCCACACACGGCATCTCGCATGTTTCAGCTTCGTCCGGTATCTTGTGTCATGGGCAAAGACGGGACGGGTTGAACGTGCATGTTTCAGTGAGGTATGACCTTACTCTCCATTGCTTCTCTAAAAAAAGATCAGGATGCCGGAAAGGTGCCTCTTACTTTTATCCCTCTGTCATCAGTCCCATCTGACCCGAGTGCGCACCTCTCCCTCAGCTTTCAAGCCCCGTCGCATGGGTACTACCGAACCCTCCACAGGCCTCTCAGGACCCCAGCGTTGAGTCCGTAGAGTACAACAAGCGGATTTCTCAAAACCCCCCATCAACCAACCACGTCCTACCTCCCCCTCCCACTCCGTTCATCCCCCAACCATATCTTCCCCTTCCCCTTCCCCTCCACCGCACCCAGGCCCAACCTCTCTCAAATCCCCCCACCCCAGCCTCTCTCACATCCGCCCGCAAATCCCACCCCCTAACATTTCGCATCTCCAAGCACGCCTCTTCCAACACACCCCTTCCCCATAGATGCATACCACAGTCCGGTCCACCACGTCTGCCGTGCCATATGCACATCTGCTAAGCGACCCGTACTCCTCTTGGCTATTATATTCTCGTTCGGAACAAACCATCGCGGGATACTGGATATGCAAGTCATCGTCAGTACTACGAAGGACGACATGGAGTCTGTGCTGAGCGCGGCACGGGGATATGTTTTGTGGCTCGGGACGCCTCTCTGGGGTTTTGGGAGGGAGACGATGAATGGGTGGCATCGGGATAATAGGCAGCAGGGAGGGGAGAGCTGAAATAACTTCGGGATGCAGGGGAAGAGAAGGCGCCATGTTCGAAGGCTTCGTCTTTAAGTAAGTGAAGGTTGGGAAAGAAGATTTGTGATGGCGGTTGCAGGGAGACTCTACGTAAGCATAGAGGGGAGGGGACAATGGGCGTGCTCGTCGGATTCGCATATCATACGCGGCCGTGAAAGATATCATACCAAGATCTTATTTACCTCTTCCCTTCGCATTGAAAGTCTTCAACGGATCCGCCCTCTTTATCGTGCCCCTGCCTCCCTTCCCTCTTGCCCTCTTCTCCGCACGTTTCTTCCGTATCCTGTTCTCCGTCTCCTTCCTCAACCCCACAAACCCCACATCCTCTTTCACCACCCCCTGCGCCCCCCCTTGCGGCATCAGATACCCCGGCACATGCCTCAAATGGCTCTGCACCCTGATCTTCCCCACCTCGCCATCGTGTCTCAGCTGCCTCAGATCCTCCGGGTTCTCCTCGAAATGCCTCTTCAGCTTCTCGCTCTTCAGTAGCTCCTGCCGGATCTCACGAGCGCGAGCTTCCCGAACTGCGGTGCTGGTGACGGCGCGCAGGGCGTCGTTCATGC
>JAABUL010006606.1_pt1 | contig 13210 bp, 12 predicted proteins | sample 5559151 | NCBI WGS metagenome assembly JAABUL01 (sample SAMN10711876, study PRJNA513368) | rock metagenome | isolation source: Antarctica rocks | place: Antarctica: Victoria Land, Pudding Butte sud | reverse complement strand
ATCCCTGATATCCTGCTGCTCCCGCATCTGCATCTGCCTTGCTACCCCTCCCCGTGCCCTGCGTATCCCGTGTCCCCCGTCCCCTTTATCCTCCTCCTCCTCACGTCTCGTTGTAATACTAGAGCGCGGTGAGTTGCTGCCCGGAGGGCGCGCGCCCTCCGAGCGTGAGCTCGCCGATCTGTATGACATCAGCCGCATGACCGCGCGCGGCGCCCTGCGCGAACTCATCCGCGACGGCTTGTTGTACACTGTGCCCGGCAAAGGCACGTTCGTCGCCTGGCCGAAGATGCAGCAACCGCTAAATACATTGACGAGCTTCACCGAAGACATGCGCGCGCGCGGCCTGCTGGCGGGGACGCGGGTGCTGGGTCAAGGTATCGAGGTCTCCTCCTCCGCCGTGACCGAGCGCCTGCGGTTGTCCGCCAGCGCGTCGGTCGTGGTGATCCGCCGGGTCCGCCTGGCTAACGAGGAACCGATGTGTGTGGAGACAGTTCACCTGGATGCCGAGCGTTTCGGTTCGCTGCTCCGCTACGACCTGGCCCACCGCTCATTATACGACGCCCTGAACGAGTTCGGCGTCACGCTCGTACGGGCCGATCAACAGATTGAGGCGACAAACGCACGCGCGCGCGACGCCACGTTGCTGGGTGTGCCACGCGGCAGCGCCTTGCTGAGCATCGAGCGCACCAGTTACGACCCCGAGGATCATCCTGTCGAAGCGGTCAACTCCCTGTATCGCGGTGACCGCTACCGCTTCAACGCACAGCTACAGCGCGGCGCCTGGTAAATGGCATGATGACCGGGCCAAACATGAGCTGGGCGCACGACGCGCGGGCGCGGGCGTCGCCCCACACGATATCCCATAGGCCCGACGCGCGAGAAAGGGGGTGATATAGGCGCGGTCGATCGGGTGTGAGGCCCGATGTCGCCGGCGCGCGGCTCATGTATGGTATCCCTGGTCGCTGACTCATCTGGTCGCTGACTCATCTGGTCGCTGACTCATCTGGAATAGCTGCAATTGAGGAGCCCTATCATGTCTGATAATTTCGACTTCGACCCCGTATATCACGAGTTCCACCGCCTGTGCGCGGGGAAGACAACCCGATCCGCGTTCGTAAAGCGCGCGGCGCAATTGGGACTTGGCGCCGCCGCGATCGGGGCCTTTGTGCAGGCCTACCAGCCTGAAACGGCGCGCGCTGACGTCGAGGCCGCCGACGCCGCCAAGCCACGCGCGTCGTCGGGCGTCGCTAACCTCGGGTTTTACTCCTGGATCCTCGACTTCAATCCCCAAATCAACACGCTGACCAAGGAGTACAACGCCAAGAACAAAGACGCCCAGGTGCAAATCTCCGTGGCGCCGACGACCAACTTCAGCACCCAGAAGTTCCTGCTGGAGGCGAGACGCCATACGTCGTCCTGGGATGTGTATGTCGGCATGACCCCCTTCGTCGAGATGGCGCAGCTACAGGCCGCCGGGGCGATCGAGCCGTGGGACGCCTACATGCCTGCCAGCGTCGTGGCCGATATGCCGGCTCCGGTGCGCGCGGAAGGCACGATCGACGGCAAAATCTACGACTGGCCCATGTTGCTCGACATCTCAGGCATGCAGTGGCGTAAAAGCATGTTCAAGGCGGCCGGGATCACCACGGTCCCGACGACCTGGGAAGCGTTCACGGCCACGGCCAAGCGGATTAACGCCGCGAAGCTGCGCAACGGCACCGTGGCGGGCGGCACGTACGACTGGCATCCCTGGCGCTCCGTCATGCCCGTCGCCCATAGCATCAGCCTCGATGTCTACACTCCCGAAGGCTACCCCAACTTCAAGAGCCCTGTCTTCGTGCAGGCCTACAAGATCCTCAAGGGCATCGTGCCGTACGCGCCGAAAGATTTCTTCAGCCCTGGAACGGCCGTCGAGGCTGGCACCATCGACGAGGTTGCCTTCAAATCCAGTCGGGTTGCTATGCTCTTCAAGTACCCCAATAGCGCCATCCACGCGTCGTCTATTTGGGGGATCAACGATCTCGGGATCGCGCGCCTGCCCAAGCCCGCGGCGGGCGGCGCCGGCGGGTCGGTGTTCTGGGACACCGGCTCGGGCCTCTTCAAGTACGGTGGCAACAAGCAGTCCGTGGCCAACTGGCTGCACTTCCTGCTGAACGACGAGCGCTTCTGGACTAAGGAAGTGGTCAGTTCGGGCCAGATCCCGCCCTTCAATTCCGTCTACCCCAAGATCAGGGGCAAGGTACCGAGTTGGATCGACGGGGCGCACGAGCAACTCGCGTTCAGCAAGGCCATCCCGAACAGCGTCTACGGGTTCTCGCTGGGCCTGAATGGCGCCATGCTGTCGACGTTCCTGCCCTACCTCAAGGGGCAGATGAGCGCCGAGGAAGCGCTGTCCAAGGCCAACGACCAGTTCCAGCAGCAACTCAAGCTGCAGCAAGGGTAACGAGTAGTCAGTAGCCAGTAATCAGGCGTGAGTGAACGGCGGCAGGCGGATTCTCAACTGGTGATGTGCTCCCTCGCCACGCGAACTTACTGACTACTGACTACTGACTACTGACTACTGACTACTCAAGGAAGGAGAGAGCACACTATGAGCGTGGTGTCCATGGGCCGGAGGACGCGCGTCGGTATCGGAGCGTTGATGCCGCGGCGGGCGCGGCCCGCCCTGGTCGGCTATTTGTTCTTACTCCCTCTCCTGGCTTTCCTGTTGGTGTATCAGGCTGATCCGATCCTGCGCGTGCTGTGGTTGAGCTTCACCAACTTCCGGTACCTCTACCCCGACGGCACGCGCTTCGTTGGGCTCGCCCAGTATATTAGAGCGGTGCAGGACCCCATCCTATGGCAAGGACTCGCGCAGGCCGCCGAATTCACGGCCATCTTTATCCCAGGCGGTGTCCTGTTTCCCGTCTTCCTCGCCATCCTGCTGGATCGTGTGCGCAACGGGACGATCTCGGGCATCTATCGCAGCCTGCTGTATATTCCGGCCCTTATCCCCGGCCCCCTGGTCTTCGTGCTGTGGAGTTGGATCTACAACCCCTCGCAAGGGCTGCTCAACTGGCTGCTGATCGACGGATTGCACGTCGCCAGCTACGCGCATCCGCCGCTGTGGCTCGGTAACGACGTGCTATTCATCCCTTGCATCGCCGTCATGGAATGGTGGTGGGGGCTTGGCTACCACACGATCTTTTTCTCCGTGGGCCTCTCCACTATCTCCAGTGAACTCTATGAAGCGGCGCGCATCGACGGCGCCAAGGAGTGGCAAATCGCGCTGCGTATCACCCTGCCGCTCCTCAAGCCCATGCTCCTGATCATGCTGGTTTTGCGCCTGAGCACCGCCATGGGTGTGCTCGTGGAGTATCTCATTCTAGGCCACGACACGTTTCACCCCTGGACGGTCTATATGTACAACCTGGCCTTTCTCAACGCGCAACCGATGGGCTATGCGTCGGCGATCGGCTGGATTGGGACTCTCGTTATGCTCGTGGTCGCGCTGGGCATGTATTACGTGCTGCGACCGGAACGGGAGGCGCGCTGATGCAGGTGGAAGCCAACGTATCCCGTAGCGCGGCGCGCGCCGCGCGCCTGTCCGGCGGCGCGATCTTCCGCCACGCGACCCTCATCCTGTTCTGCGTCATCGCCGTGGCGCCGGTCATTTGGGTGTTCTCTATGTCGCTCAAATCGATCCCCGAGGCCTACAGCACGCCGATGACGTTCTTCCCCGCCCATCCAACGTTCGACGCCTATGGCTACGCTTTCAGCAATATCCCATCGCTCCCGCGGTACTTCCTCAACAATGTCATCGTGACGGCGGGAGGTATGATCGGGGTCATGATCGCGTCCTGTCTGGCGGGTTTTGCCCTGGTCTGGCTCCAATTTCCGGGGCGCAAGGTCATCATCGCTATCATGGCGGCCTCGCTCTTTTCCCCCACGCAGATCACGTCGCTGATCGGCATCTACCAGATAAGCGCCGATCTCAATCTGCTGGATAGCTTGCTGGGGCTCATTCTGCCCTATATCGCGATCAACCTCGTCGTAAGTACCTTTATCATGATGGGTGTGTTCCGGGCCATTCCCAAAGAGTTGCTCGAGGCGGCGCGCACTGACGGCTGCACGGTGTTGCGTACCCTCGTGCAGATCCTGCTCCCGCTCTGTGTCAACGGGTTGATCGTCGTCGCGATGCTAAACTTCATTGCCATGTGGGGCGAGTTCCTATTGGCCTACACGCTGACGTCGACAAGCTCCGCGCGCACCCTCACCGTCGCCATGGCGCAGGCGACCGCCGGGACGGGCGTGTGGGAGTGGCCGCGCATCGCTGCCGTGTATACCGTGATGATCATTCCCCCGATCATCCTGTTCGTCGCCGCGCAGAAGTGGTTTATGAAAGGGATAACCGAAGGAGCCTTACGCCAGTGACGATCGACGACCTGGACACACCGGCGCTGCTGATCGACCTCGACATTGTCGAGCGCAACATCCGCCGTATGCAGGAGTACTGCGACGCGCACGACATGGCCCTGCGTCCGCACATCAAGACGCACAAGATCCCGGCGCTGGCGCATCGACAGGTGGCGGCCGGCGCGCGTGGCGTCACCTGCCAGAAGATTGGTGAGGCCGAGATCATGGCCGCGGCAGGGTTCTCCGACATCTTTATCACCTACAACATCCTGGGCGCTGCCAAGCTGGAGCGCCTGGCGCGGCTGGCACACCAGGCTACGGTCAAGGTCACGGCCGACGCGTCCGAGGTGGTCGATGGGCTCGACCGCATGGCCGCGCGGACCGGCGTCGACCTCACCGTCCTCGTTGAGTGCGACACCGGCGGTGAGCGCGCTGGCGTGCAGACGCCCGCGCAGGCCCTCGCGCTGGCTCAGCATATCGACGCCGCGTCGCATGTGCGCTTCGGCGGCCTGATGACCTACCCTATCCTCCCGTCGTCCGGACCCTGGCTCCGCGAGGCCCGCGCGTTGCTTGACGCGGCGGGGCTGCCTCCGACCGTCATCAGCGGGGGCGGCACGCCCGCGGCTTTCAGGACGCATGAGTGCGCCGAGATCAACGAGTTGCGGGTGGGTAACTACATCTATAACGATCGCACCACCGTCGCGCAGGGCGGCGCGGAGCTGTCGGACTGCGCCCAACACGTCCTGGCGACCGTGGTCAGCCGCCCCACAACGACGCGCTGTATCCTGGACGCCGGCTCGAAAACCCTTACCAGCGATCCTGTACGGAATCCGCGGAGCGTACCGAGCGGGGATGGCGCGGCGATGGGGCATGGCTACATCGTGGAGTATCCCGAGGCCATGATCTACGCGCTTTCCGAGGAGCACGGCCATACCGACGTCTCGGCCTGTCCCCGGCCGCCCGCGTTGGGTGAGCGCGTGCGCGTCATCGCCAACCACGCTTGCACCGTCAGCAACCTGTTCGATGAGGCGTACGCCCATCGCGACGGCGTCGTCGAGGCCGTGTGGGCGATCGCCGCGCGCGGCAAGATTCAGTAGAGGAGTGGACTGTTCCAGGAGCGGAGAAAGGGGGGGTATGGCCGGACAACTCGAGGGCAAGGTAGCGGTCATCACGGGCGCCGGACGCGGCATTGGCCGGGCGATCGCGGAGCGCTACGTGCGCGAGGGCGCCCGTGTGATCGTCGACGACGTCGATGACGTGGCCGGAGAAGCGACCGTGGCCGAACTGGCTGAGTTGGCGGCGCTGGACGGCCAGGTCCGCTACGTCCATGCCGACGTGTCGCGGCCCGACGAGGTCGAGGCGCTGATGCGCGCGGCCGAGGACGCCTTTGGCGGGATCGACATTCTCGTCAACAATGCCCTGCCGCCGAGCCGCCACGTCGTCGCCAACGATTGGGACCCGATTATCGACGTGTGCCTCAAAGGGCCCTGGCTGTGCATGCAGCGGACGCTGCCGGGCATGATCGAGCGTGGCGGCGGGAGTATCGTCAACATTAGTTCGGTCAACGCGCTGGCCGGCTTCGGCGGGGAGCACGTCTATAGCGCCGCCAAGGCGGGACTGATCGGGATGAGCCGCTCCATGGCCGTGCGCTACGGGCCACGCGGCGTGCGCATCAACGTGATCTGTCCAGGGACGATCGTCACTGATGTCTGGACGCCCATGCTGGAGCGACAGCCCGACTTCCACGACCGGCTGGTGGGGCTCTACCCAGCGGGACGGCTCGGCCGTCCCGACGATATAGCGGGCGCGGCCGTGTACCTGGCCGGCCCCGACGCGGGCTTCACCACCGGCAGCGTCATGGTCGTCGACGGCGGCGTCACCGTTGGGTACCTGGCCTTCAGCATCTGGGACGGTGAGTAGTCGATGGTCGATGGTCGTTGGGGGCGCGCCCACGATTATGAGGAGGCCAGGCGCGGCCGCTGGTCCGCCCCGCCCGGCGTGCCCCGGCGCCTCCCCGAGGGTCCGGTCCATGTCGCCGCGTCGCCGCTGCGGGAGCGGACGCGTGGGGTGGGCGGCGTGCGCGGGGGCCGGGGCAGCGCGTGTGTTCCTTGACACCCCCAGAATCCATGCGACAATGGTCCTGGGAGCCGGACGCGCGTCCTCGGAAGGAGGGGCGCGGGGGGGGCGCGGCGCGGATGCACGGCGTTGCACGAGAAGTGGTCGGCAGGCTGAGCGTTGTGCACGGGCGCGTGGCCCGCATGGACGCGCGTGCGGTGCGCGTCTATCGCCACCCCACGCGGCCTGCGACGTCAGTCGCAGGCCTATGACGGGCGTCATCACAATCGTGGGGCGCCCCGCCACGAGGTCGTTGGTCGTTGGATGGTGAGCGACGAGCGATAATAATCAAAGCGCGTTTCTTCCTACTATCTACTGTCGACTATCGACTATCGACTATCGACTGGCAAGGGGCATATGTTTGATCTGATTATTCACGGCGGTCACCTCGTCGATCCGGCCACGGATCGGTACGGGCTGCACGATGTGGCCGTGCGCGACGGACGCATCGCCGCGGTCGCGCCCGACCTGGCGGGTGCGGACGCCGCGCGGGTCGTCGATGCCCGCGGCCAGTATGTGACGCCCGGCCTGATCGATCTGCACACGCACTGCTACTGGGGCGCCACCTACTGGGGCATCGACGCCGATCCGGTCGCCGCGCGCACGGGCGTGACGACGTGGGTGGACGCCGGCAGCGCCGGGGCCTATAGCTTCCCAGGTTTCCGCCGCTACGCCGTGGAGGGGAGCCGCACGCGTATTCTGGCCTTCCTCAACATCGCCACGATTGGCCTGATCGCGCGCACGTACGAACTGGGCACGCTCGATTATTGCGATGTCGACCTCGGCGCGGCCATCGTGGAGGCGAACCGTGACGTCATCGTGGGCGTCAAGGCGCGCATCGACCGCGACACGACGCGCGGCACGGGGCTGGAACCGTTGCGCCGCGCCCGCCAGCTAGCCGACCGCGTCGCGCTGCCCTTGATGGTCCACATCGGCCTGGCGCCGCCTCAACTCCGGGACATCGCCGCCCTGCTTCGGCCGGGCGATATCCTGACGCACTGCTGCACGGGCCACGAGAACCGCCTGGTTGACGCGGAGGGGGCGGTCCATCCCTACATCCGGCGGCTCTGGGAGCAAGGGGTGATCCTGGACCTGGGGCATGGCTCCGGCAGCTTCAGCTATGAGTCGGCCGAGGCTATGCTGGCCGCGGGCATACCGCCCGATGTGATCAGCAGCGACATCCACCAACTCTCCGTGCTGGGGCCGCTGTACGACCTACCGTCCGCGCTGTCCAAGTACCTCACTATGGGGATGCCGTTGCACGAGGTCGTGGCCCGCGCCACGGTTCGACCGGCCGCCGCCATCGGCCGGCCCGAATTGGGGCGCTTAGAGGTGGGCGCGCCCGCCGACATCGCTGTGTTCCGCCTGGAAGAGGGTGACTACACCTTTTACGATGTAGCCATGCGGGCGCGGGATGGCACGGCGCGGCTGATCAATACGGCCGCCTATCGCGCCGGCGAGCTTCTGCCCCCGGCGCCCGAGGCGCCGCCCGCGCCGTGGGTAGCGACCGACTTTCCCGTCGAGCAACGGCCCGCGCTCGGCGGCCTGCGTCAAGGGGCGCCGCGAGGAGAGCGCTAGTGTATGGACTCTTAATAAGAGGAGAGCGAGCGGGATGACGATCGATCCAGATGTCGCGCTTAATGCCCTGGAGACGGAGGCGGTCAATCCGGCTACCGTCGAGATCGACCGCATGAGCGCGCTCGATCTCGTGCGGGCCATGAATGCCGAGGATGCGCTGGTGGCCGCTGCCATCGCGCGCGAGGCGGCGCATATCGCACGCGCCATCGAGAGCATCGCCGCACGGCTGCGACGTGGCGGTCGTCTGATTTACGCCGGAGCGGGGACATCCGGCCGGCTCGGCGCCCTCGACGCCGCCGAGTGCCCGCCCACGTTCAATACACCGTCGGAGACGGTGATCGGGCTCATCGCCGGCGGATCGTGGGTCGTCACAGAGGCGGCCGAAGAGTCCGAGGACAACGTCGAGGCTGGATACGACGACATCGCGCGGTTGGGCGTGGACGCGCGCGACGCCTGCGTCGGCATCGCCGCCAGCGGGCGCACGCCCTATGTGCTCGGCGCTGTCGCCCAGGCGCGCGCGCGAGGCGCGCTGACGATCGGTCTGACCTGTAACGCGGACACACCTCTCGCGGCGGCTGTCGACATTACGATCGCGCCGCTCGTCGGCCCTGAGGTTATCGCTGGTTCGACGCGCCTCAAGGCGGGGACCGCGCAGAAGATGGTGTTAAACATGCTCAGCACCGGCGCGATGGTCTTGCTGGGCAAGACCTATGGCAACCTGATGGTTGACGTGTGCGCGGCCAATCATAAGTTGCGACGACGGGCCGTGCGTATCGTAGCGACCGCGACGGGCCTGGACGCGGATGCCGCGTCGGCGGCGTTGCGCGACGCGCACGGCGATGTCAAAACGGCCATCGTAGCCGTGCGCGCCCACATCACGCCCGACGACGCCCGGAATCGCCTGACGGCGCATGGCGGCGTTGTGCGTGCGGCGTTGGAGGAGGGGGAGAGATGAGCGCCTATGCTATTCGGGGGCGGCTCCTGCTCGGTGAGGGCCTGACGCACGGGACAATCATCGTCGAGGACGGGCGCATCGCCCGTATCCTGCGCGCGCCGCACGATGCGGACATGGCCTATCCTGTCATGGACGCCGCGATCGTGGCCCCAGGTCTGATCGACCTGCAGGTCAATGGCGGATTCGGGGCCGAGGTCGGCGGCGATCCCGCGGCGCTGCGTCGCCTCGCCGCGCGCTTGCCGGAGACCGGTGTTACCGCGTTCCTGCCCACCGCTATCAGCTCTCCCGCTGCTTTCTACCCATGTCTCTTCGCTGCCTTCGCGGAGGCGCGTGGAGCTTCCGGCGCGACGCTCCTCGGACTACATCTGGAGGGGCCATACCTCTCGCCACGGCGGCGCGGCGCCCACCCAATCGCGGCGATTGAGGCGGCGGATCACGGGCTATTCGAGGATCTGCTCGCGGGCGACGCGGTGCGGCTGATGACCCTCGCTTCCGAGCGGCCTGGTGGGCTCGAACGGATCGCGCGGTTGCGCGAACGAGGGGTTTTGGTTAGCCTCGGCCACAGCAACGCCAGCTACGAAGAGTTCGTGGCCGGCGTCGATGAGGGCGCGCGCATGGCGACCCATCTCTACAATGCGATGTCCCCTTTCACGCATCGCGCGCCCGGCGTGATCGGCGCCTCGCTCGTCGACGACCGCGTCACGATCGGCCTCATCGCTGACGGCATACACAGCCATCCCGCTGGCCTACGCCTGGCTCTCCAGGCGAAAGGTGTGGACCGCGTGGCCCTGGTGAGCGACATGATGGCGGCGGCGGGGATGGCGCCTGGGGAATACGCGCTTGGCGGCGAACCGGTCTTGGTGGCGGACGGGGCGGTGCGCCGCCACGACGGAACGCTGGCTGGCTCAATCGTGACGATGGATCAGGCCGTGCGCAACGTCGTGCGATGGACCGGTGTGGCGCCCGCGCAAGCCCTACGCATGGCCGCCGAGATCCCTGCCCGTCTGCTTGGCCTTGATCGCAAGGGTCGTATCGTCGTCGGGGCGGACGCCGACCTCGTACTCCTGGACGACGACCTGTTCGTCACAGACACTATCGTCGGGGGAGAGATAGCCTATCGTGCGCCATGATAGTACTACAACATTATGATCCGCCTGCGACTGACGTCGCATGGCAAAAAACGACGACTGAAGTCGTTAGCGCGACGCGTGGTGAGACACTTTAGTGTCCGTGGTTTGCCATGCGACGTCAGTCGCAGGCCGCGTTTCACAATCGTGGGGCGCCGGAGAATTAGGATATGGAGGATGCCATGCACGGAGAATTGATGGCGGCCGAGATCGCCGAGCAGCCCCAGGTTCTCGCGCGTATCCTCGCCGATGGCCGGCCCCACATCGCGGCGGTCGGCCGTGCGATCCGCGCGCGCGCGCCGCGCTTCGTGCTTTTCGTGGCGCGCGGGACGTCCGACCACGCGGCGCTCTACGCCAAGTATCTCGTCGAGACGCGGTTGGGGCTGCCTGCGGGCCTCGTGTCGCCCTCGACCATGACCGTGTACGACGCGCGCCCCGCGCTGCGTGACGTGCTCTTCATCGCGGTCAGCCAGTCCGGTGGTTCCCCCGATCTGCTCGAACCGCTGACGCGCGCGCGCGCGTCCGGCGCTATCACCGTCGCTGTCACGAACGCGCCCGATTCGCCCCTCGCCGTGGCGGCCGAGTATCATATCGATGTGCTCTCCGGGCCCGAGCGCGCGGTCGCGGCCACGAAGACCTATACGGCCGAGCTGCTGGCGCTGTTCCTCTTGGTCGAGGGCATCGCCGACCGCGATGGGGCGGAGGCCGCATCACTGCCGCGCCGCGCGGACGCTATCCTGGCGCGCGCGGACGAGGTCGCGCGGTTGGCCGTGCGCTACCGCTTCGCCGAGCAACTCGTCACGACCTCGCGTGGCTACAACTACCCTACGGCGCGGGAGGCGGCCCTGAAGCTGATGGAGACGAGCTACCTCGTCGCCCACGCTTTCTCGGGCGCCGACCTCCTGCACGGGCCAATGGCCATGATCCATCGCGGCTTTCCGGTCATCGCGATCGTCCCCGCGGGGGCGGGCGGCGCCGCGCTCGCTCCCGTGATCGAACGGTTGCGCCACCTGGGCGCCGACATGCTCGTCGTGGGCGACCCCGCCCTCGTGGAGCGGACGGGGCTCGGGCTGTCGCTCCCCGACGTGGGACCCGAAGCGCTCTCGCCCATCCTCACCATCATCCCGTTGCAGCAACTGGCGTGGCATCTGGCGCGCGCGCGCGGCGGCGACCCTGACCAGCCGCGCGGCCTGAGCAAAGTGACGGAGACCTGGTGACGGCACGGCCCTCACCCCCGACCCCTCTCCCTGACGCGGGAGAGGGGAGCCGCCGACCATATGACGGATGTCTCCCTACCCATGGGCGAGGGGGAGAAGTCTCTACACGGAGGAGGACTCCCCTCTCCCGCGTCAGGGAGAGGGGTCGGGGGTGAGGGGGAAAACTACATGACCCTGGTATCACTTAAGGGGCTCGCCGGCGGCGACGCGACGGAACAGCGCGGCGTAGCGCTCGCCGACGCGCGTCCAAGCCATCTCCCGGCCGTATGTGCGCGCGCGCTCTTCGGTATTGCTCCGAAATACAGGGTCGTCGAGGTAGAGGTTGACGCAACGCGTGATGCTCTCGGGGCTGTCGAACTCGGCCAGTAGCCCGCGTCCTTCGGCCAGCGCCTCGGAGGCGTAGGCATAGGGCGTGCTAACGATGGCGCGGCCCAGGCCCAGGGCGTAGGAGAGCGTCCCGCTAGTGATCTGGTTGCGGTCGCGGTAGGGCGTGATGTACACGTCGGTCGCCTGTAGGTAGCGCACCAGGTCGTCGATGGTGAGGTACCTGTTGACGAAACGTACCTGGCGCGCGACGTCGAGTTCGCGCGCCAGCGCCTCCAACTCCTGGCGGTACGACTCGCCCTCAATCTTGCGGATCTGCGGGTGTGTCGTGCCGATCACCAGGTACAGCGCGTCGGGATGGCGCGCCACGACCTCCGGCATGGCGCGGATGACGTTCTCGACGGCCTTGCCACGGCTGAGCAGGCCGAAGGTGCAGATGACGGTGTGTCCGTCCAGGCGCAACTCCTGCTTGACCTCCGCGCGGTCGCCTTGCCGCACGGAGGGGACGCCGTGGGGGATGGTGACGAGCTTTGCCGGGTCCACCTCGTAGTCTTCGACCAGGATCTTGGCGCCGACGTTGACCATCACCACCGTAGCGGCGCTGCGGTCACAGAGGAGGCGCACGGCGTCGCGGATGTCTGGCCGCGGCTGGGGCAACACCGTATGTAAGGTCGTCACGATCGGCTTGTCCAGGGTGGAGAGCAAGGCCGGCGTATAGTCGTCGATGGGGTCACCCCACACGCCAAAAAGTCCGAACTCGTGCTGTATCACGGTGAGAGCGCCGTCGGTCCGCGAGATGGCGCGGCCAATCTCGGCGTAGCTTTCGCGGTCGCCCTGGTCGAGTTCCCAGCGCACTTGGCGCGGGTAGGCGTAGTAGGCGCCGGGATCGGTGATGGCGGCGATGCGGGCCGTAATGCCGGCCTCGTCCACGCAGACAGCATCAAGCAGGTCGCGCGTGAACGTGGCGATGCCGTCCTCGCGCGGCGGGAAGGTGCTGACGACGTCGATGTCAATAGGCGTCACGGATGTACGCTCCTCACGGTTAAGCGGCGCCGCTGATACCCGTCAGCATAGCATGTCTATCCGCCATCTGTGGATGGCGGCAGGGCTGCGCGACGCGTTCCTGCTCACCCTGCCTGTCCTGGCGATCAGTGGCCTCGTCCTGCTGATAGCCCTACGCGCCTACGCGCCCGCTGTTGCCGCCGCGTTGGCCTCGACCGAGCAAGGAGCGCGTGGGCACGGCTGCCGACGCCCGTACGGGAAGGTGGCGCCGAGCCCTGGCCTGACGCGGCCTGACCTTGTAACGCTTATTGTGAGTTAAACGGGTTATGCGCGCCCATTTTAGCGCCAGAATGTGCCCCCGCGAGGTGGCTGTAGATTCTAGTTGTCAAATCGGCATAATTCTAGCTTAAAAAGCGGCGCCGTTGGGGGCGTTGTCTGTGTCTCAGTTGATGAGTGACCGGCCCTGTCTCCCCACACAGCGCCTGCGCTGCAGGGAG
>JAABUL010006605.1_pt1 | contig 13213 bp, 10 predicted proteins | sample 5559151 | NCBI WGS metagenome assembly JAABUL01 (sample SAMN10711876, study PRJNA513368) | rock metagenome | isolation source: Antarctica rocks | place: Antarctica: Victoria Land, Pudding Butte sud | reverse complement strand
TATCACCATTATCATTATTATTATTATTATTATTATTATTAGAGTCAGCATTACTACTATTCAATTATCAGAGTTAGCATTATCGTCAGAGTCATCAAAGTCAGACTAAGAGATTTTGGATAGCAATCGATCAGGTCTCGTCTGGGCTCGTGCCGGATTTAGAATGAAAAAGTGAAAGTGAAATCAAATCATTTACGGAAGTGACATTCCACTGCTTACTACTGTCAGGTCCATAGCCATGCAAACCATAGCACAAATCTACTCGAAGCACTTGACGATCCGAAAGCTCTGCAAGTCTCTGATGGGGTTTCTGAGTTGTGACTCAATAAGATGATATCTATTAGATCTAAAACTATGAGGGTTGCACCTGTGCGCCGGAGGGTTAGCCAGTGGAACTACATCATAGTAGCATACAGCCCACGGCATCTCTTGCAAAAGGGCCATCCTATTCACGCCTAGCAATTAGTTGAGTCTTGCAACATACGAGAGCTAGTGCCATAGACGCAGTAAACAAAGGCTTGGCATAATGCTTACTTGCTATCTTCAATGAAAACATTAATGTTTGATGCTCGACAGATTGTACGTGCAAGACCACAGAGACTTACTTTTCTCGTATACAAAATACGTTTTTATTAGTAGTATATTATAAGCATTACATTACATCTTATAAGACAACAATACTTCGTAGCACTTTCTAAGCTCAAAATAGATATATATATTGAGGCGTTGTCTTCCTAAGACTTTGCGAACTAAATGGATTTATTATCGTCAAAACCTAAGAACTTATTATCGAAGCACCGGGGATTGAAGCGAAACACTTCAAACCCTACGGAAAAGAACATCTTAATGAAAAACCTTTTGAAAAGAAGCTCTTCCAAGAAAAATAAATTGGAAGAAGATTCTTCGAAAGAAGATTCTCTTGAGGAAAATACTCTTGAGGAAAATACTTCAAACCGATTAACTTTAGAGGAGCAAAACACTTCTGAGATCAAGAATCTAGGAAGGAAAAGATCGAAAAAGAGCAATCCAGAGTACAATCTAGTGGATTCAAAAGATTCAATTACTAGTCAAACCTATCTCGATCAAACCACCCTCGTTTCAGCAAAACCTGAAGCACCTTGTAAACTGGACAAGGATAGAAAGACGATCTTGAAATTACTTGCTAAGAACCCGATGAATTGGGAACATCGATGCGATGAATTGAATCTACTGGAGCACGCAATGTTGTATTCAGATTTATCAGTCATCACATATCTGCTTCGACTCAATCCTCCAAGGCGGATCATGCATGAGGGCCTCATCCGAGGCTTTTGGTACTGTCACATGGGCTTCGAGCTTCTTTTGACCAAGGACACATCCTTAATGGACGATATACCAGGAGACTACTACCAAAAAGTAACAGACGAGTTAATGCACGATATGGAATCGGATAGCTTTTATAACGTCGGCCAGGCGATGGCGAGTGAGCTTAACGAACGTAAAAAGACAGTTGCGTAAATACGAAAGCTTGAGGGGCATAGATCACAATAGCTGATACCATGCAGTCTTCGGTTATCCCTATGACTTTAACTTCAGTCAGATACATCTGTCCCGAGATGATGAACACAATTACATACGGATGTGATCAATGTGCTTCTTGAGCTCACGAGCTTTATAAATTTTCCTGTGATCGCTATGATTCTTGACTTTAGAGTTCGCAGCGAGCGTTACGTAAATAGAGGCTCGGTTGATATTTTCTTGCCACAAGGCATGCCAGGTAGTCTTGTTGTCGTCTTTGTTCTGCCCCCGATCCAATGTTGACCCTTAGGTAGTGGAGGAACGGTAGCCTCCTTTCTGTGACTTGCATAGCGAAAATTTGGCAGTGGTGGTGGACTCTGAAGAATTTGATATGCGGCCACCATCAGTATCAACCCACGTTATATCCAGGTCAGGTATAACCACCACCAGTCGACATAAGCGCAAACTCTAATCACCACTGGAAGGATCATAACAATTTCTAGCTCAAAACAGACATGGCATGCGTTTCGTGTCTTTTATCTTCATATCCTTTGTTCTGTCTTGCATCTCTTCTGTTCCAATCGTCAGACTGTGATATATATCTACTGCAATTACGCTAAACATGGCTGGTTGGGGTTGAACAACTGCATATTTATGAACAAGACGTTCCAAGCCCACTCAAAATGTATTCATAAACGTTGATCCAGACATAACGGTCGTGCGCGGGCAAAATCTTGGGAGGCTCTGTCTCTTCCAACTCTTAACACCAGCGTTATAGTGTTGGAGGAAGCCCTTCGGGTGCTATCCATAGAAATAAGTCTAGCAGCCAAGCCACATGAAGTAATCCATGACCAGTATAATCCCGAAGAAGCTGTTACGGGCGACGAACTCGATTTGATTGAGAGTATCAACTAAAATGGGGGATTGCGCTCCCTAAGCAAGCAAGGAGCTTGTCAACTTGTGCGGCTATGAAAGGTCAGCTCTTCGTCGCCGTGAACCAAAAACGTGCCAGCGTCCCCGTGAGAGCAGACTTCCTAATTAGGAGAGAACACCCCAAGAGGAAACCAGATACGCCCCGTCTCGTAAGCCGACATCGAATGTCACTTTGCCCGTTGTTGTGCAAAGGATATTCTCACCAAAGGCGATGTGAACAGTAGTATAGGACTGGAGTCATCGTGGTAAAAATTCAGCTTCAGAAGCGGTCTTGCGCAAATAAAGTACCTGATTGACATCGAAGCGGAAGTCACAGAGATTGGGCCAAATGGGTTCACAACATACTAAGGTTCAACCAACGTAATTCGATTTTGAATTGGCCATTCTCCGTTCGAAGATGGGCCGCGGCTGAACCCTACACGGACTATATGAAGCGGAAGGCGGTACTGACCAAGTTCTCCGGAGATATGGCTTTGAGGCCAATGTATCTGACGACCGGTCGGCGAAAGGTACCCATCCCTAAGGAGTTTACCATACCACCCTATTCATCTTGCAAGCCCGCAGATTTTGATGGAAGGCTTGAGAAGAAAGCTGATATTGTTTACCTCAGAGCCTGGAAACTTATATCGAGAACGGACATCCAAATAGGTGTGCTGATAACACAACTCACTGGTGCTTTCCAATCATCGCAGGCTTCTCGACCGATCAAGAAGAGCAAGTAAGTATAATCGGTGTTAAGAAGAGCAGAGAGCACTGTTTAATCTTGCTGGAAAAGGTCTTGAGCACGAGACGTTCTAGATGTGGCATTTCACAAACAGATGCCAAAGCATCAGTTTTCCATCTGACTTCTCAGCAATGGTGTTGTCAGCCAATAAGATGCTATGCTGGTAGTCCGCTCATGTTGCCCACCCAAGCTGACATCATGTGAGATCCCCGTTTGTCAAATCCCAGCTCGGAAGGGTATACGCGCCAAAGGTGTTCGAGTTACTAAACGACGGCATAGAACGAGGGCAGAAGAATGGAAGTCCCACCCGCTTCAGCGCTGTCGTAGCAGCCGCCTTTATCGATCGGTGCAAAGAATTGAGCCTCGATCCCATCAAGCTTCGCGCATCCGTCACCAGGCGAATCTCGGATCTTACGAAGCTGCTCAAAACTCTTTGCCACAGATGCTCCTCCGATGAGAACAACTTCCAACAATATTTATCGCTTATGCTAAAGTTCCAGACCTGTGCCAATCGCTCTACCAACGCCGTGAGCTTTGGCGTGATGGTGAACTGGCGCGAGGCCCTGCTTATCCATAGCAGGAGATTTTTCATTCACGAGAGCGCCGTACTTCAGCTTTTTGCCTACATATGTGAAGGCGCAAAGCTCCGCGGGAGAGAACTGCCCCGCGCGTTAGAAGCGCTATTCGACGACCCCAGGGTCGCCCCCTTCCTCTTCCTCAACGGACGGCCGAAGACGGTAGATGCCATCAGCCAGGGCATTGAGAGGTGGAGCGACCCTGGCCCGGTCAGCTCCACGAACATACGCATCTTGGATGGGAGAGATAGGCCCACTCTGACGAAACAGATCACGGTGGGTACGGGCGCCGTGACACGCGACATGGTCCAGCGGCTGGGTGAGAAGACACTCGAGGAGTACCTGGAGTGGGAGCGTGGCTTAATCGACCCAATACACCTTGAAGACTCTGTAATCAGTGCTGCTAACTCTGTTAGCAAGAAAAATTCTGGAATCAGGGATGCCAGCTCTGAACTCGAGGCCAAGATGGATATGGACGATGCATATGCAGACTCATGGCTCTATTTGAGATTTAGAGTATTAAAGGATGAGAAACTACAGAACGAGTTCTTGGATGCTTTCATCGAGCAGTGGGCTCCGGGGGTCCGGGAGGAAGGGCCAGAAGGGAGCATAGCAGGAAACTAGATAGACAGTGGTAGGAGAGCTTTTTCCAATCTGTCGCCTACCGAGATGGTCAAATGGTATCACGCAGGATTCTTAATCACACTAGGTCTGGGTATTGCGAAGGGCTGAAGCGAGACTTGGATCCAATCTCGCTAGGGGACAAACCGGGTACACCAAACTTAGAGAACTCAGAGAGAAGAACATGGGATGCTGATCGGCTGGACGAAGTCTCACGCGATACGTGCAGACCTCCTTTCACTATGCCTCGTTTGTAGTGGACGAATCGTGGATATCCACAGCAATGCTGCGCTGTCTCCAGTACCGATGTGCCTCCCTATGTCACTCTTCAAGGTGCATTGCGAGCAAGATACCACATACGGGCTTAGGAGGATGCAGCAAGCAGCAGCACTTATTTGATGCCACAGGATAGCGAACCAAACATTGCCAAAGGTCCTGCGAGAGGCCAGCAGCCGGAAACGCACGGCGTCTATGAGACCCTGGGGTTACATGCGGAGGAGCCTTGCGATGCCCACAGGCAGGCTGTTGGTTGTTCCACCTGAACAGCGGGTTATTCAGTGCGATTAACGATAACGAAGAGGAAGTTTGAATGGAGAGTCTTGGGGAGCCCAAGGACTAAAATGAGTAGACAGATTAGCGTCGGAGCATTGGAAACTATGCGAAGGTGTTCTGAACCTGCCCAACGAGACGAGCAGTACGTACATGCTTCTGATGGAGAGATACAACCAATAACATCACGATTCACTCAAGGGACCCCGCGTCCGTGGGGTCAGCAAGAATCCTCCGCTCAGTGGAGGAGTCAACCGCTTATCAGGTCTCCGCGCCAAAGAACGACGGTCTTCAAGCTCGTGTCATCAAGGGCATATTGACCACCGCTCACCAGTGCGACATCGCGGACGAAGTCCTTGGAATGTTCGAAGCTAGAAGGAGGATGGCTTTCATGCCTGGGCAGGTTCGGAAAGCTAGTAGGTACGTCAGTCATCCGCGCGGACACGTACTGAGAGAAGAAGACACAAGATATCGTAGCGCCACATGTCTAGCAGGAATTGGCTCGGATCTGGTTTAGTCCGACTAGGATCTGTTCCAGAAGATTGATCGAGATTGAATCGGAGGTTGGTTCACTTGATCAACTTGATTAGCTGACTGCTAACCTAATACCATGACAGTGAGACTGTAGACAGACGCATGATAAGACGTTGCTACATCAATGCACTTGAGATAAAACTATGTAGTAGGAGAGAGTGCAACGTGCAGGCCGTCAGTATGTGCAGGAATATCCCAGCGTCTTTCTCTCGCATTGGAGACTCCAGAATAGGAGGCTCTGCACGAACGGCTGAGATCGCATCCAATGGCCACTTTGTCGCCACCCCTCTGACTGCTCGGTTGATAGTGGGGACGATGCCGCAAGATGGCGTTGTCTATGTACGAGAAACCCGAGACACCGAGTAAATTGTGGGTCACTACGTGGAAAAAACCCAGTTCTTGACATCTTCCGGGCCGGGTGGCATCTGGTACGCGGATGAAAGGATCATAGTGAGATTTGTTTTGTTGTCCATCTGTCGGCCGCGATAATTCGATGCGGCCAGACTGACGACGAATGGTTTCCAGGACCGAGGTCCTTGATGTAGCCCTCCCTTTGCACGACCGTCTCAGCCAGTCGTGCAACCGGGGCAGTTCCGCGTCGGTCATATTGCATCTGTTCCTGGAGTCTTTGGATACGGGACACACGGCGCTGAAGCAAGAAGATCATGGACGTCAATTCATCGATTCCGTATGCCAATTCGAGGGCGAATATCGAGCCCTCGCCACTTAGAGCGATACTGACGACTAAAGTCAAGTTGGCAACTCGACGGAATCGAATGGTTGCGAGCCTTTTACTGGTTTGTAACAATCGAAGAGGCTATGACAACAGTCGGCACTCATAGCGCCAGGGCAACCATCTCGATGATCAGGACTGCATCTTTGAAAAGGAGGACGACTTGAACGACTCGAGGTAGTGCACTCAGAGGCGACACCGACGGCACCGATGGGGGCGGCCCCATCTGTCGCAGATCTTCATCACAGTATCGTGCCGAGCAGGTTTCTGTAGCGAAAATGGAAACTGCTCGATCCACTTGACCCGCGAAACCACACCTGAAACTTCACTTTGTAGATTTATCATCAACGCATTTGATTACTACATAACTTCAAACTCTTCGACAACAACATAATTCGATATGCCCTGCAACTTAGGCGCGATGTTGCAGTATTTCTTACAAGCATTGAAAAGGATTCGACGAAGCTATGTTGCTTTGCGCAAAATTAGGTAATTGAGGTGGGGCATCCACTGTATCGCCCAGAGCGATTTTAGAAGAGAATATTCCCCCCTTAGGGTTTTAGGGTTGTGTAATCACTTTTCGTTTTCGCTACGGGAAACCTGCTCGGCAACGAAATGATCCTGATGAGTTCAGAATGATGAAGAGTATTCTAATGGAATCAAGCAATAGACCACCAATCATCAATAGCCTCTGAAACCAGCAAGATCGATGTTCGTAGTCTTCTATTGTTATGAGCCCCAGCGGTAAAGTCAAGCGATGAAATGATCTCTAGCCTCTGGTTTGCCATGGCATGCGGTAGGATATCAACTTGATAGTTACAGATAGCATTGTTAAAACCCTCTTCTCGGGCCATTGAGCAACTTTGATCATTAGAAGTTTTTTATTTCGTCAGCCTTGCACTCCGACATAACGAGGCTTGGGACGACAGACCGGGCAGCAATTACTAGAACGATCGCCTGAAACCCGGCTTCACTTGCCTTTTAATTTGATCCTCCGTGCCTTCGTGTTCGTTCGTCTATCCCCCATCTCCGTTAATGCCTATTCCTCTCGGCTGGCGTATTATTCTTGCCTGAATTTTTACACAGCTGACTCCTCAAACCCAGACACAGCCCTGGTCCATGGCGATTGCGACTCATTGTATCCATCGTTTTGCCTAGAAAAGGCTCGAAGCATTATCCCTCTAGTGTGGACCAGCGATATATACAGGTCCTCTCGTCCTCCGTCTCGGACGTCGTCCTCCTGAAATCAAGTTCGAACTCAGGCGATACTGTTCCAGAGCATCTTTTGGCTCAACTCCGCCACCCCAGATCCTTTTGACTTACCTGGTCCGTACCCACCGCAGTTCTAGCGCCATGAAGTCCGAGACTCCAGAATTATGTGGAAGTGTGACCAATACAATAGTAGTACTCTGTACTTTACCCATTAACTACCAGTTGAATATCAGTTCAACGATACGAACGGTCACGATTGCGTCCGATATAGGGTTAAGAAAGCAGCCTCAGAAGTTCGACCTGTCCGTTGATTTCCAAGTTAAAGTTTCGCCTCAAAAGGCCAATTCTCCAGCTCCCCAATCTCGAGACGATACCTGCGGCCTTACCGCGGAAGCACCTGCCTATGATGCTACACCTTTCAATCGGAATTTGTGTCGGCCGCCTACACGACTGGCAAAGAAACCCAACCATACGACTATCCGCACTCACAGATCTGATCCGTACGGAAAACGGCGGAAGCAGGCAACGAGCATATCTCAAGATATGGGACGCAGGATCCTATCTCGAGACGAGCAAGAACTTCAGGTCGCACCAGAGAAGTTGTGTAATAACGGGAAAGCCGTGCAGATGTCGTTCTATGGCAAAAAGGATTTGGAGAACTTGAGCAAAGGGCTTCCAAGAAGTCGCCACTGAGACTGGATTCATACAGGCCAGCATGAACGGGGCATGTCGTAGGTAGCTTTCAAGAGCGTCGATGAAGCAGCTAATATCATCAGTTGATCAATACAAATTTACGTTAGATTCCACGTTTGTGATCAAGGTATACAATCGGCCTGCTACCTGGGGTTGGATGAATCGTTATTACCCCTTCTGTTCTCAGCCCTCCCTCTTGGTAAGGATTGTATAGCGCTGTGATGGACGTTGTTCGCGATACGTCCATGGAAGGGGATTCTGTTGTCTTCTCATATTGCATGTACCGTTACGAGGAGTCAAAAGAAGGCCACAAAGGTGATATATACGGCCGACTGTAGGTTGTGTCAGCCTACTTCAAGCTTGTATTTTTGGGCTTAACAGCTTGCATGTGGGCTGAAATGAATTTTTAGATTCTGAAGAAGTGCCAAAGCGGCATTTGACTAACACCGAGGAGATTATGTGTGAGCTATTCACAGCCTTAGACGACTCACGGATTTTAACCTCGTCACCAATCCCGGAAATAGCTTGATGCATGTCATCTACTATGTCGGTCAAGCGCAGAAATCACGAAGTCCTGGCCTCGTATTGATCCCAGTCTTCAAACCAGAAGCGTTAACTACCAGCCATAACCAATTAGTCACAGCTTTCCGTCTTCAATCCTCTTTGTTCCCTCATGAATATCATTGTCTCATTGATGCGCAACGAATGGGACTGGATTCGACCGATAGCGGCCACCGAAAATGTAGCCAGAACACAAAGATTTATACAGATTTGACCTGGTTGCAAAGTAGCTAAGTCAAAATCCATCTGAGTTCTCCCCCCTTTCCGCCACAACCACCACCCTCCTATGCTGTTGCATCTACGTGACGCAGAGCTCTCGCTTTGGAACCCATGATATAGGACCCCATCAAGAACACGTACCTAAGGATGGATTTTTGTTTCAGTCCGAGCCACAACACGGAGACTTCGCTGCTATTGTATGTTACTGCCTTGTCGACGGTCGAACGAGAATATTGGAGCAGTGTACCTAGAGCTTGACCGTGATGCTTGGCCCCTTGGTGAGATATTGAAAGAGGCGGCCCATCGCGAATGCAATACTTGGACCAATCCGAATAGCCGCGTACATGATGCTGCCAATTACGTGCTTTGATTGGCTTTAGTCGATTCGCTCGTCCTCTGGTCCGGCTAGTCGAAGGGAGCCGTATGCAGTCATGGGCATTACCATTGAGCTGTGCTTGTTGGCGGGCATTGTATTCTACTGAACACCTCGTTTAGGTACCTTTTGGGAATTGCGTTGAAACCGGTCAGAGTGACGGGTGGAGTAAGAGATAAGGATCTGCATCACATTGCCTAAATCCAAGCTTGACGAGTTTCTTGACGCAGCGTTTGTGCCAATCGCGAGTGGCAAGCTTGCGACCATAACGGCCTCATGTGAAATATAGAGATTGACCAGGAGGTATACCTACCCCAGACGGTGGTGCCATGTAGATTCTCTCCTCGAGGGAGGATTCAGAAAGCGTTATTAACGTATACCTGAGAGTATTGCGAGTCCTCCAGCATAACGATCACTACTCCGCGCCCGTCTGTATTTGGTCGTGTACCAGGCTTCACCAATGCTATCTCTCCCAAAGACTCGATGCCTCCACTCTCCCTCGCCGCCAACGTTGGAGCGGTGCTCTTCCTGTTCTTGGTCGGCCCAAGGGTCGCAACCGTGCAAACCGTGCGTTTGGGGGCCCAAACTGAACTGAACTGACTGCCGTCGCCCTAAACCGTGCAGTTTAGGCCTTAAACTGAACTGCACGGTTTAAACTGATAGTGTACGCTAGTTTAGACCTTTAATGATGCAGTAGATGCTTGATTTCGTAGATATATCCTCCTCTTTATGGCCTCTTTCCCACCTCATAACCGTGCATCTAACTATCTTCCTCCGTCACCTCCGCAGCCATGACGGCGGTCAGATCTGCGTCCGTATATAGGCCTTGCCGCATCCAATGCTTGACGCATTCCAAAGCCTCTATTGTATGGGGTTTTAACCGTGCTCTTTCGTCACTAAGGATGTGCTTGGTAGAAGAAAAGACGCGTTCCGGTTCAGATGACATCGCCGGTATAGAGAATGTATCCATAGCCATCCGTGTAAGCATTGGCAGACGTGATCTTTGACCCCCCCACCACTGGATGATATTGAGGCTATCGGTATAAATAAGAGGCTCGTTTAGATACTGTTCTAGCTCGTCCGTCGTCGTCGTCGGCCGTGTGGCATTCATCCACCGCAAGAACTCCGGAACCTCCATCGCCTCTGCGGCTGCCTCAGGCGGAGGCCTGGTGGATGTAGGGGTATTGTATGTCTGCCATAACTGCAGTAATTGCCGCCTCGCATCTTCTATCCAACCAGGCTGCCAATGTGCGGTGAAATAAGACATCTTTCTAGTAGGATCGAGGACGATGGCGGCAATGTAAATGGAGGCTAGATCGACGTCCTTATTCCAGTACTCCTTGAGTTTCTTCCATCCAGCGTCAATCGATAGCTTCATGAAGTCATCGGTAGTATGCGAAAGAGCGCCGGTTTCGTATCTATCCAGAAGGAAGTCTAATGACGGAAGGACCCTATCAATAGTAGCATGTCGCCCCTCGGTGTATTTAGTTATCTGAAAGAACGGCTCTAGGAAGTTCCTCATACTAGTCAGCGTCCTCCAATCACTGGCGGTTAGGATATCATCAGATAGATCAGGATCATCATCAATAAAGGACTGCAGAAAGGGCTTTATCCTGGTAATAGACCAATCAAGCATAATAAACCAGGAGTTCCATCGAACGCGGTGATCTCTTTTAGGCATTAAATTCTTACTTAGTCGTCTGAACCTCTGGATTCTTTGCGGACTTCGCATGATATAGACGACGATGTTATGCAGCTTGCCTTGCGGACCAAGCTTGCGGTAGTCCTGAAGCTCTTTATTAGATGGACCGTCGCCACCGTCTTCACCGCGAGCTCTGCGGTTGCTTTCGATATCAGGATGTCTGCCAAATAGAAACGCCTGGACGGATAGGTTGATAACGTGGCCAATGCAGCGAAGACGATGTTCAATCGAATCATAATAAATGCCGTCCACCGCTTGAAACTCCCTAGCGATAGCCTCCAGCATAGTATCGTTGTTGGTGACGTTATCCATAACGAAATACCCCAGTCTGTTGCGAATTGCATAGACGGATAAGACATCCAGTATAATAACAGCCATGTTGGCACCGCTATGCTCACCCTGAAGCTCTTTTAAGGCCAGTAGTATAGTCCGCAGACCGCCTGCTTCGTCGATAAAGTGTGCAACACTACCAAGGAAGGCGAGGTTGTTAGAGGACGTCCAGGCATCGCATGTTATATGTACGGAGGATATCGCAGAGTGCAAAAGATGCCGCAGACGCTTTTGACCCTCCTGGAACAGCAGATGAACTCTAGCTTTGACCGTATTAGGCGCAGATGGAAGCAGCTCGTTTGCAGGTTGATTGATGTAATGTAGGAACGTCCTAAAGTCCTTATTAGATATCTGTGAAAACTCCACGTCCGCCATAATAGTCCACTTCATGTAAAGATATTCCAGATGCTCTTTGTTGAGCTTTTTAGCCATGTCGATGTTTAATTGCCTGTCCTTTCGTGCCTTTTCCTCTGCTGGCAAACGAAGAAGAGCTATTTCGATGCTTTCGTCATAGGTAGCCGTGGCAACAGTCTGTCGATTGGCAGAGTCGATTCGATGCTCCTTAATTAGATGATTCCTAGGGACACGAGTTCCGCCGGTAATTCTGTAGACGGTATTGCAGTAGTGGCACTTCATGGTGTTGTTTTCTAACCATTCGTAATGCTGCCAGATATCTGAAACGAGCTTCCGACCTTGTCTAGGTGCGTTACTAGTGGAGGATGATCTAGATGTCGCCTGCGATATCTCTTGAGAGCCGGCAAGCAGAGAAGGAGAATCGATCGAATCGCCGTCGCCAATATCGTCATACAGCTCCTCATCATTTTCGCTTTGAAATTGCTCAATGTTCCTAGCCTGTGTAGCCTCCAGATCCTCCTCTTCTGCGTTTGTTCTAGCTCGTCGTCGCTTCGCTGTTGATTTAACTATTTTCGGGATAATCGGTCTTCTGGTTTCGATGTGTCGCGTGTTCTTGGCCGGATTTGGGGCCGTTACACTGCTTGCAGCGGATCTAATACCGGTGAATGAGCTCCATGGATTCTTGCGCGAAGCAATTGAGGTGGGGGGGGCGGTGGAAAGCTCTGAATCAGAGATTTTAGATGAGGTTGTAAGATGCGGAGTGGGAGAAAAATATCGAGATTTAGAATTTCGCCGCCTGGTGGACCCTGAGTCGGTCATCGGACCTGCTGGACCGTCGGGCCGCACGCCGGTCGACCTGGTGACGGTAAAATCAATAGTAATTTTTATCCGTCAATAAGGTTAGTGGACGTAATTTACCTCAACACCTCACCAAAAAATCCTTCTCCGGGGGACGCTAGGAAAAAAACAGCCCTCGGCGGGGTATTAAAAATTTATCATAGGGTTCCGCCTAGGGCTAACCTGAACATCAAAATATCTATTAAACTATCGGTTTAAACCGTGGTGTGGACCTCCTAAACTGAACTGCACGGTCTATAAAATGCCTCAAACTGAACTGCACTAAACGGTTTAAACTGATAGTGCACCGATAGTGTGAAACGGTTCGCAAACGCTTGCGAACCTTGGGTCGGCCTCGAGATCGATTTACGGATGATGGTCTCGAATTGGAAGATTGCACTTAATGTAGGAGCGGCGGGCATGGCTTTGCCGTTCGGCCTGGGTTGTGCAATCGCGCATGGCTTATACCATCAATTCAGATCGGATTTTGGGTTGCAGGCAATTTTGGGACGTATATGCTCTTCGTGGGGAGTGGTTATGGCGATCACCGCTTTCCCAGTCCTGTGCAGGATACTCACGGACCCTAAATTGAGCCAAGTGGGCGTGATCGTGCTTTCCGCTGGGGTTATCAACGATGTGACAGGATGGGTTCTCTCGTGGCTCTGTGCGTAGCGCTCGTTAATGCCGGCTCCGGGACCACGGCTATCTACGTCCTGCTTGTGGCAGTCGACTACGTATTTTTTCTCGTCGGCGCCGTTCGACCGGC
>JAABUL010006602.1_pt1 | contig 13215 bp, 8 predicted proteins | sample 5559151 | NCBI WGS metagenome assembly JAABUL01 (sample SAMN10711876, study PRJNA513368) | rock metagenome | isolation source: Antarctica rocks | place: Antarctica: Victoria Land, Pudding Butte sud | reverse complement strand
ATGGTGAGGTTTTGCAATTCAAATAATTCCATGTACGCTTGCCGTACGTAACCTCGTGCTGGATCCGGCTCGCCGAGCCAAGCGGCTGGCTTCGTAGTTAAGGTCTCGTCGCCGTCAAAAAGCCGTCTGGCTTGAACGCGATCGGCCTCACTTGGTTGCGCAGGATCAATGTCAACGCTGAGCTTGTGTGTTGCGTCTTCAGTTGTCGGTTCGGGGAAGTGAATGTCATCTTTGGCCATCAGTGGAAGCAACGTCGAGTCTGCAGAGTGATAATCACTTATAGGTGACACCTCAGGATTCTCATTGGGGAATGACATATCATGCTTGCTGACGTTATTGTCAGAGGTCTCCGGCTGCAGCCATACACGATCAGCGTCCTTCATCGACGCTGTGGGTGATGGCAGCTGTGGACGTAGTTGCGCCGGTGCGAGCCAGTCTCTTACCTCCGTCTTTGTTGGCGCAATTTGCATTGATGCAGGCAGACTGTCAGTGCGTGTAGTCAACAACTCTCGGTGTTTTGGGGAGTCCATTGGTCGTTCTACTGGGCGCTCACACACTGGCTGTTGCCCTTTATTTGACTTTGTTGGCCTATCTTCATCCTCCCTGCGAAGCTTCATATCTACTGGGTTGCTCCTCGGCGCATGCTCGAGCCTCACGGTGTCATTACATAAAAGCTCGACATCATCAGAGGGTCCGAGTATTCTGGTCTCATTGCTACTATCATCATAGAAGAAAGATTTGTCATGGGGTTTGGTAGAGTACGTGTCATCCGATTTGAGTCGAGCTCGCTCAGGAGGCACTTCCCGCCTGGGCAATGGAATTTCACGTGGTTGGCGTAGTGGGTGGGTGAGGCCAGCATCCTGCACTGGATTGTGATTTTGACGTACGCTATCTGCAATCCCCTTGGCTTGTAATGTGTGTGTTTGGGAATGTGCATTCGCATGTCCAAGTGTGCCCGCAAACTGTCGGGCATCCGAACGCATTGGGTTGTCAAGATACGGATTCATAACTTGACGTAGACTGCTTGTTGGACTTCGCTGATCCCGGTCAGCAATGGGATGAGGATGAGAATCCGAACTAAGGTTTAATGGGAGAACTGGAGGTGGCATTTGCTCAGAGACAGACTTCTTCCGCCTCCGGAAAAACGAAGATGGCTTCTTGACCAGAGGCGGCTGGGCTGCTTCGTATAGTTGATGCGAGCCTTCATCCGACGGAGCAATTCTCGCCGTTCTCTGCGTAATTGCAAAGCCTTCCCTGCTACTGGCTTGTGCGGTGGGTTTTGGGGGCTGGGTTTGAAGTTGGTGCATATCGTTCCGTGAAGAACCAAAGACTCTTCTGAAGAATCCCGGTCTCTCTTTTGTAGCTTCCTTGGTCGACGCATTCGACTCTAGCCTTTGAGCCATCAGAGGCTCGGAATACTGTCTCACAGGACTGGGATTCCTCGACTTCAAGAACGCAGGTGGAGGTTGGATCCGCTTTGAGGCACGTCTTGATCCCGTTATGGGGGTGTTCGATGGCAGGGGTATCGGTTGGTCACCGAAATTCTCGATCTTTTTCTTCTTGCTCACTTGATTTCTCGAAGACTTGTTGCTGTTTCTGCGTTGCAATGATGGAGTAGAGGAGGCGATCTGCGGAGGGAACAGGGTCGAGCGATCTTTGCGAGGACCACCCGGTACCGTCGGGGTAGGAGCGGCTTCTAGGTCGTTATAGAGATCCGCTTGCGGTAGACTGCTAGGTAGAGGTGGGTGGGTAGCAGAGCTGGAACCAGAATCCAGCACTCGAAGTCTCTCACTGAGGTCAAAACTTGCTGAGCGTCTCGTGTGCCAATGTGGAATTCGTGGCTGTCCTATATGTCCCATATCCACGCTTGACGATCCACTGCTCTTGCTGCCCTTCCTGCTTGCTCGTGCTGGCCGCTCCACCCCTCCTGACCCCACCTCTGGCGGCTGATACCTGTGTGACCTTGGAGAATTGGACTTTTCCCCTTCAGCGCGGACACTGTTGATTCGGCTTAGGCCAGACTGAAAGTTGGAGCTGCTGTTGCTGCGATGACCACGTGGGAAGTTGCCAGAAAATTGCTGGGGAGGGTCGTCAGACGGGAAGCTGAAATCCGAATTGAAGGATGAGGAGTGTAGGTGTCGAGGCGCGCTCTTCGGAGGAGCTGTAGATTCTGAGCCAGACGAAAGTATTGGCCGATCCTTGGGTGGTGTGAATAATTTTGGTTGATCAGGGTTGAGGGACATCAGCATGTTATCCACCACCGAATGTCGAGCGTTATCTGTCAATGAGAGGTCATGCGAGATTCTTTCGTCCCGAACGTTTTCATCTGCAACAGCCCTTGCATTGCTTCCCATGTATGTCTCACGTGGGGTCGGCCGCTGCACCTTCGATGCACGCTTGGCCCTAGTTTTGTTCCTCGGGGTCTGTGGTGTTTGAGGTGTGGAGTCGTTGTGGTTGCTTTGAGCTGCAGGCCTGAGGCTCAGAGGTCGCGGAGGGATTGCACGTTGCATTGAAGGTGCAGGCGTGTCCTTCCGGTTGATCATCATGGTCGCGGTGGTATGTGCTGGCCCCTATGTAGGTAGCAGTCTTGCAGGCGAGGTCCGTGCAATCTGATCCGTCCCGAAGCCCATCGGGGAGTGCAATAACAGGCGGCACGCTTGCGTATTGCGGATTCGACGGACGAAGCTCACCTGCTTTCCGCCCAGGGCTGCCAGCAGACCGCTTCGAGATTAACGTGGGGTCGAGATTAAGGGGTGTGGGATGCCAAAGAGGGAAAAGGTGGAAGTGCCGGATGGGCAGCAGGGATCTTGACAGGTACCCGATGCTTTTCCCATGGATGACTACAACGCCACAACGGCTTTGCAGACTGCTATAGGTTTACAGGGCAGCTTTCGGGCATCGACGACAGCATCGCAGGGCATGCACAACGTGTTTCACAGCCAATGGCTCGCCAGGACTCTTTCCCAAAGCTACAGCTACGCTCCGCAAGTCCGACCATCCATCAACGGCATCTACCCGAGAAGCCCCCTGATTGCGTAACCTTCCTCAGATACAGCGTAGCGCACTCTCTGACACACTGTAGACTGATTATAGGAGTTTTCGTTGTCTCTGCAGGTTTAAATGAGAGCATAAGTCGTCAACCAATCATATCGCATCGGGCCCTGGCGTCAGCATTAGCGCGTCGGTCCAGCTGGTTCTCGCTTGTTGCCAGCTAAAGTAGCATCCTTGTCTCGCCGTTGGTTTGAAATCTCACGAGAGTGGCTGTTAGCCGCACAATGGCTCAATAGCAGTGTCTAAATCGGATCAAAAGGCTTTGGAACTAGCTTATGTGCTGGCGTCCCATGGCACACCCGCTCAAGTCCACTTCTGCCTTTGCATTCTCCAAGAAGATTACCCGGAGTCTGCATTGTGCCATATCGCTTTCGGCTTCGTATTCGTTAGTACAACATGCCATCTCCAACCAGTGTAACAAATTCATACTAATTCGAATATTTTAGTACGATATTCATATTCGATTATGAATATCGTACTAGCTTATTCATATTCGAATAAATATCCGAATATATTCAAATATATATTCGAATATTTCTATTAATAGTACTCCTTATAAATTTCCAAGGATTAGTAATAAAACTACGCTTAGTAAGCTAATTTAAACTATAAATAGTACTCTATTACATAATCTACCTAAATATACTAAGAGTATATACTATTTTTAGTATATATCTATCTTTAGATTTATTCGAATATTATTCGAATATCCTAAAAAAGCGTATTCATATTCGAATATCCTACTACCATATTCATAATCGAATAAATATTCGAATATGAATAAAATCGTTGTTACACTGTCTCCAACACTTCAAGGCTCAATTAGCTGCGTCTCTTCACTGTAGTCTGCCTGGGATGAGTCTTCAGTCGATCGATTTCTTGGCAACTATACTTGTGGTTCCAGTGAGCGAGGTTATGCCAAGCAACGTCGGGAGAGCGTGGCATAGTCTAGAAGGGTGCATATATTCTGGAGAATACACAAGCGTTCATGTCTATGGACCCAAAAAGGGTACAGAACGCTGTGATACTCGCTTCAAGATTCCGGCAGAAGGGCTGTACGACATCGATAATGGAAATCATGATCTAGCGCCTTCCACCCTGTCACTTGGTAGCAGGAGGTCAACCATCAACTTTGATTACATCGAAAGCCGTTGGGATGCCATAGCCTGCCAGGCGAGCTACTACAGACTCTATCTTAGCCACGCCGCGTTTCAGATAGAACAGCAGATTGGATGGGATGGCAAAGTCATAACATGTAGCATTATGGGGTCGCAATGGAATACGTAAAACCCAACCCTCACCCGAACCATGTTTTCCAAACACATAATTAGCTCCAAGCTATAGACCGACACCTACGATGGAATGCAAGGAAAAGTCCACCTTATGAACAAAATCGAATGAACTATATAATACGTAAGTAATTGAGTGCTATAAATCCAAGAGTCACACTTATTGGATGCAGCGCTTACCACAACCGCCCCTAGCGACGCGGGTATATTCGTTGCTCATGAAGCCCGCAAAAGGCAAACGCGAAGCTGACATACTTTACAGTATAGAGCAACCGTGACAGCCACCAAACCCATCAAATGAACCCCACAATCACCATACCCCGCCAGCATGGAAGCACACCGAACTTCGGGAGCACGACACCCGCGCCCCGATCGGAAGGCCTACGCATGCCACGCTTCTTCAAAAGGTGCGCTCCCATTTGAACCGCAACAGACATTGCTACCACGAATTCACTGCGGCGAGCCCATCGTAGCAAAGTTCAACACTAGGCTAACAGCGCACATTAGATTATTCAAATTCCCGCAGATGGATTTCGAAATGGCAATATGGGAAATGACATCCCTCCTCATCGCCCCCAAAAAAGTCTTCAGATCGATATACTACCACGTACACCCGCTCTCCCTCATCCATCCATCCAGCTAACCACCCATCCATCCAGAAACGTACCACCCCCCCCTCCCTCCCTCCCATCCCACCCCACCCCCTCTAACATCCCCCCCCCCTCCAGAAACGAAAAACACCTGGCACCGCCCCGACCCCTCCTTCACCTACCTCCTCTCCTTCTTCATGCTCCTCACCGGCCTCGCCTGGGGCATCGCCTACACCACCTCCTTCTCCGCCACCGTGCGCCTAACGCTGCTCTTCGTCTTTGTGCATTTCCTTGCTGTATCGCTGCTTGTGGCCACCGCGGCGTTTTTCCTTGTGGGGAGGCTGTTGGGGCCGGGGGTTAGGGGGTTGCCGGGGAGGAGGAGGCAGCAGGGGTTGTTTGCGAGGGAGGGGGAGGGGGGGGTGTTGGAGTTTGGGTATTGTTTTGATGTGAGTTGGTTGTTTGGTGGGATGGGGAGGGGAGGGGGCTAATGTGTGGTGTGGCAGGTTGCGATTAGGGCTTTTTTTCCGGTGTGGGTGTGGTTGTATGTGCTGCAGTTTGTGCTTTCGCCGCTTGTTGCTCGGGATAATCTGTGAGTACTTTAGGGCTTGTAGTTAGTGACGGTATGCTGACCTGGTGGATTCATGCAGTGTTTCGAGACTGTTTGGCAATACGTTGTACCTGGTTGCATTGGGCTACTATACAATCATTTCATTCTTGGGGTACAACGGTATGCCCGATCCTCGCCTCAGACTGCTGCTGGTACTTTACTAATACGGCCTCAGCTCTCCCCTTCCTTCACCACACTGAGCTTCTTCTTTCGCCTACCTTCGTATACGCGATACTGTGGTTTGCCAGTCTTTTCGGCTTCAACATACCCATGCACGTCGGACCTTTGCTGATCATTGGGGCCCGATGACGGATGTTGCTCAAAAGAGCGACTATACAATAGATTACTTGGCATTCAGCGCGGCGTCGTGGGGTTTTAAAAGCATAGTTCAAGCGGCTTTGGATCGATTCGTGGCCTGCACCGTCGAAGCATGCACGTTATTGTTGGAAGTTTATGAGGATCGAGGCATGAATCTGCCTGCCTGTATCATCCAACCATGACCAGTTTCACGGCTTCTTCTCCTCCTTCGGCGGCATCAGAATGACGTATTCCCTCGTCGACTCCCCAAAAGTGATCACATCTGCGCTCCTAACTTCCACATACCGCCTCTCCGGTATCGGCTCTCCATTGACCTTTGTTCCATTGGCACTTTCCAAATCAATCATATAAGGCTTCACCCCACCCTTCCTCTCACCCCACTCATTTTTCTTTTCTGTGTATCGAAACTGCAATACAGCATGCTGCTTGCTACAACTCGGATGCTCAGTCGGGAAATCCACCACGGCCCTTTCCCTGCCAAATAGCCAGCATGAGCGCTCATACAAAGATAGCGTTTCGAGCACTTCTTGGCCCTTAAATACGTAGAGACGCCACTGGGAAGAGGCGGGCGGGAGGCGCGCTTCTGGTGGTTCATTGTATTTGAGCACGATGGAGGTGTTGGCAACTGTATTTGTTTCGGCGGCTAGCTTGCCGGTCGGTGCGTAATTGGGTTTTTGCTTTTCGATTTCTGATGGTGGCTTCACCACTGCGTCGGAGATGGGGTCATGTCTAAAGGCGGCTTCTTGGGAGGGAAGAGGGGCGTGGGAGCGCTTGGATGGAGGTGAGAGATTGGCGGGAGAATGAGAGCGCGGTTCTGGGAGAGACCGTTTTCGTGGCCTAGGTTGATCAGAGGAACACATTGGCTTGTCTTCGGAGTCCCGTCGCCGTCCTTTTGGTGGTGGGGATTGCGAGGCGCTGCGGCCTCGTCTTGAGTGCCTGCGATCGTCTCGGTGGCTTTGATGGCGGCCTACTGGAGGCAGGTGCTCTGCAGAATCCCTCCTTCTAGCCCTGAATACTTCATCTCGTGGGCTTCTTGACCGACTTTTCCTGTGGGATTGTGGCCTCCAATCATCTCTTACTCTGCGGTCACTGTTTGAACGTCGGTCTCGCTCCGGACTCTGCCTTCTTGCATCTCGGCGCTTATTGGATTGACCATTCTCAGATCCAGATGAGTACCTCCGCCGTCGAGCTCCCCTATCACTATTACGGTCTGAGCTGAATATGGGCATGCTGCTTGATTCTCACTGCTAGAAGTGGAAAAGTCATGTGTTCACTGATCTGTGATTCGACAATCTTGCGGCTCCTGCGGCTACAGCGGCTAGAATCTAGGCCGGAGACTCGCTAAAGTAAAGTAAATAAAATAACGTAAGGTTCTAACTTCCTCTATTTGTTGAATTATTGTGCCTTTACTGTAATACGAACTTCTCGATTTACACTAGTATATTGTTCTATGGCGAGCTGGATAAGTTTTAGGGATTGGGCGATGATGATGATTATCCCGAAAGCCGATAAGCTTTTTGTAGGTAGGTGAACCTGGAGATAAGTCAATAAGAGTAATTCTCGGAATCAGCACCGCTTCAGCGGGCTGGTCTTGTTTGTTACCCGGTCCGACTGCAATATTCCAATTTACGATCCACAACAATGTCAATTACAAAAGCGTGGATTGAGTTTGGTAGAGGATGTACTCAATCCAACACGAAAGATCAATTCCGTCGCTGCAGGTTCCGCCTACAATTAGTACGGCAATTGTTCGGGCATTTATGGTTGGAAGATTTGCACTTGCTTTGAGCCATGGTCATATCAGTAGGGCAAGCATCAAGAGCTTCGAAGTCTTATATTCCGTATGGTGGGCTAGTTACCACTGTTTCGGGGCGTTGACTACTGAGCGTGAAAATACAGCACTAGCCTCTCCATCTGTCCTCAGTCGTTGCTTGGCATTGATGCCTGTTCGATCAGTCACTGGAGTCGCGTCTATTATGTTGTCGAACGCGTCGTTGTCACCAATATCTGAGCCCGATTCAGCATCAGAATCAATGGGTGCGGTCCTTGCTATCGTTTCTGGCGGCTTTCTCTCTTCATGGCTAGGATTCGAGAAAGGCTTTGATGCCAGAACTCGTCGCCGAAGCTCCGCCATCTCTTCTTCATCGTCTTCTTCCTCTGACAATTCCAAGGGGTCTCTGGAAATTTCGACGCCACCTTCGTCGTCATCTTCAGCGCTCTTCGGAGCATCAGAGTCATCTTCTTCGTCCTCGTCGGAGTCGATGACGGGCCTCCTGTTTACATTGCCTCCACTCCAAGCATCACCCTTTCCAGAAAATTCGCCGTCTTTTCGACCATCAGCGTATTCTTTCTCGATCTTCGCCAGCCAAACCTCTTCCGCCTGCTTTACCTCTTCTTCCGTCGTACATGCAGCATATCGCTTCAATATCTGCGAGTTGATCTCGAGGAAAGCTTCGCCATATGAGAAATGCGCTAGAACCTCATGCGCCCAGTCTTCATGCCCGCAGATATAGAAGCAAGCGCCCAGAGCCTCAGCGCAGTTGAGTCGCCACGGCCGGCCATAATTCACGGAATTGGCGGCGACAAGGTAGGGTACTGGACTGATCAGTCTGGTGACTACAAATTCAGCGACAGTATGACCAACATAACCTTTCACACTTTCCCCCAAGCTTGCTCCAGGGCACCTCCTTAATCCTCACCCACGAACACTCAACTACAGCCGCTCCATATTGCTCCAACAGGTCCCTGTCAGCGGCTGAAACGACTCGCTTTGCATTTGGCCTGCCAACCGCTCCTTAGGATACCGTAGAGCTTATAGTTGAGGCGATGCCAACTCACGATATCACCACCCCAGAAAACTTTTGCCCTACGGAAAGTTCTCGCATTTGCCCAAAGTGCATAAGCCTTTTACCTGAACATCGCTTTGGATCGCAGTGCTCCAGGTCCCAGCAGGCTGCTTTCAAGGGTGGTCTCCGGTTTTGAGCGTCACCATTTTCGTCCCCGTCATGAGTGGTGGGGCGGTGGCGGGGTGTGTTCGTATGTTTCTTACCCTTGGCTGAAAAGCCGTCCTTCTTGTGACGCATCTCGATAGCTAGAGTAAAAAACGGCAATCCGAATTGAGGAGAAGGTCACTGTGTACCTTGGGAAGAGAATTCGCCCCTCACGAAATCAATGATATGCTGCTCGGCTATATATTTGGCGCGCTAGACGCCGCTGCGGGCACTGATTACTTTACTTTAGGCAAGCTTCGAAATGCGATGCCACTGGTACCGGTTGCGACATGCTACAAGATAATACATTGTATTCGACTCGGCACTTCGTAAGGCAAGATATCCTGGCCCATTTGGAAAGTACTTCCCATTTTGACCTTGGGCTGCGGCCATTATGGAGGCAGCCTCGGCGAGGTATGCGGCCAGAGACCGCTTTGGAGCTTTTGGAGAAGCGGCGCAAACCCCATTGCAGCGCTACATACGTGAGAGGCGATAGTAATACTGTCGAAACGAACCGCGCTGCTTACATCTGTGCCTAGAAAATGCTGTAGACCCTCAGAACTATGAACCGAATCTTGCCCTCGACCTCGAGATAGCAGACCTCATAAATTCGAAGAAAGGCAATGCGTACGGATATGGGAGACTAGCAAAGGAGACACAGAGCACTGACTCTTCCCAGACCTCGAGAGGCTGCTGTCGCGATCGTCAACTACATAAACCATAGAAATCCCAATGTGTCTCTTCTTGCGCTCACGGTATGACGATGGATGAGTAAGTTCAGGATCTCTGGCAGCTAAGTTGAATCCAGCTTCTCGACATTTGCGTCAAGAATTGTGGCTATCCTTTCCAACTTCAAATCAGCACCAAAGAATTCCTGAACGAGCTCGTCCGGCGATTCCCGGAGCGACCGGCTATACGAGCGTCTCGCGTGCAGTCCAAGATCCTAGAGGAGATTGAAGAATGGAGGCAGACGATATGTCAGACATCGCGCTATAAGGAGGACCTGGGATTCATACGTGACATGCATCGACTGCTGAGCTACAAAGGCTACACATTTCCCGAGATTCGGATGGAGGATGCTGCGGTTCTGAACCCGAGCGATGTAAGAGCGAGTATACATGGTGTTTTAAATGGTCATCTGACATCTTCCAGAATCTACAATCGGCGGACGAGATGGAAGAGGAGGAAAGGGCAGCTCAATCGGCCAAGCTACAGGAGCTTATCAGGAGAGGGGGACCAGAAGACCTTCAAGAAGCCAATCGACTAATGAAGATTATGGCAGGTTACGACACAAAACACAAAACGGATTACAGGGCAAAGGCAGCTGAAGAAGTGGGTAAGATTCAACAGAAGGCGAAATTACTGGAGGAGCGGTTGCAGAATTTCAAGGCTGGGGACGAAGTAGCGGATGGAGATATCTTTGAGGAACTTGCCAATGCACTTCAAAGTGCCCAACCCAAGATCCAGAAGATGTGCGAGGAAGAATCAGAGGATTCGGAAGCCGTGGCAAAGCTACTAGAGATCAATGACAGTATTCACCGGACCATCGAGAGATACAAACTCATTAAGAAGGGCGACGTTGATGCGGCTTCGAAGATACCAAAGGGCACACTAGGGACATCTACGGGAGTCAGTAAGACTGCTGATAATGAATTGTCTCTGATCGATTTTGGTGGAGAAGAACCTGCTCAAAGCTCGACTGCAAACCCTGATGGTCCAAGCAAACAGAGCGCAGCATCCTTACAGGAAGATCTCCTTGGCCTCTCCGTGCAAGATCAAGACTACGGACAGGGTGGTGGTATTGCGCTCGGCTTCGGCGCTAATACCAGTTGGTGTTTTCTTCAAGGGACGTAGTCTATGCGGCTAATCTTTATCTCGTAGACGTTCCAGGACCTTCGTTACTCTCCTCGACCACACAGCAGAATTCTGCCAGCGTCTCCACGCCGAGCGCAGCGCCACTGCCTATGCAGGCTCCTCCACCCACCAAGCCAAATTACGACCCCTTCCAATCACTTACAAGCGCTCATCCCTCCTCGAGATCAGCTACTCCTGGTCCACCGTCTCTGCTTCAATCGCAACAAGCTTCAAAACCGTCACAACTCTCATCGGATCCGTTTGCCGCTCTATCTTCCCCAGCTCCACGGCAGGCTTCATCCTCTCTCAGTACCCACCAAGCTCGGCTTCCTGCCCCGTCACCGTCCGCATCGCTCTTTGACTTTGCCTCACCCAAATCTCCACCACCACAAGCGCAAGCTACATCCTCATCGCTGCAGACAAGCAACGGAGCCTCTGCCGATGACGACTGGAACTTTGCCTCTGCTTTGCCTGACGATACTACTCATCTGCCATCCGCGAACGACCTGATCGTCTCGGACACCTCCGTCAAAATAGCCTTTCATGTCTCAAGACCCCATGTGGAGGGCTCGCTTGTCTTAATACAGGCCACATTTACCAACAATACTCCAAATCTTATTACCGAGTATGCCTTTCAAGTCGCAGTGACCAAGGTAAGACCATAGCGACGCACTGTGCTGAATTAAAATCTTATTCTGTCTTAGGGGTTCACATTGAAATTAACGCCTCAGTCTGGACAGACATTACAACCGAAGCAGAAAGATGCTATCACTCAACCCATCGCGGTACATGGCGTGTCGAAAGGGCAAGCCGACTTGGTCAAGATGAGATGGAAAGCTTCTTATAAAGTCGCTGGCGATTTGCGGCAGGAGCAAGGAGAAGTTCCAATTCTAGGAATAGCTTAGTCTCAATCCGAATTCTTCTGTCTCACGCCTCGTAGAATCCTTCCACCTCCTAAGTTGCTGATTATCACTACCCCCTCGACCCCATTTAGAGTGGAAGAGTCCTGTCCAAAATTCCGACATCTCGCACTAGAAGGTGTCACCCTGAACGGGCGCGTACCCAGAAGAGGCGCAGCCCTATAGGGCGCTAGTACCACTAAAATTTACTTCCACATTATAACGAGCAGAACATCGTTATTTCGCGTTTCTAACATTCTACCCTATAGGAATAGTATTTATCATAGTCGTAGGTCACATAATTAGTTGAAAGTATAGGTATTGGTAGTAAAAAATATTAGTGCGCCCGATCTAGGTATGCGCCCGTTCAGGGTGACACCTTCTAACTCAGCCCTATATTTCACGAAGCTTGCACTCTCTCCAACCACCCTCGGTCATCCACAACTCCTATGATTTGGGTGATCATGCATGCCGCCCGTTTCTCGATCTGCTTGGATCTTGAGAATCAGAGCTGATGATTTAGTTCTTCGGATCGCACTCAATGAGGTCCCACGAGTCCTCAATGTAAATTACCTCCAACAGTGTAATTCATCTCCACAGCCCTGCTAACTTTTACCCAGGGCAGACTCTTATGGGCGCATAGAATTGAAAAGAGATCAAGCATCAGGCCGAATACGAGGAGGACCTTGTTTGAGCTTCACGCCGGGCGCGAAGCTTCTCATATACCTACAACACTAGCACTCGATGAAGTGACTAGGCCAGGCTTCGAAAGCAATGCAGTTTTCAACACCTCGGAAGAACTCATTGCAGCATTGGGACCCGTAGGCAAAGAATATGCTAGACCTAAAAGTTACGGAAACAAGGTGGACTTGTCATTTGTCGATCCTGTGCTTGCGGCATCTAGCCGCAGAGCAGCCATTAAGAAAGCAGAAGAAGTAATCAAGAGGCAAAAACTCTTGAGGGAAGAGAGGAATGACCCGCAGACCAGGAAGTCTGTTCTTGTCAGCTACCTCCTGCATATAGATCCAATCCTTCGGTACGAAGCCCGCCTTGTGCACCCTATGACCGCAAATTCAAAACTAGACGATGCGTTACTCAGAGTCTTCGACCAGAATGTGTGTTCTTGGCTCAGAGGCGTACAGCTTGACATCAAGGATCTTATGAACTGGGCTTGGATCTTGACCGCCAATTCGAGTGAGCGTGCAGCATTGCGACTGATTATTCTGGCCGATCGAGCTTCCAAGAACGACGACATATTTAGGACTATACCCTCGTTCTTGATCTTGTTCCTACTCCGACGACAATCTATAGATGCGCGCGCCTTGAAGCCAATACTGATCTATTTGTGGAGATTGATGGAACTCTCGGAAAGCTCGATGTCCACGGTCTCAACAAAGTCCCCGTCGAGCCTTTCTTACAAACCCTTGGAGGAAAAGAAGGTCTTCATCAGGGACAACATTAATGGAATGCCAGAGCACATTTTCATGATCTTGATCATCCGGCTTATGCGTCGAGCCACAATTGTCTGGCCCTCGGCTTGCGAGAGTATTGTGGCTTTACTGAATCGATATATGGCTGGAAACAACATTTGGAAAGGCATCTCGAGATCGATCGCTA
>JAABUL010006601.1_pt1 | contig 13216 bp, 12 predicted proteins | sample 5559151 | NCBI WGS metagenome assembly JAABUL01 (sample SAMN10711876, study PRJNA513368) | rock metagenome | isolation source: Antarctica rocks | place: Antarctica: Victoria Land, Pudding Butte sud | reverse complement strand
GAATAATTATTGCGCTCGTATAATTGATTAATTAATGATTAATTTGACTAACTAAATAATAGCTATTTACACAGTTTAATATATGCGCTGAGAAAGTCAATGAGAAAGTCAATGAGAAAGTCAATGAGAAAGTCAATGAAAAAGTCAATGAGAAAGTTAATGAGTAAACTAATGAGATAGAGAGTCATGAAGAAAATCATGAAAGAAATCATGAAGACTGTTCAATAAAGAGTCATGTAAAATGTTCAATAGAAAGTCATGTAGAAAGCATTGTTTGAAGCATTGTTTGATTCGTGTTATGCGCTTGATTGACGCGTATTTTGAAGCATGTAGAGTGTTTGATAGAGCATTTGATAGAATTATCAGTAGAAAGCTTAGTCAATAGCTTAGTAAATAGCTCAGTAGAAAGCTCGATCGAAAGCTCACTAGAAAACTCACTAGAAAGCTTGATTAAAATATCAGTAGAAAGATCAGTAGAGAGATTGATAGAAAGATCGATCAAAAGATCGATTGAAATATTGATAGAAAGCTCACTAGAAAGCTCGATCAAAAGATCAGTAGAAAGATCAATAGAAAGATCGATTGAAAGCTCAGTAGAAAGCTTGATTGAAAGCTCAGTAAATATCTCAATAGAAAGATTGATTGAAAGATCAGTAGAAAGCTTAGTCAATAGCTCAGTAAATATCTCAATAAATAGCTCAGTAGATAGCTCAGTAAAAAGCTCAGTAAAAAGCATTGTTTGAAGCACTGTTTGACTTGTGTTATGCGCTCGATCAACGCATTAGATAGAGTGTTTGATAGAGAATTTGATAGAGTGTTTGATAGAAAGATTGATAGAATGAGTAGATGAAGCAAGTAGATAAGCGAGTAAATGAGCGAGTAGATAGATGAGTAAATGAGCGAGTAAATGAGCGAGTAAATGAGTGAGTAAATGAGCGAGTAGATGAGCGAGTAGATGAAGCGAGTAGATAAGCAAGTAAATGAGCGAGTAAATGAGCGAGTAAATGAGCGAGTAAAATGATGAGTATGTAGAATGACAAGTAGAATGATGAGCGTGTAGAATGACGAGTAGAATGATGAGCATGTAAAGTGACAAGTAGAGTGATGAGCATGTAAAGTAATGAGTAGATGAATGAGTATATGAGCGAGTAGATGAGCGAGTAGAGTGATGAGTATGTAGAGTGATAAGTAGATGAGTGAGTAGATGAGCGAGTAAATGAGCGAGTAAATGAGCGAGTAAAGTGATGAGCATGTAGAATGACGAGTAGAATGATGAGCATGTAAAGTGACGAGTAGAGTGATGAGTATGTAAAGTGATGAGTAGATGAGCGAGTAAAGTGACGAGTAGATGAGCGAGTAAATGAGTGAGTAGATGAGTGAGTAAATGAACAAGCAAATGAGTGAGTAAATGAGTAAGTAGATGAGCGAGTAAATGAGCGAGTAAATGAGTGAGTAGATGAACGAGTAGATGAGCGAGTAGATAGACGAGTAGAATGAAGAGTAGATGAGCAAGTAGATAGATGAGTAAAGTAAAGAGTAAATGAGCGAGTAAATAAGCGAGTAAAGTGATGAGCATGTAGATAAATATTTTAGCTGAATTAGCTGAGTTAGCTGAGTTAGTTGAATTTAGCTGAAATTTAGCTGATTAGTCAGTTGTTAGCTGATTATTAGCTGAGTCAAGTCGACTTTTTCAGATTCTGTCATTGAGCAAAAAGTTAGCTGTTGAACATTTTGTTGATGAGTGTAAAAACTTCACTTGCATCTGTTATCATTGAAATATAGATCATTCTCATGAAGCAATAGAATTGAAGACAATATGATATTGAACAACAGCAATCACGAGAGATGATGAAGAGATTAACTGCAACAATTCTTCATTCAGTCTAGTCATTGAATAACTTCATTCATTCTCAAGAGATGAAAATTCATTGATGAAATTGAAGTCTTCATCAAGCAGTCAGTTCATTGCAAACATTGTCTATAATGTGACATCATCAAGTACACTCTCATCAAAGTCAATGTATGCAGCAACATTTGATTCATTAATATGTGCATTGTAATTGAACTCATGATCTAACTATTGACAGTAGCAATAGACAAGTTCAATCGAGATGTGTTGTCAGATGTGTTAAAATTCTTGTTGTTACTCAAACAAGCAGTCAACATCACATGAAGAATCATCAGACGAAAAGTTCTTTGAAACAAAACTACATCATTTTCAATGTCATCTCATCATCAACAATCATCTTCGCTCGTTACTGTTGCTTATTTGACTGATGAGTTCATCTTTATGTTTGTCGATCAGCTAATTTCTTCATTTAAGTTCAAGTCTTTGATCTTTGATACTTGAATCTTCTCAGTCTTTATTGTACATCAGATAGCGACGACTATAAAATCTAAGCAGCTTCGCACTTATGATAAGTTCAGAAGAAGCGACGATGAGTTTAAGCGCAATTGACATGCTATCAGAGAGTTTCAAATGAAGATGAAGAAGATAGATGCATAGTCATATATCTTTCAAGTTGCTCATCAAGTCATGACAAGAATAAGATAGATGACGATGACAAGATAAAGTTTGTAAATTCTGAAGATTGCTTCAACTTGAGATATATAACACTTTAGCAATCATTACTCTCATCTTATAAGAGATTTAAATGATTGCATCTTGAGCAACAATAGTTAGATCATGAAAATAACGATGATATTTATTTAAGTGATTGATTTCATTCTCTTTATGATTTAGCTAGATATAGTTTACATATTTTAACTATTGAGCTCAAATTGAAGTTGATAACTTCTGAACAAACGTGATTCATTGACTTTGCGATTGACATTTTTTGATTCATTACGTTACTGACATTTCATGCATAGATAAACAGTCGAGCGTAAAGAATCATTACAATTCATCATTGCTTCATACAAGTTATATAAAAACACTAATCGAAGATTTACAGATAATGCAACGCGTATGCTCTTCATATGAAATGAAGATAAACAACATCAGCAAGCTTGAATGTCATCTTCATCACTGTCATGTTCGCTTGCATGATTGATCGCAAAAAATTCTCTGACAAAAGTTATTATTGTTAGAAATCAGCATAGAGCGAGTCATATGAGTGTAATGTAACGAGTATATAAATGCTAAGAAAGAAAAGTATCTAGAAGAGAAGGGTCGACTATCTATATGACTCAGGGAAACATAAGCTAACTCTGAATAGAATTGGCTTCGGAACAATTCGATAGCCTAGTGACGAGCGGCCGACGATAGTCATGAACATAGTCATCAACATAGTCATCAACATAGCTATCAACATAAATGCGTAGCTAGAATCGTAACAGTACTTTCCCTCTTCAATGATTCATGTTTGCATGAATGTATTTTCTTAGCCTTGTGTAGAATCGAAATGCCTATTGTAGCAGACTCACTATGTAGGGAAGAATCGACTTGCTCAGCGAAGAGGTCGACTATTGGCTGATGTCATTGAAGCAGGCTCACTAGAAGAGAATCGACTAGCTCATCGAAGAGATCGATTTGAATGATGTCATTGTAGCAGGCTCACTAGTTGCACATGAACGTTTGACCAGATTCACTGATGGGTAGAACGATGTGAATAGATAGATCATCGCGTTGACGAAAGGCATCTTTGTAGCAGGCTCACTAGTTGCACGCGAACGAGTCGGCAGATCGATTCACTGATGAGTAGAGCGATGTGAGTAGATGGGTCATCGCATTGACGAAAGATGTCATTGAAGCAGGCTCACTAGTCGACTTGCTCATTGAAGAGATCGATCATCGACTTGTCATTGTAGCAGACTCACTGAGAAGTTTCGATATAGAAACAAGCTCATGAATTTGTTGAGATTCGATACACGAACAAGCTCATAGATTTGCTTGTTATCGAAGATGATCGTGTCATTGAAGCAGGCTCACTAGTTGCACATGAACGAGTAGACGAATCGATTCACTGATGGGTAGAACGATGAGAAGATCATCGCATTGACGATGTCATTGAAGCAGACTCACTGAGGGTTTGCTTCTCGAGATAGAGACTTCACGCAGTTCTATGACTGGCTTCGTTTGATTGTTCAACAAATTCGAAGAATTCCTTGCGAATCTGAATGAACGATTAATTCGCTGATCTTTGACCTAGTCGGATGGTTTCAATCGTTTGTTTATACTCGCTGACCAGCGCACGAGTCCGAATCTTTTGTTTATTCTCGCTGAGTCAGCTCATGAGGAAGAAGAGTGAGTGTCTGCACGATCGCGAGTCGGCTAGACCAAAGTCAATAGTCGTGTGAATCGAGCAGAGCAAGTCGATGCAGATTATTTCACTTCGTCTGTAACGAAGAAGCATTTATATAATGTTAGAGATCAGCATAGAGCGAGTCATATGAGTGTAATGTAACGAGTATATAAATGCTAAGAAAGGAAAGTATCTAGAAGGGAAGAGTCGACTATCTATATGACTCAGAAGAACATAAGCTAACTCTGAATAGGGTTGGCTTCGGAACAATTCGATAGCCTAGTGACGAGCGGTCGACGATAGTCATGAACATAGTCATCAACATAGTCATCAACATAGCTATCAACATAGGTGCGTAGCTAGAATCGTAACAATTATCATCATCAAAATCATCATCATGTGATTCAATGCAGCTCATCTGACGCAATCATGAGACTGCAGAATGAGATTCAAACTTGAATGATTTTTACAATAAAAGTGTTCAGATGAACATTGAAGACGAAAATCAAGAATATATGTTAATAGATGATTTTGCAGAAGAGCACATGAACATTGAGATAAATAGCGCTGATTTGAATCAAAATATGAAACATATATCATCAAGAATTGAAATGATACAACTTCAAACTGAACTTTTCTTCACATCATCAGTGCTGCAAGTTGAAATCTTCATTGAGATAACTGATCATGATGTCGAAATGATAGTTGACGTGTCAAAGAAAGTATCAGAGTCATTGAGCTCAAATTCTCAAACGATCAAGAACATAAACAACAATCAATACTATTCATTTCAATGCAAAGCAGATTACGCGTTCACTCATTGACTTCATTAAACAAAGATTATCAAAGACAGTGTTAATCAATTCTTTCAAGATTTGCGCTTGCAAGTCTTACATCAACATGTCAACTTTCATGATGTGAACAAGTAATTAACACTTCTACATCAGATTTTGTATGATGTTGAAAACGACAAGTGACATTCTTGAACATTCACAGTCGAATTCAGTTACGAAGAAGTTCAAGAAGAGCAGCACTGCATTTTGTATTGCAACATCATTGAAACACTTCGATTCTTGTTGAATCACTCATCATTTTAAGATGAGCTGATCTACGCACTCGTTCAACATTATAATGTTGACAACTTTTAAATCTACGACAAGATGCATACTGCTGATTGATGATGAGAAATGCAGAAGAAGCTTTCTGATGATGCTATCATGATATCACTGTTAATTTTCATTGATAAGATAGTCTTGACTGAGCATTGAAGCAATCTATCTGCATGATTTATATATCTAACGATAGAAAATTTAAATCGATGCACAAGACATGCTCAAAAACGATAGAGATTGATTCTTCTGAAATTTCTTTTCATAGTTGACAATGATGATGATGATATCAAGTCAAAGATTTGACACATGATGTTATTAATCATACTCAAGCGTACATTAAACATGTATCATCATGCATTAATACATGATCTCACACGTAACAGTCGTTGAAACTATGTTCAGAAACAACATTTCTGTTCTTTGCGCAAACATTAAGATAAAATAATGTTATTCAATAATTGTTGAATTCATGATAAACTATGAGAAACAAGTATTAATCACAGACATTAAGATGAATCAACAATGCTTTATCTGTCAAGTATCATTTCATGAGCGCGAAAATTTAAACAAGATATGATCAATTTAAACGCATGTGTTTACTAAAAATCAACAAAGACAACAAAGAAAGAACAATATGATTAAGAATGACTCTGCTTGAATACATTCAGTGAAAAACTTTGCATAATCACATATGTTTATCAATATTCACAAGACAATGATAATAAACATGCTACATCAACTACTTAAGAAAATCATTTTGTATCTGATGTTATGATTTAGTCAGATCATCAACGAAAGTGTTTGTACAAGTCAAAGAAGAAAAGAAATCAGATTAGCTTTAAATGATGCATCAGAAACAGCTCAGCTGAATCAAAGATTTTGCGTCATTTTATCATTTAAAGACATGAAGAGATTTGTCAAGTACAGTACGATTAAACAATGAATTGATGCAGATCAAAAGTTGATTGTATGTCAGCTTATATCAGTTATCACATCGCTTCTGATCACGAAAGCATCTGCAGCGATTCACTTCGCTCAAACAGTGATAGACTTCGTGATACTTGCTCAGTATCATTTGCATGATGAAGAAACTCTTTAATATCTTGAACATGCACTTTTTTGATTGAACAAGCTAAAGAATGTTTTTCGTCATTTGTGATCTGAGCATTCAGATACAGATGTTGATCATTTCAACATTTCAAAACTACATGCAATGATACATTATGCAAGTCAGATTTGAAGATACAATAGTGCTGATAATTTCAATACAGAGCACAGTGAGATTGTACACAAGCATTTAATAAAGATCTTTTTCGATTGCATCAACAAATGAGAAATGTTTCAAAGACAATTATTACATCACAATACTCAACATTTGAATCTTCTTGCAATGAAAGATATTCTTCTTTACAGAGATATAAAACAAAGCAAGATCAATAAGCATGCATTGACTGCTATGATAACACGATTCAGTCATGTCTTTAATCTTCATAAAATTCAAGATGCATTCATTTGCAAACAATGCAATCAAATACAAGAGATAGAACTCAATTCAAAGTTATGATGTCATGTATCAATTTTAGTTAAGATTCTGAACATAGAGAAGCTTCTTGACGCGTTGACAGTGTTCATGCGCGAGTGTTGCAACATAGTCGACAAGAAAGTCGTATCAGATAGAGAGTTAAATAAAAAGAAAAAAGACTCAATCTGAATGAAATCATACTACGTAAGCGTTCATGAATCACTTCAATGCTGAAAACGAGACGAAAAAGACATCGATAACTTAGAGAATCTTGTCAGTGATAGAGTATACTGCTCATTGAACTGACAGAAAAAGAAAAGAGTTTGAAGACGTGACTATGTTTTGATTCAGAAGAGATCAAAAGAGATGATTGAAGTCTCAACTCTGCTAAATGATTGACTGTTTGATCAGCTACGACTTATTCTTTTCATTATAGATTCGTTGCATCAAGACAACAAAAGTAATGAGCTACGACACAATGATGTTCTCGTTGAACTACTCAAATCTTGCAATGAGAAAACTCAACATGCTGTGCATGAAATGATTGAGATAAAGCACTGATTTAAAGATAACGTCAAAAATTCTCGTTTGCTTGAAGCTAGTCGATTTTTTCATTTGCATACAATTCTAAGAAGTGTGCATGTTGTATCAGCAAACAATATTTTTAGCGAGTCAAACAAAAACAAGTTCTTCTACATTAACAACTTCAGCGACTGAGATTCATACAATTTGATATACGAGAAGAATTTCTTGCATAAAGAAACAAGAATAGCAGAATATTACTTCAAATGCAAAAGCTGAAGATATTTGAAACTGACTCAATCTCATTGCAGACAAAAATCAAACAATGCATATATATTATGTTTATGTTTCAGAGCATATACAGAATCATCGAAGTCAACGATGTTACGTGACTAAGCAACTAAGAAATATAATCATCTTTTGACTTTGCTCAATCAAATTCTTCTTGATGAACAGAAGTCTCAGCTATGAATCAATGAGAACTAAAGTCAGAGTTTAATCTTACAAAAGCTTTATTCTTATGAAATATATGTAGCAAACAAAGCTTTGCTCATTGCAAGAGTATCATCAACTACAAATTTGATATCATGAAGTCAATCAATCAAAGTCAACTGTATCAATGAATTGATCTGAAAGAAAATTGACTTGATGATTGCAAGTGATTGTATTACAAAAGAATGTGAGTGACTCAGTAGTAGACTTTAGATAATTGATATGTATTTCATAAATTTAGTTGAGAGCTTAAACAGTAAGTAGATCACTGAAAGCTGATGTCAGTTATCACATGAACAAGATGCAGTGAGTGTAACATCAATCAAATTCTGAAGTTATGAATCGCTAATGCTAAAGTTTTTTGTGATAAGCGCAGTCGTTAGTCACAGACATGAAAATATTCAACAAACATCAAGTCTTCTCTTTAGTATAATGAATTCATTGTTAAAGATGTCATGTAAAGAGTATATACACTACAAATGATTGATAAACAGAGTGAAAGAAGAACTCAGCATTGACAAGTCTGAATACATGCAATTGAAGATGCAAATACGAAATCAGATAAGATCTCTTCAGCTTATAAAATGAAAGCTAAATATAAACAAGTCAAAAGAGATCATCAGATCGACATTTGAAGTCATATATCATGAGTTTCATATTATATTCAACGATGTCATGAGATCAAGAAGTAATTCTATGTTAATGTTCATGACACAACGATCAAATTACAATGTAAGAAGATGACTCAGAGTCAGAGAAACATGATGAAACAATCTCAAGTACAATTCTTCATCATCTCTTCAACTGAAGATACACTCACATCTTTTAAGTTATGTCATTTGCAATGAATGAGATTTCAAGAGATCTCAATCAGTATCAGTCAGATCAGTCAAAATTCTCATAATACAGATCAGTTGCAATCTCAATCATAGCACATGTTGCAAATCACAAGATCTTCTTAGACATGAATCAGTGAAGAACTCAATTTGCATTAATGACATGAAATACGACAGATTTATAAAGCTGATTGAGAATGAGCTGAATTACGACTGTGTCACAGATACGATGATATACGATTGAGCTGAATTTGCAAGAATATATATCAGCAACGAGCGTAAATGAAAAACAGCATTGAAAGAAATGCATGCAGAAGAGTTTATTCACTTTCTTTTTACAATTCAATCTACTGCAAACAATAATTGTAGATTTCAGATTTCTTGTGATACTCAATTCAAGCAGCTGATCACTGAAGAAATTATGTAGAATGTTCGTAAAGAACATGTTCATGCTCAAGATTCTCAGTATAAAATGACATAGCAAGATCATGTCATAATTGAAGAATCTTAAGAATCAATGACAAGACTTATAGTTCATTCAACATCAACAAAGATTCAATGAATTCTTATCAAGATTAAATGAACTATTCTTAGTGCTTGAAATAAGATAAATTTCTCTCTTATCATGAGAAAAAATCGTTCGCAATCTGACATTCTCTTTTATTCTTCTTCTCAATCATTTGTTGCATAGATTTTCTTGATGATCATACATTGTTGAATCACATCAAATGACTTTCGTCTTGAATGCAATATGAAAATACGTCAATTTTTATGATGATGAGTTTATCAAGATACTAAGTGACATTACAGAAAAAATGTCATCACATGAGCAACTTCAAGACATCATCATCGTCAAAGCGCAGCGCAGTTGAACATACAGAAACTCACAACGACAACGAGATTGCAACAGACTCAAGCGACAGCGATTCTGTGAAAGAAGTCTTTAATGAAAACAGATGTATCACTCTTGAAGTAATAACTTGCTTAAGAATTCAAAAGAATAAATGACTAATTCGAAAAAAGACAGAATCGAATGCTGTCAGAGAATTCAGTGAAAGTATCTTCATGAAGTCGTCACGACATTTCAAAAACTTGACGTATGCAACATCAAACAGCTTAATTCTTTTCAATCAATTAATAATAAACATACTAGAATTGATTTTGATGATGATGATATCAACGATGCAGACTGAAAATCAATAACATCATATTTATGAAAAAAGACATTACGTTGAACTAAATGCAACTTCATCGTTGATCATAAGTCAATTGTTGAAGTTTGCACTCGTTATTTACTTGCGTGAATATTGAGCGATCATGTTGATAGCAATAGCAATTCATGATCAGACTTCAAAAAGAAATGACTTAATGAGAAAATGAAAGAAGCATGAAAGAATATCACAAATCATTCAAACAAGAAGTCAGATCACAAATGTTCTTTCGTTGCAAATAAGACTCATAATAAATAGATGTACAACATCTTTGAGACGTGATGATCTAGTGTACTGAGTCAAGTACAAATCATAGTCGAAAGTGAATACGACTGACAGAAGCAATTCACAAGAAAAGAGCGAAAGAATTTGATAAAAAGTCTGCTAAATAATGATGACTTTGCATGTGAAAAGATATGTATTAATCAAAGATTGCAACATTGTTTAATGTGAAAAGACTCTCTGAGGCAGATTCTGCGCAAGAATCATAGCGAACATACTGATTCAGAAGATTTACTGCAAAGTCAGAGATAAAATAGCATATCAAGAATACTTGAAGATATTCTTTGATTCACTTTCTACTAATGTCGTTCTCATCGCAGTGACAATGATCACTCATTGTATATGAGAATATGAATCAAAAGAGTATAGGTTAAACAAGTTTGAGAAATTGAATGTGAAGAGTAAGTGAACATTTGCATATATCAATGACTAAAGTGATTGAAGCGAAGCTGAACTTGATAACATGCAGCGACATGAATGCGCGTCAATGCGACATGAAATCAACAAGCTCGCAAGCATCAACAATTAATATTGAAGATTTTGCTATGTTGTATTAAGCAACAGATCAATAATGAATTTGCTTCTGAATCGAGTTACGAATCATGCAACTGACGACAGCGATCTATCAAAGCATATGATATATCAAATCGATCGACAAGTTATAGAGCACAATCGTACGATCAAAACAAGTTCTCATTCGACTCAATAACTTCACAGATGACTGCGTTGCAAGTCAAAAATCGAAAATCGAAATTTTTCATGCTCACGCAGGCTAAAATCGATGACGAAACGAGAGTTCATCAACGCAGAAGAAAGAATCATCAATTCAGACAGTAATTTGATTGATAAATTGAAGAGCAAACTCACATGAAAAGAATAAGTCATTAATCGACTTTAGAACAGCACAAAAGACTGTGTACTGATGCAAAAATCGAAATCAAACTCTTTTGCGCTTGAAGATTGCACAGAAAACAACATTGTTTCAGAGAAGTACAGCATTTCTTATCAAATCACTATCTGTTTTATCTTTTCTTGATGTGCAAGACAATAAGTTGAGATCAGTTGTTACTATTCTGAGCGAGATAATGCAACTACTTTGATATCTGAGATATAAAGCAATTGCGTCAAGCATTTTCTATCAAAAAGAGTAATCTAGACTCTTGCAGACTAAATTTATATCATTTTCATCTGACATAAGTCGATAATAGAAGACGATTTATTGCAGATTTCAAGATAGAAATTGAGAAATCTTTACACTAAAGTTATTGTCTACGTGAAACGCTCTGAATAAGAGATTAAAAAGATATTTAAGTGATGTCAAGTGAATTTTCTAGAAGCTCAAAGCTTGAAACTCGAAAAAACTCTCTATGAAAAGAAATATAAAGAGTCGCTTTATGCATTCTTTCTCATCTCGATTCGCGAATAGTAACGTGAAACTCAGTAGAAGCAATAGCTCAGCGTCAGAATTCAAAACGTCGACGATAGAAATTAAAAAGTCAACATTAGAAATTGAAAGAAATTTATGAAATGAACTTAGCATGAGTTCATCAACAAGCAAACAACTGCAGAACGACATTGTTGATTTATTTTGCAGTCAACAAAAATCGCTCACATCAGTAAATAGAAAAACGCAATACATGTTTAGTTCACTCAATGCATTGATGCTAAATTCACATGCAAATGCGCATAATGACAAGAATACAATCAATCTGCAAAATGTGAATTCGCAGCAAAAAGAGCAAACACAAGCGATTGTGAAATTCAAAGAAATGAAAAAGCGAAAAGCAATGAAAAGTTCGCAAAAAGAAGCTAGTATCGAAGTTAGTACAAGCAAGTGCTACGATGTCATCTCTAAAGAGATGCAGATAAAGAGACTGCGCGAAAGAATTGAATTTGCAGTCAATCAGCTAAGACAAGCAATATCAGAACAGAAAGAGACTATAAGTCATAGCTTAATCTACATTCAAAGAGCATATAACAAAAGCATAGAAAACTCGATTCAGAAGCAAATAAATCGACTTCAAAGTCAAACAAACAACAAATTGAAGATCATTCTACAATTGATTCAACAAAATGCTGAAGATATCAAAAAGAAAATCAATGCAAAGCAAATGACAAAGAATTTGCAAATCTTGTAGAAGACGCAGATTTTGCAAACGTTGCAAGTCATGCAAAATTCGCAAAAATCAACGCAGAAGCTCACATATGCGCAAAAAGCAGCTCAAGTCACAGATGCAAATGCGAAGACAAATGCAAACATAAATGCAAATGCAAATGCAAACACAAATGCAAATGCGAATGCAAATGCAGATGAATGAAACCTGATTATCAAGAAATTCTCGTCAAAATCACAAGAAATATTGTATCACAAAAGAAGACTCATTGTCAATCTTAAAAATGAGAATCGAACGTTAAAGACGATGAAAATGCGAGATTCGATGAATAACACATTGAAAAAGGCGAAAATCGATCTAAAAGTTGTCACGATAGTCAAAACGCTAAAGAAAAACAACATTACTTTGATGATCTTGAAAAAATACATCGCAGATATCTTACTAGCGCAAAGAGCAATATGAGAGCATGTTTTTGATGTTAAAAGCATTAAGAAAGATGATTTTTTTTATTTCTTCATTAAGTGCATGCAGTTTATGACTATGACACTGTCTAGACGCTGTATGTATGCTAAGTTACATGTAATCTGACCAAAGTCGCTACTTTATATCTTTTCGTTGATTAATCATATCGATAGTTTGTGCATACAAGCGCTCTTTCTCAATTCTCATCATCGTACTCTTGTTTTTCTTTGTTTCTTTGCATTCTTTGCGTTCTACTCTTTCGTTTCTAATAGTTATTTTCTCGTCACAATTCGAGTATTTTTCAAATACTTTAGTGTTGCAATTCTTTCAATTTTGATGATGAACAGTGTCAATATAGTGTCTGTGTTTTTGAGCTGAGCTTTTTCCTTAAGCTTTATCTGCTCTGCTCTATAATGTCT
>JAABUL010006600.1_pt1 | contig 13217 bp, 2 predicted proteins | sample 5559151 | NCBI WGS metagenome assembly JAABUL01 (sample SAMN10711876, study PRJNA513368) | rock metagenome | isolation source: Antarctica rocks | place: Antarctica: Victoria Land, Pudding Butte sud | reverse complement strand
GGTGTTGCTGTTGGAAGGAAAAATCAGGAGGCCTGTGGATACTAGATCTCAGTCAACAGGTGATACGGGAGGGAGGGAATAGCGCCGACCGCATGGGCGGACAAAGAGGCAGATGAGGATGCCCTTCTGTTGGAGATCTTATGGCAAGCTGGATGCGTCTTCTATGTCCGCACGACGGAGCCACAAACCTTAGTAGGTACTATTGTATGCTCTTTGATTCCGACGAGAGTACAGCGGAACAATACTTCACCCCTGCTGCTGTTATTTATTACACCCAGAATAGTGACAAACGCGTCGATGCAGGCAACACGAGCATACATTCGATCTATTGACCTCTACTAAAATTACAACAACAGATGCATCTAGAAACCTCCAGTAACCTCTACGGTGTAACCGTCAATCCTTTCGATCGACTCTTGACCCCTGGTGGTAGTTCCGGCGGCGAGGGCGCATTGATCGGTCTTCGGGGCAGTTGTCTGGGAATTGGATCAGATGTTGGTAGGCTTGTTGCTTGTTAAGTCCGTTGCAAATTTGAACGCTGAGTGCTTGAGACGACAGGTGGCAGCATTCGCTCCCCAGCTGCCAACAACGGTCTTTATGGCCTTCGCCCAACGAGCCGCCGCATTCCGAGAGGGGGTTGTGCCGCGCCACAGATTGGTTCTGGATATGTCGAGGGTGTCGTGGGGCCGTTGAGTACTAGCCTCGGCGGAATCAAGATTTTTATGAAGACGGTGCTTGATTCCCAACCGTGGGTCAATGATCCGAGTTTGGTCCCAATACCTTGACGCGATGAACAGTCCTACCTGAATCAGGACTGTTGCACAACATTGAGAGTTGCGGTACTGTGGGACGATGGCGTAGTGAAACCACACCCACCCATAACAAGGGCTCTGAAAGACGTCGTCGGGAGGCTAAATGGAATTCGTGGCATAGAAATCGTGGAATTAAAGCCGTACAAGCATGATCTGGCATGGGAATTGGTCGTGAGCTTAATCACTTTCTCCTTTCAACATAATTCCACCTGATGGCTTTGCTAACGCACTATCAAGGCAAGTCTTTACTACATGGATGGAGGAGATCAAATCACAGAGCTGATAGAGTCATCTGGCGAACCATGGCGTCCACTGTCACGCTTTATCGTATCAGAGAATCCACATGTCAAGCATCGCAGTATCGGCGAAATTTTGGCTCTGAAAATGCAAAAAGAGAAATACAGCTTACAATACGCACAACGTGAGCCTCTCAATGCCAACTCATGCTGCGTGTACACGTTGACAGCCCACAGACTGGAATTCAACTGTCAGTGGTGTAGTTGAGGGTGGAGAACTAAAACGGGTCGTGGACGTTATTCTCTGCCCTGCCTCCCCAGGCGTGGCACCTCCATTGAACGCCAGTCGATACTGCGGTTATACAAGCCAATGAAACCTACTGGATTATCCGGCGCTGGTATTTCCTGCCACGACAGTGGATCCAGATCTTAACGTCCGAGACAAGGATTATACACCAAGGAACGAGCAGGATCATTTCAATCATGGCCTTTGTGAGTAGTGGACACCTAACCTCGCGTTTGGAGAATTTATGGAAAGGCACCTTCTGACCTCTATAGACCCTGGTCCCAAGAAATACTTAGGGTTGCCGGTTTCACTGCAGCTTGTTGGCAGGAGATATGAGGATGAAAAGGTGCGTTGGCCATATATCCATCCAGTCAACTCCCGTCACTCACTGATCTTCAATCGAACAGATCGTTGAGACTTTGGCGTACATTCAGGAGAAGATTGGTCTACCTTTCACTTAAGACTCTTCTATGTTACTGGGCTAGTCACCGGGCGTTCGGTGCCACTGAGGAAACCAAATATATTTGGAGTATACCGGGTAGGCTAGCCTAAAGGTAGCTCAGCTTATAATATCAGCTTAATTGATCCTAGTATAATCCGTGATTCTATTTCATGATTCGTTGCCAGACTAGTTGATCAGCCCAACGATGGTGACAAGGATCCTGACCTCTCTTCTTCAGATCTCTTCCTGTTGCTATGCAAGCCTTCAACTCATCAACCAATCCACTAAGCACCACATTTCCATAGACACCCGCTCAACACCGCGATGAATCGCTTCACTATCGCCGCAGAAATCGCAACCCGCGTTCCAACCATGCGCGTCGTAACCATTACAAACTATGACCTTAACGATACTAGCACCCAAGCTGAAGTAACCGAATTCGCAGAGGTAAGCCACTACCACAGTCCACGAATGTTCAACGATACCCCTCTCCAAACATCGCACCCGCCACACTTCCCACCTGCCACTGCAACCCACGCCACAAATCTGCAGTTCATGACGCCTTCAGCTAAGTCCTCAGTCTAGAACAACAGTGGGCTAACGTCGTCAATATATTACATAGCCTGCAGCCGGACCAGGACGGGATAGGTTGGGAACCTACGGGCCCCAGTCCCCATATTCCTGTTCATGCAGCAGAGCTGGTACCAAAGCGGGACGAAGACGAGATGGACTGGAAATACACTGATGTATACCTTGGTGATGGGGCGAATGAACATTGGACGGTGTTTCAGGACATGGATATTATATTATGATTGCAAGGGGGACACTATCTGATTTTTGGTTATATTGCATCGTAATAGCTTCAAGATGGAACGGAGGTATAAAGTAACGATAGTATGGAGTACTAGCTATGTATAGATGATAAATCAATATATCCCTTACTGCCTTACATACTAGACTCAAGGACTTGGCCAACAGTGATGCTAGATACTTCCACGCAAATTTCATGCTCTATCATTCTCATCGAATACTCTAAAGACGATACCCTCTTTTAGTTCATTTCCTAACATCTGTCACTAAGTTTAATTGTTATAGGTAGACACGCGGTAGACAGAGCTATTAACATAGCGGTGTCCTTGATTAGTCCTATCCGAATCGTTCCGTCTACTATTCTATGGCACGCAATGATTCGGACACTAGAGTATGTCATCAGCCGAGGTTTACCCGGACTGAATTCCAATATAGGCCAACCTCGGGTAATCCCCCCGAAGCGTTTGGCCTTCCAAACGGGATACTGCAATAACCCTTATAGCGGCATCAGCGGCAATGAAGCTGGTACCTAAAGGGAGCGGTAGGTCGGGTGTCATGTACTCAGGCTAATATACCTGATAAGCCTAGCTAGAAGGCCTATTCAGCCCTTCCCGTTCTTATATTCCTCTTCGGAGAAATTACCGCACGTAGTATAGGCGTTCTAACCTTTACTAGGTCTTCCCGATTATATCACGTTGCTATATTAAGTCTTACAAAGGATTATTACAGGCGGTTATAACGATATTCTAGATACAAACTTTTGAAAATCGTAAATCGACTTTTATAGACTAAATATTAGATAGCTATCTATATATAATAATACCTGAATATATATTATATACTATATCTATTACTTACCTATTATTATTACTTACCTAATAATACTATTATTACTTACTTATAGTAAAATTTTATAAAATATATTATAAAATAAATAATTATAAGTAGACTAAATAGTCCTTAAACTACGCCTAATAAGAGTACTCCTTATTATAATTAAATAGATTAATTTAATAAACTACTTAAACTATATAAGGATTAAATAGATTAGTTAATTAAACTACTAAAGCTATATATAGATTAAATAGATTAAGTAAACTATATCTCTTAGTAGGATTTTATATATCTATATAATAGTAATACTTTCCTACTAAGATAGGAGCTTTATACTTAACTTATATTACCTTCCTTAGATATCTCCTAGATACTAAATATAATATAACTATACTAGATAAGTTTAATATAAAGCCTACTATCCTCTCTATCCTTAATACTCCTCTTTATAAGATTAATATTAAGACCTTAGTTAACTTCTAGATAATAGGATTATAATATAAATATATACTTTATAATAATAAAATATATAGCTTAGTAATATATACTACTATTCTAAACTTCCTAATCTAGACTAACTTTTATAGGTAGTTAGTTTAAGCTAGTAATATCTAATATTTATATTATAAGAGCTTAATAAACGTATAGCTTTAGTATAATAGAGCTTACTAGAAGGATATATTTATTAAACTTATTAAATTAACCTTATAACTAAATATTAGAGAGATCCTACTTATTCCTCTTATAAGCTACTCCTTTTTTATACCTATCTATTATTATTACTATTAGCTACCTATTACTATTACTATTATCTACCTACTATTATTATTATTACTTACCTACTACTAGTATTATTACCTACCTATTACTAGTACTTTTACTTGCTTATTACTATTACTTAAAATCTTTAGTAGAGAAACCTTTAAAAGATTAAAGGGATATTAAAAACTAATTATTAATAGTAAGATATTATAATAAAGAACTTCTATTATTTATAAAACTTAAAGATACTTAATATTTAAGAAATACCTTTTAATCCTCTTTATAAAATATTAAGATTATATATATTATAGTTAATATAAATTAATATTAGTTTAAATTTATAATTTAAGTATACCTTAATACTTTAAGCCTAGAAGATTTATATTAATCCTTAATAAAGAAGAGTATTATTCTCTATTTTATAAACTCTTATTTACTATTATATAATAATAATAATAATATAATATATAATTATTATAAATAGCTTAGAGGTAGTTTTAATATTAAAGATAAAGAGTATATCTTTAATTAAACCTTTTATTAATATTATTAATATTATTATAATATATATTTAATATACTCTTAAGATTATTAGATATTAATAGAAAGTTAAAATATAGAAAGTTAGAATTATTATATAGATTTATATTATAAACTTAAATAGTTTATTATAAAGTTAATAATATCCTTTAATCTTAATATATTAGATATATTTATATACTTTCTTAAATATCTATTAGTATATTTCTTTTTTATTATTACTATTATATACTTTAATAAGAATATCTTAAGTGTTATCTTAGTATACTAATTTTTATTATTATTATATAATTATTACTTTTATAATATAAATATAATATAATAGATATAAAAATTCTCTTTACTTTTTAATATAAAATTATTATTTATTATAATATTAATACCTTTAATCGTGATTATTACCTTTAATAAGAAGTATTTTATAATTAACTTTATTGACTTTATTACTTACTTCCCCCTTTTTTATTATCCTAGCTTTATTATAACTTCTATTAAGACTATTAAGCTTAATAGAAGGAATTTTACTCTTAGAAAGGAGGTTTAAATAATCTATTTTTAGAATATTGAAGTTTTATTTCTTATTATATCTATTATATTTATAATAGGCTCCCTTTAATTAAATTAATAGTAATTTAATATTTTAGTTTTAAGAATCTAATTAACTATTTATATTATATTAGGGGTATTTATAATCTTAGGAGGAGGGAAGTTAAGATTATATTTATATATTATAATATTAAGTATAATATATTAGCTTTTATTATATATAATAATTATATATAATAATATACTCTTAATAAATATAATTATAATAGGTATTCTTAGATATTAATATTACCTTAATAGCTAATAATAAATATAAGTATTATATTAGATTAAGTAATTATAAATTTAATATTAACTTCTACTTTATATTTATTAAGGCCTAATAATTATAATAAAATTTAAGTAAAGCTAAGGATAATTTAAGGATTAATATTATTTCTTATAATTTAATTTATAATATATATAATACTTTCCTTTAAAGGAAGAAGGATTATAGTAAATATAATTATTACTAGTACTAGGCTTACTTAATTTAAAAGTAGAATAAGTTAAGAAGTCCTTAATTTATTTTTAATATTAATAATCTTATTTATTTTAAACCTTATAAGTTTAAGTTCTTAAGTACTTAAGAATAAGATATTAATTAAAGAGTAAATATCTACTTAATAAGAGTATCTTATAGATATAAAGGAAGATAAATAACTCTTTATTAATACCTATAAATACTTAAGAATATTTTTTTAATATTAATTTACTTTTACACTTAGTTTAAGTTCTTAATAATTCTTTAAAATATTATATTAAAGATAATCTTAATATTATTATATATACTTACTTAATTTATTATTATTATAATAAATATTATACTTTTTATAGACTATCTTTATATGTTTTAATTATATATCCTTTAAGAGCTACTTTTATATTACTTTTAAGCTAATTATATAGATCTTAATTTATATTATTATTATTATAAGCTAGTAAGAAGAAATTAATCAAATAGAAAATTTAATTTTTTTTCTATTAAAAATTAATCTAAATTTAAGTTTAAATTAAAAGTCTAGAGTTTACTTAAAGGGAAATATATTAAAATTAATCCTTAAATTTAATTATAATAGTATCTATACTTTTAATATTTTATAAGAAGGATATAAAGTTATCTTTATAATAATAAAGAATTTTATTTTTATAATTAATATAATAATATTATTATAATATTTTATTATTAATAACTACTTTTTAATATCTCTCTTAAGTTCTTAACTCTAAAATTATTAGATATTTTTTAATATAATTTATAAGAATAATTATCAAGATATTAAAATAAAATAAAAAAGTAAGTAAAGAATCTAATTTAAGATTATATTAATAGATATATATATTAATATATATAATATTAAATTTTTAATATCTTTATAAGTATATTAGAAATAGATTAATAGGTATAATATTATTAATATATTATATATATATATAATACTTAGTTACTAAATATATATATTTTATCCTTATACTTTTTAGAAAGGGAAATAATAGGATTTAAATTATATATCTTAGTTAAATTAAAGTAGAAGTAGTATTTACTACTATACTAATAGCCCTTTTATATAAATTAAGGCCTTATCTTTTTATATATATTATCTTAAAAATAAGTAAATATTATCCTTTTACTATTAATATATTTTCTAATATATAGAGGTATACTATATATAATATATATATAAAATAATAGTTAGTAGTAATAATATAATAATAAGTATAATATAATTAATTTTATAAGATATAAGATATATTAGTAATATATTATTTATATATTTAAGTCTTTATTAACCTTATTTATTTATACTTAATAGTAGTAGATATTTCTTCTATTATATATTCTAATAGAGAGATAAAGAATAATTATTAAAATTATCTTATATTTTATCTAATTTTTATATAGAGGTAATAGTAAAAACTAGAGATACTAGTAATAATATAAATATAAAGTATAGTAGATATATTAGTAATAAGTATTATTACGTAGTTATTTATTATTTAATATAAATAGTAATAGATTATATATAAGTAAGAGAAAGTAATACTACTTAATCCTAATGATAGTAATAGTAAGTATATTATTAATATTAGTAATAATATATATAATAAGTATTATAAATATATTAATACTATATAGTTATATATTTTTTTATTATATATAATAATATTAGACTTTATTAACTATTTATAAAAGTTAATTTTGAAAAGTTTATATCTAGAATATTATTATAATCGCCTGTTATTATAAAGCTAACTTTCTTCTTATATTTAACCTTTACTAGGTCTTTTATATTATAATAGCTAGTTATATTACTTTACTATATTAAATCTTATAAAGTATTATAAAGCTAACTTTTTCCTTATATCTAAAGCTCTTAGGATACCTAGTATCTAGTTTTCCTTCGATCGTATACCTTCATCCGTAAACGTAGTCGCTATAGATAAAGATTAACGATATCGACCTTCAAGGAAGATCTCTACGAATCTGAAGGTAGTTCAAGAGGTATAAAGGCGATAGACTTGATTACTAATACGTAGGTATAGACTTAAGTAAACTTAGTAGTTCTAAAAGTAGCTTAGAGTAATCTCTTAGCTTAAGGCGATCTCTTAGCTTAGAGCGGTCTCCTAGCGCTACTAAGACTTAAGCTAATATATAACTCCACGCGCCTTGTATTAACTAGGTATAGAGCTTAAAGGATACCTAAATTCTAACTTCTAGAGTTATCTATACTAATATACGTTCCTTTATAATATTCAAGTATAATAGGCTAATTAGGTTCTCTAATACTACGTATAGGAACCCGCGGCTACTAGACTTATAGGCCTAGGAGCTTTAAACGATACAAGTAATCCCTTTCATCCGGTGATAGATACGCTAACACGACTACTAATAGGTAATACTTAATTTATTAGTTAGCTTTTCACGTTATAATGTTAGTCGTATAAGGCCTAGTTAAGAGTTTATAGCTTTATACTCTTAGGAACCTTAGTAGCCTAGACTATATATAGTCTAGCTAGGTTAGTAGAGGTCTAGATAGGTTATAACCTAGCCGTCCTAGCTAGCGCCCTAGCCGCCTCTATATACATTTAGATACTATCTATTATATAGTAGTTTGTAAAGGCGTTATCCTAGACGCTAGTAAACCGTATATTATAGAACCTCTCCTATTAAAAATAGGTAGTAAGGCCTTAATAATATATAATTAAATTTATAATTTATAGATCTCTTAATAAATCTTATAAATAATTTTATATATCTTATTTTTAATATTTTAGATCTTTAGGCCTAATCTATTATTTTATTATTATTTTATTATTATTATATCCTTATTATTCTTATTATTCTTACTTAATAGTAAGACCTTTATAATATACCTTAATATATTATTTATATAATATTTTTATAATAGTATAAAGACTTAATTTATATAACTTATTATAAGATTAAATTTATTAATATATAATCTTCTATTATTCTTTATCTTATAATTATAAAGCTCCTCTTATTATTATCCTTATTGTTAAGCTTAATTTATAGATTATAAAAGAGCTTTAAGCTTTAATTCTAAGAAGAGATACTTATAAATATATTTTTAATAATAAGCTTAAGGATATTATTATTAAGTTTAAAGATAATAATTTAAGGCTTAATAATATATTAAAAATATTATTAATTAAAAGAGTTACTTTTATTATAAAGATATTATTATTAAGATTATATATAAGGCCTTAATTTACCTTATAAATATTAAATCTTTAATTTAATTCTTAATATATATTACCTCTTAATATATTATAATTATTCTTTAATAAATATTATTTATATCCTTTAAATCCTTTATATTTTTTAGTTAGTCTAATTAACTTTATTATTAATTAAAGGAGGAGGATAGAAAGGAGGTAAGATTTATATAAGAATATCTTATTAACTTTTATTAATTTAAGTAGGCTATTTATTATTATAATTTAAAAGTTAAGGTAAATAATTCTTTTATAAGTATAAAAGTAATTAACAAATTAAATAAATTATAAATTAAGGCTTAAAATAATCTTATTAAATTTATAATTAATAATATATTAAATAAAGGTAAAATCTTTAATATTAATTAAGATTTAATTAAGATCTTTAATTATATTATTATAAAAAAGATAAGGATAATTACTCTCTTATAAATTATTATTATAAATAATATAATACCTTTCTCTTAGGTTATTATTATAAATAATATTAAATTTATAAAGTTTATTATTTACTTAAAATTAATATTTAAAAAACATATTTTAAATAATAAGATTAAGAAGTAATTATATTTATAAGATTTTAATATAAATTTATCTCTCTTTATATAAAATTTTAAATAAGAATAGCTTATATAAATACTCTTATTTAATTATATTATTAAAGCTTATTTAATCTTAATATAATTATCCTACTTAGAGGACTTAGTATAATAAATCCTACCCTTAGTATTAAAGAGCTATAACGAAGGTAGGTATCTAAGTAATAAGGATAGGTAAAGACCCTTATTAATCCTAGTAGTTATATTAAGAATAAAGCTTAGGATCCTAGTAATATATCTAAGTTTTTATCTAAGCGAGCGCTAGCTTATACTAGGTAGAAATAATAGTAACGAGTAAAGATTTAATCCTAATATAAGGCTATAGCTAGCCTTTAGATTAAGACCTTAAGTATATTTTAGTAGGAGATCTATATATAAGGAGCTATAAATTTTCCTAGCGCTACTATACTAGAGGTTAGAGCTACTATAGTACCTGTTAGATATATCTAGCTATAACTATAAGCTTCGTACAACGAATAAGCGCTCCTATATAATACTATCTACGATTACGTAATATAAGAGAAGGATAAGAGATAACTTAATAATCTACGCTCTTTTAAAATAGTAGAGTTCTAAAGCCTTAAGAATATATATATAACCGAGGTATTTAGTATTAGTACTAGTATTAGTAATATATAGATTCTACTCTAATCTATTCTAATAGTGAATTCTAAATATATTACGTATACTACTTTATCTACTTATTATACTATTCCTAGAACTCTACTAACTTATACCGCTCTCTTCTTTCATCTTTATACTACCTAGAAGCTAAGGCTTCGGCGCTAAGTACTAATAATCCTAAGAGATAATATATCTTCTACTATCTATATAGGTAATTTCTAGGGCTAGACCCGCTTAGAGCTTTATATATACGCCTATCTTCGGCTTATAAAGGAAGGGCGATAGGAGAAATTTTATCTAGCTAAGTATAAGGTCCTAGGCCTTAGTATATAAGTTACCCGGATTCTATATAATTAATATAATACTATTATTATATATACGCTTATTAAGCTCTAAAGTAAGGAACTAGTTTCTAGTCTTTAAGGCTATATAAGTCTAGTCCTTATTTATAGGATACTTACTAAGTTACTACTCTTTAAATAAGACGCCGTCTAGTAGACTATTAAGTTTAATTATCTATAATAAGGTCTAGATAATACGTATACTATTCTAAAGCGTATATTAAGCGGTCTTAATAATAAAGGATATAAGGAGTTTTATAAGTAGATAGGGACTAAGATAGTTAACGCCTATATATACTTTATAGCCTTACTTAGTTATACTACTAATAGGAGCTTAGGTGATACCAGCGTTATTTTAGAGGATATTAAGACGTGATTTCTAGGCGAGAAATTGTTTAGCGCTCTTAAAGATAGTAGTAAGATTATTTAAGTCTAGGCGAAGGCTTTTAAGCTACGTTAGTTTACCTTACAAAGGTATAAGAGTATTTAACTTAATCTCCTTAATTACTATAATAATCCTATCTGTTAAATAGCTAGTAATATAGATAGTATAACCGCCTTTAGGATAGAGTATCTTAATAAGCTTAAACCTAATACCTATATTACTACCTATAATAATAATAATCTTACTATTAAGTAATAGTATATTCTACTCTATAAATTAAGGAGTAGCTAGGTATATCTATAACTATATTATACCTATAGTAGTATTAAGTAATCTAAGATAAGAAGTATATCTTACCCCTTTATAAACTTATAAGGATATAGATATAGGATTATTAAGGGATAAGTAAGGTTACTAGTAGTAGTTTATATTAGAATTCAGACTAAGTCGGCCTTAGTAGATGACTAAGCAGGGTCCTAGTATATATATATAGAGTTTTCAGTTATATATATTCTTTTATATAGTTATATATATCTATAGTAATTAATAAGCTATTACATTTAATTAATTAGACTACTTATACTTTATATCTTTCATTAGTTTATTATTCCTACGCTACGGCTTAGCTACTATTAGGGTTAGTATTAAATATCTTGAATAAGCGCTAAGTTTATAAGGATTAGATTACCTAAGATCTTTAACTTACTTCTAAGGACTATATTATTACTAGGGTATAGTTTTTATAATAACTATCCTTAGGAAATAGGTACTCCTCCTATTAGTATATACTTAAGACTTTTAGTATTAACCTTTATACTAACTACAAGTAAGTCTAATTGTTAAGTAGCGGCGGAAGAAGCTACTAATCTATTTATTAGGATCTAGCCTCTTAGCGGAGAATCCGCTCTTAATCTTAAGCGCTAGGACTTACTTATAGTTAGTACAAGTACTATAGTATCTATCTAGAATATTAAATATTAGCGTCTTAGCATTTTTTAGTAGTGAATTTATATCCTAATTAATAGTATTTATATTATACTAATATCTAGCTTACTTAGATACCTATATAAGCCGCTTCTAAATAGTATATAAACTATTTAGGCCGCTCTACTAGTTTCATTTATATCTCCGAGTCTAAGCGCTATCCTCCTCCTTATACCTACCTTCCTACTGCAAGAACTAGTTAACTGGCGAGAGCTATATAAGGCTATAACTCTCTTGAAAACTCTCGTATAACCTCTTATATAGTACGATCCCCTTTTAGTATTACTATTAACTAATAATATTATACTACCTATATTAATCCTAGTTATAACTACCTTATATATACTTTTATTATATCGGCTGTATATACGGGTATTTAAATTATAAATAATAATTAGTAAGGCGTATTATAAATATATACTTACTAAAGAAGGCTATTCGTTTATAATTCTACGGGTAGATAATAGTATATATGATTCAGCTTATACTATATTTAAACTCTAGCTAAATCTTAGTTATAAGGCGTTAATTTACCTTCTACTCTATATCTTAAGTAGTATAGGAAAGGGAGATTGTTAGATAGCTTATTATCTATAAACGCCTTAGCGGATAATACTCTAATTCTTCTATCTACTATATTAGAAGCGCTCTTTATACTTAGGCTAATTTTAATTAATAGTAAAAATATAATACGTTTAAGCTAGCTTCTTATAATAGTAGTTTACTATTAATTAAAAATAGCCTTAGTAATATTAATTAGATTATACTATACCTCTTTTAGGCTAAGATAACGTAGTCCTCTTTACATTTATATTAAGAATAGAGCCTAGACTATATCCTTTTATTATTAAGTATAAGTTCCCTATTTATAAACGCCGGAACTATTACTTATATAGTATAGCTACTATTCCTAATAGTACTTTATTACCTTTAGATATAGTTAGGGACTATCTAGCTCTAGCTATATATATCTAGGTAGGTTATAGAATTATAAGTGTTATAGTAGTAGTCTACCTTTATACTTACTTATATTTAAAGTAGGCTAGTAGATAGGATAACCTATTTATTATATTATTATACGTAAGTACTAAGCTTAATATCTAGCTTATCTATCAACTAGAGACAAATGATTTCGGCGCGGAAATCATTTTTACACTACTAAGGATTTAGGTAAGAATCATTTAAAATCTTTAGCTAAATGATTTCCGGGTTAAATTTAGTCCGATTTTTTTTTTG
>JAABUL010006598.1_pt1 | contig 13224 bp, 13 predicted proteins | sample 5559151 | NCBI WGS metagenome assembly JAABUL01 (sample SAMN10711876, study PRJNA513368) | rock metagenome | isolation source: Antarctica rocks | place: Antarctica: Victoria Land, Pudding Butte sud | reverse complement strand
ACAAGGTCTCATAATCTGTTGAATAACCAGGTTCATATGCAAAAGTAAAAACGCATGACTACTAAGATGTATTCATATAAACGCGAACGCGCGAAACGCCTGTACCCTGAACCAGCCATCTTTAACAAACCATACGTTTCGGCGGAAGCTAGCCTGGTCAGCCTAACAGAATTAGATGTCAATCTACAGTGGATGCGTCAGCTCCTCAGGTCAGATCGGACCATGTATCTCTACTCACGCCGGTGTTGTAGGCTTCGGCTTCACATTGGACAACGGTACCGTCCGTGGTGTCTGCGCCAATGAGCCCGCCGGGGCACGCCGCGAAGGAATTGCCAACGCAAGGACCAGGCGCGGCATTGGAGCACGACCGGTGAACCGAAGTCCATCTTGTAAGTGCTGATGTGACGAGGCGTCAGCTCGACTCAAACGTGATATGATAAAATGCGGAAATTCACACTTGATGGTTGCTTTGACTATGCAGTGAGTAATCGGCAGCGTTCTGGGTGTTGCCCGCGCTCGAACCCGGGTTCAGGAAGCTGAACTCCGCAGTTGACGCCCGAAGCCAAGCAGTTGGCCCCAGCGAAACCGTCGAGCCAAGCGACGCCGCCCTGGAGGGGGCCATTGATAGTCTGTGACTGGAGGAAGTTGGTGTTGCGTCCGTACAAAAAGACGGGAGTTCCGCTACCACACCCGTTGATCATCTACAAATGGCAATGTCAGCCATGATGCTAAGCTCACGGAGGTTGTGTACTCATTAATGAAGTACTCGTGACTCACGTTGACAGTATGGTACTCATCCGAGCGCTCGCCGATAGGGTTCGCGGTCGCGCCGAGAGCAAGGACCGAGACAACGGTAAAGAGTGAGGTCAACATGGCGAGATTACTCGGTATTGTTCAAGGTGAATTATGGGATCAGTAATTCATTAACGAGTGTGGATGAGGTGAAGGTCGTTTGGATCTGGGGATGAACAGTCGCCGGTGTTAAGGCTTATATGCCAATGCTCGAGACACCATGCGGCTAACGAATGGCAATCAGCCGAAAATGATCGACGCCTCTCCAAGGGGGAGCCTTCCGGTGTTCGAGCGTCGATCCCGCACCCTTAACGGGGTTGGGGCAGGCCCTTCCTTTGGTCAAAGCGCTAGCCGGCTGACGCGGACGCTCTCTCACGTACGTTACATGATGACTGTTCAGATCACGGTCCCGAAAGTTCGCGAGGCGCCGGATCCCATCCTTTTACTGCATCGTGTCATTAGCAGACGCAAGGGTGGGCATCAGTACAATCTTAACGGAAAAAATTCAAAACAGAAGCCTTAGTAGCGAGTCCTTTCGATCCCGTCCGTGAAACTCGGAAGCAAAGGTAGGAAAAGTTCCTGCAAGTTTCAGCCCAGAAGAAAGTGTACCTGACTCCTCAAGCGACCCCTTAAGCATCGGGAAAGGGTCAGGTTTACCATTTCGGAAGCGCCGATGATAATCAATCACCCTCAAGCGATGTTTAGCATATCTAGCGCTTCTTCTCCGCGATTACCTAAAACACAACGGAGCTAGCGACCCATACCGAGCCGGTATAGAGTATGAGTACTCCCTGTTACCTAACGTTTCAGCGAGACGTTGGCGGATCGTTTGGGTCTGAACTTACATAATTCATGAAACCGAAGCCACCTGGTGCACCTATGAATGATCGCTGCTTGACCTTGTGCAGTGCATCGGATATCGGTCCTGGAAACGGATTATCACTCTGTATATACGCCAATGGATTCGCTTACCGGAAGTGAGATTGCCAACACCGCGTAACGAGGAGAAGATTGCAAATACTAATCCAGTGGCTAGAACATTGTCCCCTAACATACGGCATCAGCTTTTCGGCTTATCTTGGTGCACTAAATACTGACGAGCCGCATCAAGCATCATCTTGGACCAAAAGGCAGTCGAGCTGAGTCCAGTCGCCCCCCAAGCTAGCGAGAAGAGGATGAGGAGGATGTCATTGGTCGCGAATCCCCAAAGGCAGAAGCGGGATAAAGCGGCGCCGATACAGGTTATCAACGACGACCGTACGTAGGGCCAATCGATCTGTCATATACCCGAGTGCCACTTGTCCAGGAATGGATGCAGCTTAAACAGTAGTCAAACTTCATTTGCAAGCGATTTCGTATGGAAATAAACGAACCGTTCATGATGGCAATCAAGCCCGTCCCGTTCGGTAACGTCACCCTGAGATCATTCGCAAAGGCTGAATAACGTATCAGCCTTCATGCTCAAGAGCGGCAAGATCTCGATGCTGACTGGGTATCCACAATGTTGGGATGAATATGCCCATCCCGGTCAAGAGGACCACGACGGATCCCGCCACCATCGGTCTTCTCCCCAAGAAAGACCAATCCGTCCTCCCAGGCCTCCTCCTCTCGCCCTGTTGTCCTGCACCCGTTGCGTACGATGACAGTGGGACACGTCTCTTGATCGGGAGCGCCGCGATGGCTCCAGTGATCCCGAATATCAGACCGAGCGTGATCATGGCGTCTCGATACTTGAGGACCTTGAGAAGACCATCTACTGCAAAGGGGAGGACGGATCCACCGACACCTGTACATCCCCAGAGGAGACCGCCGGCAAGACCTCGTCGGGCGTGGAACCACTCGAAAGTGAATGCGGTGATTGGATAGTATAGTGCTGGTACAGGTTAGCGGGATTCGGAATTGTTCGGTAGAAGCAGTACCTGCTGAAAAGGAATACAGGCAACCTGTGGTTACGACGAGGTGCCAAGGCTGAAAAGATCGGTTTATGTCTAGGGCTGGATGATTGCACTGCTCACCTGAGTGACGAAACCCGATGCCACAATCGAGGCTGACGCTACTACGAGCCCGGTGTATTGTATAATCCGTCCGTGATTTGGGAAAGCAGTGTACAGTCTACATTACACGACGTCATCAACAAACTGACGGACCCAATACAGTAAGAGTTTGCTCACGGGGCGACAATCCCGACTCCAAGATACAGTAAACCACTCTGTAATGTCGCCGCGAGCGTGATGGTACTCTCTTCCCGTCCGCCGAAAATGTGATTCAACCAGTAAACACGAAGAATCCCGACGCATGTTGGCCAACCCCAGATGAAAAATTCGAGAACCCCGGCGCCGAGCAGGAAAAGGAAAAGCCAAGCATCTTTGCCTCGATCTACCGGGGGTAGGGCTTCCACATACCCTTCCGACGCTTGACGATTCTCGATGTCACTCGTTATAGGTGTAGGAGATTGAGGGACATGATCGAGTTGAGAAGCTGATGTGGAGGTCAGGTCGTTTAGATGAAGGTCGGTCGACATCCTGCCTGCGTGGGCCAGAAGTATGTCCCGATTTAAGGAGTCTCGTCATCAGTCGGCTGTGACCGCTCCCACAGTCAGAGACAATCAAGTCCAGGATGACGGGTTAACCGGTCATCCGGGGGACCTGATTTCTCTAGGGTGTTCATTATTATGGATTATTACAACTCGGTAATCCCGCCAATAATGAATAACCCTAGTGATCTCGTATGCATCTGGACTATTTGATCAATATGACATCACTGGGATGGCTGTGCATCCCATCGCTTGGCGTTCATCTCGTCGCTGTGATGTTCGAGCCCACCGGACCTGTGTGAGCGATGAAAGACGATACTGAAAGCTGTCTTGGATGGTTGGAACTGCCCTCATGCAGCCCGAGGCTGGACTCATTCCCCTGTGGCACGGTCAGAGCCGACCTTGTCTGTGGTGATGAGACGGTGCGGCAGATGGTGTCGTGCGGAGTACGTCATCTTGACCCACGACAGTCAGACCAAAAACGCCAGATCTCCAGCATGCAATACTGATGAGCTTTCTCTTGACTGAGCAGAACAACATCATTGTGATTAGAGATTCACTGTACCCGGGCTGTCAAGGGTGAACCTACCCAGCGTGCTGTTCCTCCCCTCGGTCAATGCCTCGTGACTTCTTGTCACGATCGTGAATTGAAGCTCGGAGGGTCATCCGGCGGAGGGCCCCTCCCACGGATGCGGTAGAGCTCGTCCTTCAGGGCGTCATCCAGGTCCCGCCATAATCTCGCCGAACACCGCCATAACACCGCCATAACATCGCCGAACATCGCCGAACATCGTCGAACATCACCGAACATCACCGAACATAGGCCTGGAAGACGGTGTATAAAAGGGATGGTTGAGAGTCGGGGAGAACCAGCGATTCGAGATTAAAAGTCACTAAAAGTCACTATCGTTACCTAGCCTACTCATAGCCTCTGCATCTCTAGCCCACGCTACTCGACCGGCACTTAACTCGGCTACACCCACGCGTGTCCTCGAGTTATTCCAGCCAAGTTTGACCTCGGTAGTCCAACTTTGCCGAAGCTCAGACGACCGTCGCCGATTCTAGGAGCTGAGCGTCGGGCCTATTTGCTGGTCGACGTAGCACCGTGACAAAGGTCTTAAAAACTGCGATTCTTGGTCAGCATATCAGATCAGAGAGGTGTAGTAAAGGGTATGTACGATGCCAAATGCGATGATCCTACCCAATGATGTATTCCGCCTCTTCATCCTTCACCTTCTCCAAGATCTTCTCATAATCCACCACCAAATTCCCATTCCCTTCCCTCTTGACAACCTCGCGAAGACTCTTCCAAATCCAAGACTGACAATCTTCTTCTCCCCCAAGTGGTGGTGGTATCGCTCGACATCCCTCGACGATTTTTCGGAGTGAACGGTCCTGGAACGTACCGAGGGATTTGGAAGTCGCGATGTAAGTGCTGACCTTCTTCATCATCTTATATTCGAAGACAAATTTCCCCTTCTCCTCATCATAAACGACGTGGACAATGTGGATGTGATCGAGGGGGACGATCTCGCCATTGATCAGTTGGAAGTAAGATGGGTCCGGATCTTCGTGTCCACAATCCTCGTCGGCGGCGGCTGTACAGTCTTCGGGACATCCTAAGCTGTCGTCGGTGCAGTCGTATTCCAAGACTAGTTCCCAATGCCAGATCAAGTTTGCCTTCAGATAACCCAGTGCGATGTTCCACATGATTGGATCAATGGAAAGGGGTTTGTGTTTTGAGAGCTAGTGAGCGAGATACCAACCTTGTCGAAATACTGCCACAAGCGGCGAATTCTATAACTTTTCTCTTTCGCCGTCCTTTGTATTGAATCGAATCGCTTCCACTATCTCTTGTACGACTGGATCAACTTTCGCCAGGCTGGGATTGCTCGAACAGGACAAAGCGTCGTCGTGTCAATGTCTCGATTCACCCCTTCCCCTTCCCCTCCCTCGTCCTCATCCTCCTCGTTGTCCCACCTCATCACCCCCTCAATGTTGATCCAATCCCGTCGTCCTCTCAAACGAAAACACGTCCAAATCCTCGACGATCAATATACAGTGAAATTAGGTCCCGGCGTGACGGAATACGAGTACAAAGTCTTACAAATCCTTGAAAGACTCGATATATTACCTACCCCACGACCGATCGATTTCTTCACCGTGGAAGATTGTAACGTCATCGTCATGTCGACTTTACCCGGACACGAGTTTGGGAGGGTCGCATTTAGGATGTCTTCGGAGGAGAGGGTCCGGATACTTCTGGATTTAAGGGGGTTTATGGATTCAATCGATCGTCTTGTTGGATCGATACGGACAGTTCCCTTGGATTCGATCTCCGATCTCGATGGATCAAGAACTCTCAAATTCCCATTGTTGGACGGATTCATCAACCGCCCAGTCAAACCATCATCCTTTGTCGAGATCATGTCCAACTCCACACCACAAACCCCAACCCTCATCCAACTCCAACGATCCATCCTTCACACCCTCGTCCACCCGTCCAAACCCACTCGGTTCTCTCACATGGATCTCCACCCCGGTAACATCCTGATCCAAAACGGAAAGATCAGCGGTATCCTCGACTGGGAACTCTGCGGATGGTACAACCTCACTCTCGAATCCTTTTCCACCTTAAACAACGTCCGATTTTCCAAAGAACTGGTCTCTGATTACGCGACTGCTTGGGAGATCCCGGACGATGTTGTACGGGCGGTGAGAGTGAGTGTTGGTGACTTAACACAAGGAGCTATGGAGAAGAGGAGAGAGGAACGATTGATGGAGGCGGCTAGGAATGGGTCCAAGGGGAAGATGAGGAGACGGAGGAAGAACCCTGATCCAGTCCCCGTGCCCGTGGCCAACGATTCTCAGGGTTTACCGATCGAGTCGGCCGCGCTCGTTGAATCGGGAACGCAGGGGATCTTGGGTAGTGGGAGGGGGAAAGGTAATCCTGTGGCTGTGGCTCATCCATCGTCGAGGATTGTAGGTTCTCCGATGATCGAGTACGCACGTTTCACTCGGAAAAAGTACTGATACGAGGCTCTGGTTTTCTTTTCCGCTCGTCTAGGAAATCGATTTCAGTCGTTTAGGAAGACTCGAAATCCGAATGATCTCCCCTCAGTTATGAAAAGGGGGAGTAAATGTCGAATTTTATCGAGTAGGGTTACTGCTATCCTGCTTCTTATTGCCTTGGCTGACCTTGTGCTTAGCATATGCAACAGCTGTTTCGTAATCCTAGGGTTTCAAACTCGAATGAATTGTCTTGTTTCGTGATGAAAGGAATTCGAGGCAGAACATACTTTCGAACACCTGAAAAATGGTTAAGGCTCACGATTCAATCGAATCTCCACTCGATCGAATCCAGCGCCAGCTTCTTCAAATTCAAATCCCAAATCCACCTTCACCCGACCCGATCCACCTTCACTCGCTCCACAATCTCTCCACCGCCCTACCTCTCTCCCCAAGAGTTCGAATCCCCACTCTAGACGATCCAATTCCTTCCACATCAACATGATGGCTAGCGGACCTGGAGGATTCTGATCTCGTGTCTCGTCACGTTTTGAGGGGAGTGGGTACTTGATTTTGGGATACGAGTGAGAGTGGTGGGGGAGGGTAGGACAGGAGAGCATTGGGAGGTGAGTGTGTGTGTGTGTGAGATGGGAAGGATACAGGTGGGGTTGAAGGTACGGTTTAGAGATTCATTGGTTCGGGATCGTGAATGTGGGAGATGAGGGGTAGGCGTCGTCGGGATACGGCTAAGGGTAAGGGTAAGAGTGAGGGTTGGGTTTGGGTTGGTATTGGAAAAAAGGATTTGGGATGGTTTGAGAATGTGAGCGCGTTAGAGTGAGCGAAGAGAATCGTTGGCTCACCGAGTTTTTTAGCCATTCCACATGACTGGATTATTTTTAGAAAAAAGATAAGATCGGTCGGTGGGGGGTTATTGACCTCGAGCGACAGAAAGGGATGGGATGAAGTATACGGATGGGGATATCTACAGAGAGGTCACTGCGACCTGCAATGATCAAAGTCCAAAGACACAAGTTACTTTGACGAGACTTGGACTGGAGAGAGGTGATTTATGACGTCGTATGCATCAACCGAATTCGAAATGGGTGGTATCCCACGACACTCCCCCCCGTCGAACCTCCACACTTTATCCTCTCCACCATGCTGTCCCTTCCTTGTGACCCAAGCACATCCTCGTCATCCGCCACGTTCGGCACGGCCTTACCATCAAATGGGCCACGTGTCCTCGTGATACAGTACGCCAAGCCAACCTACTGGGAAACGTAGGTTCAGGCTGACTGTGCGATTAGTTATCCAAGGCGTCACCGGGCACCGGGCTTCGGCTTCGGATATGAGAAGCTGGAATCGTAAAAGACCACGGTCGTTTCTAATACACACCGCCCCAATCAATCATCACCACCTTGATCAGTCGAGGTCCGCATCCTCCTCAGCGTTCTCGACATTTACTGAGGCCAATCCCAAATGTCTTTAGATCCCGTTGCCGATTTCGAGTCTCTCCTTAAGAAGAATGAATTCCTCTTTATGGTCTGTAAATCCTCCCGTCCTCCATCTCCCATTTCGATCGCTTACGGATCTTCTTGTGGGTATCGTGGTTCATGGTGCCTCGAAACGCTCGTGTCCGCCGTCGCCGAAAAAGGTGGCGCCGTCGTCACGGTCACTTCCGAAACGGCAGATATGTTACCGAAGACTCGGCAAGCGTCGGGCTACACCGGTCAGACAATCGTCGACCCGCATCATCTCCTCGCCGATCGCTTCAAGGAAAGAAGAATGGTCGATATAGCCGTGACTGCGAAATCGGGGTACCCAAATTGGTCTCGCTCAACCTGCCATCCTGGTCCTTCGAAGGGAGGCAGAGGTCTTGGAATACTGGGCAATTGAGCCGGGGATCGTGAATCCGTCTCCGCTTTGACAATGCCCTTAAGATGAACTGATTGCGGGACGAGCAGAAGAACTTAGCCGGTGCAAAAGACCGACCCGACCTCGATCAGGTTTGGGAAAACGTGCAGGCAAAGCTCGCCGGAAAGCAGCCGATGTACGAGAAGTATGCACTCACCTTGACTTCATTCTTTGTCGTCATGAAGGAGCATTTTTTTCCGGCGGGCAATCCGGCTGGGGGCTTGGTAACTCGAACCGCTTACAATTATCTCGGAGAAGGTTGCATGATCGTGTATCTTGCAGTATGGACCAGATTCTCTTCAATTTCAAATTCAGTTCATCGTATGTATACACAGCAATGACCATCATTCAAAGCTGAATTCAACTGCTCCGTGCGGAATTCAAATGGGCGGCTCAATAGGTCTGAAAGGGTCAAAGGGACAGTCATTTCCAGCTCCCTTCTTCAGATATCCAGGATCCAAGTTCATTCTGGATCTACACATCACCCGCTTCCTCTCACCTTTGACACACGTTTCAGCCGGTCAACCGCCAGCCTGGACAGTTGGATTGGATTGTAATACTTCAGACCCTCTAACCCTCCACGTGATGCCGTCGCGCCATCCCCATGGCTCCAGGACTGGGCGGCAACTCTCCTCCCGCAAACCAGTCCGAAGCGTTCGCACCAAGAACGAAATCCATTGTCCCGCCATTCGCGAACACGTCGTCAAAGGTCAACCAGTTCTTCGTCCAATCCTTCCCGTTGACCTTCAAGCTCTGGACCTGGAAAGCGGTGTTGGGATTGCCGCCGGCCGTGGTGATGTTCAGGAACTTGTCTGAGCCGAGATCGACGTTCATGCTGAATCGAGGTGAATGGATCAAGAAGGTTGTCTGCCCAGTGATCGGGTACAAGCCAATCGCGTTCCAAAGCCACCAAGTCTCCATCGCTCCCGCATCACTGTTACCAGGCAGACCAGTGGTATTCGTAAAGTAGAAGGAATCGGCGATGTAACGGCTTTGATCGACGCTCAGGTCTTGTCGACCGATAAAATGGTATAGGTAGGGCGTGGCGAAGTCCGGCTCGTTTGACGGATTCATGAGCGTAAAATCGAATTGTGCGGTGCCGGTCGAGTTGTTGATGCCGGGTTCGAAGAATTTGTCGAGTCGCTGACGGAAAGTGTCGGGTCCTCCGCAAAGGTTGATCAGAGTGGCGATATCGTGTATGGCGGTGAAGGAGTATTCCCACGGGAGAGCCTCATAGTATGGGTCGGACCAATAGCATCCTCCGCATTGCAGTGGGTCGTATGGTTCGAATGAGCCGTTGGCGTATCGCGGAACGATGAAACCGGAAAAGCCCAGCGATTGCTGATCCGGGTTCCAGTGATTCCGCCATTGCGCTGAGCGATTGAGGTATTTTGTCGCGTCGGCGGTCCTGTTTAGCCCTCTCGCCACCTGATGAAGCGAGAAGTCGTTGACGGCGTATTCGACGGCTCTCGAAACCGCACGGGAGAATCGGGGCGTGATGTACCCGTACTTTTCCCAGTCTGGCAGTGCTCCTCGGCCTTCTCTCGTGCTCGAATCGTTGGCTTGCGGGTCAAAACCGTTGACCGGCGTGACCTCCGCATCCTTCACCATCGCACCGTACCCGTCTGTCCACTTGACCTGACCTCTCACGCCTTTGACGTACGCATCGGCCAGCACGTTGTCCGCATTCGATCCGCCCTGGGTGCGACCATTGAAAAAAGAGGATCGAGCGTCTGGGAGGTATCCCTCGTTGCGCCAGATATCGATCAGCGAGCGGATATACTCTTCGTAGAATGTCGGTTCGAGCACCTGCCATAGCGCTGTAGCACATCGGTTCAGGTCCCATAGGGTGAACGTATCGTCGTAATATGGTTCGGCCGAGTCCCAGAGCGGGTTCTCGCCCGTCTTGTTGGAAGGTATGATGAAAGTGCCGTACATCATGGAATAGAGCTGGCGCAGGTCGTTGGAGGACGCGTTTGCCGAAGCGGGGACTGTGATCTTCGAAAGGACCTCCGAATTCCACATGGATACCGTGTCTCTGACAAGTGTGTGGAAGGATGTCGTCTCGGTGATCTCACTGTCCAGGTTGTGACAAGCTTGCTTTGACGAGATGGATGAGATCCCAACCCTGGACTCGACGGTCGACGAGTTTGGCGGGAACGAAAAGAACGCTCCAAGCCTGTGTGTCCCATTGGAGGATGTCTTCTGGCCATACGAAGTAGTATTGTATCCCACGCCCTCGAACACCGCCATCTGGCTCGGCGACTCGCTGAACCTCCCGCAAGAATAGATCGTCCAGTCCGGCGACCGATTCCAACCATTATCATACGTCCCATTGGTCTCGTAATGCCCATCGGAGAAGACCTCGATCCCGCCATAGCTGTAGTTCTGACCCAGTCCCTGACCTCGATAGCTCGACAGGACATGACTGACGTCCACCACGACATTGTGTGGACGGGAGCGGTCAGAGAAATTGTATCGATAAAGCCCAGCATGACTGGTGGCTGCCAACTCTACGGTAACAGCGATGTCCAGGCTCGTCTTGTAGTATCCCACGTTCGCCTGGTCTGGTTCCGTCCGGTTCGCGGTGAGGTTCATGAGCGGATTCGAGATGTTTCCGACCCAACACATTTGCGAGACGACTCCGTACTTGGGTGCTCCACCGGTCCCACTCTCGTGCGTCATGCTGAATCCCGTGACCACGCCCGACGCGAGGTAGCCAGAGTACGCATCGGTACCGCTATACAGGTCGGGTCCTGCTTCTCCATCAGCCAAAATTGGTATTAGCCGGACGCGTGAGTACTTGCCGAGCTTGACTACACCCCATGGTCGAGTGACGCCAGGGAAGGTGTTACCGCCTCCTTCGCTTCCTATCCTGGAATCACGGCCGGTCAGTGGACCCTCAATGAGGGGAATATTTAAGATAGACCTACAAAGGCGAGACGTATTGGGTATAGTCGACATCACCTGGTGTGGCAGTGCCGGCCGCGAAGGACACAGCAAGCACCAGGCAGGGAAGCACCGACATCCTCATCTTGACTGCAGATCGCTCGTCGGACAGACATCGGACTAAGAAGAAGATCGTTTCCCATTTTCTCACGAGAATCGCTGGAGCATGTGATGATCGGTACTAGTCAAACGCCAACTGCCCACGATCTCGTCACCCACGTGCGATTCAAACGTGCCGGGGTGTGTCGGCAAACGTAAGGCACACACAGACTCCACGCTCACTTTTCCCGTGATTTGTGGCGGGAATCGACCATCTTCTGACCGCTCTAAAGCCTGCCCAGATGCTCGTCCGACCCAGCCTTCCAAATGCTAGGGCAATCATAGACGATCGGCGACGAAGCCCGAAATCGAACCAAGGATTCAGAGGGACCAACGAGAGGCATGTATCGTATCATGGGTCAGCGTCTCAGCTGCATTTTGGTCATGTCAAAACGTGTGCGCAGGGGACGAGACCGGGTTTGCGGTATAAGAACGCGGTAGGAAGTCATTTTGAGCATTCACGCGGGATCACTAAACTGTGTTATCTGTTATCATCGATCATGTTCCGACCAATTCCTGGTCACTCATCCATCCATTCATGACTGATCTTTATTTTTCGTTTTCATGCCACGCACCATCACTCAGACACTAGGGCGTACTCGAGCGCGCAGGTCCACTTCAAAAACTGCCGAACGAGTTCGGGTGGTTGTGCATTCGCAATCGAGACCCTGCTGAGATGGTTCGGATACAGCCGAGCGGGGTCAAGTCGTAGCCCGAGGGGCATTCGTAATGACATGTACCGCGGATGCAGTTTGCTGTCGCTCGAGAATCGAATGTGGTGCATTCCTCGCTAGAGCTTTCGCCCAGACAGCCTCCACAGACTCGACATCCGAAGAGATATCGACGCACTCCTTCACGCCCCGTCGACCGGAAAGGACGGGGCACAGTGCGAAACCCGGCTGACACGGGAGGATGGCGCGCTTTTTCCGGTGAATAGCTGTCGAGGTGGCTGTGCACGCTGATTTCGCGGTATTTGGTGCAAAACCGGTAGCGCAGGTCGTACATTGCGAAGATGCCGTCGCGCCAGCCGGAGCGACCTGACTAGCCGAGCAAGAACTGCACGAGCTGGAACCGGCGGAGCTCGAATAAGTTCCAGTGGAGCACTGTACGGCACAGTTGCTCGAGTTGGTGTAGGTGCCGGAAGGTGATGCAACGCATTGGGATTGACTGGTCGCACCCGGTGGTGTCGTGCCTGGCGAGTTGTTGACCGATGAACATGTCTGACATGTCGTCGCTCCCGAGTATGACATGTAGGTACCGCACTATGACGGACCAGATGTCAGCTCTAAAAGCAGGACTTCGGGACGGATTCCCAAACTCGCCTGGCATTCATTACAGCCGATCCTTCCTGTAAAGGTCTGGTAGTATCCGGGAGTACATAGAGTACAGGATGATCGACCCGCAGTGGCAGTGTAGGATCCTCCGGCACACGCTTGACAGCCGTTCGAGGAAGGGTTGCTGTACTAACCGGCCACACAGTTCGTACACGTTGATGCACCGTTGGAGCTGTACGTTCGTACAGCTACCGGACCCAGAATTCGAGTATGTGTTCTATGCGAACATCTCAGTACATGACACCGATATACGGGGTCGGATGTAGAGAGTGAACTCACAGCAGGGCAGTTTGTGCAGGAAGACGAGCTACCGCCGGACGAATATGTTCCGGCCTGACATTGCTGACAGGAGCCACCGCCGTGACAGATGTTACCCGCGGCGCAGTTGCAGGTCGTGGTGGCGGAGGTTGATCTGGAGAGGCATAGGACGAGACCGACGAGGAGGAGGAGGTGGAAGAGGCGGATTTTGTTGGAAGGCTCGGATAAGCTCGCGCGCGACGCGTTCGTTCATAGTGGGAAAGTTTTCACTTCGCTCGTGGTTTTTAATGCATCCATCATAAGTCACAACAGTGGTGCTCCCACTGACATCACAGT
>JAABUL010006596.1_pt1 | contig 13226 bp, 18 predicted proteins | sample 5559151 | NCBI WGS metagenome assembly JAABUL01 (sample SAMN10711876, study PRJNA513368) | rock metagenome | isolation source: Antarctica rocks | place: Antarctica: Victoria Land, Pudding Butte sud | reverse complement strand
CCGACACGGTCTTCGTCTTGACCCGAGCCGGTCGAGCCCGCATGAAGCGCCTCCGGTCTCCTCAACCGAGCCAGGCAGCGTCATGGACAAGTTCGATCGTCTGAGCGGCATCGCAGCACCGCTGAAGGTCGCGAATGTCGACACCGACAAGATCATCCCGAAACAATATCTCAAGACGATCAAGCGCACCGGACTCGGCAAGGGCCTGTTCGCCGAGTTGCGCTACAACGACGACGGGTCCGACAACCCCGATTTCGTGCTGAACAGGCCGGCCTATCGCGGTGCTTCGATCCTCGTGGCGGGCGACAATTTCGGGTGTGGTTCGTCACGCGAACACGCGCCTTGGGCCCTGCTCGATTTCGGCATCCGCTGTGTGATCTCGACGAGCTTCGCCGACATCTTCTACAACAACTGCTTCAAGAACGGCATCCTGCCGGTCGTCGTGACGCCCGAAGTTCTCGAAGCCCTGTTCGACGATGCCGAGCGAGGCGCCAACGCCCGCATCTCGGTCGATCTGGCGGCTCAGGAAATCCGCGGCCCGGATGGTGGTGTCGTCCATTTCGACATCGACCCGTTCCGGAAGCATTGCCTGCTCGAGGGGCTCGACGATGTCGGATTGACCATGGCCAAGACGGACGCGATCGAACGGTTCGAGACGACCACGGCAGCCTCGCGCCCCTGGTCCTGATCCGCCGTCGTCGCGGACAGGTCGAAAGGTCGCGCCCATCGAGCCGGCCCCGGCGCGTTGAGTCGGGCCACAAACCCAGGAGGGGCACAGCCATGGCCGACGTCAAGAAGCTCGCGAAGTTCACGGTCCTCGAGGCCGACCAGGCCTTCAGCCTTCATATCGAAGACGAGGCCGGACACGTGCTGGAACTGAGCGCGACCCGCGACCAGATCGACATCATCGTCGACAGACTCGACGAGATCCTGTCGCAGGACGACTCCGCCGACGAGATTGACGGTAATGAGGACGAGGTGAAGGGCGGCGGCGACGCCCAAAAGCGCTGAACCGAGGGGCGGCGAGGCTGTCCGGCGAGGCTGCAGCTTTGCAGGCCGCCTCGCCTGAGTTACCGTTCCCGGTCCGCGACCTGCGAGACCGGGAGCCATCGATGAGGTCGACCTTTCTCGCCGCGGCCTGCGCGGCCTTGGTGATGGCGACAGGGACGGGGCCGGTCCACGCCGCAGCCGACTTCCAGGCCTGCCTGGCGCAGCTCAAGGCCACGGCGGCCGGCCGCGGCGTCTCGGCCGCCACCTTCGACGCCGCCACTGACAATCTGCAGCCCAACGACGTCCTGCATTTCCAGGACGAGCAGCCTGAATTCACCACGCCGGTCTGGGACTACATGGCGGGCCTCGTCGACCAGGAGCGGGTCGACGACGGCAAGGCCATGCTGGACCGCTACGCCGATGCACTGGGACGCATCGAAACCCGCTTCGGCGTTAGCCGCTACGTGCTGGTGGCGCTGTGGGGGGTCGAGTCCGATTTCGGCAGAAACTTCGGCAACCGGCCTGTCGTGCAATCGCTGGCGACGTTGAGTTGCTACGGCCACAAGCCCGGCTACTACCAGAGCGAATTGCTGGCCGCGCTGTCGATCCTGCAGCAGGGCGACGTCAAGCCCGACCGCTTCGTCGGCTCCTGGGCGGGCGCTTTCGGGCACACGCAATTCATGCCGTCGACCTTTCAGCGCAACGCCATCGACATGGAGGGCGATGGTCATCCCGATATCATCGCCTCGGTTCCGGATGCCTTGGCCTCGACCGCCAATTACCTGCGCAAGTCGGGGTGGACGACCGGGCTGCCTTGGGGTTTCGAGGTCAAGCTGCCGACGGGCTTCGCGGGCCCGAGCGGACGCAAGAACCGGCATCCGATGGCGTTCTGGGCCGCGCACGGCATCAGACGGATCGACGGCGCGCCGCTCGGATCGGAGGAGGCCGGGCTGCTGCTGCCGGCCGGGCGCAACGGCCCCGCCTTCCTGGTGACGCGCAACTTCGATGCCATCTACGCCTATAACGCGGCCGAGACCTATGCCTTGGCGATCGGCCATCTGTCGGACCGCTTGCGCGGCGGCGGCCCTTTGGCCACAGCCTGGCCGACCGATGATCCCGGGCTCGCGCGGGTCGATCGCCGGGAACTGCAGGAGCGCCTGGCCGGCAAAGGCTATGAGATCGGCAACCGTGACGGCGTGATGGGCACCAAGACCCGCGCCGCCATCGCGGCCTACCAGCAATCGCTCGGCAGGACGCCCGATGGCCGCGCCAGCGAGAGCGTGCTCAAGGCCATGCGGGACGGCAGGTAGAGTTGCGTCAGAACAGCAGGCCCGGCAGGCTCGGCGTGTGCTCCGCCAAGACCGCCTGCAACTCCTCGGGCGAGTAGCCGATCGCCTTCAGGATGGTGGGGGCAATCTGCGCAGTCGCTACCGTGCCGGTCACGCTGGAGGATTTCAGAGCCGGGTTCGAGACCAGCATCAGCACGTTGCGGTCGTCGACGTCCAGCCCGCCGTGCTCCGCGATCTTCTTTCCGGACGTGTAGACGACGCCGGGATTGGTACCCACCAGGATGTCGGGCACGCGGCCGTCCCGGGCGGGATCGGCGAACAACTATGCCCAGGGCTTTATATATGCTGCAAAGATCGAACAGGGCTCGGAGGATCGTTCATCGTCAGCTTCCCCGGCTTTCCGGAGGCTCTGACCTTCGGTCATTCCGAGGCCGATGCGCTACACGAAGCCATCGATTGCCTGTGCGAGGCACTGCGTGGGCGCATCCGTGACGGTGAGGAAATCCCATCTCCCTCCGAGAACGTGCCGGCAGCCCGTATGGTCGCGCCACCGGCCGAGATGGTCGCGAAGGCTGCTGTCTATGATGCCTTTCGTCGTGGCGGCATTACGCGCGTTGCCCTGGCCAACAAGCTGAACGTGGATGAAAGCGAGGTCCGCCGCATCCTCAACCCGACGCAGCGGACGAAGCCCCATCGCCTGGAGCAGGCCGCCAAGGCTCTTGGCGGTCGACTGGAGATCACGTTCGTTCCGATCCCCTGAAATGGGTCGACCGCCGAGGCTGCGGCGGCCGCACCGTCCCGCTCCCGCCATCTTTCAGGCTCTAAACGGCAGCGCCGACGCTGGGCTTGGGGCTTGAACCAGCGATCGACCGAGCGAGGCCGGACCTGTTGCGAGCGACGATGAAACACCCGGTCTCCGGCACCGCCAAGGCCCGAACGGCCGCGGCGCGAGCCGCCATCGTGCTGCTCTGCGCCACCACGCTGTCGGGCTGCGTCTCGGCTTTCGCCGACGTGGGAAGCGTCGTGACCGGCAGCCCGCAGGGCCAGGCCCGCGACGTGCAGATCTTCGTCGCCTCGACCCGACCCTTGAAGGCGGACGGCGTGGCCGACGGTTCCACCCATTATTCGCTGGCCACGATCGGGGTGCCGGCCCGGCACGAGCCCGGGTGGCTCGAGACGGCGAGCTTCGGGGCTCCGGACCGGGGAAGCGACTTCGCGGTCGTGGGTCGCCGGAACCTCGATGCAGCGGCGTTCGGCAACGAGATCGCGTCCCATGTCTCCGGGCGAGTCGGTTCCAACCGCGACGTGCTGGTCTTCGTGCATGGCTTCAACACTGGGTTCGACGAGGCACGCTTCCGGCTGGCCCAGATCGTGACGGACGGCGGCTTCAACGGCGTCCCGGTGCTGTTCACATGGCCGTCCAAGGGAAGCCTCTTCGGCTACGGCTCCGACCGCGAGGCCGCCACCGCGTCGCGCGACGCCCTGGAACGCGTGCTGCAGGACCTCTCGCACGAGCCCGCCGTCGGCCGCATCCACGTGCTGGCGCATTCCATGGGAGCCTGGATCGCCATGGAGGCGCTGCGCGAGACCGCGATCGCGGGCCAACCGGATCTCGACGGGCATCTCGGCGACATCCTCCTGGCGGCGCCCGACATCGACCTCGCGGTGTTCCGGCAGCAGATGGCGCGCCTCGGTCCTTCGGCCCATGTGTCGGTCTTCGCGGCCAGCAACGACCGTGCCCTGACGCTGTCCGGCATCATGGCGGACCGGCCGCGCTTGGGCTCCATCGATCCGTCGAGCGCCGAGGGTCGCGGCGCCATCGAGGGGCTCGGCGTCCACGTGATCGACGTCAGCCGCGACAGCGTCGGCTGGATCGGCCACGCCACCTATGCCAGCGCCCCGGCGGTCATCAAGGGGATCGGGGCCGAGATCGCGGCGCCGCGCCGCGAGGACCGCGACCGCCAGGCGGTGCTGGGCGGCGAGCCTGCGGCGCCGCAATTCGACGGACCGGCTGCCGCCGTCACGTCGACGCCACTCGCCGCGCCCGTTGCGGCCGCGCCCGTTGCGGCCGCGCCCCCTACCGTCGCACCGCCGGCCGTCGCAGTGCCCTGATCGCGACCGACCGCCGGGCGCGTCAGACCGGCCGCCGTAATAACGACATCCGCTACATGAACTGGCTCAAGCCCGGGATGTCGGCGGCAAGGTCTCCGACCGCAGCGTCACCGGCATGCCGACGCAGGTAGTCGAACATGGCACGGCCGAGCGGCTGCATGTCGCTCATGCCGACGCCCTCGGCCATCAGCCGATCGGCCAGCCCCATCAGGCCCGGCATGGCCGTGCCGCCACCCTCCGCCTCGTCCTCGGCCGCCCCGGCGGCGGCTTCGCGCCCGCCCGGCACCTTGTCGATCACGGCGGCGCTCCGCGCGGGCGGCACGCTCTTCTGGATGAAGTCCAGCACGATGCCGACCGCCTTCCGGGCGGTTTCGGGTTCGAGCCCCGCCGCCGTGCTGATGTTGTCGACCAGTTCCTTCATGGGCCCGTCCCCCGGCGCGTTCCAGCGACTAACTTGCCGGGCGCGCTGCCGGATCCAAGACCGTCGGGTCTCGCGTGAGATGGTCGCGGGTCTTCAATGCGCCTCGGCATCGGGCTTTTCCATCCAGGCGATCAGCGGCATGAGGGGCAGGATCCAGGCGAGGCCCACGATGGCGTAGAAGACGGCCTGGAGTGCGCCCGGGGCGTCGTGAATGGGCCGAGCCTCGGCCGCCACCATGGCGCAGACCGCGTAGACCAGGACGAAGGCCAGCATGAAACCGGCGCCGAGGAATTTACGGGTTCGACGATTCATCCGGTCCTCTTGCGTTGCGGCAACCATATATAACAAGGACGGCGCGGCGGTCCGATGCGACAGGGTGCGCGTGGATCGTGGCGCGCCACCTGGACTACACCGGCACCAACATCGTCTCGGGTCTATCCGCCCCATGTCGTTTCGCCAAGCTGTCTCCGCACCGGGCTCGACGCCGGTCCGATCCATCGCCGGCTCCGCCGACCGGGGCCGGTCGCTGCACCTCGTCCGAGCCTGGCTCTGGGCGGTCGCGGCTTGCATCTTTCTGATGGTCGTGGTGGGCGGCGCCACCCGCCTCACGCAATCGGGCCTGTCCATCACCGAGTGGAAGCCCGTGGTGGGTGTGCTGCCGCCGCTGGGTCAGGAGGCCTGGCAGGCCGAGTTCGACAGATACAAGCTGATCCCGCAATACGCCAAGCTGTTCCCCGACATGGACCTCGCCGGCTTCAAGTCGATCTTCTACTGGGAATGGGCGCATAGGCTTCTGGGCCGCATCATCGGGATCGTGGTGGCGGTGCCGTTGATCGGTTTCTGGATCACGGGTCGGCTGACGCCGGGCCTGAAGCCGCGCCTCGTCGGACTTTTCGCGCTCGGCGGGCTGCAGGGGCTGATCGGCTGGTTCATGGTCAAGTCGGGCCTGAGCGAGCGGACGGAAGTGTCTCAATATTTCCTGGCCCTGCACCTCGTGACGGCCTCCATCACATTCGTCTGGGCGATCTGGCTCGCCGAGGGACTGCGCCCGTCGCCGCCGAAACGGGCCAATCCCGCCCGCCAACGCCTGCGCGCCACCGCCGGCCTGATCGTGGGGGCCGTCTTGCTTCAGGTCGGGCTCGGAGCGCTGGTGGCGGGGCTCCATGCGGGGCTCACCTACAACAGCTGGCCGCTGATGGATGGCCATCTCGTGCCGCCGTTGGCCGACCTCGCGCGCCAGTCGCCCCTCTGGTCGAACCTGTTCGAGAACGTCACGACCGTGCAGTTCGACCACCGCGCAATGGCCTATCTGGTGCTCGGGCTCGCGCTCTATCACGCGGCCGACAGTGCCCGGGTTGCGCCCGGGACGGCCGCGGCGCGTCGCGCCGTGTTCCTGCTCGGGGGCGTGACGGCCCAGGCCGCCATCGGCATCATGACCCTGCTGCTCGTCGTGCCGCTCTGGGCGGCCCTGCTGCATCAGGCCTTCGCCATGGCGGTGCTCGGGACGGCCGTGCTGCACCAGCGGCGTCTCGGCGCGCCGGTGCTGAGGGTGGTCCAGGCGGTGCCGGCCGCCGTCGGCGCCTGATCCCGCCTCCAACACCTTCCCCGGGTGAGGATCATGGAGCCAGGGCCTGATCGAGGTCCGCGATGATGTCGGCCGCGTCCTCGATGCCGATCGACAGCCGCACCGTGTCGGGCCCGGCACCGGCCGTCACCCGCTGGTCGTCGGTGAGCTGGCGATGCGTGGTGGAGGCCGGATGGATCACCAGCGAGCGCGTGTCGCCCACGTTGGCGAGATGCGAGAAGAGCTTCAGGCGGCTGACCAGGGCCACGCCGGCGTCGTAGCCGCCCGTGAGGCCGATCGTGAAGACTGCCCCGGCCCCTTTCGGGCAGTAGCGGGCGGCGAGCGCGTGGTAGGGGTCATTAGGCAGGCCCGGATAGCTCACGCGTGCGACGGCCGGGTGCTTCGACAGGAAGCGCGCGACCTCCAGCGCATTGTCGCAGTGGCGCTGCATGCGCAGCGGCAGGGTCTCGATTCCGGTCAGGATCAGGAAGGCGTTGAAGGGCGACAGCGACGGCCCGAGGTCGCGCAGGCCCAGCACCCGGGCCGCGATCGCGAAGGCGAAATTGCCGAAGGTCTCGCCCAGCACCATCCCGTTGTAGTCGGGCCGCGGCTGCGACAGGGCCGGGTAGCGCCCGTCGGCGAGCCAGTCGAAAGTACCGCCGTCGACGATGATGCCGCCGATCGAATTGCCGTGCCCGCACAGGAATTTGGTGGCCGAGTGCACCACGATGTCGGCGCCGTGCTCGAAGGGCCGCACGAGATAGGGCGAGGCCAGCGTGTTGTCGACGATCAGCGGAATCCTGGCCCGCTTGGCCACCGCCGCGATCGCCGCGATGTCGGTGATGACGCCGCCGGGGTTGGAGATCGACTCGGTGAAGATGGCCTTGGTCTTGCCCGTGACCAGCGCCTCGAAGGCCGCCGGATTGGCCGGATCGGCCCATTTCACCTGCCAGCCGAAGCGCTTGAAGGCATGATTGAACTGATTGATGGAGCCGCCGTAGAGCTTGGTCGAGGCGATGAACTCGTCGCCGGGTTCCATCAACGTGTGGAACACCACCTGCTGGGCCGCGTGGCCCGACGCCACCGCGAGCGCCGCCGTGCCGCCCTCGAGCGCCGCGACCCGCTCCTCCAGCACCGCGCAGGTCGGGTTGGTGATGCGGGAATAGATGTTGCCAAAGGCCTGCAGGCCGAACAGCGAAGCCGCGTGGTCGACGTCGTCGAACACGAAGGACGAGGTCTGGTAGATCGGCGTGGCCCGGGCGCCGGTCGAGGGGTCGGGCCGGGCCCCGGCATGGACCGCGAGGGTCGCGAAGCCGGGAATGTGCTGGTCGAGAGCGTCGTGGGTCATGGTCGGTTCCGATCCATTATGGACGGACGCCCACGCCCGCCTCCCAGCGAGCATATTGCCGATTTTGGTGGCCGGGTGAAGCGGGGGAGGGTGTTCGAGAGCGGAGTCGGTCGTCGAGGTAGTCCGCCTTCTGGCGGCATCAGCCGTCAGCGATTGCCACGGGGGCGAACCGGGCCGTTTGAGATGGTCTGCAAACCGTCGGCTCGTCTGAGGTGGGTGAGTCTCTGATCCAAAACAGACCGGGTGAGCGGTCCGATTTGGGCACTCATAACGCTCCAGGGACGTCCGGGCAGGGTGGGAAGCTGCCGTTCGTGCGGCCTACTTTTCGAAACGGCTCGTGCTGTCCCGGTCACACTCGTATCGTTTTGTGAGCGGAAACGGCGGTAACCAGGACTCACGACGGACGATCCAACTTTCGTAGGTCGGTATCAGTTGGTCATGAGCGTCTAGGGATCCCAGGTTCACTTCTATTTCGTCGCCGGAGCGTGCAAAAATGGACGAACCACATCGGGGGCAGAAAAACCGTCCGGCGTAGTCGCATGCTTCTCCCTCGACCGTAACCGCATCTTGGTGAAAGATCGCGGAGGCGTGAAAAAGAGCACCATGATGCTTGCGGCAGTCGAGACAGTGACAAAGTCCGACCCGGTAGGGGTCGCCCAACGCCACTATCTGGACGTTGCCGCACAAGCAACTGCCCGTGAATCGGTTCATACTGAGTCTCCGCGGCGGTGATCGTCAGAATGGTTGTCTCACCCACGACAAGCGCCCGCAATGGGTCGGAAGCAGAAGGGCTGGTTCGCTACGGGTATACCCAAACCGCACCGGGTGGCGTGCCCTCGACTTCCGGACGATGGGCTCAGGCGCGAACGATTCCGCTCCGTACGGCCATCCTCATCGCCGCACCGGCACCGGCCTGGCCTCCTATCAACCCCGCCGCAGCATCTCGCGCCCGCCGTGAGCCTTGTCTGCCGGCGCCGTGCAGCAGGCCCCGCGCCGTCCATTCCGTCGCGCTCCGCGGCGCCAGTCCGGCGCCTCGCCCAATCGCTCCCGAAGCCGAGGACGTCGCGGTCGACGCCAGCGCTGCCGTCGAGATATTCACGGCGAGCACGACCGCGGAGGTGCTGAGCTTGGGCCGGGCGGTTGCACCGTGACTCATGGTGCTCATCTCCCGTTTTGCGCCGGGAGCGGCGTCGATAGGAACGTGAGCGACACGTCATCGCATTGTCTCCTCCCAATTCCGACCGCCGGAGAACAGGCGCAGGATGGTCACCTCGCCGTCGCCTACCGTGAAGGCCACGGCGATCCGGCGTTCGAAGCCGGTGACGCGAAGCCCTGGCCGGATGTCGTCCCGTCGCTGCCCACGCTCGGAGGCCAGGTCGAAGCGAAGGCAAAAGCCTTCGATGCGTTCGATGTAGGCCAGCGCGACTGTGGGAGAGGCGCACCGGCGATCGTCTCGTACAGGTCAAAGAGGTCGCGACGCGCTTCGGGTGCGAAAACGACATCGCGCGCCTTCACGCAATCCTCTTGAGCCGCACCGCATGATGCGCCCGGATGTCGTCGAAGACGGATTGGGCCGGGACGGCGCGAGAGGGGTCGGCCTGCATGGCGTCATAGGCGCTGGCCACCTCCTCCTGCAGCCAAGGTTCCGCGGCGGCTTCCCGCTCCTGCAAGGCTCGGAGGCCCGCGTGCACGACCTCGCTTGCCGACGCGAATGCACCTGAAGCCACCTGGGCATCGATGAAGGCTGTATGCTCGGCGGGAAGGCTGAAGGTTCTCTGTTCGACGGCGGCCATGAGGGCTCCCGGCAGGCGAAAGTGGCCAGACCCTATCATACCAACGACCACGGAGGCGAACGTGCCGAACGACGGGCGAGACCCCTACGATCACTCACCATATTGTTCCTGACGTCACCCCGACACCACCGTCATCGGTCCCGCCGTCCCCCCGCAATCCACCCCACAACCACCTCGTGAGCGTCACGGTGAACAGCTTCTTGCGGCCGAGCCGGTCCGTGAGATAGCCGAACAGCAGGGCTCCCAGCGCCGCGCCCACCAGATAGACGGCGGCCGTCAGCCCCACCTCGGCGTCCGTGAAACCGAGGCTCGCCTTGTCCTTCGGCACACCCGCGACGGACCCTGCCAGCGTCACTTCGAGCCCGTCGAGCACCCAGATGATGCCGAGCGCCACGACCGCCAGCCAGTGCCAGCGGCTCCAGGGCAGGCGGTCGAGCCGGCCGGCACGTCGGTCTCGGTCCAGTGGGCCGCGGATGGGGGCATGTCTGTCCTCGTTTTGGGCCGGAATGACGGGATATTCGGCCGATCCGTCACCGGTTCAGCAATCGTTTCTGCACGTTGCCCGGGGCCAGTCTGGGGCGTTTCGACGAGATCACGCGCGAGTTGATGCCGCTCCAGCCGATCTCGCCCGACAGTCGGCCGTACTCGATCTTGGGGCAGCGGTTCATCACCACCTGCAGCCCGGCCGCTTCGGCGCGCGCCGCCGCGGCGTCGTTCCTGACGGTCAACTGCATCCAGACGACCTTCGGCTTCGGATCGAGCGCCAAGGCCTCGTCGACGACTTGGCCCGCCGCCTCTGCGTTGCGGAAGATGTCCACCATGTCGATCGGCCCGGGGGCGTCCTCGAGCCGCGCGTAGACCGGCAGGCCCAGGATGGTTCCGCCCGCAAGGCCCGGGTTGACCGGGACCATGCGGTAGCCGTGCGCCGCCAGGTAGCGCAGCACCGCGTAGGAGGGACGCGCCGTGTTGGCGGAGGCGCCCACCAGGGCGATGGTCTTCACGCCCTCCAGGATCGAGCGGATCAGCTCGTCCGGGTAGCTGTCGTGGTTCAACGCCTATCACTCCCTTAGAGTTGTTGAGGTATCATGGTACCACGACAGCCAAGTCCATGTTTTTCTGCCGGAATCGGCGCGGTATGCGTTGACGTGCGCGGCGCATCGCCGTACAAGCCTGCCGAGCAGCGGTTGCCGCAAGGAGCCGCCATGTCCGTTACGGAACCAAAAACCTCATGTTTGGCAAGACCCATTCGACCAAGACGGCCGATATCGAGAAGAAGTGGGTTGTGATCGACGCTACCGGCCTCGTCGTCGGGCGGCTCGCGTCGGTCATCGCGCTGCGGCTCCGTGGCAAGCACAAGCCCACCTTCACGCCTCATATGGACGACGGCGACAACATCGTCGTGGTGAACGCCGACAAGGTCGTGTTCACGGGGCGCAAGAAAGAACAGAAGGTCTATTTCCACCACACCGGCTATCCGGGTGGCATCAAGGAGCGGACCGCCAAGTTCATCCTGGATGGCCGCTTCCCCGAGCGCGTGGTCGAAAAAGCCGTCGAGCGCATGCTGCCTCGCGGCCCGCTCGGCCGCAAGCAGCTCGGCAACCTGCGCGTCTACAAGGGCGCCGAACATCCGCATGAAGCCCAGGTGCCCGTCTCGCTCGACGTCGCCGGCATGAATGCCAAGAACGCCAGGAGGGCCTGATGGCCGAGACCCTATCGTCCCTTCAGGACCTCGCCAACGTCGGCGCCGCGGTCCCGTCCGAGGCCCCGGTCTATGTGCAGAAGATCGACGCCCAGGGCCGCGCCTACGCGACCGGCAAGCGCAAGGACGCCGTTGCCCGCGTCTGGATCAAGCCCGGCTCGGGCAAGATCACGGTCAATGCCCGGGCGTTCGATGTCTATTTCGCGCGACCCGTGCTGCGCATGATCGTGCAGCAGCCGCTCGGCATCGTGGGCCGCGCCAACCAGTACGACCTCACCGTGACGGTCGCGGGCGGCGGCCTGTCGGGTCAAGCCGGCGCGGTGCGCCATGGTCTGTCCAAGGCGCTGACCTATTTCGAGCCGGAACTCCGCCCGACACTGAAGCGCGAAGGCTTCCTGACCCGCGATGCCCGCGTGGTCGAACGCAAGAAGTACGGCCACAAGAAGGCCCGCAAGTCGTTCCAGTTCTCGAAGCGCTAAGCGCGGGATCGACTGCGACGACGAAAGCGGCCTTCGGGCCGCTTTTTTGTTGCGCGCGCTTCCAGCTTCCATCCTCGATCCAGCAGCGGGGCACGACATGGCGACGGTCTTCATCGACGGCGAAGCGGGAACCACCGGGCTCGGCATCCGAGATCGCCTGGCGCGCTACCCCGGCGTGACCCTGCGCTCGATCGATCCCGAGCAGCGCAAGGATCTCGGCGCCAAGGCAGCGCTGATGCGCGAGGTCGACCTCGTCATCCTGTGCCTTCCCGACGAGGCTTCGCGCGAGACGGTGCGGCTGGCCGACGGACTCGGGCGTGACGCGCCCAAGATCCTCGACGCATCCACGGCCTTTCGCGTCGCGCCGGACTGGGTCTACGGGTTCCCGGAACTCGACGCCGGCCAGGAGGACGCCATCCGCGCAGCGACGCGCGTCAGCAACCCCGGCTGCTACGCCACGGGCGCCATCGCGCTGTTGCATCCCCTCACCGGGGCGGGACTGATCCCGGCCGATCATCCGGTCAACATCAATGCGGTCAGCGGCTATAGCGGCGGCGGCAAGAGCATGATCCAGGCCTATGAGGACGGAACCGCGCCACCGTTCCAGCTCTACGGCCTCGAACTCGAACACAAGCACCTGCCCGAGATCCAGCTTCACGCGGGGCTGGCGCTGCGGCCCATCTTCGTGCCGTCCGTCGGCAATTTCCGGCAGGGCATGGCGGTCAGCGTGCCGCTTCACCTCGACGCCTTGCCGGGCAAGCCGAAGGCCGCGGATCTCGAGGCCGTGCTGGCGAAGCACTACGAAGGCGGCCGTTACATCCATGTTGCCCCGGCGGCCGGCCGCGTCGATCCGCAGAGCTGCAACGCCTCGAACCGCATGGAACTCCGGGTGGCGGGCAGCGAGTCCCGCCGCCAGGCCGTGCTGATCGCCACCCTCGACAATCTCGGCAAGGGCGCCTCGGGAGCCGCGGTGCAGAACCTGGGATTGATGCTCGGGCTCGGCTGAGGCGCGGGCGATGAAACTCCCCCCGGAAGGGGGAGGTGGATCGGCAAGAAGGCCGAGACTGATGGGGTCGAAGGCGCGCAGCGCCCTTGCTAGCCGCCGAGCCCCTTACCGGTCGCCGCTTCGCGGCGTCACCTTCCCCGGAAGGGAAGGGAAGCGCGCGTAACGTTCAGAAAAACATCACCCGGCAATCCCTAGACCTTCCGCCACCCCACCACGCTCTGCTTCTGCTCTCCCAGGCCCGAGATGCCGAGTGCGACCGTGTCGCCGGCCTTGAGGTAGGTCGGCGGCTTCATGCCCATGCCGACGCCGGGCGGCGTTCCGGTCGTGATGACGTCGCCGGCTTCGAGCACCATGAAATGCGAGATGTAGGACACGAGCTTCACGACGTTGAAGATCATCGTGCCGGTCGAGCCGGTCTGCATCCGCCTGCCATTGACGTCGAGCCACATGTCGAGCGCCTGGACGTCGGGGATCTCGTCGGGCGTCACCAGCCAGGGGCCGAGCGGTCCGAAGGTGGCGCAGCCC
>JAABUL010006591.1_pt1 | contig 13239 bp, 13 predicted proteins | sample 5559151 | NCBI WGS metagenome assembly JAABUL01 (sample SAMN10711876, study PRJNA513368) | rock metagenome | isolation source: Antarctica rocks | place: Antarctica: Victoria Land, Pudding Butte sud | reverse complement strand
GTCCACCGGAGGGCTGACCACCGGAGGCTTGACCACCGGAGGTGCGGGCGGGCTCACCACCGGCGGGCTGACCACCGGAGGTGCGGGGATGGGAGGTGCTGGCGGGCTCACCACCGGCGGGATGACCACCGGAGGCTTGACCACGGGAGGTGCGGGCGGGCTCACCACCGGCGGGATGACCACCGGCGGGATGACCACCGGAGGCTTGACCACCGGAGGTGCGGGCGGGCTCACCACGGGAGGTGCTGGCGGGCTCACCACCGGCGGGCTGACCACCGGAGGGCTGACCACCGGAGGCTTGACCACGGGAGGTGCGGGGATGGGCGGCAGGGTGACGGGTGTTGGGTGGAAGAACAACCCGTACACGAACTGCAGGAACCGCACGATCGCCGAGAAGTAGTTCTCGAACCATCGCGAAACCGGCTCCTGCGCCGGGCCGGTCACCGACCGGGGCGCCGGGGAGAGGGCCGTGGAGTTGCTCTCGCGGACACCGGAGATCCGGGCCGACGAGCCGGTGTCCAGTGGCGTCGCGTAGCTGACCACGTTGTAGTGGGCGCCGGTCGCCGGCGCAGCAGCTGCGGAACCGGTGTCGACCCCGCGTGGCGGGGTGTGCGCGTCGATCGCGGCACCGGAGGTGAGTAGGGCCAACGCGGTGACCGCGGCGGCCGTGAACAGGACGGGCCCCGCGGAGCGCGTTGTGCGCCGCGGGGGTGGCGGGGCGGTGAGGGTGTCGGCCTCATCCGCGGTCTGATTGGGGACGAACATGGTTGGTGCCTTCCGTTCGGTGACCTCGGTTGCCTGATGGCCCTCGGTAGATCCTACATAGTACGTAGTACGTTGTAGTTCTGTACTGAGAGTGCAGCATGCCGCACCCCGTGTCAAGCCGTATCGAAAACTATGTGAGACGGAAAGGTAGGGCACCCACGTCAGTCGAAGGACGCCGCCGCCGCCGAGACCCGGCGGGCGTTGCTCGCAGCGGGCGAGAAGATCCTGATGTGTTCGAGGACGAGCAATGGCGCTGGGATGTGCTTCTCGTCCTCATCGCCACCGACTACGCGCCGTTCACCCACCGGCCCCGACCCTCCGGCAGGGTCGCCTGCCTCGCCCCGAGCACGGAAACCACCTCCCTGACCTCACTGCACGAGGCGGGTCTGGTGCGGTTCCTGCCGCAGCAGACCACTCCCCGCCAGGCGACACGGGGCAACGAAGGGCGACGCGGAGACGTACAGCGACGCGGTGACCGACCCGGGCCACACCGCCGTGGACGCGCACATAAGCAGACGTCACAGCCGGTTGACATGCAACGGCAACGGACTACCAGCCATCGAGGACACCGAACGGCAGGCACCAACCACGCTCGTCACCACCCAAACCGCGGATGAGGCCGACACCCTTACCGCCCCGCCACACGAGGGCGACGACCCATGGCCGTTCGTGCTCTTGCACAACGACATGGACACCACCTGCGCGGACACCGCCACCGAGCTGGTCGGCGTCCTCATCCCCGGCTAGGACACCATCCCGGCAGACTCCGACGGCGACACACCCCCGCGAGGGATGCCGACCACGACAAAGCGTTGTGGCTGCGTGACGGCCAGGCGGTGGAAACGGTGACCGTTCTCCAGGAAAGTCACCTCGCCGCCGCGACCAACAACGGTGACTTCGACCCGGCCGCGGCCATCGAGGACACCCTCACCACGATGCTCGGCGGCAAGACGGTGGGGTTCACCGGCGTTGAGTGGCCGGAGCAGGCAGTACCGCTGTACCTCATCGCCACCGACTACGCGCCGTTTACAGACCTCCCCCGCCCCGCCGGCAACGTCGTCTACCTCGACCGAGCACGGAAATGGCGTACCTGACCTCGCTGCACGACGCGGGTCTGGTGGCGCTTCCTGCAGCACCAGACCGCCTGAGTCCCCGGCGAACCAACACTTGGTGCTGCGACCTGAACACGCATCGGGTTCGTGCAGGTAAGAGAGGGGTTGCACGTCTGTGGGTGTGCCGGGCGCCGCCGACGCTTCGGGTCGATCTGGGCAACGGGCGGTCAGCGACCTGCTGGAGCAGTCCGGCACCCCCGGGTTTCGCACGAGCTCGCGCTGGACCGTGCGGGAACCAATAGTCACGTGGGCGCACGAGGGTTCACCCGGGTGAAGCAAACGATCGCTCAAGCGGGCCGGCGCACGGGGAGATCCGCCGCTCCTGCGCGACGGCACTTCCACGGCACTACCGGGAGGCGGCGATGAGTTCCTCGAACGCGGCGAGGAGGTCGGGGGTTGTGGTCCCGCGGCTCGGGCCGCCGGTGGTGTCGGGGGTTGTCATCGCGCCGATGATGGCGAGGACGGTGCTGCTGTAGAGATCCCAGGTGTCGTCACTGGTGCCCTCGGCCGGGAAGGTGACCGCCAGGTGCAGGGGCACGGCGTCGGGGTCGACGGCGGCGCGGATGGCGAGGCCTTGGATAAGCCCGGTGAGAACCACGGTGAGCATGTCGATGGTGAACGGGGAACGCATCCGCAGCCCGTAGTGGTCCAGGACCACCGCGTAGCTCCGGGCAATCGTCTCCGATGAGGCACGGAAGTTTCGCTGGAGGAGGTCGCGGATCTGGTCGCTCTGGGCCTGCTTGGCCCACAGCGACAACAACAGGGGAAGGCGGGGGTTGTCGCGGGCTTGGAGCAGGGCGTCAAGTCCCACAACGTGGACGAGGTGGGGCAGCGTGATGTCGGTGGCGAGGTGGGCGGTGAGCCCGCCGAGCGTGTCGCCGGCGGCGGTGTTGCGGTCGGGTCCGAGCATGTACTCGATGAGTTCGTGCTGGTAATCCGCCTGGGTGGCCCAGTGGTGATAGAACGCGCCGGTCGTCCGCTGGGCGCGTCGCGCCACCTCGGGGGCCTTGACCTGGTCGAGGACCGAGCCGACGGGTTGATCGAGCAAGATCTTCTCGCCCGCCGCGAGCAACGCCCGCCGGGTCTCGGCGGCGGCGGCGTCCTTCGACTGACGTGGTGCCCGTGGTGATGCCATACCTCATCGTCTCACATAGTTTTCGATACGGGTTGACACGGGGTACGGCATGCTGCACACTCAACACATCACATACTACCTACTATGCAGACTGTCCACGGCTTCGGATCAAGTAGAGGAGAACCACGGTGACACGAGAAAGTCCCCACCCAGATTTGCAGGGTGTTGGTGCCATGTACCAGACGAAACCGTTACAGGATGGGACAAAGTCGATGTCCGAGCGACACCGCGCAGCGTGGATCGGGGCAGCCGTCATGGCCGCCGGCCTCACGCTGGCCGGGTGCTCGGGTGGAGGGGCGAGCGACTCGGCCCGAGCAGCGGCGGATACGGTCGTAAGCGCTGCCCCTACCTTGGATTACGCGAAGGCCAACACCGTTCTATGTCCGGAGTTTGGCCCGAAAAGCGTATTGACGGTCTTTGGGTCGGATCCGTTCAGCGTAGCCAGCAACGTGAAGTTTACATTCGTCAACTCAATCAAGACCAATGACACTTCCTACCAGGTGGTGTACAAAGCCAGCGAAGACTCCACTAGCGGTGGATTCACCCAGCATCTTGATGGGACGACGACCTTTACCGTGAATAAGGAAGGCGACGCGTGGAAGGTGTGTCGCGTGAAAAGTCAGTGATTCTGCTGGCCGATACGGAGGTCACAGACCGGCAGCGGTCGCCTTCCTCTTCATAGTGATGCGAAGCGTTCCGCTGACGGACTGCGTCGTGACCCGGGCCTGAACCCACCGACGCTCACCGGTGGGACCGGCCGGCACCGTGCGGTCCTGGACCACCCGCGGGTAAGAGGTGTCGTCGGGCGATCTCCGGGCTGACGCCGTCCCGGATTCTTCCGACCATCTCCCCGCGTTCCTGGTTGAGCGCGGTCGCCGAGGCGCCGTGGGCGTGGGTTTCCTTCGGTGGTGTGCTCAGCGCGACACTCGGTCCGCCCGCGTTGGTCTTACCTCTCAGGCGTAGCTGTAGCCGAGTTCGGCCGCAGCAGCACGGAGAAGGCGCTGCCACGTTGGCGCCGGGTGGCTCACCAGCAGCGCGAACGTGGGCGCTGGGGAAACGAGTCCCGGGCAGGTGACCAGAGTGCAGAGCACATCTGCCCGGTCATCGCCGACGTGTAGCGCAACCCGTCGGCGTCCGGCCACGTGCTGCGCAGCGCTCGCGCCCAGCTTCGAGTGACGTCTTCCCGGGCACTGTTGATGGCGTGCGCAGCGCCCAGGTGCAGTACGCCGACGTCGGTGAGGTCGATGAGGTGCACAACCCGTGTCGGGAACCAGGCATAGACGACAGGGTTGTCTGGCTGGTGTCGGCGGAGCTCCCGAGCATGTTGAAAGCGTTCGGCGACCGCGGTGGGCAGGTCGGACGCGGCGTACAGCACACCCTCTGACCCCGATGCGGCCGCGGTGGCATATGGGTGCGGGTCGAACCTGGCGGAGGACAGCGGTCCCACGGTGTGCAGCGTCCCGAACGAGGAGGCATACGGTCCGGTGGTGTTGGCGATCTGCTACAGCGGCGCGTCGCGCGGCCATTGCGCCCACACCGGTCGCCCGGGTTGTCGCGCTTGTGGAGGCTTCACGGTCACGGTCCGTCACCTCGCTACTCGAGGCGGCGGTGGCGGTGCTGCCAGCCGGAACCACCGGGGCACGGGTCGAGTTGGCCCTCGCCGCGGCGTGCGCGGTCCGCCCGGAGACCTCGAAATAGCGGATGCATACCAGATTGACGGCGCGGGCGGCGGAGCTCGAAGGCACCCCGGCTGAGAGTTGACCTGCAACCGGAGAGACTGAGATCATGACCGATTCCGATTCCGATTCCGATTCCGATTCCGCCCCGGCACTGCACGCCCTCGCGCAAGCCGCGGCGCGAACCTCCGACGCCGCCGCCGAGTGGCCGGCCTCGCTGGCGGCGCTGGGGCCGCAGCATCAGGGTGTCGCACGCTGCCGGGGTCTCCATCAGGGCTATCGGCCGGGAGCTCCAGCAAGGTCGAACACAAGCAAAGGGACGTCGCGCGCGGGCCCTCCTCCGGCCCTCCGTACTGCTCCGGCAGCACATCGCCGAGGTGGTAGCCGCGGCAGCGGCCAGCGGCCTGACCGACGTCGTAGTCTTTGGCAGCTGCGCTCGCGGCACCGACACCCCCGCCTCCGACGTGGACCTGCTCGTCGACACGGGCAGGTCGACGAGTCTGATCGACATATCGGCGTTCGCCATCGCAGTCGCAGACATCCTCGAAGTTGATGAAGAGCGTGTCGACGTGGTGACCGGGGGGCTCGTCCCCGGCTCCCGACTCGATCGGCAAATCGCCGCCGAGGCGCAGCCGCTGGCAGCCTGGTCGGCCGATTGGCGGCGCCTGGACTCCCTGCCGGGGTGGATACACGCCAGCGACGCCGGCGCCTCCGAGGACGAGTTGATCGAGGTCGCCGAAAGCGGGCTTCACCCGTGGGGAGGGACCAGCGCTGCGCTCCGCGGTCGGCCCGCGGGGCGGCCCGCCGGCGCCACACTGGTCGACTTCACCGAACTCGCCCGGGTCTCCGGAGTGGTCGCTGCCTATGCCACCGGGATCAACGCCGGGTTGGGCCACGGCGCGGCGCTCACGCGCGCGGTCACCCGCGATTGATCGACTGCACGGGGGTGGTGCGGCGTGCGGTGACGCAGTCGTCGCGGACCCTCAAGGGACGATCAACGCAGCGCAAGGAACAGGGATAGGCCCATCCCATCCCGGCGTGGCCTCGGGTTGCGAAGCCGGTAAATTACGGCGGCGAGCTGACACCAGCATCCGGCTCGTTCATCACCGCCCGGGTCCGTGCCTCACCGAGCTCGGGCACCCTGCGGTAAAGGGTGGCCCGGCTGACCCCGAGGACCTGGGCCACCTCGGTCACCGGGGTCTTCTCCCCGATCATCTTCCGGGCCTGCCTCAACTTCGCCGGACTCAACACAGTGGGCCGCCCGCCGAGGCGACCACGCTCCCGAGCCGCAGCCAACCCAGCGAGGGTGCGCTCCTGGATGAGTTCCCGTTCGAAACTGGCAAGCGCCCCGAACACATGGAACACCAACCGCCCGCCGGGGGTGGTGGTGTCGATGTGCTCCTGCACCGACTTGAACCCCACTCCCCTGGCCTCCAGGTCACCGATGGTCTCGATCAGGTGCGGCAACGACCGACCCAGCCGGTCCAACCGCCACACCACCAACGTGTCCCCCACCCTCAGCTGATCAAACACCGCCGCCAACTGCGGACGGTCAGTCCGAGTACCGCTGGCGGTGTCCGACCAAATCCGGGAACACCCCGCGGCCCTCAGCGCGTCCTCCTGCAACACGGCGGTCTGCTCCGCGGTGGACACCCTCGCATAACCCAAAAACTCGCTCATGACCACGCACTGTTGCACAACCCGCCAACAAGCCATCCGGTGACACACCTGTTTCGTACAGTGCTTCTGCAACACCCGGACGGCGCAGCGACGTGCACGTCAGTCTCGGCTGCTGGAGTGTTGCTTTAACGATCGAATATGCGACCGCGCATGAAGTGCTTGCATCAGCAAGCGGCGGCTTCGGGCACGGCTCCGTAAGTTCTATCAGTGACGGTGTCCCCCGCAGGGATGAAGAGCCGACAGGTCGCCAACTGGGGTCTGGCGGCGGGGTACCACGGGCGAGAAAACTGACCGGTCATTGCCCAGTTCGGTCCAGCCCCCCTATGCGACACTGCGCCTTTAGATCATTGGCGCAGGTCGAAGCCAAATACCCGTTCGTTGCTTTGCTTAAGCATCACCTCGACGTGGGTCGGGGTCACTGTGACGATTCGAGACACCCCGCTGGTTACTTCGTCCCTGGCGTCAGCAGCTGGACATTGTCGCTTCTACAGGCCTTCGAAAGCAACAATCAGACCTGAGTGCTGCGCCATCCTCACGGAGTTGGGGCCAAGCATCAATGAATGCGGCGCAACTCAGCGAACATTTGCATCAGCAGGTGGCTCAGGTTCATGACGACCAGGCCGGCGCCGGCTTGGAATGCCGCGGCGGCGCGGTCCTCGGCGGAGACGATCTCCATTCGGATTCTTTCCATGTCGGCGACCGCGGCATGAACCTCGCGGAGCGCCGTGGTGACGGCGGGGTGTCCCGGACCGCTGACACCCAGGGAGACGGCCAGGTCGGCCGGGCCGCACATGACGCCGTCGATCCCTGGTACCGCGCTGATCTCGCGGGCGTTGCGGCAGCCGATCTGTGACTCGATCATGGCGATGACCAGGGTCTGTTCGGCGTCGGCGCGGAGATGATCGGCCGCGGAGACCGTGCCGAATCGGCCAGCACGCCCGTAGGTGGCGAATCCCCGATCACCGATCGGTGGGTACCGGGCGGCCTGCACGACGGCGGCGGCTTGCCGCGCGTCGTCGACATGGGGGACGACGATCCCGGTGGCGCCGTGGTCGAGCACCCGCTGGATGAGGGCCGGTTCGTGCTGGCCGACCCGCACCAGCACGTCCATGCCGTGCAGCTGGGCGACGGTGATGTGTGCGCGCAGCGCCACGAGGTCGGCCGGCCCGTGCTCGCAGTCGATGAGGACGTAGTCCAGGCCGGCCACGCCCGCCATCTCGACCAGCTCCTCTGCCGGCAGCCGGACGAGGACCCCGAGCAGCTGCTCTCCCGCGGCCAGGCGGGCCTTGAGCACCTGCTTCATCGCGCTGCCATTCCTGCGGAGAGGTCGATGTCCGCGGCGCACAGGCCGGGCATGGACAGCATGGCGGTGACGGCGCTCGCGACCTCGTCTTCGGTGATCATCCGGCCCAGGGCCGCCCGGGAGACGAAGGCCTGCTCGGCTTCCTCGTAGGTGCTGCCGGTCCGGGTGGCCTCGAGCCGGAAGTTGCGGTGCATCCGTTCGCCCTCGACCGGACCGGGCGAGAGCGAGTTGACGGTGACCCCGCACGGACCGACCTCGGCCGCCAGAGTCGCGGTCAGGCCGATGACGGCCATCTTCGAGGCACAGTAGGGGGTTCGCCGGGCCAGCGGGCGTTTCCCCGAGACCGAGGCCAGGTTGATCACGTCGCCCTTGCCCCGCTCCAGCATCGGCGGGAGGAAGGCGCGGCACATGAGGTAGACACCGCGCACGTTGACCGCGAACACCTTGTCCCATTCCTCGGGTTCGATCTCGGTGAGCGGGGCGACGGGTCCGGGAATGCCGGCGTTGTTGACCAGGATCGAGACCTCCTCGTCGGCGAGGTGGGTGGCCAGTGCGGCAACGGAGGCGGCATCGGCAACGTCGCATACCGCGGTGCGTACCGCGTTGCCGTGCCGGGCGGCGACCGCGTCCAGCTTCGTGCGGTCGCGTCCGGCGACGATCACCGTGGCGCCGTGCTGGGCAAGGGCCCCGGCGATGGCGGCACCCAGGCCGCTGCCACCACCGGTCACCAGCGCGGTGCGCCCGACGATCGATTTGCTCATGCCGGTGCCCCCACCGACGCTTGCCCGCTCCAGCTCAGTGGGGCGCCTGCGTACTTGGCGGCGCGCACGTCACCGGAGCGCGCGTGTCCTTCGAACAGCTCTACCCGGGCCGCCCGCCCGCACACCTTGCCCAGCTGGGCGCTCGAGTCAGTGTTGGTCACCTCGGAGTAGGTGACGGTCTTGAGGTACTTGCCCACCCACAGGCCGCCGGTGTAGCGGGCGGAGCCGCGGGTCGGCAGCACATGGTTGGTACCGATGACCTTGTCCCCGTAGGACACGCAGGTGCCTTCACCGAGGAACAGACCGCCGTAGTTGCGCATCGTCTCCAGCGCCTCCCGCGGGTTCTCGGTGAGCACCTCGACGTGCTCGCTCGCGTAGGTGTCGGCGAGTTGGTAGGCCTCGGCGAGCGAGTCGACGACGATGACCTCGCCGTGATCGCGCCAGGCCGGCTCGGCGTAGTCCTTGGTGGGCATGCCGGGCAGCAATTCCTCGATGTGCGCGAGGACCTTCTGTCCGAGGTCCGTGGAGGTGGTGATGAGTACTGCGGGCGAGTCCGGTCCGTGCTCGGCTTGGGAGAGCAGGTCCACCGCGACGATGAACGGGTCGGCCGCCGCGTCGGCGATCACCAAAATCTCGGTCGGTCCGGCGAACAGGTCGATGCCGACTTCGCCGAACAGCTGCCGTTTGGCCTCGGCGACGTAGGCGTTACCCGGTCCGGCGAGCAGGTCCACAGGGTCGATGGTCTCGGTGCCGCGGGCCAGGGCGCCGATGGCCTGGACCCCGCCGAGCAGGTAGATCTCATCCGCCCCGGCCAGGTGCATGGCGGCGACCGTCGCGGCGGGGATCTCACCGCGGATCGGTGGGGTGCAGGCAGCGACGCTGGGGACGCCGGCGACCTTGGCGGTGACGATGGTCATGTGCGCCGACGCGGTCAGTGGGTAGCGGCCGCCGGGCACATACGCGCCGACGCGGCTGATCGGGATGTGCTTCTGGCCCAGGTGCACGCCCGGCAGCGTTTCCACCTCGAAGTCGGTGAGCGAGTCCCGCTGGTGCTGGGCGAAGGTGCGGACCTGGTGTTGGACGAAGGTGATGTCCTCGATCACCTGCGCGGGCAGACCCGCGATGATCTCCTCGATCCGCTCGGCTGAGAGCAGGAACGACTCCGGGGACCACTTGTCGAAGGTCTCCGACCATTTCCGTACCGCCGCATCGCCGTTGATGCGGATGTCTTCCAGAATCCCGGCGACCCGCTCGCCGACGTCGGCGCGGTCTTGGCGAGCAGCCTCGGCGGAGATCGGCTTCTTCAATGCAGTGGGCATGTCAACTCCAGGGTGGTGGTGTCGGTTGGGGGTGGTGGCGGGAAGCCAGTCGCGGAGCACGGCGGCCACAGCGTCGGGGCCGTTCCCAGGTGCACAGATGCCCGACCCCGGGCAAATTACTCGAGGCGCGAACCCGTGATCGATTCGGCAATGGTGTGGTGGAAGCTCGGCGGGCACAGGGCATCGGCCTCCCCCGAGATGACGAGCGTTGGACAGCGCACCGCTCGCAGCGAGGGAACGGCGTCCACGCGGCTGGCCTGTGCGGTGAGCTGAGCGCGGAAGGCTCGGGGCCCGACGCGGTGCGCCATGGCAAGGAACCGCTCGGCACGGTGTGGCGGGGCTCAGCCGAGGCGAACATTGTCGGCAGGATGGTGTCGCGCACCAGATCTGTGAACTCGCCCCGCGCGGTGCGGTTCGCCATCGCCCGCCACACCTTATCTTGGCCGACGCTGGGCGCGCCGGCATTGGTCGAGATGGCGCAAAACCCGGCGACCCGCTGCGGGTCGCGCACGATACCTCGAACCCGACGATCGCACCCAGGCTGAGGCCCGCGAGCACGAAGCGACCGTCCACGCTCGCGAGCACCTGCTCGGCCACCCCCCCCGATACTCGAGGCGGTGACCTCCGCATCGATGACGGGCGCATCGAGCCTGGCCTGCACACTGGACCACAGAACCGCGCCGCAGAGCATGCCTGGCACGAATACCACCGGCAGCATGGAGCTCATCTCAGTGGCCCACCGGTCGTGGGTGCTGCATGGGGGCTTGAGTTCGGCCTTCATCGCCGGAAGTGGGCATCACGATCGGTTCGATTTTGCCGAGCACCAGAGCGAAGCTGAGGATGCCAAGGACCAATACGACGGCGGCGGCGATGAAGGCGGGAGCGAACGATCCGCTGCTTTGAACAGTGAATCCTGTGATAAGTGGTGCCAGAATCGCGCCGATTTGCCCGATGCAGTTCATGATCACAGTGGGCCGTGCCCACTGTGCCCTTGGGAGCTATGAGTGAGGGCACGCTCCAACAGATCGGGGAAACTGCAGCCAACCCACCCAGGGCGATGGTGATCCACACGATGGCGACGCCCGGGGTGTCGGCGAAGGCAGCTCCCAGGATCGCTATCCCGAACAACATGCTCACGACCAAAATAGTCTTGCGTACCCGGGTGGGGTTCTTGCCCTTCTTAATGAGTCTGTCGACGAGCCAACCTGCGACTACGAGGTCGGTGATGGTCGCAACTATCCAAGGGATGATCGCGTACGCACCGCTTTTGAGCACGTTCATGTGCATCTGGTGCTCGAGATAGCCGGGCAACCACGTGAGGAACAGATAAAACGAGTAATTGTAAGCGGCGAAGCCAATCGACAACCCCCACACCTTGGGCTGTCGCAAGAAGAACTTGAGATTCGCGGTGATGGGTTGCCCGGCATAGCCAGCAGATTGCGCACCCCCCTCGACAATGTAGTCGTACTCCTCGGCGGAGAGCGACTCCTTCTCTTGCGGGTCGCGGTACCAGAGCCAGAAAGCGGCGGCATACAACAAACTGAGTGCCGCGGTGACCCAGAACCCAGCCCGCCAACCCCAGATGGTTGTTGCACCCGCGACGATCGGAATCGCGATCACGTTGGACAGCTTCGCTGCATCCTCGTACGCCGCAGACGCCAAGCCCCTTTCTTGAATTGGAAACCAGTACCCAGTTGCCTTTGAGGCGCTGACCAAGGACGGCCCCTCAGCGGCACCGAGGAGAAGCCGAGACAATAAGATCAGGCCCATGCCGCTTACCAATGCGGTCAATGCCGTGGCCAAACCCCAAATGATCGTGGTGACACGTTGAAGCCACTTCACGCCGATCTGATCGAGTAGGACTCCCATTGGAATCTGAAAAAGTAAGTAGGACCAGCCGAACGAGGAAAGCAAGATGCCCATCTGCCCCGCGGATAGTCCGTACTCATCGGAGAGCGGACCTTCTGCCACGGAAAGATTCGATCGGTCGAAGTAGTTGATAAGGACACCGACACCGAGCAGGACCGCGATCCCCCATCGAACATTCTTGCCTTTTGGTCGCAGTAGTTTGCCGGCATCGGCCTCGTGGAGTCGAGAGGTGGTCACAGTGCATATCCCTTCGAGGGTCGCTGCTAACTGATCGCCGAGGCAGAACCAGCTCGCTCGAGCAGAGGGCGCGTGGACGGCAAACCTGGATACGTATCCATCAACACTGTGGGGTACGTTAGCTGCATGCGTATGCAGTGGCAAGAGGGGACCCAATATTTCCCTGAGCACCAGGCCGGCCCGGCCGTTACCCCCAAGGACACGAGGCAGTCGGTATCAACCGCCCCACCTGCGGCGGGGCGAAGGTGACGACCAGTTGGGACATCGCCCGCGAAGTAGGCGTAACCCAGTCGACAGTGTCACGGGCACTCAATGGCGGACCGGTCGCCGAAGGGACTCGCGCGCGCATCCTGGATGCTGCGGCACGCCGCGGTTACGCCGTCAACGCCGTCGCCCGAGGGTTGGTCACCAGCCGCAGCCGTCTGGTGGGAGTTGTCGTCGCCGACGTAACCAACCCGTTCTACCCGGAATTGATCGAGGCCATCGGTACACGCCTGACAGCAAATGGCCGGAACATGCTCCTAGCCAATGTTGGTAACGGCGACGACGAGGCGCACCACGTGAAGCTGCTGCTTGAGCACCGGGTTGAAGGCATCATCTTCACCTCGGCCATGGCGAACTCCGTTGCCGTCCGCCGCCTGGCCGCGGACGGTTTCCCCATCGTGCTGACCAACCGGGAAGTAGACGGTATCGACTGCGACGTGATCGTCGGCAACAACCACGCCGGAGCCGAGGCAGCGGCAGAACACCTTCTCGAACTCGGCCACAGACGCATCGCGCTTCTTACCGGCCAGCGTTGCACCAGCACTAGTCGCGATCGAGAAACCGCCTTCAAGGCGCGACTCCGCCATGCCGGGGTGGCGCTCTATCGACGGGCCGAGGCAGGCTTCGACCAACAGACGGCCTTCGAAGCAAGTATCACCTTACTGAGCGAAGCGAAACCACCAACTGCGATCATGTGTGTCAATGACCTGATGGCTTTCGGAGCCCTCAACGCCGCCCGCCACCTCGGGCTCAATGTCCCCGACGATGTCTCTGTCGTCGGCTTCGATGACATCCCCATGGCCTCTTGGGACACCTTCCGTCTCACCACCGTCCGGCAGCCGCTGAGCGCTATGGCGCAGGAAGCGGCCGACGCGCTTGACCGCCGCATTACCTCCCCAGAGCCGCAACCCGAACGGCTCGTCTTCCCCAGTGAACTCATCGTCCGTCAAACCACATCCCAAAGTGGGGTGTCCAAAGCAAAAGGTCGCAACTAGTGTCGCGTGTTTGAAGTTGTTTTACGGTGCGCTTTCGCGAGGATTTGGTCAGCGGTTTTGGTCCAGATGAACGGGGTGCAGCGGGTGTTCCAGCCGTCGATGAAGTTTTCGATGGCGGTGATG
>JAABUL010006588.1_pt1 | contig 13246 bp, 4 predicted proteins | sample 5559151 | NCBI WGS metagenome assembly JAABUL01 (sample SAMN10711876, study PRJNA513368) | rock metagenome | isolation source: Antarctica rocks | place: Antarctica: Victoria Land, Pudding Butte sud | reverse complement strand
TGTGCATTGAAGACACCACCTTGGTGGTGTCTGAGGAGTCAGAATACGATCTGGTCTCACGACCCAGCCCGGTTGCGAAATAGCTACTGCCTTTCCTATAGCTTGCTGTTGGCGACACGACCTTGGTCGCGTCTGAAGAATTGGATTGGGATCTCTCTTTTTCGAAAATTGTAGGACTCTTGAGACCGTATGCGGAGGGACTCTTTGGATCAGTGACAGAAGTTGTGAGACCTTCGTGCTTACCACCTGTGCTCGGACTACTTCTGGCGGCCTGTGCGGATGGCTGATCCCATGAGCTGGGCTTGACGTATCTCCCTCCGGCATTGCAATTCGCCTCACGTGACTGGGATGTGATGCTCATGAGTTGATTCAAAACCACGAATTCAATCTTCAACTTGAAGGCGTATACAAAGTTCTGGATCGGCTCCTTGGGGAAGTGCTCGTTGGTGTACGCGAGAGATAGGATGATGATGTCCACGAGGATGATGAAGGTATTGATATAGATCAGATCCCACTTGACTCTGCGAAGGTCGATTTTGTCGTTTGCTGAAAGGACCTTGACGGCACCCCAGATGTATAGGATCGAAAGGGTACCCTCCTGCAGCAAGAAGGCCAATTGGGAGACCCTCACCATGATACTGTCGTAAGGTGACCACTTTGTGGTAACGCTCAGCTTCGTATCAGTGGAAGCCCATGTGGTTACCCATTGCGGGATCTGAATCAAGACAATAGTCGAGACGATTAGGATCAAGACCCCCCGGAGGATGTTATGGTTGCGGATCACCAGGTGAAGCCTCGAGTAGAGGACCAAGCTCTGAAAGGTGACCATCGCCGACCATCCAAACATGATGAAGGAAGTATTGAGGCCCCATGGTGCTCTGGGAACCCACCACAGAGTAACATAACCGAGGGTGTGGAAAAACGTTCCCCAAGATGAGATCAGCAAGCTCCAGAAGTGGAGGCCGCGACGCTTCTTGAAGGTGCGCAGTACCGTGACGTTGATCTCGAGTATCAGGTAGAAAGCTATGGCGAAGAAGCCCGCTGCCATCCCGAAGGTCGTATCTGGCATTCGATGAGGGTGGCCTGCGTGAAGGCTGTCTTTCCATGGCGACGTCTGTACCATGATGGATGATTGAATGTCCAAACGAAGGTTAGGTGTATGCGAAAATCAATGATTGAAACGATCCTTAGGCGTAAAGAGAGATATCAAGTAAACCCACGAAGTCTGGGGAAGCCAAGACGACATGTACCAACAAGACACAAGAGATCCACATCTCATTCGATAAGTCCGGCCTTTGATGGCCGCACGACCATCGCACTCTTGAAACGACTGTACCTGGATTCGCGTGCCCTCGGCATTTGCACAATCGATACGGGACCTGATGGCTTGCCTGCTTCCGGAGAATTTCGAACGAACGGGACGCAGTTGTTTTATATGCGTGCCGTGTGTGCAGCCACGGAGATACGCGCCTGGATGTGATTTGCGCAAAGTAGACGAGCTTTAGGGGCTAGAAGTGCCACGTTCTGAATAGCGTGTAACTCATCCCTAGCGACACACCACCACCTCTTCCCCTTAATGCACTACATTTCTTCACTATAAGCATCTTCCTAGAAAATCCGTCCGCGGCAGACTTGCCTAGAACTAAGGTACTTGGGTCTCCGTTGACATCGTGGAGGCTTTGTTATCGAATCCGACAAGATGATATTCCTCTAGCCGCCAGATGTTGCAATCCTAACTCTTTATCTAGCGAGCAAGCTAAGGCGTAGCCTGTTGTGTGCGACACTGCGTCGTTGGCTTCGGGGGCAAGAGGTACGAGAAACGAGGGTAAGGATGAGGTTGCGGCGGAGTTGCATTGGTATGCGGGGGTAGCATGAAGACTTGTAGTCTTTCGCTGGGGATGGGGAGAAGAAGATTCTGTGGTGGTTGTTACACATAGTTGAGGACGAGTGTTGGGTATCTGAATGTGGAGAGATTTGACACAATGTTGAAATAAAAAACATATGGTGACATTGTAAGTGGGTGACCCATTACATCAACTGTCTTCAAGCGGAAAGAAGTCACAGAAGGACCATGCCAACCTCAATGTTCTGGCGGTTTTTACCAAGTCACAAGTAGAAGTGCGCTAGGAACATGAGGACCTCACATATTAAACAAGCGACATGTCAGCATACTCGAAATACAAGCAGCCTAGACACAGACGGGTTTCCGTTTGTATCTGAGAAAAATTATGTTTGAGTTCCTATCTTTTGTGCGTACATGAGTACAGTCTTTCGTAGAAATGTTGCTCTGACTATACCAAACACACTGAGCGATTCACTACTATCCCCTAAAAATCGTGCAGGTGGCGACTCACTCGACATTCCGGTCTATACCTCAGCCCTTCTCTTTCAATCCACCTTCCTCTACCGCAATGTCTTCCCTCCTCTGGGGAAATGACGAAGCAGCATCACGAAGCTCTTGCAAGATGGATTTCTCGAAAACGTTTGGTCGCACGTCAGTAGACATCAGAGTCCTGACACGGTCTTCCGCAGCTGTTGGGGCACGGACTCCTTGTATCATCCTGACTTCTTGCCCAATGCCCTTTATATTCAGCTGATATCGTATCTCATTAAACCCAAAACGCAGTCATCGCTAGGCCAGTGTCGCATGATCCCGATGCTGAGGTTGTTGCTGGATCTGCCTCGCAATTTTCGGCAGGTGATTGAGATGCCCTCAACCAGTGGCATAACCTCCCAGTAGCAGCCGCAGTCAGATGGGACCCACAAGTTTATTTCCGTACGACGTAGACGGGAAGATCGAAAGACTGTCGACAGTTGTTGCTTGAGCCTACGAAGATCGTTCTCGTTGGAAAACTTGACCTCGTTGCATTCGTAAATGTTTATCTCAATTTTCGTGACAAAATCCTTTGGGTTTAGAATATTGGCAGGATGAGCGGTATTGGTACTCTAGGGTAGCATAAAACGAGATAATCTAACTCGCTATAACATACAAATTGAGGAAGAAAGGATTAAGAGATTGAAAAGAGGTACTCTTATTACAGAGTATGAAGCCATCGAGGAGACGGAGACAGACTGGGAACCTAAGCTGCAGCTACAAGGTCTGGCTACATTCTTGAATTTCCAGTGAATGGAACCCTCTCCAAAGCATTGCACCCGTCTCTAGTTCAAGAATCGGGGGCGTGGAATTCTTAACGTTGAACACGATCAAAAGTGGGGGAAAAAATGCCTCAGCCGCGACTCGAACGCGTCTCTCTAGCTCACTAAGTAGTGGAAGGCTAGAATCTTAACCCATAGACAACTGAGGCCATAAGAAGTTTTACGGAGTTTCAAACAATTTTCTATTTATATATATAGTGGTAAGGTTTTATTAAAGATCTATTAGCTTGTAGTATAATCTTAGATTATTTAACTATCTATATAGACGAAATCCATAGATATAGACGTGTTTACAGGATCTATAGGATATATAGATAGGGCTTAGCGTTCCTAAAGACAAATATCAAAACATAATATACCTATATAAGGATAAACTAGTAACGTAGCTTAAGCGCTATATTATAATATTATAATAGTATTACGCTACCCCTTTTCCTAATATATAGATAAGGGAATCCCCTAAGAAGGGGAGGCTAGCGATTAGTCTTAATACTTATAGAATTAAGAGTTTAATATATATACTATCTAAACTACTTAGTAGTTATATTATTATATAAAATCCTTATAGCCTAGTAAATCTATACCTATAATAGGATTATAGATAGTTAAATATAAATGTATTCCTTAATACTATATCCTAGTAAGTCTAATTCTTGTAACTAAATCTATCCTAGCTATTATAGTTTTATTATAAAGTTATAATTAATTATATTATTATTAGACTATAATATATATACGCCTTATATACTACTATATAACCTACTTAATAGACCTTCCTTATAAATATAGGATAATATTAGGATAATATTAGGCTATATCTTAATAGATATATATTATCTAAGTACTCTCCTATATTTTCTTAAATTCCTTAGAGATTTTTTTAATATATATATTACTTAAGATATTAAGATATAATAATTTATATTTAACTTTATATTTTTAATATTTTTTAAGCTATTAACTTAGAGTTAATAATATTTAATTTTATAATCTTAATCTTTAGACCTTTTTAAAGAAAAGGCTTAAAGTTATTATAATATTAATTTGTTTTTATAATTTATATATTAACTTTAATAATAAAATAAAAGAAGTCCTTTAAGATAATATCTTTAATTAATATTATTAAAGTAATATATCTTAATATAATATAATTATCTTAAATTTTAATATTAAATATTAAAGACTCTTTATTAATATTAAGAAAAAAGTTATTATTTAAAAGAAGAAGATAAATTAATTACTTTAATAACTTATATTAATTAACTTTAAAATACTTAAGTTATTAAAGTCTTAATAATAAATATAATTATTATCTTATTAATATTATTATATATATATATATATTCTTTACCTAGAAAAGATATATACTTATAAAGATACCTTTAAGGGGGAGTATATTTATTAATTTTATAAAGTTAATATTAAATTTATTAAGTACTTTATTATATTAAAGTCTTATATAACTTATTATATAAATTCCTTAAAGGATAATTTTAAAGTTTAATAATATTCTTATTAATAAGCTTATAATCTTAATAAAATTATTTTTAAATTTAATTATCTATTATCTCTTTATTTATAAAAGATAAGAGGTAATATATTAATAATTTAATTAAGAGATCTTAAATTTTAAATCTTATTTAAAGGAATTAAAGTCTAATTTATTACCTTTTAATAAAGAGTATAAAGCCTAGTTCTTCCTTATAAAGCTTAAAATAAAATTAAAAAATAAGGTTTTAAATGTTAATAATATTTTTAAGAGATATAAAGAAATCTTTATTTAAATTATTATATTAAGAATATAATAAAGTATAATTATTATAATAATATCTTAAATTTATAAAGAAAATCTTTAATTAATTTTAAATTAAAGTTATAAGGTAATACAAAGCCTTTAAAAGATTATATTTTAAAGCTTAAAAATTTAAATATTAATAATAATAAATAATAATAATTTAAAAGGAATAAATTAAAATAGAAGGTTAAAGATATTAAAGATAATATAATAATATAATATTATTATAATAAAAAAGGTTATATTTAACTTAATTATTTTAATTATAATAAGTTATAAATTTATATAACCTTTATTAATATAATATTAATAAAAAAAGATTAGGCCTTATAATTAACTTAAAAATAAAATAAGAAATCTAATTAATAAAGGTAATATCCTTTATTATAATAAAGGATTAAGTAAATCTTTAAGATAATTAATATTAAATAATAATACTTTTAAATTTTAAATTTTAAATTTAATTTAAATCTAATCTAATTATAATTTTAAATTTAATAAGATATAAATCCTTATAATATTATTTTATTATAAGTATAAATATTAAGTAAAAGTAATATATATATATAAAGCCTATTAATCATATTATTAATTAATAAATAATTAAAATTATAAAAGAGAGTATATTATTCCTTTTTATATAATAGTTTAACAAGGCCTTAATATTATTTTAAGTATACTTAACTTAAGGAATTAATATATTTTATTAAATTTAAAGGTAAAATATTAATACTTTAAAGTTAATCTTATTATAATATAAGTTAATAAGCCCTAATTGTTTATTTAAAATATTAGGAAAGAGCTAAATATATTTATTATTATATATATTAATATAATAATAGGTAAATTTATTAATAATAGCCTTAAGATTTTTAAAGAGCTTTAAGGCTTTATTAATATCTTCTTTAATAATAAAGTAAATACCTTATTTGTATTTAAAGAAGATAATTGTATTATTAGTTTTATAAAAGGTAAAGAGCTACTTTATAAACCTCTTTATAGTCTATTTTAAATTAAGTTAATAGAATTATAATATTATTGTAAAAATTCTTTTTAAAAAGACTTTATCTATTTTTTAATTTTTTTAATTAAAGTACTTATCCTCTTTATGTTAAAGAAGGATAATAAGTTATATTTATATATAAATTATAAGGATTTAAATATAATAACTTTAAAAAATAGATATTTATTACCTTTAATTATTAAGATATTAGATTACTTAAATAATTTTAAAATCTTTATAAAGTTAGATCTTAAAGATACTTATTATAATATTTATATTAAGAAAGGTAATAAATAGAAGATTATATTTTATACTTATTATAATTATTTTAAGTATTTAATTATACCTTTTAGGCTTATTAATATAATATATATAATATACTTAGATAATATCTATTATAGCTATTATCAAAGACTTTATATCTTAGTATATTACTTAACCTAAAAGGCTACTAGCTAGATTAGGCCTAACATATTAGTACTTAGGTAGGCTTTCTACCTTTTTAGTAATACATCTTCTTATAACCTTATAAATATACCTTATAAGTAGTAGTAATATTATAGAAGATCTTATTCTAAGCTACTAAGTATTATATTATATATTAATAAGAATACTAGCCTTAAAGGTACTAGCCTTATAATATTAGTCCTATTAATTTATTAGTCCTTTACTTACTATTATATCCTTGATCTATTTAATACTTATTTAGGATACCTATTAAAGACTTTATAATATTTAATACTTTATATATTATTAAAGCCTACTACTAATAATATCCTTAATATTTATATACCCTTATTTACTAGCTAAGTAATTAAGGGATTTCTTTAATTTTATTAGGTAAAAGCTAGGCTTTCCTTATTAAGATATTATTATCTTAATAAGGTAATTACCTCTTACCTTTTACTTACCTTCTTATTAGGCCTACCCGCCTAGTTAATAAGCTAGTTATAAACTAGGTAGTCCTAAACTAAGTAATCTACTAAATATATTAAATTAATTAATTTATTAAGAGTAGTAACTTAATAGTAAGAGATCTCTTAATAAATTCTTATTATACTTTAAGATATCTAACAATTAATTATTTATATCTAATAAACTACTCTCTTAATAAAGATAGAGCCCTAGAATTATCTATTAAATAGTAAATTAGGGTAGTATTTTTACTTACTATTATAGTAAGGTATCTATTAGAGTAGGTTATTAATAAATACTACTTTAATATTAATATTTAAACCTAGTAAATTAAACTTAAGTAGGTATATATTATATTAGTAGACTTTAAACTTATACTTATTATATCTATTATTAAAGGCTCTAATAACTTTAATATTAATATACTAGTACTTAATATAACTATTACCTCCTTCTTAAAGGCTTAATAATATAAGATAACTATTATTATTATATAGGTTATAAATATCTTTAACTAAATATAGGTTATAGCTAGCTAAGTAAATAATTAGTTAATAATAGTAATTACTACTATTATAATAATATAATAAGTTCTTAAACTAATTATCTTCTAATTAAGAGATATAGGATATTTTAATCCTAATTTATAAGTTATACTTATTAAGGTAAAAAATAATTATAATATATTTAACTTCATTAATTATTTATAAGTAAAGGCTTTTATTATTAACCTAGCTATCTTAAAGTAAAATATTAATAGCTATTTACTTAAGACTATTAATAAATAGTATATTAATTAATTAAATAACCTTATTTATTCTAAGTTATAATATAATCCTAATAGCGTTAACTAATAATATTAGAATCTTAAAATAAGATTTTATAATTCCTTAAATAAATTATCATCTTTACTTAAGGTAATTTATTATATTATAAAAGATATTAGGAATTATTAAGATCTTATAAACTATATTAATACTATTATTCTTAATAGTAAAAATACTAGTATTACTCTAACAAATATAATCTAAGTCTTACTTATATATAAATATATAAATAGTAAAGTAAAATGAAATTTACCTTATTTATTTAAGATATTTATTATTAATAGTCTACTTATTAAGTTATATTATTAGAAAGATATTTAATTTAATATCTATAAAAAGCCTAAGTTAAGGCCCTTAATTTAAGGTAAATGTTAATAGTCTTAAGTTAATAAATAAGGTTAATATACTTCTAATTTTAATTTTAATTTTAATTATTAACCTTTTAATTTAAATCTATATTAATATAATTAAGGATTTAGTAGATATAATAGGGCCTTGAAGCCTTATAATAATTTATTAAATCCTTATAATAATAAATTATATAATAATCCTACTTTTAACTCTTAAAATTATAATAATAATAAACTATAATAATAAAATATATAAGTATAAAAATAAATCCTCCTTAATAGGCGTTAATAGCTATAGATTATTAATAGAAATATAAAAATATTTCTTAGAACCTTAATATTATTAAAGGCTTTATAAGATAATAGGTAAAATTATAATAATTCCTATTATAAGCCTTTTTAAGTAAATCTTAGTTTAGATCCTTATAACAATTAGGCCTACTAGATAAGTATTAAAGATAGAATAGAAGAGGATAATAAGATCCTTAATAAATAAGGATAATATAATATATATGAGAAGGGATACTATTAAGGTATTTATTAATCTTAGGTAAATTAACTAGCTAATTAAATTATAAAAGGCTCTATTAAGAATCTTAATAAAAGTAATAAAGAAGATATTATTAAAAGTTATTTTATTAACCTAAGAATAAAAGTAGTTAAGTATACTTATTACTTATATAATTCTAGCTTTAAATTAAATAATACCTTATATTATTATATACGCTCTAGCTATTTACTTTATATAAGTAAAACTTATAAGGTTATTAATAATATTAATAATAAAATTATTATATAATCTAATTCTATAAATATTATTATTAAAGGTTATAACTTTTAAGGCTATTATTATATTACTATTTTTATTACTTTTATAATAAATAGTATTAAGTATAATATATATATTAATATTAGGGCTTAAGTAAATCTAATTAATTAAAGCTTTTTATTTACCTTATATTTAAAAGCTTTAATAGAGTAAATACCTACTTTTATAATTATAAAAGGTATTAATAATAAGAAGTATAATATTAATAAATTTATTCAGGTATTAATATACTTTAAAGGCTTTAATAACTCTAATAAGGCTAGGACTATTATTATAAGCTATAAATTTTATATTATTAATAAGCTTTTAATAAAGGCTCTTATTATAATTAATATCTTAAAGCCTAAGTAAATAGTTATTGACTTTAATAATAATATTATAAGATTATAATCTTACTAGAGTATTAAGGTATTAATTATAATTATAATATATAATCCTTATATTAATACCTTTATATTTATTAAGGTATATATTATAATATTACTTTATATTAATTATATTATACTTATCTTAGGTATTTACTATTATTAAATTTATTTACCTTAGGACTAAGATTTTATCTTTAAGCTAGAAGTATTAAATATACTCTCCTTATATACCTATATTATAGATACTAATATATCTTATAGATTTATTTATAATAATACTAATAAACCTATTATACTTACTTATTATTAGATACTTAATAAGGTAGCTAAGTATAAGCTTACTAATTAATGCCTTATAAATCCTAATAATAAGATACTAGTAAGTAAATCCCTTATTAAAATATCTTATCTAATATATTTTAAAATATATATTATACTTACTATTATAATAACCTTTACTATTATTATAACTATTTTAGTAACCTTTAAAGTAAGTAATAAGGACCTTAATTTACTTATTAAGGTAGCTTACCTTATAAGTATTACTATCTATAAAAGCCTATTATAATTAATAGCTTTAATTATAATAGTTACCTTAATTACTATTATAGTAGATAAATTTCCTAACCTTGAAAAGATATTAATAATATAATAGATATACTTAAAGAATAATATACAAAGATCCTATTACTTAATAATTAAGAAGATCTATATAAATTAGGATAAGTATATATATATCTACTTAATTAATAAGATAAAGATATCATTAATTAGGAGTTTAATAAGCTCTATTTATAAAATAGGCTAGAATAAATAATAATATTTATACTATTTATATTTCCTTATTTTAAAGTTTAGAAAAATATATTAGACTTAGGCCTAAAGGATAAAGTTATTATAAATATTTATACCTTAAATAAAATTACTATATAGATACCTACCTAGTCCTATTATAATTAAAAATACTTATCTTATTATAGGATATATTATATATTTTTATTATTAATACTATAAGCTTTTTCTATTAATAGTAAATTAAGTAAGATTATAGATATTACCTTACTATTACTTTTTATAAGAATTAGGAGATATATAAGGTTCCTATTATAGGCTTTTATAACTTACTAGCTTATATCTAGTATATAATTAATATTATATTATAAGACTTCTACTACTTTTATAAGATATATATAAATAATATTATAATCTATTTTACTTTATTAGAAAAGTATATCTAATACTTCTACTAGGTATTTAATACTCTTAATAAGAGTAATATTTACTTATTACTTAAGAAGTCCTTTTTAAGATATTCCTTAGTCTACTTACTTAAGTAAAGGATAGATATCCTTGGTCTTTTTATTATAATTAAGAAGCTAGTAATAACTATTATACTATCCTTCCTAGATATCCTTATTAAGCTAGAAAAATACCTTAATATAATAGGTTATAATTAATAATATATAATATTCTATACTACTATTATAAAGCCTTTATTATAATATAAGATTTTACTTAGAAAGTTAGTACTTAGTATTAGAGGTAATATATGTATAAAAGTAGTAGGTAGATTATATATAATAGTACTTATATTAAAAGAATTAAATACCTTTAATTAATTATAAAAAGCTTTTATCTTACTAAGTATTCTTTATTATTTTAATAAATTATAATAATTATTTATAGACTTAAATATAAGTAAGGAATTTAGTTATAAAGCTATTATATATTAGATTAAAGAAGACTAATAAGGCCTTAATTCTCTATTAATATTATTTATAGAAGACTTTCTTAAGTAAAAGGCTTGATAATTAATCCTATTCTTAAGCTATTTACTTATTAATATTAAAACTAGGTATTAGCTAATTAAACTTAAGGTAATAAGCCTTATCTAAGTTATTAAAAAGATTTACTATATAATTGAAGCTACTAATAAGTTAACTATAATTATATATATTAATTATTTAGTAATAGTCTTAATTATTAGGTAAATAAGCTTAAATATAATTTTAATTAAAAAACTTAATCTTTAACTTATTAAGATATTAAAGTATTTATAATAGTTTCATCTTAATATATATTATAAACCTATTAAAGTGAATATTAATATTAAAGTAAATAATATATAAGTAAATATCTTAATAAGATAGTAAATAAGGGTCTTATTATAACCTCTTATATCTCTTACTATTATAATACCTCTTACCTTATAATCTATTATAATACCTCCTATTACTATTAAACCCTACTATCTAATTACTATAACTAAATATTATCCTTTATATATTTATATCAAAGACGCTATTACTTTTACCTTATTATAAATAAAGGACTATTATAACTCTAGGTATATAATTAAATTCTTTAATATTAGGAACTTAATTAATATACACTTATATTAAGAGTACTAAGTACCTAGTATAATATTAAAGAAGATTAATTAATAGTTTATAAGACTATTTAAGATCCTTAAATAAATTAACTACCTTATATATAGGTTATAACTACCTAATATATATATATATATATATATAATATTATCTTTATTATATATCTTAAATTAGTTATTAACTTAGTAGATAATCCTTATTATTAATACTATTTACCTACCCCTTTAATTATTATTAATAGTGAAATAGAGTATAAAGTAGAGAAGCTATTAAGGAAGAAGTAGATTTATAAGGGATATAACTAATCTACTTAATATCTTATTAAATAGCTTAAGTATAGACTAGAGGATAATATATAGATACTAGAGTATTATATACCTAATATAGCTAACTTAATAAGGTAGTATAAAGAAGTAAATAGGCTTACTATTAGAATTATATTTACCTTATAAAGGATCTTATTATTATTAATTAATTTTATTTAGAATATAATATACTTTAAGTAATTCTAATTAGTCTATATTTAGTTATATATATATATATATAGTAGATATATACCTCTATTATTAGGATAATAGCTTTATTTATTTATTAGTAACTATTATAGCTATTACTAAAGACTTTATATCTTAGCGTATTACTTAGCTTAAAGAGCTACTAGCTAAATTAGGCCTAATATATTAGTAGTTAAGTAGACTTTCTATCTTTTTAGTAATATATCTTCTTATAACCTTATAAATATACCTTATAATATCCTTATTTATAACTTTAACTTAATAGACTATTAATAGTATATTTAAGAAATATTAGAATACTATAATAGTTTTTATTATTTATTAATCTTAAGAAGTATTAGTTTAATATTAAGAAGATTAAATTTCTAGGATTTATTATTTTAATTATTAGTATTAAGATAAATCCTAAGTATATAAAGATTATTAAGGAATAGCCTTAACTTAAAACTTATTAAGATATATAAGTCTTTTTAGGCTTTATAAACTTTTATTATTAATTTATTTATAATTACTCTTATATAATAGAGCTACTTATAAGCTTATTTAAAGGAAGTAAAGATAATAAAAAGATTAAGTTATTAAATTAAATTATTATTATTAAGGAGGTATTTTAAATATTATTAATTATCTTTATTTTTTATATTATTTCTTTATTATTATAATCTTATAAAGGTATTTTATATAAAGATTAATATATTAAACTTTGTTATAAGAATAGTTTTATTATAATAGGATAAAGATAAATATTAATAACTTATTATATTTTAATCTTAGAAATTAATTAATTTAAAATTTAAGATATAAGATATATAATTAAAAGTTATTTATTATTATTATTATAATAAAATAGTAATAATACTATTTAAAAGGTAATAGGTTTATTATTAAGATATAAATTAATTATAATAACTTTAAGAGATTTAAAAATTAAAAGAAATTTAATTTTAAATAAATATAATAGGTATTAAAGCTTATTATTTATAACTTTGAAATATTTCATTATTTAAAGAAATTAAATCTTATAAATATATTATCTTATTACTTTAATTATAAGAGAAAGTCTCCTTTAAATATAAAATTATTATTAATATTATAAAA
>JAABUL010006585.1_pt1 | contig 13255 bp, 15 predicted proteins | sample 5559151 | NCBI WGS metagenome assembly JAABUL01 (sample SAMN10711876, study PRJNA513368) | rock metagenome | isolation source: Antarctica rocks | place: Antarctica: Victoria Land, Pudding Butte sud | reverse complement strand
CAAGCGGTGACGGGCTAGTAGACCAGCGCCTGGGCCCCGTCGGCGAGCGCCTCCTCGAGGAAGGTCTGCGCGCCGGCCAGCCGCACCCCGGGGAGCAGGTCGCCGGCGGTGAGGGACCGCCGGGCGGCACACTGCGAGCACAACGTGACCGTGCCGCCCGCGAGCACGGCGTCGCGCAGATCCGCGAGCGGTGCAGCCTCCGGCAGGTCGAAGGTCTCCGCCCTCCCCGGCACGGCGAACCAGCTCGCCTCACCGGTCAGCCAGAGCGACACGGCCACTCCGCTCGCTACGCCCAGGGCGGCGACGGTAAAGGCCTGCGAGCACCGCTCCGGGGCCTCGAGGCCGGCGGTGCACTTGACCACGAGCGGGCGCGCCACGCCTCGGGACGCTAGACCGGCGGCCGCCGCCGTACGCTCGGCTGGTGTTGGAGGCCGTGTATCTCGTCCTGCTGATCCTCACCTTCGCGGTGATCGGCTGGTTCTCCATCTACGTCGTCTACAACCTCTACCGCGGCCAACGCTGACCTGTGGACTTCTCCCGCAGCGCCGAGCAGCAGGCATTCTTCGACAGCACCGTCGACCTCGCCAGGGACGTCATCGCCCCCGGTGCAGCGGAGCGCGACCGGGAGGGGCGCTTCGACCGGCCGGTCTGGGACAAGCTGGCCGCCGCGGGGCTGATCGGGCTGCCGATCCCCGAGTCCTACGGCGGGTCCGGCGGGAGCATCCTGGACTGCTGCACCGCCAACGAGGCGCTGGGCTACGGCGGGCGTGACGGTGGCCTCGGCCTCTCCCTCGGGGCGCACTGGGTGATCAGCTCGGTGCCGATCTGGCTGCACGGCAGCGAGGAGCTCAAGCGGCGCTGGCTGCCGGGCCTGTGCGACGGGACGCTGATCGGCGCGTGGGCGTCGACCGAGCCGGAGGCCGGATCCGACGCAGCCGCGATGCGCACCACCGCCGTGCGCGACGGCGACGAGTGGGTGATCAACGGCACCAAGATCTTCATCACCAACGGGCCGATCGCGGACGTCTGCACGGTGCTGGCCAAGACGTCGGACAAGGGCGCGACGGCGTTCGTCGTGGACACCGGCACCCCGGGCTTCGTAGTCGGTCGGGAGTTGGACAAGATGGGCTGCCGGTCCTCCCCCACCGCCGAGATCGCGCTGGTCGACCTGCGGGTGCCCGACTCCTGCGTCCTCGGCGTGCAGGACGAGGCGCTGTGGCGGGTCGCCTTCGAGTGCTTCGACTGGGAGCGCACCGTCATGATCGCCGGGATCCTCGGGGGCATGCGGGCCACGCTGGAGGACACGATCTCCTACGCCAGGACCCGCGAGCAGTTCGGCAAGCCGATCGCCCGGCACCAGGTCATCGGCCACAAGCTGGCCGACATGATGATCAACCTGGAGATCTGCCGCAACGCCGTCTGGAAGGCCGCCTGGATGAAGCAGCAGGGCGTCCCGCATCAGGTCGAGGCGTCGGTCGCCAAGGCACTGGTCGGCAAGCTCGCCGTGGAGAACGCGCTGGAGTCCATCCAGATCCACGGCGGCTACGGCTACCTGCGCGATTTCCCGGCCGAACGGGCGCTGCGGGACGCCAAGCTGGCCTCCATCGGCGGCGGCACCACGGAGATCCAGAAGATGATCATCTCGAGGACGCTGCTCGGCTGATCCACCGGAGCGGCGCGTCCGCCGGGCGGCTGTCAGGATCTGCTCGTGGACCAGCAAGAGGAACGGGCGGGCGACGACGGGCTGAAGGCGGACCTCGAGCGCTACCTCGCGGCGGACGCGGCGGGGGAGGATCCTGGCGAGGTCCATCCGGGGCTGCTGCCGCTCGTCTGGCTGCTGGGCAGCTGGCGCGGCGAGGGCGTCGCCGCCGGCGCGCCGGGTGAGCCGGACCTCCCGGTGACGCTGGAGGCGAACTTCGAGGTGGCCGGCGGGCTCGCCCTGGCCTACGCGGCGCGCACGCTGGTAGGCGGGCGGGTCCTCACCGCCGAGCGCGGGTTCTGGCGGGCCACCCCAGCCGGGGTCGAGGTGGTGCTGGCGCAGGCCAGCGGGGTGCTGGAGGTGCTCATCGGGGTGCCGGCCGGCGCCAGGCTGGAGCTTTCTTCGGATCTGGTGGCCCGCACCGCCACCGCGCCGAGCGACACTGCGAGCACCAGGCTCTACGGCCTGGTCGAGCGCCAGCTGCTCTTCGCCGTCGACGTCGCCACCGATGGACAGCCGCTGCGCGCCAGGCTGTCGGGGGCCATGGACCGCACCCCGGCAGCACCCCCCACCTGAGCCAGGGCACAGACAACCCCCCGGCACTTCCGCGCTGGTCCCCGTCGGGTGACGGGGGGCGCGGCCCGCGGGGACGAACCACGGGGCCGGGGGGAGCGGTGTCTGCCTGGGACTCGCCGCCGCCCCTCAAGGGCGGGCAGAAGGTGCCCAGCGTCGTCTCGACGGGCGGCTAGCGGACAGCCACCTCACGCGTCCTGGATGTATGCAAGTGAAGGACCACCTCCTCTCTCGTGTACGCCGAGATTACGACGGCTCCGGCGCCCCGTCGAGGGGAATCAGCGGAGCCCGCACGGCGGCCTCGAGGTCGGCCTGCAGCGCTGCTGTGAGCTGTCCCGGAGTGCCGTCCCCGATCGCGGTGTCGTCGAGCGCCAGCAGCGGCGCCACCCCCCGGACGCTGCTGACGAGGAAGGCCTCGCGGGCAGTCACCAACTCGGCGAGGGTGCCGCGCCGCGAGTCGCAGCCGACACCCCTTGCGGCCGCAAGAACGAGCACCTCGGCCAGGGTCGTGCCGGCGAGCACCCCGACCTCCGCCGCCGGGGGAGACACCAGGACGCCGTCCGCGCCGACCCAGGCGACGTTCGCGGTCGGCGCCTCCAGCACCTCCCCGTCGGTGGAGACCCACACCACGTCCTCGGCGCCCGCCGCGGCGGCGGCTCGCAGCGCGGCCATCGCGACGGCGTACGACGTGGACTTGACGCCGGGCAGGAGCCAGGGCGCGGTCGCCCGCAGGCCGGCCGGGACGCCGAGGGTCAATGTGAGGGCGCGGACCCCACGGCGGGCGGCGACGGTCGTCGCCGGGATGGGGGACACCAGGGCATAGGCGATGCCGGACGAGCCGACGGAGCCCTTGGTCACCACCAGTCGCAGCGAGGCTTCCTCCCCCTCCGGCCAGGCGGCGGCCGCGGCGGCCACGAGCTGCTCGAGGGCACCCCGGGGCGGCAGCTCGACGTCGACGGCGAGCGCGCTGCCGGCGAGCCGGGTCAGGTGGGCGGGGGCACCGTGGGCCCGCGGGGCCGCGACGCGCATCGTCTCGAAGACGCCCTCGCCCCGCAGCAGGGCCAGGTCGTCGGCCGGCACGAGGGGAGCGCGTGGGTCCGCCGGATGCGGCTCCCCCTGGGCGTCGAGCACGAAGAGCAGCGGGTCGGGCACGCTCGGACGGTAGCCGGGCGTCACCGCGGCCGCCGCCGACCCGGTCACCGTCGGCCGGCCCGACGTACTGTCGGATCGTGACCGTGGCCGTGGGCTCGCCGCTGATGGCTCGGGCAGGCGCGGTGCCGGCGGACGCGCCGGACGCGGGGGTGGCGTGGCACTACGGCGACCCGCTGCGCGAGCAGCGCCGGCTGGCGACCGCGGCGGGCTGGGTGGACCGCAGCCACCGTGGCGTGCTCCGCATCCCGGGAGCCGACCGGCTCGGCTGGCTGCACGCCCTGCTGACCCAGCACGTGTCCGAGCTGCCCTCCGGCCGCGGCGCCGAGGCCCTCGTGCTCGACCCGCACGGTCGGGTGGAGCACGACCTGCAGCTGGCCGAGGACGGCACGGCGACCTGGATCGACGTCGAGCCGGGTACGGCGGGTGAGCTGCTCTCCTACCTGGAGCGGATGCGCTTCTGGTCCGCCGTGGAGCCCGCGGAGTCCGACACCGCTGTGCTGTCCCTCGTCGGCCCCGACACCCCCGCTGTCCTTGCCGCCGTCGGCCTGCCGGTGCCGCTGTCGGCGTACGACGTGGGCGTCGCCGGCGGGGTGCTCGTGCGCCGGATGCCGTGGCCAGGGCCGGCGGCCGCAGACCTGCTGGTGGCCCGCGACGACCTGGCGCAGTGGGCGGCCCGGCTGGACGAGGCCGGTGCCACGCCGGCGGGCACATGGGCCTTCGAGGCGCTGCGCGTGCAGGCCCGCCGTCCCCGGCTCGGGCGCGAGACCGACCACAAGACGATCCCCCACGAGGTCGGCTGGATCGACACCGCCGTGCACCTGCAGAAGGGCTGCTATCGCGGTCAGGAGACGGTGGCCCGGGTGCAGAACCTCGGCCGCCCGCCCCGCCGCCTGGTGCTGCTGCAGCTGGACGGCAGCGGCAGCGAGCTGCCTGTGCACGGGGACCCGGTGATCCTGGACGGGCGCGTGGTCGGCAGTGTCGGCACGGCGGCCCGCCACTGGGAGCTCGGCCCGATCGCGCTTGCCGTGGTCAGGCGCCAGGTGGCCGACGACGACCAGCTGAGCGTCGCCGGCGTGCCGGCCCTCATCGACCCTGCCTGAGCCGCGTATCGGGCGGCTCACACGAGGCTCAGGCGCGGCCGAACAAGCCCTTGCGGCGCCTGTCCTTGTCCCGGCTCGCTGCCGTCACCGCAGGCGGCGGCAACCCTGGCCGCGCCGGGCGGGGTGTGGCTGGCGCCGGCTCGTCCGCCAGCCCCAGCGAGCTCAGCTCGCGCAGCAGGCTCGCGGTGTCGGCGTGCGGGTCACGGTGGCCGGCCCTGAGCCATCCGGGCGGCAACCCGGGCGGCAACCCGGCCGCAGGCGCCGGAGACTCCTCGGCGGCCACCGGCTCGGACGGCCCGTCAGTCGTCGGCCCGGGCGCCAGGTCGTCGCCGGCGAACGACGCGGCCAGCTCCTGCAACGCCCCGGCGGCAGCCAGCGCGCCTTCCGAGGGCCCGCGCAGGCCGTGCGAGCGCACCTCCAGCGGGGAGGGCGGCTCGGAGCGGGGCTCCTCGACCGCGGCGTGCTGCGCCCGCGGCGGCAGGGGGGGCAATGCCGCGAGGGCCGCTGCCACGCGCGCCATTGGGCCCGCATCGTCGACGTCGCCGCCTTCCTGCTGCTGCTCGGCCAGGGTCTGCAGCAGGGCGAAGACCGAGGTCCGCGGCACCGCGCGACCACCTCCCGTGAGCAATGCGGGCTCCGTCGAGGCCCCGCTCTGCCAGAGGACTCGGCAGTGGTGGGCGGCGCGTTGAGCCGCCCGGCGAAAGCTTCCCCGGCTGCTCGCGTCCCCGCCTGCGTGTCGGCGTGTCGGCGTGACACGCTGCCTGCCGTGGCCGCATCGTCAGCCGGGACGTTGATCACCGTCGCCCCCACCGGTGCGGAGACCGCCAAGGCGGACGCGCCGGCGCTGCCTGTGACGCTGGCGGAGCTCGTCGCCGACGCGCAGGCGTGCCAGGCCGAGGGGGCCGGCCTGGTGCACGTGCACGTCCGCGACGAGGCGGCCCTGCCGACGCTGGACCCTGCCCGGTTGCGCGACACCGTGCAGGCGCTGCGCGAGGCGACCGACCTGGTCGTCCAGCTTTCCACCGGGGGCGCGGTCACCGACCCGGAGGCGGCCAGGCTGGCCGTCCTCGACGCCCAGCCCGACAGCGCCAGCTGCAGCATGGGCACCCTGAACTTCGGCGACGACGTCTTCACCAACCGCTGGTCGTTCATCGTCGAGATGCATGGGCGGATGCGCGACCGGGGGATCGGGGCCGAATACGAGCTTTTCGACCTCGGGCACGTGAGCGCCCTGCACCGGCTGCTCGACCGGCACGGACCCCCCGCCGGCGGACACGTGCACTGCGACCTCGTGATGGGTGTGCCAGGCGGGATGCCCGGGACGGCGGCCGCGCTCGTCGCCGCCGTCGCCGCGTTGCCCGCCGGCGCCACCTGGTCGGCCACCGGCGTGGGCCGGTCCACCCTGCCCGTCGCGCTCGCGGCCCTGTCTGCCGGAGGCCACCTGCGCGTCGGGATGGAGGACACGTTGTCCATCGCGCCGGGCGTCCCGACCACGGGCAACCCCGAGCTGGTACGCCGGGCGGCCGACCTCGCCCGGCTGGCTCAACGGCCGCCGCTGACACCGGCGCAGGCGCACGGCATGCTGGGTGTGCCGGCGGCCCCAGCGTCGCCGGTCCGACCGACGCCGCTCGGCTAGTCCCGACCGGCCCCGACAGCTCCCGACCAGACGGAGGACCGCCGTGCCCGCCTCGCCGCTCACCGGTGGCAAGCGCCGCATCGACCGCGTGCTGGCCGCCGACTTCGTCGACGGGCTGCCCGCCCTGACCCTGGTCGAGCTGCGCGCCCGGCGGCAGGAGGCCGACCAGGAGGAGGTCGACCTGTCCTACGTCCGGCGCCTCCTGCAGGGCCGCCTGGACATCCTGGGTGCCGAGCTCGCCCGGCGTGCCGAGGGTGACCCGACGAGTGCCGCGGTGGTCGACTCGCTGGCCCAGGTGCTCTCCGAGGACGACCGTGCCCCGGCCCGCGGCCTGGGCCGGCACCGCACCGTGGAGCCGTCGCGCATCGGCGACACCCGTCGGTCGGAGGAGTCGCTGGCGGCCGACCCGGCCTTCGACGAGCCGGCGTCGCTGAGTGACACCGAGCTGCACGATGCCGCCCGCCTGCTGCGTGCCGAGGAGCAGGCCGTGTCCAGCCAGCGCGTGCAGGTGCAGGCGGTCCTCGACGTGCTCTCGGGCGAGATGACCGAGCGCTACCGCAGCGGGTCGGCCAGCGTCGACGCGCTACTGCCCGGCCCGTCCTGAGCGCCCGCCGCGCGGGGGAGCTGCTCGCAGAGGTCATCCGCGGGGGCACCGTCGAGTCCACGCACGCCGGCTCGCTCGTCGCCCTCGAGCCCGGCGGGGAGGCCGTGCTGAGCGTCGGCGATCCGCACCAGCCCATCTTCGGCCGCTCCTCGGTCAAGCCGCTGCAGGCCGTCGGGCTGCTCACCGCCGGACTCGACGCGGACGGCGAGCGGCTCGCCCTGGCCTGCGCCTCGCACTCGGGCGAGCCAGCCCACACTGCCCTGGTCGAGGCCTGGCTGACCGAGCTGGGCCTGTCCGTCGCCGATCTCGGCACGCCGCCCGACCTGCCGCTGGACCCCGCGGCGGCACGCTCGCTGCTGCGCGCCGGTGGAGAGGCAGACCCCCTGCACCACAACTGCTCCGGCAAGCACACCGGGATGCTCGCGACCTGCCTCGCCGCCGGGTGGCCGACCGGCGGGTACCTCGACCCCGAGCACCCCCTGCAGCGGCACCTCCTGGTCACCGTCGCGGACCTGTGCGCCGAGCCGGTCGCCACCACCGCGATCGACGGGTGCGGCGCGCCGCTGTTCGCCACCAGCCTGGTCGGACTCGCGCGCGCCTTCGCCCGCCTGGTGACGTCGCCGCCGGGCAGCCCGGAGCGCCGGGTCGCCCGACGCCGTCCGCGCCCATCCCGGTGTCATCGGGGGGACCGGTCGCGATGTCACACTGCTCATGCGCCATGTCCCGGGGCTGCTCGCCAAGGACGGTGCCGAGGGGGTCTACGCCGCGGCGACGGCCGAGGGGGCGGCGGTGGCCCTCAAGGTCGACGACGGCGCGGCCAGGGCCCGGGTGCCCGTGCTCCTCGCCGCCCTCGCGGCCCTGGGCACCGACGTCGACCAGGCGCCGTTCGGCGTACCCGTCCTCGGCGGCGGCGTCCCCGTCGGCGAGGTCCGGGCCGTCCCGCTGCGCCCCTGACCGACTTCCCGCACAGTTGTCCGTACGCATGCCGCTCACGTCGTCGTCGTTGACGCCCTGCACGACAGCGTCGCCGGGTTCTACGAGCGGCTCGGATTCCGCCGCGTGCCCAGCAGCCTGGTGCTGGTTCAGAAGGTCGCCGACATCGAGGCAGCCCTCGCCTGATTCTTCGTTGTCGGGGCAGGAGCCGGGCCGTCGAAGGTGAACTGCATCACAGTGCCTCGCATCCCCGCCGCCCTGATCGGCCTCTCGCTCGGCACGGCGCTCGTCGCCCTGTCGTCCGGGCCGGCGCTCGCCGCCGCAGCCCTGCCGCCCGCCCCCGCCGCGCCCGGGCCGGTGGTCCCGCCGCCCGCCTCGCAGGGCACCATCACCGGCCCCCGCGCCGCCTCGCCCGTCGTGCTGACCGGCGCCCAGATCCCCGGCTGGTCCGGCCCGGCCGCCCAGGGCCTGGCGGCCGCCTACCCCAGCGGGGTGAGCAACGGCACGGGTGGCGCGCCGAATAGCGGCGTACCTGTGCCGAACGCTGACGGCGTCCGCAGCGCGCACAACGGCACGCTCGTCGTCCCGCCCAAGGCCCTGCAGACCGGCGTCGATCCGGCCAGGGTGGCGGCCTACCGCTGGACGGGCACCGGCTTCAGCCAGGTCGCGGTGCAGGTCGACCAGCGCTTCCCCTACTTCCTGGCCAACGGGCGCTCCACCTTCAGCGTCTACTCCGGCACCGACGAGGAGCTGACCTACTCCTACGCCCCGGACGCGCACGACACCGGCGAGGAGGCCTGGAAGAAGGTCGCGGGCGACTGCTCCGCGCGCTACCCGACCGCGGCCGAGGCCGCCACCAGCCCGCTGGTGACGCCGGGCGCCGGGGAGACCCGCGCGGACTACACCTCGGCGATGACCGACCCGGTCCCGACGCTGGACGACGACGACGAGGTCAGCTTCCGGGCCGGCGATGCCGGCGCCATGGCGCCCCTCACGCAGGCCCCCCCGGCCGGGACCGACCCCGGCAGCGGTCGTACGGTGGCGGTGACCGACCCCAAGGGCGGCCCCACCGGCTACGTCTACCTGTTCACCCAGCCCGGTGGCTCCAGCTTCACCGCTGCCACCGGGCAGGTGCACGCGACCCGACCCGCCGGCGCCGACACCTGGATGGACCGCAACAGCTTCCCGAAGGGCTCCACCGAGCAGGTCGGGACGAGCAACACCAACTACGGGCCGAATCTCACCGGCACGGTCTGCGACGCCGGACCCGGCCTCACCACGCCGAGCACGACGTCCGCCCGGGACTCCACCGATCGCTTCCCGCGGGACTCCTGGGACGTCAGCACCGACGTCTACCACCTCAAGGCCAGCGGCCGGTGGCTGGTCCGCGGTTACTCGGTCGCGAAGCCCGGGCGGCCAGGCGTCCACGGGCCCAGCCTGGTGGCGCGGTTCAAGGGCCGAGCGTTCCAGCAGTCACCGAACTCCTCGGTCAGTCTCGTCGGCTTCGAAGACGAGCAGGTCAACTGGGAGGCGAACGCCGCCGAGCTCGGCTGGCGCTCCGGCCCGGTCCGGGCCATCCGGGAGGTCTGGGGCGCGGACTCCGGGACCAACGTGACCAAGACCGAGATCTACTACCGGGACGCCGACGTCTCCCGCTTCCACGTCCGCGTGCACCCCATCCCCCCGGACGGCCTGTACACCAGCTGGTCCTACGACCCCACCGTGGCCGCCTGCTACTACGACGTGGTCAAGACCGGCTGCGTCCCCGTCGACGGCGTCAACGACGAGGCGGCCGGCAACGTCGACAAGCTGCCGGTGACCGGCCAGCCGGCCTTCAGCGACAGCCCGGACCCGACCTTCAGCCCGGCGAGCGCGGTGGACACCCCCGAGGAGGTGGCCGGCCGCGACGACACCGGCGGCCTCGTCTACACCTTCGAGTTCACCAGCGCGACCACTGCGGCCAACGCCACGGCCGTGCCCTACTACCGCGACGACGCCTGCCTCGACGACGGCACCGGCGACCAGGCAATCCACCGGCCGCTGCCGGGCGAGGACGGCACGAGCCAGCAGGTGAGGGACGCCTACGTCGCCTACTGGCAGGCGCACACGACCTCGCCCACCAAGCCGGCGACCTACGCCGACCTCAGGTGCGACGACCCCACCAGCACCAGCCGGCCGGACTACCAGCGCCGGCCGTTTGCCGCCGCCTTCGGCCAGCACGGCATCCACTTCTACACCACGGGCGACAGCGACAACGCCTTCGGCCCCAAGCCGCTGAACGAGGTCGTCGGGCAGCAGACCCGGTACGCGGTCCCGATGGGGGAACCCACCAACGTCTCCACGGCGTACGGCGCGAACGTCGTCACACCGCTGCAACCGCTGGCCTTCCCCTACGGCGCCGCCGGGCCGACCACGCCGCCGTCGGCCATGCCGGAGGCGCCGCTGGCGATCCTGCTGCCGGTGGGTGGCCTGGGCCTGCTGCTCCTGTCGCGCCGGCGGAGGCGACGCGCGGCCTGAAGGCGGCCCCCACGCGGCCCGGCGTGCTGGCAGAGTCCGGCAGGTGACCCAACCGGACTTGGACCGACCCGAGCAGACCGTCGGCCGGCAGGCGCATGCGGCGCTGGAGGTCCTGCACATCACGGGCTATTTCGCCACCGAGACTGCTGCCGCCTACGAGCGGGTCGGGTTGCGGGCCTGGCAGGGGTACTTCGCCTCTCGGTCGGCGCCCTTAGGCCGGGTGCCGGGGGAGGTCGTCGTCGCGACGTTCTACGGCTTCTCCCCTGGCCTGGTGCTGGCGGCCATCCCGGCGGCCTGGGACACCGCCGACCCGGCCACGGTGCTCGCCGCCCGCCACGAGGGGATGGCGGAGGTGCTGCACCGCGTGCTCGACGGGACCCCGGCCGTGGACGGCGTTGAGGAGGCGCTGGGCCTCGCCCGCACCGCCACCGTCGGGCTGCGCGCGCACGGGCGGCCGCTCTACGCCGCGCACGCCAGCCTGCCCTGGCCCGACGACCCGCTGCTCGCGCTCTGGCACGCGGCGACCCTGCTGCGCGAGCACCGCGGAGACGGCCACCTCTCGGCCCTGACGATCGCGGGGCTCGACCCGGTCGAGGCGCTGGTGGTGCACGGGGACTACGGCGGGACCACCCGCTTCCTGCAGAAGACACGGGGCTGGTCGGAGGCGGAGTGGGCCGACGGCCAGGACCGGCTCGCGGCCCGCGGCCTGTGGGCCGACGGCGTGCTCTCGCCCGCCGGCCGCGAGCTCAAGGCCCAGATCGAGGCCCAGACCGACGCCGCCGGTGAGGCCGGCTGGCAGCACCTCGGCGAGCCGGGCTCGGCTCGGCTGCTTGCCCTCGTCGCGCCCGTACGCGACGCACTGGTGGCCAGCGACGTCTTCCCGGCGAGGTTCACCGCCCCGCGCTGAGGGGCAGGGCGTTGGTGATCTGCTAGCACGCTCCGCAACCCGCCACCGGAGGCGCCTCATGCCCGTCTACACCCTGCCGGACCTGCCCTACGACTACGCCGCGCTGGAGCCGCACATCAGCGCCACGATCATGGAGCTGCACCACGACAAGCACCACAAGGCCTACGTCGACGGGGCCAACACCACGCTGGACAAGCTCGCCGCCGCGCGCGAGTCGGGTGACTTCGCCACCGTCCTGGGCCTGCAGCAGAACCTGTCGTTTCACCTGTCCGGCCACGTGAACCACTCCGTGTTTTGGCAGAACATGAGCCCGGACGGCGGCGGCGGCCCCACCGGGGCGCTGGCGGCCGCGATCGACAAGGACTTCGGCTCCCTCGACGCCTTCAAGGCCCACTTCGGCGCCGCGGCACTCGCCATCCAGGGCTCCGGCTGGGGCGCCCTCACGCTCGACCCGATCAGTGGCACGCTGCTCGTCGGCGCCTTCCAGGACCACCAGTCCCGGCAGTTCACCGCCGCCGCGCCCCTGCTGCTGCTTGACATGTGGGAGCACGCCTTCTACCTGGACTACAAGAACGTCAAGGCCGACTACGTGAAGGCCTGGTGGAACGTCGTCAACTGGGCCGACGTCTCCGCGCGCTTCTCGGCAGCCTCGACCGCTGGCGCGACGACCGCTGGCGCCTGAGTCCGAGCCGGGGACCGACGGGCTCGCTACAGCTCCGCCGGCACACCCGCATCCAGCAACCGCAGGGCCGTGCCCTCCGGGGCCAGCCGTTCGACGTTGCCGGTGTAGACCTGCGGCATGGTGACGATGGCGTCGTGGATGGGCAGCGCGAGACGAGGGCGCACGGCCCGGAGGTAGTCGACCGTTTCGCTGAGCTTCGTCCAGGGCGCGACCAGCGGCCGGGCGAGCAGCTCGATCGCACGGTCGGGCAGCGTGTAGGCATCGCCGGGGTGAAAGAGCTTGCCGCCGAGCAGGTATCCGACGTTCGCCACAGTGGGGATGTCGGGGTGGATCATCGCGTGCCGGCTGCCGATCACCTCGATGTCGAGACCCCCCAGCACCCGGGTCGCACCTGCGTCGACCGTGGACACGCCGAGTCCCCGCCCGGTGAGTGCCTGGGCGCTCTCGGGGTCGGCGAGCACCTCGACCCCGTCGTTCGCCTCGAGCAGCGGCAGCAGCCGGTCGATGTCGAGGTGGTCGGCGTGCTGGTGGGTGACGAGGACGGCGTGAGGCCCCGCAGGTCCTCGAAGCCGGTGGAGAACGCCCCGGGGTCGAGCAGCACCCTGGCATCGCCGTCCTCGACCAGCAGGCAGGAATGGCCGTACTTCGTGATCCGCATGGTCAGACGCTTCCCCGGGGAGGGACAGGTCATGGGCATCATGCGGAAGGTCGGGTTCGTGGGCGCTGCCGTGTCGTTCGCGCGCAGCAGCCGGGGTCAGCAGCTCATCGCGGATGCTCGCCGGCGCTACGACACCCCGGCCAACCGCGAGTGGGCCAAGCAGGGATTCCAGCAGGTGCGCCAGCAGGTCTCGTCCCGCCGGGGGGCCCCGCGGCCGCAGTGACGTAGCCCCGCTGCTGCTTGCTGGGTCGCTTGCAATAGCTAGCAGCCCGAGCTAGAGTGCGGGAGTGGCAAGCCTGAACGTGCGGGGTCTCGGGGATCTCGGCGACTACATCCGCGACCAGCGGGGGATCGCCCAGATCAGCCTGCGGCAGCTGGCCCGCCAGGCCGGAGTGAGCAACCCCTACCTCAGCCAGATCGAGCGGGGGCTGCGCAAGCCGAGCGCGGAGATCCTGCAGCAGATCGCCAAGGCCCTGCGCATCAGCGCCGAGGCGCTCTACGTGCAGGCCGGCATCCTGGACGAGCGCGAGACCGGCGAGGGCACCGTGCCGGCGGCGGTCCTCTCCGACGCCGCGATCAGCGAGCGCCAGAAGCAGGTGCTGCTGGAGATCTACGACAGCTTCCGCAAGGAGAACGACGCCCGCGCCGCCGTCGAGGCGGCGGCCGCCGCCGCCGCCGCCGAGGGCGTCCCTGCCGAGGTGCTCGCAGCCGCCGAGCTGGCGCCCGACCGGGCCGTGGCGGCCGCCACCACCAAGCCCCGAGCCCCCCGAAAGCGCACACCCCCAGCAGTTCCA
>JAABUL010006583.1_pt1 | contig 13256 bp, 14 predicted proteins | sample 5559151 | NCBI WGS metagenome assembly JAABUL01 (sample SAMN10711876, study PRJNA513368) | rock metagenome | isolation source: Antarctica rocks | place: Antarctica: Victoria Land, Pudding Butte sud | reverse complement strand
CCGCGGAGCGCTGCTGCATCATAGCTTTCGCACGAGCCTTTAGACGATCACTTTCGGTGACTGCGCCGCCAGGTCCGGTACCAACGATAGGTGTCGCAGAGCTGGGATTTGCCTTCGCATCCTTCAATCTGAACAGCTCCATTTGCGCATCCGCAATAGCCCTCTCACAGCGGCGAACATGACTCGCAAGCTCTGGAAGCCGATCTTGCAAGCCGCGAAGATTGCGCTGCATAGTCCGCCGCTCCGCGTCACTGTCTCCAGTCTGAAAAGCAGAGCTTGGGTGCCTGTCGATGTCTTCCTGGATCCTTCGGACACGCCTGAAGAGCTCTTCACTCTCCTCCCGATCCTTGCGATCTAGCGCATCCTCCTCATCGACTTTACCTTCATCCTCAAAGTCCATGGCATCGAGCAAGACCTGCTTCTCACGGATGGTCTTCTTCAACTGGTCGATGCTCATATCGTCTGCGCCGACAGTGCTGTCGCTCATGGCTGGGCTTGGACTACGGCCACCATCCTGACCTAATCGTCGCCGAGCGGACGAGCGGTATCCCACGTCGTCGTCATTATTCTTGAACACAGTCGCGTCCTTCCGCCCACCAGCCGTTGGCGCACCATTACCGTGAAACGAGCGAGATTTGAGGTAGCTGACGCCAGTCCGCTGAGGCTGAAGGAAAGCGCCGCTGCTCTTTCGAGACTGTGCATCCTCGGAAAGAAGATTCTTCATCGTGCCGATGCTGTCGTTCAAATTTCGGGTACTCGGTGGTATAAGTTCTGCTGGTAGTTGGTTCGGTACTGGGTATCCATTGAGACGTCTGTAGATTACGTGCATGGCGACTGCGAATTCGTCCAAGTTCAATCGACCTTTATTGTGAGGATCTGACAAGGTCCAGATGCGCTCCAGATCAGGTTTGTCAAGGCCTGACTGTCCAAATATCTCTATAGCTTGATTTCCAGTGATATAGCCTTTCCCGAAGTCATCCCACGCCTTGAACATGTCGTCATAAAGCTTCTTCTCGTCTTTTGTAACGGCCCACGGGACAGTGGCGTTACCTCGCAACCCTTGCGCAGAGAATCCAGATTCACGACCAGGTTGCGGCATCATCTGCTGCTGCAGTGCTTGTAGATTCGGCAAGCCAGATGCAGGAGTATTGACGAGGCCCCATTGACCTGGTCGTCCGGTCGGCTGTGCATTAAGAGGCGCGGCCATAGGGTAGCCAGTCTGCTGGGGGGACAAGCCTTGGTTTGGACCGAATCCTGTCGGCATTGGCGGCATGGGAGGACGTGGGCCGGTGTATCCTTGCTGTGACATCTGCTGTGGCATCTGCTGCTGTTGGCTGAACTGGTTCTGAGGTGTAAAGCCTGTCTGCTGAGGCTGGAGTTGCTGAGCGTATCCAGTCGCTTGGGGCACGACGAACCCGGTGGGTTGCGCCGTGAGCTGCTGCATCAATTGCGCGTTCGATGGTTGCTGAGGCTGCGGCTGTACAATCCTCGGTGGCTCGCTGAAGTTCGGCGCATTCGTTATAGGCGCATTCTGCGACGCACTATCCGCGATGCCGAACGAGATGATATCGACCATGCTCGAGACCTCGTTGCGCACTTTCTCCGGTAACGCCGAGGGCATATCCTTGCCTGTCAACTTCAGATTGCACAGGTACATGGCCAAGGCGAATTCCGGGAACAGCAGCTGTCCAGATTTCGTGGTATCCGACAGCGTCCATATCTGCGCCAAGCTATTGCCATCTAACTTGCTTCTGAGCAATAAATCTCTCGCCTTGTCTCCGCTCAATGCCTGCTCGCCGCCCGTCGCGCTCTTGAACAGCTGCTCGAACTTGGCCTGATCCTGCGAGGTGATGAAGCTGAGGCGCACATTTGGGATCTTCGTTCCGGTCTTTGGCGCTGAGGGAGTCGGGGCCGCAGGCTGGGAGGGCGTGGGGCGGAAAGAGTTGGCGACATCTGAGCTCGTCATGCCCGTCTGCTGTGGGATCATCCCCCTCTGCTGAGGTATCTGCTGAGGGGGCATGCCATTCTGCTGCCCCGGCTGTTGATACCCCGTGGGTTGGGGTTGCTGGTATTGAGGTTGCTGCTGCGGTTGCTGCATTTGAGTCTGCTGAGGCAAGTATCCAGTCATCTGTGGCTGCATTCCCGAAGCCGGGTACCCAGTATATTGCTGCTGCAATGGTTGTGCCTGTTGGCCATATCCCGGTTGCTGACCGGGTTGCTGGTATGACTGCTGCTGAGCAATTGGCTGCCGGCCGCTAGGCCCACCGCCCTGAAATGCCTGAGACCCAGAAAACATGACTTCTCACGCGCCACGCTATGCGATTGGTATAATAACAATGTTGAAGACAGGTGACGAAGCTCGAGCTGGGTTGCCTCGTGGCTGCTAGCGGGAGTCGCGGCAACTCCTCCGGATTCCCTCCGTAAGATCTCTCGATTTGCAGTTGCATAACCTCTTGAACAACACTCACTCGCTCATTCATCCTGAGAGTATTAATTCGCACCATCACACCCATCATCGAGCAAAGATCGCTTCTCGTGGAACCACCACATGCAAGATGTCACTACCTGGAAGAGCGAACTGACATGTGCATGGCTCTTCCAAGAAACATAGCCGTACTCATACTCATGGAACAAGCAAGACCCGCAAAGCGAAGAGTGAGGAGAACGGGACATATTCATGTATCACGCCAGTATTCAACGCAGGAGCACTCGACCATTACGACCATCAAGTGACAATGCGAATGGGAACCTCATGTAACAAGACCTACTGAGGCAATACATGGTCTGCACGTACCGCCGCACATCGCGTGCAGCGAAGGTAGAGGGTATGAAGCGGCTTGGGAATAAGTGACGTCCAAACAAGGTGTTCGGACGTCGGACCAAGATGCAGACCGTAGAAGGCAAGAACGAATAAGAGGCAGGAGCGACCGGAGATTTCACACTTCAGGACGCGAAGAATGCCACAAGTCCCCAAGAACGAAAGCTGCGCTACTCTACCATCCCCCTCAAAAGCGCGCAGAAGGAGTGGCCTGCCAGAGAGGGATAAATACTCGGATGGTACAAGCCTCCTGGAGCGAGAAGCCAAGAAGTACATCGCCCACTCGTCTATCATACGACCAGTATGTTCATGCAAGAATCGGCCAATGCGTCCATCCAGGAGCGAGACTTACAGGATATGGCAAAACCGGGTATCACATGCATCTGCCAATTCCTAAGTACGAGGTAGCACGGGTCGTTCGGGATCATCAACTTGCTGGGCCTTGTTTACGGTTCACGCTGGGACAAGTGTAGTTTCACCCTACTTTCAACACCCCGGCCTTCTCACAGTCAACATTCATTTCATATCTGAAGCAGGTAACGTGTTACTTCTTCCAGGGTTCCTGCCTTGTCCCTGCCACAGCTCCCTCTTCAGCTTCATATGTGATTCTCATATGCCATTCAGCGCTTCGATCGAGGCCTATTCCTCAGATCATCTGCCTACCAGCTTTCACCTCCCACATCACATGGCCGAGTCTTGCGGCGACAAGCAAATATAAGTTCTCATTTCGGTCCTTTCTCCTTCCTTCCTCATCATCAGCGGACAAGACTGCGATAACATCCGAGCAAGGCGAACACACACACCATGAGTGCCCTGCAGTGCGAGAATATCGAGCTCAAAGTCGAAAATCGGCTGCTCAAAGAACAGCTGGCGCAAGCACAGCAGAGCACCCAGTATCTGCTTCACGTGCAAGCGCAGGCGAACCAGATCGACAAGAACGACTTCCGAGTCCATCAACTCGAGGCCGACAATGCTCACTTGGCGCATCGTTTGGCGCGTCTCGAGCACGGCGATGGGTTCAGCGGTCTGCTCCCTGCAATCGAATTCACCGACCATACAATTCGTCGAAGGTTGACTCAACACCATGGGACTCATCGTTCACCGCAAGAGTTCGTCAACAACGTCAAATACGGCCGCCACGACCAAGATGACCTGCTCAGCTTCGACGATTTTGAGCCTTCACCCACAGATAGCTTCAACACAACAGACTCTCCCCCCAATTCTAGCTTCCAGACTCAGCCCGACACACCTCAAACACCTTTGACCCCCGAAGCACAATCTTTCAGCCGACAAGATAGGCCGGTCTTGAAGTCCACCACGCAGCCCATCGGCCTCGGGATCTTCAACGTCGACGACTACCCATACAGCACCCTACACGCATCCTCAGATGCTCTCGAGCACACAGCTGTCCCAGCAAGCCCGACCATCACAGACCTCGACTCTCAAGTCGGACACGTGACAACAGACGACGAAGGATGGCAAGCAATCGTCGCCCCACCCCCACCACCACGCGAGTTCATCTTCAACAAGGAATTTGCCGAGTATGAGCACGCCAAGCTAAGGCGCATGGCCAGCTTCATCGAAGACTATTCGGATGCTCAGAAGGAGTCGTATTGGGATTTGTGTGGGAAGGACGGCCGGCATTCTCCGCAGGAATGGGAGGTGTACTACGAGGAGATGGTCAGGCCGGCGTTTCTTCGGAATATGGCGGGAAAGCAGGACGATGGCTCAAGTGTTATGCTGCATAAGGAGAATGGCGTGCTTGGGTCGGTGCGTGGTGCCGAGGCTGCCAACGTGCAGGATCCGCTCGTCGAAGCTGTGGCTACTCCAGTCGTTGGAGAGGGGATCTATGCTTCGCGATGGGCGCCGAAGCCAGTGCTTATTGAGGGGCAGGACCAGACCCTTCCGAGCGGAGCCAACTATTCGACGAACGACGCAGACACGATCGTGCCATTCGTGGCAGTATACACTCCAGCCACCAGTTTTGAAGCAGACGAGGGCAATGCTCTATCAACCCCGAAGGAAGATCTTCAAAACCAGGCGCAGCATACAGAGTCGAACGTGGAGGTTTTGGGCATGGAGAAGCAGACCGAAGGCCAGCTCGAGCCGGTACGCCCTCAGACACTGGAGTCGGAGAAGACACCACCACAAAGGTTGTCGCCAGCTGCGCCAAGCTTCACACCTGCCGTCACTCCTCGCACGACCAGCGAGGACGACCGGAGCCCTCGCCCTTCAAGAACTCATCTCGCGCCACGTGCCCCAAGGACAGACTCCCGGCGCGGACGCGGCGGCAGACTCTTTCCGGTCAGTACACCGCCACTCTTCTTCAACTACCATTCGAAAGACGTCGCTCTCCTCAATACCATTCTTATCACCAACATTCCCACCTCGACCACACTTGCCGACGTGATGGCTAAAGTCCGGGGTGGCAAGGTCGTCTCTGCAAAGCTCCTGCCAACAGCTGGGATGAAGACTTCACCTCCCAAGACTACAAACGGCGCCATGATCACGTTCTTCGGCTACGGCAGGGCGGCATCATTCGTGCAGCACTGCGAGACTCACGACATCCTCCTCCCAGCCGCCCCAGGCGCGGACCTCGTCAGAGCGAAAGTCGAACTCGTCCAAACACCCACACGGCCTCTCTACCCTAACCTAGTGTTCCAGATTCAGCAAAAAGGCTTGACCCGCGTCCTCTTCGTCCTCGACTCGGAGCGCAAGTGGACTGCCGAGGACGTGGTTTTGGAACTGCTACGTGGGAGCCCGGAAATCAGACGACCCATCGTTGCCGACAGAGACGAGGACGGGATCCTGTTCTTTGAGTTTGCGGATGTGAGGGAGGCGGCCGAGGCATGGAATGTGGTTGCTTGGGAGGTGGCATATTTCGGGCAGGCTAGCAAAGGATTTTGGCCGGATCCTTGCGAGGGGCCGCTGGTGCAGGCTGGAAGTAGCGCGGTGGAAGAGTTAGGGGCGAGAGACACGGTGACAAACGGGGTCGAGGAGAAAAAGGATCTTGTTGTCGAGGAGTCGAGTGCTGCGGCTCAGCCCTTCCTCGTGCTTGGAGAGATCGGAGAGGAGGCGAAGGATGGAGTTGATTACAGTGGGAGTGAGTAGGTGGCTTCGGGAAGTGTTGTGGTAGGCAGAAGGCCTCTAACTCTTGGGATATGGGTCAGGAGTTTGGGGCGTAGACAAAAGGAACATTGCTGGTTGATAATGGAGTATGAGCACAACAAGATAATAACCTGCTGCTTCAGTAGCTGAACATCCACTTCCGATGCATCCACTGCTCTCTTGCTCTCGTCACAACACGATGAGTCCTCGCCCATCGAGACCTAAGATCTGTCGTGTACATTAACCCTCTTCGGGGTTGGTCAAAGCTTCAATCCTTAGCGTGGGTATTTCCGCGTAAGTGACTTCCCCCCCGAAGTGATATTTGTGATACTCCTAAGGAGCACCACACTCTCGAGCATAGACCGACCTCGCAAGGTGCCGCCGATCATGAATTCGCAGCCAAACCAATGTAAGCCTCCTCTCATCGTCACGATACACCTATAATGTACTGAACGACCCCCAGTCCCGCCGTATCCTCAGGCCGCGCAAGGCAACTACACCTTCTCGTCGTACGAGTATCCGGCCATCCGCGAATACCACTACCCCGGGACCCAGCAGCAGCAAGTTCAGCAGAACCAGTTACCGTACTCTTTTGGCTCGCAGCAGCCGAACACGCAGCAGCTGCAACCACAAACGCACTCAACGCTTACGCCCCAGCCTCAGCAACAGCAGCGCAACCCTCCGCCTCCGCAAATACAACAGGCACAACGGCAGCAGACGCAGCAGCAGCAGCAGCAAGTCCAACCCCAACAGCCACGGCAGAATGCGCAGTCTTCACCTATGCCGTCCCCAGGGGCGGGACCAGGTGCATCTGCCGCTGATCTGGCCTCGGCGGAGGCTGAGCTGGAAAGACAGCTCATGGACGCCTTGAACAATGACACCGAAGACGCCCAGCAGATAATGGCCCAGCTGTATCCCAACACCGGGGACGCGGAACAACCCATATATCGTATGCCACCTCCACCTGAGCGCACCTATCCGAGCGAGGAGGAACTAGACAAGGCTATGCATGACTGGAGCTTAGCCCACGGCTACGAGCTAGTCCGACGCGCATGTAAGAAGAACGCCAGAGGCGAGCAGTATAAGCGATACTACGATTGCTCGCAGCATGGCAGGAAGAGAAGCAAGTTGCTACCAGAGGAGAGGAAGCGGAAGAGTAAGAAACCAGAGTACTCGGAGTGTCCCATGAGTGTTGCTACCGTGGCAGTGGACCCAGCCAACCCTACTGGAGAGTGGCAGATCCGACACCGCAAGACACACCACAACCATCCTGCACAGGAAGGTAAACAGATGGCCGGTCATCGACGCAGGTACAGAGATCCGAATGTGCAGCGGGCGATCGACGGCTTGTTTGCCATCGGTACTTCTACCTCGCAAGTCGTGCAGTTCTTGACGAGAACGAACCCTGGCGGTCTTTTCACCAGGACTGATGTGGCGAACATGAAGCTGAAGTGGAACAAGTTTGGTACCTGTACCGGTCAACCGGTAGAAGGCGAACCCAGAAGTAAGGCTGCGTTCAAGGCCTCAGGTGGAGCTTGCCATATGTGTCGGGCCAAGCACGACGCTTGTGAAGGAACACGGCCTACCTGCTCGAATTGCAAACGTCGCGGCACCGATTGCGTCTACGATCCATTGCGTCCAAGCCAGGTCTTTATGCATGGTGTTCCAGGGCGGTCTACCTCGCAGATAGATCTGACGCTGGATACGCCCACTTCACAACCGCAACAACAACCTGCAGAGCAGCAGCAGCAGCAGACGCAGCCGCAGCCAACTCCTACACCAATAACAGTCCCGGCTCCGCCAAAACGAGGGCGTGGTCGACCTCCTAAGATTACTCAGCCAACACTGGACGCATCGTCAGCAAACAAAATCCTTGAGGACCTCCGCGGTTTCCAAGAAAAGAATTTTGCACCAACACGTCTCGAGCTCAAGTCCTCCGCTGTTGAATACCTCGCCCAGACCACGTGTGGCAACGGCGACAGCTACAAGTTCCTCCCTATGCTAAGTTCGCAAAACGAGTGGCAAACCTTCCGCAACGAACTCATCGTCGCCTGCATGAAAGAAAACACCCACGACGTCCTCGTCGGCACCAAGACCGAGCCACAGCGTCCGCCCGTCCCGGCCGGCACGATCGGCAAAGCTGAGGAGATTGAGTCGTGGAATGAGTATATCAAACAACTCGCCATTTATCGGCGTAGGAACGAGATGCTTGTCGCCGCGATCTGGCAGCACCTGACGCAGTATTATCGGAACAGGATCCACAACGTCACAAAAGCTAGCGCAGTCTGGAGTATCCTCGAGGATACTTTCCAGCCGAGAGGATGCGAGATGGCGTTCCGCCTTTTCTTCGACTTACAATCCACCACTCTCGCCACCTCCAATGATCTGAAAGACTACATTCACCGCCTCGAGAGCATCTATGAGCGGTTCAAGCAGTTGCCTTTGAATACCACTCTCGATTTAGCCGGTGGGGTTGGGATCAGTGGCGGAGCGGGTGGTGGGAGTAGGTTGTCGCAGTCGCTTCCGAGAGAAGGTCGCCAGGCTTTGCCGGAGGAGATGGTGTGTTTATTGTTCCTGCAGAATCTGGGGCCGGAGTGGAGGAGGTGGGTGGATGGGTTGTGCGCGACGAACAACATTGGAGGGTTTGGCACGGGCGAGCGGTTGGGGTTGAGGGAGTTGTGCAAGAGGGTGGTGGCTTATGAGGCGATGCAAAGGAGAGAGCTGGGGAGGTCGTGATGATGAATTGGGGTATTGAGTGCACCGAGGTCGAGACTAAGTGTCGGTATGTGAGAGATGAGTACTTATCTTACCATGCAGCTGTATGTTTATGACTGTTACGGACTCCAGTGTTGACACTTTGACTTGGGCGACCAGCATTCTCGCAGAATAAAGATAGGCATAAGGATAAACGTCCGATCGCGGGATGCTGGCCCGAGACGGCCCGTGGATCTGTGCTCCACTCTTAGCGTGCTTGGGTCAGACAGCACTTCAACATGGGCCTAGCGTTCTTCTCTCGGAATTATCACAGCATGCCATGAATCGGATCTGCAGCTAGGTCAAATGATCAAGCATAAGACCAAGGGTTGTCAGTCACTGAGATGTCGAATTTGAATACCACGCCTCTAATTTGGGAGTACACTCATCTACCGTCCCGTGTCGCACAGGGGAGCATGTGCCGCTACTGTATGCTATGCAGGGCGTAACGCATAGGATCAATGGTGCAAGAGATGGCCACTCGCGAGGTCTGCTGTGTTCCGCTGGCGTCTTCTTCCAACCCAAGCATCCTAAGAGATTGAATGCAGACGATCTGTACCATTGATACCTGGAGAGCTCCCGGCATGAACTAATGTTGAAGTGCTGTCTACTAGTTATCCAACACTATAGCCCGGCAGAGATCTAAGCTCGACTTCCCGCTAGATCTATCTGCCTTCTGTAGGTCGTCTTCTCTTCCACCTCTTCATTAGCTTTGAGGACATCATACCTCAGCGACTTCGTGCGCCATGGCACACTCGGGGAAGACAGCTGCCGCTCATCAGGTCCCGGTCGCCATGGACGATGGCCACGATGAAGGCTTCTACAACGACAAAAAGACCAACGAGGCCGACAGGCTCGATATGTGGCGCTTGAACAAGCCGCAAGAGATGAAGGTATGCGAGCCATACGGCTGACGTCGAAGACCGACAGTACTCAAATCTCCTTCGTGCTAACCCAAAGTTCTTCAGCGCAACTTCGGGTCCATCACGATGTTTGGGTTCAGTGTGATTCTGATGGCCTCGTGGGAAGGTATCTTGAGTAAGCAAGTTGATCAGTACTCGTCGGCAAGTCGCTTACCGTCCTACCCTTCCTAGGCACGTCTGTACTGGGTCTGACGAACGGAGGAAGCGCAGGACTATTGTATACTTAACTTAGCAACGGTTATTGGGTTCACTGCCGTCTATGCTTCGTTGGGAGAACAAGGCTCGATGGCTCCTACCTCCGGCGGTGCGTTAGAATGCTGCCTGATACTGACATCTGCTGATCGACGAACATAAAGGCCAGTACCACTGGGTGAGTGAGTTCTCGCCACGCAAATACCAGAAGGAACTGAGCTACATCGTCGGTGAGAAGTATTAAACATAGCCTCGTCCCGGAATATTCTGACAATTAGGCAGGCTGGCTCGGCGTCCTCGGCTGGCAGGTCGGCATTGCCTTTGGTGCCTTCCTGACGGGCACGGTATGTTGCAAAACGGATCCCACAGAAGGGCATGCTGACCTGGACAGATCATCCAAGGCCTCATCGTTCTTAATCATCCCACTTACATCTACGAAAGATGGCATGGAACGCTTCTCATCATTGCCGTCCTAATATTGGCCGGAGCCATCAACGTCTTCCTTGCGCAGAGTCTCCATCTCATCCAAGGAGCGGTGCTGGTCGGGCACATCGGTGGCTTCTTCGGTATCCTTATCACGCTGTGGGTACTTGCGGAGCCGAAGGCCTCTTCGCACGACGTTTGGACGACGTTCTATGATCCTGGGTGGAACAGCCAAGGACTGTCGTGTCTTGTGGGTATTGTTGCCAGTGTCTCGCCGCTGTTGGGCGCGGATGCTGCTGGTATGACAGTCCCGGCATGCGTGGTGATACCGTCTTGCTGATCGGGATGCAGCTCACATGGCCGAAGAACTACAGGACGCTTCGTACCTTCTCCCTCGCATCTTGACTCTTGCTACACTCATCAATGGCGCTATGATGTTCATCATGGCCGTCACCATCTGCTATGTCATCGGCGATCTCGAGCAAGGTATGATCAGAATCTGCCTTCTTGCAGGTCTCGGACCATACTAATACAGCTGCTAGTCCTTAGCACACCCACGGAATACCCCTTCATCCAGATATTCTCTAACATCACCAAGTCACTTACTGCCACAAACGCAATGACATCGGTCATTCTCATCCTTGGCGTAAGTCTGATGGCCAGAGTCGTGCTTTTGGCCAAGATCCTGACCTTTTGCATGCATCAGTTCTTCGGCTGCGTATCAGACACGGCCGGCTCATCACGGCAGCTCTTCGCATTCGCACGTGACAAAGGCATCCCCTTCTCCAGCTGGGTTGGAAGAGTTCATCCACGCTTCGACGTCCCTGTCAACGCTATCATCGTGATTGGCGTGGTTTCGGCCCTTATATCGTTGATCAATATTGGCAGTATTGTTGCTGTGAGCTTATGCCCGACCAATTCCTTCTGGAAAACTTTGCAAGGAGTTGACTGACATTCTGCAGTTCAATATCGTGACTTCGCTCGGCACAGGCACACTCACCTCATCCTACATTATCTGCATCTCAGTTCACGTCTGGCAAAAGGTCACCGGCCAACCAATGCTCCCGTCCCGCTTCAACTTGGGACGGAGGTTCGGGCTGTTCATGAAACTGGTAGCGCTGGGCTGGCTGTGGTTGGTTCTGATCATTGCGTTCTTCCCTGGGATTCCAGACCCGACTTCAGCAACTATGAATTGGTCCGTTGTGGTGTTGGGCGGCGTGGTAGTGTTCAGCGCTGTTTATTTCGTCCTATATGGAAGGAAGAGTTACGACGGACCGGTTGCTTATGTACGGAAGCTTGATTGGCGGAGATTATCGGAGGCACCTCAAGCTCTTGCGATCGTGATCGATCAAAAGAAGAACGAAATCCATCTCATACCCATCGCAGCGGTATCCATTCCATCGCAGCGGTATCCAGACCAGATCGTGCACAGGCCACCATAATTTCATAAATTGGAAAACAAAATTCTTCTCCGAACCTCACTGTTCATCTCATCATCAACAATCCAAGATCACCACCACATCTATGCAGTTTCCACACGTCGTAACCTCGATGAGACCCGTGTTCTCGCAATTCAGGTTTGCATTTCCTACATGATGTCTGCCGATCGCAGAAATGCTTCACAAAACGCAAGTCAGTCCTCGCAGAAGTCGCTCTACCTCCATGCGCTCTCTGGTTGTTTGGTGGCAACACCGTCCCTTGCAAGACCAATTGCATCACTCTGTTTGAGGTTCTCGCGATCACCGCTGAACGAGATACCATAAGTGTAGTGGCACAACTACCTCGTTTCCACATCTTCATCGATCATCACTACGCCATGTTACGGAGCTCGGCATTTGCATGAATGCATAGTGGGATGGGAAGGGATGAAACGCTTGGGTAGAGGTTTGCAACAAGTGTTGTGTCCGTAAGTCTCACCTCTTTGCGTGAACACCTGTGTGGTTAGGTTCACAGCCCTGGACGGAGAACGCGATTTGGTCCATCTCAACCCCCGAGTAAGAACTAGATCTTGAGACCGTGCTTGCGCCTTGGGCGCCGCAGTGAGACACGCTCTCGCGGGCCTTGAGTACCCACTACCCGGATGCGTTCCCGAAAGAGGCATCCCAATCGACATCGTGCCTGCGAGCAGCGTCGTCGCTGACCACTACCGCCACTTCAATCTCACTGCTCCAACAACGCCGTCGCTTCCCCACCCTTCCCCTCCTGTCCATCTCCCGCTCTCTCCCGCCTCAGAATCTCTTCCTCTGCCGTGACGTTGCGACACCAGTCCATAAACAACAGGCCAGCTATCCCGCACACCGACCCAACGTAGACGAGGCAGGCGCTTAGGCTTTGGTGGTACACTTCTTCGCCACAAAGCGCTGCTGCCAAGGCAAGGTACAGTCGGCATCCACTGACACCCTACCAGATGATGTAGAAGGTTCGATCGTGGTGGATCTTAGTATAGGTGAGGTAGCAAGCGGTGAGGAGGGTTGTTGCACAGATGGCGGCTTCGATGGCGGCCAGGAGGATGAGAAGGACCGGTGGAGCCATTGCTTGAAGTTTGTCGTTCGTGGGGTGGTTGTGAAGGGCTTTGAGCGGTGGCGGACGGCGGCGGAGAATATGGCACTTGTTTTGGCGATGCTTCGCCCGTGATAGTGAATGAGAAAGACGAAGATCATACTTACGAGTGGATGAGTCACTAAATACCCTTTCACATGCTAACACTCGCCTTCTACTCTAGTACATGCACGCTCCGTGGTCGTTGGCTCCAAAGCATCGGCCACAGGTGACGAACGATGATGGTGCATTGACAACTCGCAAGCTGGACAAGGGAACACATGTAGAGACGCCAGACAGACATAGCCCCGAGAAGAAAGGATGCAAAGTAGTGCGTAGAAACATCTCCTACCTAACGTTCGTCCCATGTCGTCTGACTGCAGCATACAATTCTTGCTCTAGTCCTCGGCCGAGAGCGGCAACGCCATCAGTGGCTCGTCAACAGTAGGTACTCTACACACCACCCACCCACCCCAACCACCTCCATCACAGCGCTCAAT
>JAABUL010006582.1_pt1 | contig 13256 bp, 17 predicted proteins | sample 5559151 | NCBI WGS metagenome assembly JAABUL01 (sample SAMN10711876, study PRJNA513368) | rock metagenome | isolation source: Antarctica rocks | place: Antarctica: Victoria Land, Pudding Butte sud | reverse complement strand
TAGTCAAGGAGAGCGCAAGGCAAGCTGCATACACCATACCTCAAGTGAGCGACAAGAGCCTTCCAATACCGAAAACTAAAGACGGCGAAGACCTCGGGGTAGGTGAGAGCTGGTGGTATCAGAGTAAGGCTGCTCTACCGGAGCTAATGCAACAAGCCACTGACCCCATACAGCATTGGGTCTGACGCCGACCTTCAACACCTGGGCCCAAATCACGTTCTTGCATATGTATCTCCTAACCGTCCGCATGCGATGCTTTCCCGCCAAAGACGCCCCAATATGGCATCAACATCTCCTCGATCAATTTTTCTACACAGCGGAAGATAAAATGGTGCAGTTGCACAACGTGCATTCACGTGCCATAAGGAACAAGTACCTCAAGGACCTTTACATACAATGGCGAGGCTTGCTTGCCGGCTACGACGAGGGGCTAATCAGGGGTGATGCAGTGCTAGCGACAGCAGTATGGAGAAATGTATTCAAAGCCGACGAGGACGTCGACTTTATCGCCCTTGGGCAAGTGATCAGCTACATGCGAGGAGTGCTGAAGGGCCTGGATGGAATGTCAGATAGTGCCATTGCCGATGGAGAAGTGGTATTCGGCAGTCCAGGAACCGAGAAATCTGGTGTCCTAAGGAAAAGTGCAATGATGGCGGCGCTGAATGACCGCATAGAAGGCGAATTTGAGCAACTGAGCCCCGCATAAATGCTAAAATTATTACTTCAACAACGACGCCTGCTCCACGGATACGTCCTATTTGACAGCCTGCTTTCGTCTGAACAGCCGAGTTGCTCCCAACCTCGTCATACGCGCACCAAGTATACGGTATTCAGCATGTGGAAGGGATCCTGACGCTTCTTTTCCATCAACACTGCAGAATGAGAGAATCTTCGAAGACACTCTATGGTTTTCGCAGGTAATTTATATGTTGAGAGGGGGATGTCTTGACAGAGCAGCATGTCACATCGTCAGCGTCACTCATTCGCTGGCACATTGCCCTAGCAGTGGTGTGGTGCCGGCATCTCAAACTCTCTACCACTCAAATTGGAACCGCCGAATCACCAGCGAGGTACGTCACCCGCGAGATACGTTGACCGCTCGAAGGCTGCGCGAGTGTTTGATGGTTTTCACACGGTGCAGTCAGGGGTATAGCTACCTCCCATATAAAGATATCATGCACCGATTAACGGTCAACCGGGATCTCGCTATTTCTTGGAGATTGCAGGCTTCTTGCTTTCTTCCTCGGACTGCTGCTGGCAGGTGTCTTGGCGGTAACTAGCAGTCATGAATGCAGTGCCTTTCTGACCCCGCTAATTTCCTGGTTGATGGATCCACCGTCATTATTTCGATCTGTTTACTCTCAATCCTGAACGGCAAGGCACAACCATCCTATCGCAGTCACGTCCCTGGGCACCATGAATCACATTCTTACTTCGTCCGGGCAGTGTCGTATCCTGTTGCTTTCCTAAGAGTTGTTGTATTGGATCCAGGGCAACGCTTTCGCTTCTTGTTATTGAACAGAAGCAGTGCATGGCTGAGAGCCTGGCGGCTCCTGCAACTCCCAGCAAAAGGGAATCGAAGGCGAATAGCGAAGTCTTGCGAAGTCTTGCGAATGAATATTGAACGTTGTCGGAAATGGAGGATTAGTATTATAAGGCAAAGTCAAAAAGGATCCACGGAAAGCTCGAAAAGCACAGATGGCAAGACAAGGCCTGCGCATGGGCAATTGAGAGTGTAAGAGGACAAGGAAATAGGAAGGAGACCTTTCGCCAAAGAAACCATCGCTTGATCAGAGCTAATGAGATCGCTACGTGGTAGCATGCACATCGTTGTTAGGTACACAGAAAGTGTACTCACCTAAAAATCCTGCCTCATATTGCTTTGATGTTCAATGGAAGGAACGTTCTGGCGCTTTGAAGGTAGGATGTCGGGCAGGGCAGGCTTCAGGAATACTGGCTTTCAGGGTTTGCTCCCAATCCTCTCTGTTGCCCAATTTCAAGCTTCAGCTTTCAACCTTGATTATGAGCTTTCACCCCCAACATAATACTTTCATCACCCCTTGAGTTTCGAGAGGTAGGCATTTCGGGCGAGGCCGCGCGCTCAGCTATGGCACAAATTTGCGTCGAGCAACGTGCTCGTGAACCATAGATCATGGCTCGGTTTTCTCGATTAGCCTGAGATGCAATCGGCACGTCTTGAGAAGTAGTGGCTCTGCTAGGTTACTTGATTCTCCTCCGCGCTTCGATTCTCTTTCGTGCTCGTCTCGCTTACCGCAAGGGATTATCCGACTTCTTTTGGTATATCCAGGACGATACGCCGCCAACTCAATCATGGAGCATCCAGGATACGATTTTTCTACATCTTCACAGCCTGCCTCTGGGCCGCTCTTAGTTGGGTGGCAAGCATCAATGATGCTAAACTCCCTGTTTCTCAAGGAGGATTTCAAGTGTAGCTAGGTCTCTTCCCAAACAATACACTCGACGGCTTGTACTCAAGTCATGTGCTGCGACATGCTGTCGATTCGTTCCTGCATCACGACCTCTTAGTCATGTTGGCAAGTTCTCCTCTTGCCAATGACTTTCCTCGTCGCGATGAAAGACCAAGGCCAATCAACCAATGTCACGTGATTTCATCCGTGACCCAGCCCTCGCGATGTTTCACCTGCTTTTCATACAATCGCCTTGTTCACTCGCCAGATTCCTTTTTCGCAAAACACTTTCCATTGCTTTGTTCACTTCCCTGCACAAAGGCTTTGTTGATACGAGCTCCCAGCGTCTTCACGCCTCCGCACCAAGCAGCTCAAACAATGACCCCCCTGACACAACAGCGCAATGCAACAATGGATCGATCCATGATGTCTCAATTCTGCGTACCACGTACATAAGCAGCTTCTCCTTCGTTCCAACGCGTTGATAGCCAGCTGCCGCTCTCCGCGCTCGCAAGCAGACTACCTCCCCATCGCCAGCATCTGCAGTATAGCGTCGACGTGCGACTCCCAAAACACACGCACAAAAGCATCCTCCTACCACGCATTTCAAGACGCGAACATCTACAAAGATGCGTTTCCTCACCCTCTTCCTCTTCGCATGCAGCGCTGGCGCTCTCCCCCGGCCCACTTCCCCTCCGTCGTCATCAGAACCCCCCTCAAACACCATGACCAACGACCAAGCCATCGCAGCCTTCCGCTCCGCCGACTCCGTCTCCATCCGCTTCGGCCAGACCTGCCCCGACTCCAACCCCAACCACCCATCCCCCTGCCCCCTCACTCCCGAACAGCAGTCCTTCAAGCAAGACATCGCCAAGCTCTGGAACGAAACCCACCCCGACCGCCCCAGCCCCATGGCACACAGCCAGCAGCAAAACCCCAACAAGCTCGCCCCCCGCTCGCATTACGGCTGGATCGGCAGCTTCGCCGACAGCGCCTGCAACGGCGACCCCGCGGAGGGCCCGAGGCCGAAGCTGTATTCCAATTGCGTGCCCTTTGCGCCGAGTACGGATACGGTGGGGATATCGTGGGGGGGCTGGCCGACTGGGCTAAGCACGCTGAACGTGTTTGAGTCGGAGGATTGCTCGGGGGCGGCGTTTACGAGTTGGAGTGCGCCGCAGAATGGGGGGCAGGGCCCGGGGAGCTGTGTTGATGTTGGGGGGTTTGTGGAGAGGGTGGGGAGCGTGACGAGTGTGTTCTGAAGGGGGAGGGGGAGGGGAGGGGAGGGGAGGGGGGCGAGAGGAGTGGGGGGAGAGATAGGGTTAATGGGAATCTAAGCTGCTGCAGCATTGTTTGCCATCATCGCAACGAAACGATGTTTTAACGTTTGTGAGATTTGTGCAAATGACGATTCAACCCCTCGTGAGAACCATGGTAGTCTTGGAAATGGTTTTGCTGAATAAGACGCGAAGCGCCCTTTTTCCATGCCCATTTGCGTACAGTGGCGATTCCTTTTTACTTCCGAGCGTACAAAGCCGTGAGATAGTCATATCTTGATCAAGTTTGGACGAGCGCGAGGATCGAGATGTTGGAATGCATTAGTACCCCACGAAGGGATCGTTCAGCTATGTAGCAGGGTTGTATCGTGAGGAAGGGAAAGCGTTGAGCTTCTCACAAAGTTGGTGCTGCTCGATAGGGACGCGTCCTAGCGCCCGGGGAAATGGCTGGCCGGTCTCTCTGCAGCACTATGGTGTCTCTCAATTGCTCGAACGTCCTCCAAGGTTTCTCTGGCATGATGTGTGGAGGGCCTGTATCCCAATTTTCTAGAAACAGCTGGTGACACCAGTACAGTTTGCGCTCATACTGGTGTTCCAAGCGTAGCATAGTGCCGGAACTCTCTGTGCGATGATCAACTAGGTGAGCTTTTGAACACGAAGAACGCAATTGGGTGCTTTGTACCGTTTCGAATGATCTTCTCCTTAGTCTCCTCCATGAAAATGACCTCATCTGCTTTCAGCCGAGCAAACTTTGCCGTCGCTGGCTTCTTCCAATCAGCCCGCAATGGCGCGGATCCACCACAGACGTAGTGAAATCGGGAGAGCAGGATTTTGCAGGTGTGGAACCATCCTTCAACAAGTCTCATGTCTGCAAAACGAGTCTGAGCAGGAGTTACGATATTAGCATGCTTGCTCTTCTCCCAGCTTGATAGAAGGAACATTTCACGTACGGGTCGCCCACAGCGCTTCGTAAGATAATGATCGTGTGCAGAACTGACTTCGATGCTGCTCAGGAGCGTGAAGACGGTGAGATAGATCTCGAGCCAGAATTCGGGTTCCTTGGCTTCGATCTTGCGAGATAGCTCTTGGAGGATATCCATTCGCAAGGGGTTGAGGATGTCTTGAATCAAGATCTGATCCAGTTGTGTTTTCATGATTGGATTCATGAGACTTGTCCCTTTCCAGGGAACTCTCTTCGTGCGATCCACAACTTGCGTTATGCCCAGGGTTTCTTGACCACCGATTTTCCAGGATTTCTCAAGGATGCGGCACGCGGCCCAGAGATCAAGCGCCCGCTCCACCATCGAGTCCTAGAAAGCATCAGTATCAACTCATTCGGTACGAAATCGGTTTCTTAGCGAATTTACCCTTCTTGAAGCTGCAAAGTCTATCGCTCTCTGGATGGTGTACCAGGTTAGCTCGCACGTCCCTGTTCGTAGCCTCAAGGTGAGACCGCGAGTATGCCGCATATACTGCCTCATATTGGCTCTAATCTGTTCGAGATTTACAAGGCAATATGGTGGCATCTCCAAGTAATGCGTGCCTACAGGATTCGTCCATGTATGCGAGATTTTATCTCCTCCTGACTCATCCGCGTTCTGGGGAATAAACGTTGACACGTACACAGTAAGATTGTGTCCCAGATGGTGGGTGAGTTCGATGGTATTGATTTGACCGCCCGGGTCAACGAACTCGCTCAACTCGAAGCTTTGATTACGCTTTGTAAAGTAAGGGCTAAGACAGCTGGGGCCTTTGGGTAGAATTAGCTTCACCCGTCGGTCGTTGAAGGGTGACATACCAAGACGGAAAAACGTCGCATCCAGGATGTTCGATCGAAAGCAAGGCATCTTGGGTACATCCTTATAGAGTCTAATAGAGATGCATGCCGTACAAGACTCATAGAGGCTTTTGGCCGCTATGTCGCACTGAAAATTTGATCAGGTCTCGCAGAGAAGTTTCTTGACAGCTAGCTTGTAGCTTACCTTGCGCTTACGCGCTCTGCAGCGCTCGCAATTCCCAACCTTCCTTTGGAGGGCTGTCTCTAGGCGCGACTTCTTGTCAAATCTTGCCCGAACATTTTTCTGGCGCCCTAAGGTGAGCATGCTGCCCAGAACTTTCCCACTATTTCCACATAGTATAAGCTTTTTGGTAGGCTGTATGGTCCAACTTAGCAGGCTCTTCCGACTAAATTTTGCAAGGCACCGTCCTACCTTCTGGTTGGCAATTTGTACATCGAGCTTTCTTTTCTTCGTGCCGACATCTTCTCCCTCATACCGGATGATCTCGAAGGTGCTCTTAGGGGTTGAATTTACGCTTTCAAAGCGTGTAGCATGAAGGTTTGAGTCTTCTTGCCCGTGAACCGGAGTTGAGGAAGAACCTGCAAGAGATGGGTCGGGATGGAGGGCTGCTGGTTGGGCCGTGAAATTAAGAGCTGAACAACAGTGTGCGTCGGACTCATGAGAGATATCCACACCCTCAGTAATTGTCGGCTGAATCCTGCATTTACTTTGTCGTTCTGCAAATTGTAGCGCGGCGCCGGAGTCCGCTGTTGGCAGGATACTGTCTATTGGTAAACCCTCAAAGCTGTCGTATGACGTGAGTGACTCCAGATGAGGCTCTACACCTGTACTAGATGGTAGGTCTGTGGAAAGTGCGCCAGATTCCGGGTAGGAAGATATTAATTCGTCGTAGGGATCCATTTGATTCGCATCAGCAGTGTATAGCAGGGAGGAGTTGTACCAAGGGTCGACGTTCTGAGTTGCATTCGTCAAGACTCCTCTAATTGCATTCGGCTGGTAGACGCTCGCTGCATAACTGGGATCTATCCTATATGGAGTACCAATCGACGGCGGGTCCTGCATCAATAGCTCGGATGTATAGGATTCTAGTTGTCGATGTGGCATCGTCCGCCGTGTTGTAGGTTCATCCAAAGATGGAGTAAATGTGGGGACACGGCTTTGTGGAGAGGCGCTGCCGCCTGGGGAAAATGAGAATCTGTCGGAGATCGAGGTGGCTGATGGAGCCGAGTCTATCTCCATCGGGGTGGAATGGTTTACTGAATTCCCTGTGGAAGACTCTGGAAAGTCACAAGCGTGATATTTGGCAGATGACTTGGAACCCCACTGTAATGCGTCATGACTGTCAATAAGATATGGATTGTGATGTCCGTCTTCTAGGAGTATGGAAAATGTATCGTCTGGTTTCGCATACTGACGAAGACCTGCAAAAGAAATCTGTTCGTAATTATGACGGGAGAGAGCTAAGCCTGTAGCTTGCCTTTCGCTGTGACCGTTGAAAGAAGCGTTCTCTATTGGCAGTGCTGCAATTTGTTCTTCAGGCGTCCTCGCAGCATGATCGTTCACATTTCCCCCAAGGAGTCCGGTATGGATCATAGCACTTCCCCCAGTAAGGCTATCTACTACCTCATGTTCAGCACGTTCCGCTTTGGAACGATCGGCAGGACCTTACCGTGCCATTCTGGATCATCCGTCGCTATACTCCAGCGATTGTCAGCAAACAAATCATTAGCCATAGTAATAGGTCAAATGGACAGTAGGCAGTGATGGTATCGCGGAGCAAGTGGAGATTGTTATCTCCTTCCACGCTCAAATATCTCGCAAGCAGTATTTCAGGTGCTTGTAAACCTTCAAAAGCGAGTGGCAATGTTTTGAAGAAGGCCATGTTTGAGTAGGTTTCAAAGTAGAATTGTAATGAGAGACAGACGAAGCTATAAGGCAACCTGGCGGGCTTTCCTCACCCACCTTGGCACCATGGGTGGTATTGATTGATTGGCAGATCAGCTGCTCCGTCACTACAGGACGACGCATGATCCCAACCGTGTTGTCGGGATAGCTCACCGGATTTCTCCAAAGAGTCACCGGTATTCCCTGAACGTATTGTCATCTTGCGCCCTGCGTTGCCGATCCTGTTCACGAAGCAACGTATCAAACCCTCGCCGTCCACCGTATTTCCTATTTGAGCATGGTCGGAAAATCAGGTACTTCTTGGCGACCGCAGAATCGCAAGGTTTGACACCGTACTATGCCTCACTTGTTCTGCCGGGATACTCTGTAAGATTAATGTCTTCGAGATATGTAAGTTGTCCAAGAGCCGTCTCACTCCACTCTCCCTTCCCCGTCGCGATATTTACGATTCGCGACCTGCCAGCTACTCTGCAATTCCTGAGCTAGCATCCTCACAATGGGCCCACCTCACAGCATTGACACGTCAGTTATCCGCGCTGCTACTTTTGCTGATCTGGATAGTGTGGTGGAGGTGGTGAGGTCTTCCATGCCCCTCGATCCTGGATGGAACTATTGCTACGAACACGCCCATGAATTTCCTGAGGATAGCGTCAGGTTCACCCAATTGCTCTTCCAGCACTTCATCGATCCTGGGTTCGATGATTGGCATGTCATGGTTGCCGACGCTCCCAGCCTTCATGACCCAAACGTGACGAAGATTGTCGCATTTGCCGTTTGGGATGTTTCTTACAGGAACAAGCGCAAGCATGGCTCGACATATGTGCCGCAAAACCGTAGGTGGATCTTCTCGTCGCTGTTTATCTGAATCGATCTATAATCAGCTTATCGCAACGCAGCTACGCAGGCTGTGGCAGAGGCAGGCGGCTCGGCTCGCAGGGACATGAACCAAAAACGAGAGGCTGCCTTCAGGGATGCCCTTAGTAAGGGAAGACCAAGCTTCTTCAAAGTCTACGGCGACGATCAGATATGGCTTGAGTCTCTTGGAACGCATCCTGACTACATGCGTCGCGGCTTTGGCGCTGCACTGGTCAAATGGGGGATACAAGTGGCAAAAGAGGATCATCTTGTAGTATCCTTGGTGGCAAGTCCGATGGGGGCCTTGCTCTATGCTCATCTTGGGTTCCAGACACTTGGACAGATTGTCCTCCAAGCCCCAGAGGAGACAGAGAAGTTCTTTCTCAAGGCAACGGTGCTTCTAGTCGAGGAGGAAGAGCCTGCGAAGCAAGACCTTTAGTATGAATGCAATTTGTGATATGTGAGCGATGTCTGCCATCTCTGTGATCCTATCAACCTATACTCTGCCTCGGCTTTCCCTGCTGCGATTGCTTGCGCTTGCCCAGGCGGACAGCTCCCAAAGAAGCTTTTCGGCCAACGGCCTAATGCTCCAGCTGATACCGCATTTCTGTTTTAGGCAAATTCCACTGTTTCTGCGACCCTAGACCGTGTTTCTGTTTTGGGGAAGGTTTACTATCCCTCCACTATCCGTATTTCCCAATCCTCTACCTGTATTCCCTCTCTGTCGATAAATGTTTAGTCTCTGTCGACCGCATATCCTTCAACGCAGGCCGTTAACCATTCCAGCCTGCTTTTCCCGCCTGACCGCGTTCCTCTATTCTTCACCTATTTCCCCTCTCCGTCGATTTTGTTTAAATCCCACGACCACGGCTCCTCCTCGCCGGTCATTTCCCCTGTTGCGCCGGCCGCCATTCACTTCTGGGATGGTCTGGACGAAGAGTAGGGAAGGGTGGGTTGAATGGGGTACTTAAAGGTGCTAAACCCTCTGTGAAAATCTGCTTTAAGACAACTCAAGACGGAGTGCCTCGATACACACACATAACCAACAACAGCTCAAGCTACCATGTCCTCGAAGCGCAACGACAACTCCGCCACCTCAGCGCCTTCCACCCCTGGCCACCCCTCGCAGCAGCAGCAGCAAGGCTTTCAAACCAAAAGGTGCTTCGTCACGCACTCCACCCCCATCCCCCAAAAAGAGCTGACTCCTCCACCAGCCCCTCTCCAACCAGCGCCGCTGCCCAAGCGCAAGCATGGCAGCAACAGCAGGGCACCCTCCGACAGTAATCGCCCTGAAACCCCCCCCTCCCAACCCCCGCGCTCACGATTCGTGCCCCCATCCAGGCGCGAAGAGGAGCGCACCTTTGCCATGCTCTGGGAGAAACCCTCCTATCGCACCTCCTCGTGCTCGCCAGCTCTGAAACTCGACGGGCAGGACAAGCGCCCGGGGCAGCATCGAGGCTCACAGCCGTTTATGTGGCCAAATTGCCGAGGAGGCGAGGGACTGCGTACGAAGGGTGCGGACGCTTTTGAGGGTGCGACGCCGCTGGAGGATTGGCTGAAGAGGGAAGACAGGTATGAGCGGTTTTGGGGGAGGGAGGAGGGAAGTGATGATATGGAGAGGATGGGGATGTCTAGGCAAAGTGGGAGATGATAGGGGGTTGGTTCGTAAATCGTGGATTTGGCAGTACGTCTACTGGGTTTATGCTGGGATAACGCTGACGATGAGTGAATTCTCGATTAACTGGCTTTGAAGAACTCGGTACCTGGTGAGGTCGAGTACGCGCACTCGAACTGCGGTAGCACGCTCCCAGAATACAGAAGGTCAGGCTATCCCTTGCGCCGGCACGGTGCACTTCCAGGGGTTCTTTGTATTACATATGAGCCCAGGATCTTCTCGGGGCCATGCTTTTGGGTGTTTTGCTTGAGTCAGAGAAATGCTTTCACGGTTTGCCTTCTTAGCCATGTGTTTTCACTGGTGATATTTTCCGTCTTGGTGTAGGCCAGGGAGCGAGGGCACCGCTTCGGGCCGGCGCATGCGATGAACCATGAAGTCATCGAGATCGAATCTCGGAAGTTGTAGCATCGCCGATTCTGGCTTACGATCAGCGAGCATGATATTGAATAATATAGGATGTACACTCGAATTTTGAGTCTCCATTCTGTTGGTCGTATTTCTTCTACGCCATAATGACCTTGAATGGGAGTATGCGAACAGACCGAGGCATCTGCATGTTCTCCACACGGCGGATCGAGAGGAGCTAATGCACCTTTTACCTGCATACTTTAGGCTCAAACTCAATGGCTGCGAGCTTAGAGCCGACCCGTTCATTTCAAAGCTCACAGCAAGGTTCATCGATGCGACTGGATGTTATATTTCGAATCTTTTATGTACAAAAAATCCAACGTGAGAAAGCATTCCAACAGGAGTTTTCAGGATGATATTAGGAAGCTCCTATGACTGGATATATGCAGTTTTACAATGATCTTTTAGTCTCGGCCACATTTTCCCCAGCGGACACTCTGAATGAGCGATCGTACCTATACATAGTCAACCCCGTCGCCGGCGCCCATGCCTGGCAGTCTCGGCGCAAACCTCGGTGCGTGTTTAGAGAGCGAGAGCAGCCGCGCCGAGGGCCAGGAAGAAAGCAGAAACAGAGGCGAATACTGTGGTAGCACCCCCGGTAAAGGGAGCGGGCGAGCTTGTCGAGTCACCAGAGGTGCCACCAGATGTACCGGATTTGCTTGAGGCGGATGGAGCTGTGCCCGAGGGAGCAGGCGCGCTTGATGAGGGGGTGGAAGCAGTGGGGTACGGGGCGGTCATGGATGTAGGGTACAAAGTCGCGCTCTCAGTGGAGACAACGATGGTCGCGGTGGTTGATGCTGGAGCAGCAGTAGTCGCGGGAACAGAAGCAGCACTGGACGAGCTCGAAGCCTGGGTCGTCGATGCCGGAGCGGAGGCAGCACAGGCGCAGACGGCGGAGGCTGAGGCCTGGACGGCGAGACCGGTCACGGCACCGCAGCCGGAGACGACGCAGTTGAGGGCGGCGCTTGCGATGGCGGCGGATTGGGTTGCGCTACATTGGCAGGCAAAGTCCATGGCGCCGCAGCCGACTCCTTTGGCGGCGGAGTTGATGCATGACGTCTACTTCCGTCAGTTGACTGCGCTATACAGGGGGACATGTCCACCACTTACAGCGCAAGAAGGGACCTTCGCCGCAACAGCAGCACACTGATCCTGAGCTTGGGCGAGGGCGACGAGCCCGAAGGTAAAAATGATGGAGGCAGATTTCATGGTGAAGAATTCGCGTTGAACGAGTGACTGGCAAAGCCGACAATAGAGAAAAGTCTTGATGATTGACTATGTACGGTGGCGATGGGGTGCTATAATACTCAAGGCTCAAGGGTCTGGGAGGCGCCCGTTGGTTATATATGGAGTCCAAACACTGAAAGGGACTGATACCAATGACGACTGGCTGAGACAAGGCAACTGTTTCCGAAGCCTTCACTTGTCAATTCCTCCGGCCATGCTCTCCAGTCATCCAATGTCTTCCCCTCGGCTTGGACACAAATAGGTGACACGGGCCTTCACATCCAGCGTTCTTGGGGCGCTTGGAGCCAGGAATTTGTCGGGTCGTGTGCTTCGTTACGCCAGCGGATCTGATTGGTGGAGATGGACGACGCCGCGGATTCATGATCAGCAACCAGCTCTTGGTGCTCCGTTAAGGTAGCCAAACACTCGCCTAGCCCTTTGGCTCCTAGTAAGTGACAAAGCAAGGGGTAAGTTTAGGGCGATCCGGGGAAACCGACACATCACGATCAACTGCCTGCTAACGGACATCCCCCAAATCCAGAACTTCAACCGTTCCAAGATACGGGGGATACCCCTACCCTTCACTTGCGACGTCTGACAAGTGCTATATCCTCGGATGGCTGCATCGATCCTCCGTGCCGCGTTGGACACGGAGAAGGTGGTGATATGTCGTGCATGTGAAAGTGTACACAAGATTCAGCCCTCGAGATCAAGGGGAGCAGCTCATTGCTGAGATGCGCTTCTACGATCAAATTCCCGTGGCTACCACAGCAGTTGCTCGTTTGCATGCTTGACAGTACTAGGGAGGCGGGTCCCACTGCACGACATGCAGTACTTCCGCTTCCGCCGGTTGAATCGCCATGGTGAGGCTCTGCTATCCTTCGGAGCCCCGAACCGCTTCTCTCACAGCTCGACTTGCAAGATTGCTAGGAGCATCAAGTAAAGTAAGACGAGATGGACGGCATGAGATGTGAGAGGCCCCTGGAAAGGACGGCCCTCGGCCCTCGGCCTGTCAGCTGCCGACAGCCAATACTTGCCCATAATGGATGGAGGCAACGGGCCAATTAGAACGTCATCATAGGCCTCATTCAAGACCATGCTCCGATGGCGATCCAGTCGAGCCACGAGACTTACCTTCCATCAGGCTCTGATGGTCACGCCAATTCTCGGCTCTGAGTCCACTGTGTGTTGGGTACGGGTACCTGTGACTCGCATAATCGTCGTCGGAAATTACTTCTCCAAATCCCAATCGATGCTCCACCATTCACAGCTCTGAACCAAGAGCCCGTTACAAACATCAACTCTGACAAATTGATCCAATCCCCGTCACGATTGTCTCCAAGAAAGCAAGTGTGCCGTGAGACATAGCATCCCGCTGCCTTGGCTGACTGCCTCCGGCGCCATCCGAAACAGTGAGTTCGTCCGAATTAGGGCTTTAGATGTACACCGCTACACTATCGTAGCATGAGATCGCGGAGCGAGGAAGGAGCATGCCTCGGTTTCCACTCGTAAGGGTTGGTTAAGAGGTTCTGTGACCACAGATGCTGGTTACAACACCCTTCCTTTCCTATCTCCTTGCTGCCTTTCTGGAAGTCATTATCATGATGGTCATTGACATTCTGTTCGCTTGAGCTTCGACATCCCCTTTCTCCATCTCTTCGTTCACTGCTTCCAAGGCTTTGGG
>JAABUL010006581.1_pt1 | contig 13259 bp, 20 predicted proteins | sample 5559151 | NCBI WGS metagenome assembly JAABUL01 (sample SAMN10711876, study PRJNA513368) | rock metagenome | isolation source: Antarctica rocks | place: Antarctica: Victoria Land, Pudding Butte sud | reverse complement strand
GCGTTGCTTTACCGATTATCGCCCGTACGGACTAGCCCGGCACCGCGCGCCGCCGCCGCACCGACGATGTTGTGACCGTGGCTGACAGGAAAGGGACCGCAATGAGCAAGCACACCGCGCCACACTCCGTGAAGCCGACCACCCCGACCGCCGTCGACCCCGCCGCGCAGCTGCGCGCCTCGCGCGACCGCCTGGCGCAACTCCAGCGCGAAGAGGCCGAGATCGGTGGGCACATCCGCGTCGCCATCCTGGCCGAGGACGGGGGCCGCGTATCGGCGCTGACCGCGCGCCGGGCGATGGTGCCCACGCTGATCGCCCGCGCGGCCGCCGCGTTGCTCTTGCTCGAAAGCGACGCGCTTGACGCGCAGGTGGCGAGCATCGCGGCGGCGGAGGAGGCGCACCGGGCGGTGACCGACCAGGCCGACCGCGACCGGGCGGCGGCGTTCGCGGCGCTGACCACCGCCGAGCAGCGGTGGAACGTGACGGTTGTCCAGTTGCAGGCCTTCGCGATCCGCCGCCAGGACGTGGCCCGCCAGCGTCACGCCCTGCGCGCGCGCCTGGAACGACTCGCCACGGCCGACGAGCCGGTGCCCGCCGCCTAGTCCGCGCCACCGCCGTCGGGCGCGTCGTTGCGCCCGGCAGGACCGCGCCGTAGAGGAGAAACAGCATGACCACGCACGATCCCGCCCCCGCCGTCGCCCGCGACCCGCAGACCGGCAAATTCATCCCCGCGCCGATCGACCACCGCACCGGCCAGCCGCGCCTGACGCCGGAATGCCGGGCGGCGTTGGCGGCGAAGTTCCCGTCCTTGCGCGACGATCCGCAGTGGCGCGTGCAGGAGGAACCGCGCGACTAGCGTGCGCCGCCCCGGCCGGGCGCGGCGTTGCGTCCGGCGGAACCGCAATGACGAGGACGACCATGACGACGACGAGCCCCACCCCGCCCCCCACCGCCGCCCCGACCGACCGGCCCGCCCGGTACTTCGTCGCCCGCAGCATCGCCAGCGCCGCCGCGCTGATCCTGTACGGTGCACCGTACCAGGGGATCGTCCCGGCGGGCGGGCGGCTCGGTTTCCGCTTCGCCGACCCGGACGACGCCCTGCCCGCGCTGGCGGAGGCGTTGCGGCGTCACGAGGCTCCGCCCGTGCAGCCGCGCCAACTGATGGAGGCCTACTACGACTTACGCCGCGACTTGGCCCGCGCCCTGGCCGCCCAGGACCGCCGGCAAGGCGCGACGCGGCCGGAGGGCGCTCAATGACTCGCGTCTGCACCGTTTGCCAGCACCAGGAACGTCAGGCGATCGACAAGGCCCTCGTGGCCGCCTCCTGCCCATACCGGACCATAGCGGACCGCTATGGGCTCTCGCACCAGGCGCTGATCCGCCACAAGGCCGATCATGTGCTCGCCGAGCTCCTGGCCGCGTGGGAGGGTGAGCGGGCCCAGAACGGGCAGGAGCTCGTCGGCGAGTTGCGCCGCTGGATGGGCTACATCACGAAGCTGTTGGAGGCGTGCGACCGCTGGCTCACCGACCCCGACGACAGCAGCCGCTACGACCTCGGCCCGCGCGCCCACGAGCTCCTGGTCCACTATGAGCGCGCGGAACCGGGACCCGCCGGTCGGCCGGTCGTGGTGCGCCGGAAGGCCCGCCTGGCGGACCTGCTGGCGCGTGCCGAGGCGGGCCTGGGCGACGCGACGATCACCCTCGTGGAGCACAAGGCCGCCGACCCGCGCAAGCTGATCATCGACGCCACCGCGCGCCTGGAGGGGCACCTACGCCTCCTGGCCGAACTGGTGGGCAAGCTCCAGACGGCGGGGACGATCAGCATCGCCCTGGCCCCGGAATGGCTGGCCCTCCGGGCGCGTGTCGTGGCGACGCTGGCCCCGTTCCCGGACGCGCGCCTCGCCCTGGTGGAGGTGCTCGATGCCGGCGTTGGCTGACGACCTGGCCTGCGCGCTCGACCCGGTGCGCCTCGCCCGCCGGATGGGCGTGGAGCCTGACCAGTGGCAGGTGCACATGCTGCGCAGCCCCGCGCGGCAGATCATCCTCAACAACAGCCGCCAGGCGGGCAAGAGCACGATCAGCAGCATCCTCGCCGCGTACACGGCGCTCTACGAGCCGGGTGCGCCGGTGCTGCTCCTCAGCCCCAGCCTGCGCCAGTCCACCGAACTCTTCCGCAAGGTCAAGGCGGGGCTCCACACGCTCGGGGCCGCGGCGGCCGACATCACCACCGACAACGCGCTCTCGGTGGAGCTGGGCAACGGCAGCCGGATCCTGTCGCTCCCGGGCAAGGAGGGGACCGTGCGCGGCTTCTCCGGGGTCCGGTTGCTGATCGTGGACGAGGCCTCGCGCGTGGACGACGCGCTGTACCAGGCGGTGCGGCCGATGCTGGCCGTCTCGGGCGGGCGGATCGTGCTCCTCTCGACGCCGTTCGGCAAGCGCGGTTTTTTCCACCACGAGTGGACCGAGGGCGGCGCGGACTGGGAGCGCATCGCGGTGACGGCCTACGAATGCCCGCGCATCCCGCCCGACTGGCTCGACGCCGAGCGCGCCCGGATCGGTGCCTGGTGGTTCGACCAGGAGTATCTGTGCCAGTTCAAGGAGACGACCGATCAGGTGTTCGCCTACGAGGACGTGCAAGCCGCGCTCTCGACCGCCGTTACGCCGCTCTTCGCGATGGGAGATTGACCATGTATCTGTTGGGCCTCGACCTCGGCCAGGCGGCCGATTACAGCGCGCTCGCCATCGCCAGGCGGCAGGAAGCGCGCGGCGTCTCGTCGTACACGCTGCCCTGGCTGGAGCGCTTCCCGCTCGGCACCAGCTACCCCGCGATCGTCGCGGCCGTGGTCGCGCGCGTCCGGCAGCTGGCGACGCAGGACCCGGCCGCGCCGCGCGTGCTGGTGGTCGACGCGACCGGCGTCGGGCGCCCGGTGGTGGACCTCCTGCGGCAGGCCCGCCCGGTCGCGCGGCTGGTGGCGGTGACGATCACCGGGGGCGACGCCGCCACGCACGACGGTCCGCAATGGCGCGTGCCGAAAAGGGAACTCGTCTCCACCGCGCAGGTCTTCTTGCAAGGGCGGCGACTGGCGATCGCGGAGGCACTGCCGGAGGCGGCCACGCTGACGCGGGAACTGCTGGCCTTCCAGGTGAAGATCAGCGCGGAGACCGCGCACGACTCGTATGGCGCGTGGCGCGAGGGCGCGCACGACGACCTGGTTTTAGCCGTGGCGCTGGCGCTGTGGGCGGGGGAACGCCACGAGGTGCGCGGGCGCCCATTCTCGGCGGCGGTGGGTGGTGAGCGAAGTCTCCCCGACCCGCGCGGGACCGACGAATTGCTGTTCGGGCGCGCGACGAGCGACCGGGCCACGACGCCGGGCGATGTGCCGATCGCGGCGTTCCGACCGCGCCACCGCCGCCCGTTCGACCACTGAGGACGCGGGCCGCGGGATCAAGAAGACAACGCCGCGCCCTGCTATACTGGCGGTGCTGGTCGAGCCGCGCCCCCCGGCGTGACTCCCGGCCAGGGCTCCCCAGCGCCGCCCCGGTGCGCGTAAGGGACCGGGGCGGCGCACCCTGCTTTATGTCGAACTGACAACCGCGATAGCGGAATCGGCGGGCGGTTATGTCGAGCGTCACTGCGCGTTGACCAGCAGCCCAGTGATGACGCCATTCTCAACACACACAAAGTCCCGTTGGCAGGGCTTCACCCCGTTATGGCCTGCGGAAACGCGGGCCGCCGTCGCGCGGCGATGCTGCGGGTCACCACAAAGAGTAATAGTGAGTAGTGTCCGCCGATCGTGATCGGCGTATTTGGGTATCCCAAGACGGAATCACTCGCCCCTGTCTTGGGCAATTTTGCGGGGGGTTTACGCCACTTCCCAGCCCCCTGATCGGCCCAAGTCAGCCCCGGGTCAGGGTGAAGTCAGGGTCGAGGGTGGTCCGAAGTCAGGCCGAGGTCAGGGGCGCGGCTCACAGGAAGTGACCGCCGGTCGCCTCGCTGAGGAGCAAGGCCAGACCGAGCAAGGCCAGGACCACGCCCGCGACGAGTTCCGCGCGTTCCCCGAGCCGCGCGCCGAGGCGCGTGCCCAGGGCGAGCCCGATGAAGGTGAGCGCGAAGGCTTGGAGCGCGATATACGCCAGCGCCGGGCCGAGCGGGACATGGAGCACCCCCAGCGCGAGGCCCACGGCGAGTTCGTCCAAACTGACGGAGAGACCCGCTAGGAAGAGCGCCCGTGGTCGTTCCGCTAGCGCGGCGCGGTCCGGGCCGTCGTCATCATCGTCATTGTGCAGCGCCTCCCTGATTTCGAGACCGCCGAGGACGAGCAGGATCCCGGCCGCCGCGTAGGTGGCGAAGGCACCCAGGCGCGCGCCCAGCCCCTGCCCCAGCAGCAGGCCCGCGATCGGCATCAGCCCCTCGAAGCAAGCGAAGACGAGCCCGACCCGCAGCCAGCGGGTGCGCGGCAAGCCGCCCAGGCCCAACCCGAGGGCGACAGCCAGGGTATCCAGGCCCAGCGCAAGGAAGATCAACGCGGTCGCGATCATGCGCCCCCACCCCACCAACGCCACACACGCCCCCACGCGCCGCGCGCCTCTCCTGAGCCACTAGCTGGTGTCCCCGACGTTCCTGGGGCCGCCTGCACGCCGTGTAGGCGGCCTCCTCCATCACCCGACACCTATTCCTCTTCACTACCCATCCCCCTGCCGGGGACGCGAGAAAGGGGCGTGGCATCGGCCACGCCCCCCGGGTGCTCATATTGTCGGTGTCCCCGCGCCGCTAGACCCGGGCGCGGTTGCCGGAAACGGCGCGCAGGATGGCGATCAGGATCATCGCCCCGATGATCGCCACGAGGATCGAGCCGAGGTCCAGCGTGTTGTATCCGCTCGAATTGCCCGTGATCAGCCCGTAGAGGAACCCGCCGAGGAGCGCCCCGACGATGCCGACGACGATGTCGCCCACGATCCCGTAGCCGCCGCCGCCCATCAGCTTGCTCGCGATGAACCCGGCGATCAGCCCCAGGAGCAGCCATGCCAGAATGCCCATGTCGTCCCCCTCTGTTGTCACCTGACGGGCCACCGTTAGCCCGCCGCACCCTGGACCTTGTTATGCAGGGGCCGTGCCACGAGTAGCGGCGGGCTCGGGGCAAGCGGGAGGCAGAAAGAAGACCGGGTACGCGACCGCGCGACACGCCCAGAGGGGGCCTGGCGGGCCACACCCGCAGGTGTGCGGCCCGGTCGCCCGGTACTCGGCGGGTGAACCGGCGCGCCCGGTCTCCCCACCACTAGAGCAGGACATGTGCCACGTCCCGGGACGATTATGCGCCGCCCCACCACCACCTGAGCCGCCCCCACACGCCGGCGGCGTAAATCGCCGTGTGTCGGCCCTCACCCGAGCGGCAGGGCGAAGAGGAGGAAGTAGCCGTTGAGCATCAGCACCGTGGCGACGACCCCGAGGGCCAGGGCCAGGAGCAGCAGCCGCCGCGAGGTCGCCACGATGCTCACCGAGCCGAGGACGATCGCGATCTGGAAGAGTGCCTGCGCGTAGTCGAAGTTCGGGTCCTGCCGCTGCGCGCGGTCCCGCCGCGCCTCGAAGTCGCGCGCCTGGGCGAGGAGCTCCCGCTTCCCCTGGCCCGGCTGCCCGTCCCGCCCCGGCTCGCTCTCGTAGCGCGCGATCGTGGCGGTGTAGTCATCGAGGCGCCGCTGGGTCGCGGCCCGCGCGGCGGGGGGGAGCTCGGCGGTCTCCAGGCGCTGCCGCAGCTCGTCGGCGGCGAGCTGGTACTGGGTCTGCCGGATGGTCTTCGCCTGGTAGAACGCGTAGGTGTCCGAGGCCTGGATGTTGTTGTTGGTCGTCTCCTTGGTGGCGTTCGCCCCGCCGAGGCTGGTGAGCGCCAGCAGCATCGCCAGCACGGCGATCGTGACCGCCGCGCGGCGCCGGAATTGCTCGGCCGCGCCGCGCTCGCCCCCCTCGGCCGCCTCCCTGATCGTGTCCGCCGCATCGGCCGCTTCCATCGCCCCACCCGCGCACCGCGCATGGTCGGGGCGTGGCCCACATGCCACGCCCCCGGATTGCGCCCCCGCGAGCGCAGGAACGCTGCCACCCGTTCACCCGACCGGTCCGCCCGGCCACGGCAGCGGCGCGAGTGCCGGGCGCGGCGCTGCCGTCGGATACGGCAACTCCCGGCCGGGGATCCGGCGGACGCCCGGGCCGATGATGATCCCGGACGCCCTATGCGCAGGGGCGTGCCGTCACCTTCCACTGCTCTTGCTGTCAGGCAGCGGACCGCGCCACACGCGCCGGGCCACTTACCCGCCCCACCACCGCCGCAGCCGCCCCCCTATGCGGGGGGCGGCCCCCTGGGCCGCGGCGGGCGCTTCCGACGCTCCTGGGCCGGCGTGCGCGGCCTGTGGTGCAACGGGCGCTGCGAGCTGGTGTAACCGCTCCTCGAGCGTGCGTGCTCGCCCTTGCCACATGCCCGCCGCCTCGGCTTTGGTCGTCAACTCCTGGCGTAGCGTGGTGTTCTCGGCACGGAGGGCGGCCAGCTCCTCGCGCAGCGCGTCGACCGCGCGAGCGGACACAGCGGCCACACCGGACATGTCCGCTCCTGTCCGGTCGTGGTCGCTGTCCGGTGTCTGCTGTCCGCTATGTCCGCTATGGCCGGTGTCCTGTCCGCTCGTGTCCGGTGCGGCGGTGCGTAACCGCTCCACGTCTACCAAACGATAGCGGACAGCACGGCCAATGCGGACAGGCGCGAGCCGCCCCTCCTCGGCGTAACGCCGGACCGAGCGGACAGAGACGGCCAACAGCGTGGCCGCCGTGTCCGCTGTAACCAGCGCCTCGCTGTCCGCTCCTGGCCGCTCCTGTCCGGTCATCGTGTCCGCTCCTGGCCGGTGTGTCCGCGCGTGGGCGGGCAGGATAGCACACCCCCCGCGCTGGCGCTCGACACCGTGCCGGTCGTCGTCCGCGCGATCGATAACCCGCTGGAAGCGGAGCGGGTGCTGATCGAGAGCAATCGCCAGCGTGAGAAGACGGCCAGTGAGGTCATGCGGGAGGCGCATCGTCTTCGATTGATCGAGGAGGAGAAGTCCCGGCTGCGACAGCTCGCAGGATTGAAGCAAGGGGCTAGCGCCCCCGTTGTGGCAAATTTGCCACAACGGGAAAAGGGGAAAACTCGCGACAAAGTAGCCGAACAAGTAGGTATGAAGGTCGGTACGTTCCGCAGCATCCAGACGGTCTGGGAGGCGGCGAATGACGAGACGGTACCGGAACCGGTCCGTGCCGTGGCGCAGCAGCAGATGGCCGCACTCGATGCGGGCAATACCACCGCGCACAAAGCCGACGAGGTGGTGCGGGCGGTCGGGGCAACAAGAAAAACCCTCCGCCAACGTTGGCGGAGGGTTATCGCGACGACGGCAAGACACGCACTCGGGTTGCCGTCGTCGTGGGCAGCTAGACGACGCTGGCCGCGCGCAGCACCGCGAGATGCTGTGCCTCATTCGCGTCGTCTGGCCCGTGGTCGAGGATCGCCGCGGCGATCGCGGCGCCCTGCTCGTCCACGCCCGCGTGTTCCAGGGCGCTGGGGAGCAGCGCCACCGGGACGGCAGTGGTTGACGCGGTGGGCGGGTAGACGATAAACCCGTCGGTCAGGTCGGCCACGAACGCGATATTGAACCCGGCCCGCCTCCAGGCCGCCGCGATGTGCCTCATCGCGCACCCTCCCGCCCGTCGGTCGCGCGGACCATGTGGGTCGGCAGCGGCGCGCCCTGCGCGGCATACGCGCCGCGCAGGACCGGCACCGCGACCGGGACGAAGCCGATCGGCTGATCGAGCACGGCCGCCACATCGCGCGGCAACTCCTCCCCGGCCAGACGGCATAAATCGCCCCACAACGCGGCGAACGTGAAGCGCGTGGACAACACATCGGGGAGCCCGTCGTCGGCGAGCTCGTGCAGCAATTGCGTGCAGGCGGCGTTGATCGTCATGGTGGTGCCTCCTGGGTTTATGTGGACAGTCGGGGGATAGCGTGTTGACAACCTGGCAGGGCTAGGCGGCGACGGGGACAGCGACCCGCGCCGACCGCTCGATCAGGCCGCGCCGCACGCGGCGGCGGTACTCGGCGCGGGCCGCCAGCAGCGCGAGCCGGTCGCTCGCCAGGCTGCGCCCGATCCGCGCGGTGTACGTGTTGACCATGTGCGCCGCCTTCGTGCCGTAGCGAACCAGCTGCGCGTCGGTGAGCCAGATCACGCCCTGTGTCGCCACTTCGACGGCCCACGCCTCGACCACGGCCGCCTCGTGCCAGCAGGTGTGATTACACTCACTCGCACGGCACGTGCAGAACGTGTCCCCGCTGATCGTGTCGAACGAGATGATGTTGGTGCGGCCGGCGTCGTGCCGGCTCGGGGTGGCGTAGGCGACGATCCCGGTCGTGGTGGCGGCGCTGACGAAGCGGAGGGCGGGGCGGGCGGTCGTGGCGGTGGCGACGGTCGTGGCGCTCATGGGATAATCCTTCTGGGCCTCGGCCCGTTTGCGGCCTCACGAGTTTGCTTTGACCGGCTAGGCTCGTGGGGCCTCTTTGTGTGTAGCCCTCGATTGCTACAACCTTATTATAACCTTAGAGTAACTACTTGTCAAGGGGTTATAATAGGGCTATACTAAGATCGAAAGGGGGTTATTGTGGACACGATAGGAACACGACTACGCCAGGCGCGCGAACGCCGGGTTATCACACAAGAGGATCTCTCGCAGCTTTCGGGGGTAACCGAGGCGACGATCTCGCGCCTAGAGAATGACAAATCAGGCCCAACACGCCAGAGCACCGTGCGCAAGTTAGCAGCAGCACTTGAAGTTGAGCCACAGTGGTTGTTGTTCGGTGAGGAACCACAGGCGGAAAAATGGGCGGCCTAGGCAAGTAGGCCGCCCGTAGGCTCGTCGGTCTGTGATCACCGGCGCGCGGAAGCATTGTAGCAGCATGGCGTATCGGTTAGGCAAAAGGGCGAAGTCGGCCAACTGCCTAACCGATAGATACGAGGGGCGCATGGGGCGGGGACTGTCGGAACAACAACGGCGTGTCCTGATCGCGGCCCACGCCGCGTATCGGGATGCAGCCGCACGGAACAGGCAGGCGGAGAGCAACCACCGATACCTCGCGGCGCGTCTCGACGGGGTAGAGCTGCTCGGCCCGCTCATGCCCATCGCCCATTTAACGCGGAGCGACGCCCTGCACGCCCTGCACGGCTGGCGCGGCGGACGCAAACAAGACAACTACTGGCAACAGGCCCGGGATATCCCGGGCGAGACGCTGAGGGTCTTCACCGGGCACAATGTTCTCACGACGGTCGCCACCATCAACCGGGCCGAGTACGAGGTCGCGCAGGCCTCCACCTCCCGTACGCTGGCGCGCTTAGTGGCGCGCGGCTTGCTGCGGCCACATGGTTACTACCAGGGATACAACATCACCGCCGCGGGCCTGCAAGCCATCGCCGCATTCACCCTCGGTTTGGCCAAGGGCGAGAATGACGAGGCCCACTATGGATGATGACCTGTACGCCGTCATCGCCGCCTACCTGCGCGAGCATAACCCGCGTATCCTGACGCCGTGCCCGCCCCCGGTGCCGCTGGCGCAGGCCCGCTGCCGCTCGTGCGGGGTGCCGATCGGCGCGGGGGCCGAACCGGGCGCGCTCGGGTATCTCCTGGCCGCGCGGCGGTGCCTCGGCTGTTATCTGCGCGAGGCGGCATGAGCAAGCAAGAGCCGCGCGAGACGTGGCGCGACTGGTGGCCTGACGGGAGGCCGGAACCAAAAGCGCTGATCACCCGCGCCGAACTCCTGGCGAAGATCGAGGAGAACAGCGGTGTCCGGGTTACTGAGCGCGAACTGCGCTACTGGGAGGCGGTCGGCGCGCTTCCGGGGGCGATCCGTCAATACCACGCCGGTGCGACACACGCGACCTACCCATTCTGGCATGCTGGGGTGGTGGCGCTTGTCCCGGAGTTGCGCGCGCGGCGGCTCCCTTGGCCCGTGATACGCGACCAGCTCCGCGCGCGTTTTGTGGAGCGGGTGGGCGATACCGGCAGCATAACGATGAGCGACACACTGGTCGGTGGCGAGCCGGAGCCGCCACCACCACCCCTGAGCACCGATCTTATCATGGCGATCCAGACGTTCATCCACGACCTGAACCGTGACCACCATGCCGCTATCGCGTTCGCCGATCTGCGTCTCTGGGGCGTGGACGGGAAAGCGCGCGCACGTTATGGGATCCGCGCTCCTGGCGACCCGCCGCGCTGGTAAACAGATTTTGTCGATGAGTAATTGACAAAACCTGCCAGTGTCGTTAAACTGGGAGTAGTAAGTGTTTACGCCGCAAAGCCGAGGAGGTCAGGATGACGACAGTGTTAGGGCCGGAGAAGCGCTTCCTGAGTGTTGGCACGGTCGCACGCCTCGTCGGTTGTTCGGCGAGCACGCTGCGTGAACTCGAAGCACGGGGGCTGTTGCCGTTCACCCCGGCGCGGCTGGAAGGGTCGGAATATCGGCTCTATACCGCCGCGGATGTCGAGGCGATCAAGGCTGTACGCGATGCGCAACACCGGGAGCGCCAAGAGGCTGCGTGAGAACAAAAGGAACCCCTCGGTTGTGGTGCTCCAGCCGGGAAGCGTTGCACCACAACGGAGGGGTAAGAAAGCCTGTGAGGTTATTATGCGTCACACCCCGGCGAACTACAAGACCCCCCTTTATCTGGTCAAGCCCCCCGCACCGCTGACCGAGGCCGAGTTGTCCGCCCTGTTCCGCCCCTTGCAGCGCGATTACTGCCTCGCCGTGGCCGCCACCGCCACCCTGCCGATCGAGGAGCGCGCACCCCTTATCCAGGCGCGCATCATGGCCTACTCGGACGCCCTGAGCGAGGCGCTCGGCGCGGCGTTAGACGACGCGACGGCGCAGACCCTCGGCGCGTGGGCACGGGGCGGTGCGCGATGACGCTCACCCTCCCGCCCGGCCTCGCCGCACTCGCCGAGCGTCCCAACTGGGTCAACTGGAACCTCGAACCACGCCCCGGCGACCCGAGGCCGACAAAAATACCCTATACCCCCTCCACCGAGGGCGAGCGCGTGAAAGCGAAGGCCGGGGAACCGTCTACCTGGGGCGACTTCGCCACGGCCGCCCACGCCGCCGATGCGGGCCGCTTCACCGGCGTGGGCTATGAGTTCCACGCGGGGGAGGGGTTGCTCCTCCTCGACCTCGACCATGTGATCGACGACGCCGGGAAGATCGCCCCGGTCGCCCGCGCGATCATGGCCCTCGCCAACAGCTACAGCGAGCCCTCGCCCTCCAACACCGGGATCCGCATCATCGCACGGGGCGAGTTGCCCCGCCCGCTGATCCCGGAGGACCGGCAGGGCAAGAAGAAGGGCGGCTTCGAGCTGTACGGCGGCGCGCACTTCGGCACGCTGACCTGTCGCCCCTTCAAGGGCTACGACCAGCTGCGCGCGATCGACGCGGACACGATGGTGCGCCTCTTCGCCCTGATGTGGCCGGAGGATCTCGCCCCGAAGGCCGCGCGGCCGGTACCAACACCACCCGCGACCCCGGCGATCGGGGATGATGCGGCCCTCCTGGAGCAGGCCTTCGCCGCGAAGGGCGGCGGCGACTTCCACGCGCGCCATACAGGCGAATATCTCAAGGATGATAAGAGCGACGATGATTTCGCCTACCTCGGCACGCTGCGGTTCTGGACGCAGGGCGATCCCGCGCGGATACGCCGACTGGCGCTGACCAGCGGGCGCGTGCGGGACAAGTGGCACACCCGGCGCGGGGGTGGGGATTGGCTCGACTACTCGATCGCCAACGCCCTCGCAGAGCCGCACGAGATCTACAACCCCGCGACCCCGCACACGAGCACCCCTCCGAACGGCACGAGCACGAACGCCGACACCACGCGACTCCTCGCCGAGCGGGACGCGCTGATCGTCACGCTGCGCGCGGACGTCGCGCGCCTCGGCGATCAGGTACGCGCGGCGCAGGCGGCGTTCGCGGAGCTGACCGAGGTGCGCGAGGAGCGTGACTTCTACCGCCAGTGCCTCGACTGCCCCGATCCGGTGGTCGGACGCGCCCTCCCGGCCATCGCGGAGGAGTTGCACCGCAGCTATCGCGCCGGTTCCCCCCACGTGCAGGATGGCCGGGAATACGCGCGGCTGAAACTGGAGCGCGCGGCCGAGGGCAAGCCGATCAACCGCAGCGCGATCACCACCGCGGCCGAGCGCCTGGCGGACGGCACCCCGCGCGCGGTGATCGAGGTACCCATCGAGCGCAACGGACGCGAGGTCAAGACGAACCTCCAGTACTTCGCCTGCCCGGTTGAGGAGCGGGCGAGTGTCGCCCGCCTCGGCATGGGCCTGCTGGCGCGGACAACGCTCCAGCAACGCCACCAGGGACGGAAGCCACCCAAGATCATGCCGCCCGCCGTGGTCGCGCAGGATGCCCCGGTACGGCGCGAGCAGCGACATATCGAGGCGTTCTACAGCCTGCGCGACGATACGAAGCTGGCGACCCAGACCACGATCGGCGCGATCGATTACTGGACCCCCTCCGGCGAGCAACTCACGCAGGAGGAGGCGCGGGACTGGCAGAGCGCGCACGGAGGGGGCGCGGTCCCTGTTGAGTCTCAACAGCACCACGTCGCGCCACCGCGGCTCTTCGTCGGCGAGCGTAAAGCCGCGCGATCTGGTGGTGAAACTCAACACACTACGATTAACGATAAGGGTGTTGAAACTCAACAGGGCGCGCTTCCCCTCGATACGCCCGGCCAATGCCTCATCAAAGACTGTGGGAATCCGCTCGCTGTCGGCGGCTACTGCCTGGCGCACTATGACGTACTGCGTACCGCGCACGTGGAGCGATACGCCAGCGGGGGCTACGCCTGCGCGGCGGGGGACGACTGATGGCGAAGGGGAACGAGACAGCCAGCGTGGGCTTCCCGCGCGTGCCCGGCGATCAGCCGCGGGACTATCCCGAGGCGTCGCCGCCCGGCCCGGTGTGGACGATCTACCACCTGACGCCCCAGGAAGAGGCGAGTTGAACGCGACGCGCACGCCAAACAGGATTGGCGTTGCTTTACCGATTATCGCCCGTACGGACTAGCCCGGCACCGCGCGCCGCCGCCGCACCGACGATGTTGTGACCGTGGCTGACAGGAAAGGGACCGCAATGAGCAAGCACACCGCGCCACACTTCGTGAAGCCGACCACCCCGACCGCCGTCGACCCCGCCGCGCAG
>JAABUL010006580.1_pt1 | contig 13259 bp, 19 predicted proteins | sample 5559151 | NCBI WGS metagenome assembly JAABUL01 (sample SAMN10711876, study PRJNA513368) | rock metagenome | isolation source: Antarctica rocks | place: Antarctica: Victoria Land, Pudding Butte sud | reverse complement strand
GCCGGCCCGCGGGCCAGGTCAGCACCCCGCGCAGCGCGTCGGCGCGCAGATTGGCCTTGATCCGGTTCCGGCACACCCCCAGCCACCAGCGTTTCCCGACCCGGGGCAGCTCGGTGGCCACCGTGCCAGCGATCAGCAGCAGCGCCGCCGTGCTCACCGCACCGGCGCCGGCTCGCCCGGCGCGGAACGCCAGCACCACGTCGATGGCGTGACCCAGCAGCACCGAGGGCAGCACCACCGCGGTGTTCATCACGATCCCGCAGACCGACCCGAGCGAGAGCAGCCCGGCGACCTGGCGAAGATACGGCCGCATCGCCCGACCGAACCCGTCTGAACCCGCCCGCCGCTACCGTCGGCGCGGTCGGCGGAGTCGGCGGAGTCGGCAGGGGCGGTGCTGGACGGTGCTGCCGCGGCCCTCACCGCCCGGCGGCGGCCGGATGCGGCCGGAGGCTCACAGCTCGCCCAGTCGGGTGGGGCGAGGTCGTCCCCCGCCGCGACGGCCAGCGCCGGCCGGCCGGCCAGGACCTTCAGGTCGGTGTAGACCATGGCGACCGTCCACACCGCGTCGAAGTCGCTGCCGGCCGGCTCGCCGTCCAGGTAGGCCGCCCGCAGGCTGACCCGGTCGGCCGGGTTGGGCCACGAGCGCAGGTCCAGCGCCGGGTGCGACACGTAGGCGTCGCCGAAGTCGATGACCCCGGTGAACGCCCCGGCCGGGTCGGCGAACACGTGCGTCGGACCGGGGTTGGAGTGCAGCACCACCGGCCGCCACGGCGTACCGGTCGGCAGCGCCGCCAACGCCGCCGCCGCGACCCGCTCGGCCGGCACCGGCAGTCGTGCCCCGGCCGGGGGCTCGGCCAGGGCCTCGATGAGGTCGGCGAACCCCCACTCCAGCCGCCGGTGTAACGCCGCCCAGCCGTCGTCGACCGGCACCAGCCCGCCGACCGGCGGCGCGGCGACGTCCACGGCGTGCAACAACCGAGCGACCTCGCCGATCAGCCGGCCGCGCGCTCCGGTCGGCATGGTCAGGTGCCGCACCGGACGGCCCGCCACCCGGCTCATCACGATCAGCTCCACCCCGCCCGCGGCGGTGTCGGTCTGCGCGTAGCCGAACAGGGCCGGGATCCACCCGGCCAACGGGCCGGCCAGCGCGCCGAGCAGGGCCGCCTCCTTGGCCAGGCCGGTGCGGCCGTTGGGTCTTCACCACCACATCGCCGTCGCACAGGTAAGCCCGCGCCTCCCCGCCGGACTCGTCGACCTCCACAACGCGGCTGACCCGCAGCCCGGCGGGCAGGTGCGTCCGGGCCAGGCTCAGCACCAGCTCCGGTTCCAGCACCGGATCCGGCGCGTCCGGCTGGCTGTAGTAAGCCGCTCGACCCGCCGCAACCTCCCTCGACGCGCCGACCATCGACCCCATTGTGAAACCATGGTTACATAACACCCGTGGCTACGGTGCAGTCGGCTGCCGGCCCCTGGGACTGGGTGTTGCTGAACTATCGACTGCCTCGAGAACCCTCGACCCCCCGGATCGCGGTCTGGCGCCAGCTGCGCCGCCTCGGGGTGCCCAACTCTCCTACGACCTGGTCGCGCTGCCCGCCGACGCGTGCACCCGCGAGCAGCTGGACTGGGTCGCCGCGGCGGTGGCCGAGGCCGGCGGCACCGCCGGGGTGTGGCTCGGCCGGCCGGCCAGCCTCGCCCAGGAACGCGACCTGGCCGCAGCGATGGCCGCTGCCCGGGCCACGGAATACCAGTCGCTGCACGACCAGGCCCAGACCGCAGCCGGGTTACCGCCGGCCGAACGAGCCCGGGTCGCCCGCCGGCTGCGGGACCAGCTGCGGCGCATCGGCCGCCGCGACTTCTTCCCACCCCCGCAGCGCGCCGCCGCGGCGGCCGCGGTCAACGCGTTGGTTGCAGTCGATCCGACCTGCCAGGCGGCCGGCCCGGTGCGCGGCCATGCCGGGAGCCGGCAGTGACGGGGGCGACCCGCCGCGGCGTGCACCTCGACCGGGCCGCGTGCACCGTGGCTAATCCGCGCCACTGTCACACGCCGCCCAGGTCCTGTTCCTCGCCGACCCGGCCGAGGTGCCGGCCGACGCACCGATCCTGCCCGCCAGCCGACCGGAGGGTTATCTGGGATTCGGTTCAGCGTCGTGACGGCAACGGTCGGTCCGCACGAATCGCACGAATCGAAAGCATCGAGACGAGCAGGCGATGACATCCTCGCAATCTTCCGGCGCCGATCAGCCGCACCGCACCGGAGCGGCCCGGGACCACACGGCAGCCGACGGTGAGGCGCCGGGCGCGTCGGCGGCGGTCACGGGGGCGGCCACGGGGGCGGTCACGGGGGCGGAGTACGGGTTTCCGGCCGGTTTCTGGCGGGCGCTGGAGCGACACCGGCCGCCCGGTCTGGCGAGGCTGTCCGCGTTCCGCAGTCCGCTGCGAGGTCCGTGGCTGACCTCGGTCTTCGGCTCTATCTTGCTGGTGACGCTGCCGTTCGTGATCGTTACGGGGCTGCTCGACTGGGTCGCGTACAGCCCGCGGTTGGGGCAGGCGATGCCGGGCAATGTCGGATGGCTGCACTTGCCGCTGTTCGACTGGCCGACCAGCCCGTCGTGGCTGTTCCGCCTCACCGAGGGCGTACACGTCGGACTTGGGTTCATCATCACCCCGGTGGTGCTGGCCAAGCTGTGGTCGGTGGCCCCGAAGCTGTTCGCCTGGCCACCGGCCCGCTCGCCGGCGCAACTGCTGGAACGGCTCTCGTTGCTGATGCTGGTCGGCGGAATCTTGTTCGAGATCGCCACCGGACTGCTCAACATCCAGTACGACTACATTTTCGGGTTCAGCTTCTACACCGCGCACTACTACGGGGCGTGGGTATTCATCGCCGGATTCGTGGTCCATGTCGGGATCAAGCTGCCGACGATGATCCGCAGCCTGCGCTCCCGTTCGCTGCGGGCGGAGTTGCGGACCTCGCGCGCCGACACGATACCCGAGCCGCTGGATGCCGACGGCCTGGTCGCCACCAATCCCACCGCGGCCACGGTCAGCCGCCGCGGTGCGCTGGGCCTGGTCGGCGGGAGCTCGCTGCTGGTCGCCGTGCTGAGCCTCGGCCAAACCCTGGGCGGGTTCACCCGCCCGTTCGCGGTGCTGCTTCCCCGCGGCCGCAGCTACGGTGACGGCCCCACCGATTTCCAGGTCAACCGCAGCGCGTCCGCGGCGGCGATCACCTCGAAGGACACCGGCGCCGAGTGGCGGCTCACCCTGCGCGTTGGTCCGCGCCCGGTCGTGCTGGACCGTTCCGCGCTGCTGGCGATGCCCCAGCACACCGTGACACTGCCGATCGCATGTGTCGAGGGCTGGTCGACAACCCAAACGTGGACCGGGGTGCGGCTGCGCGACCTCGCCGCGCTAGCCGGCGTCGCGACACCGAACTCGGCGATGGTGCGCTCACTGGAGCGCAAGGGCTCGTTCAACGCCGCAGCGCTGCAAGCGAACCAGATCGCGAACGCAGACTCGCTGCTCGCGCTGCACGTCAACGGCGTGGACCTGTCCCTGGACCACGGCTACCCGGCGCGGGTCATCGTCCCGGCGATACCCGGCGTCCACAACACCAAATGGGTCCGCGCCATCGAGTTCCGGGACCACTTACATGGCGAGACTGCTGGCCCGCACGAGACGCTTCTACGGGGCGAACCCGCTGCACCTGCTCGCCCTGCTCGCGTGCTTCGCGTTGGCCGCCTACGCCGCCATCCGCACCGTCAGCACCGCCGCCGACTGGCCGACCATCCTGATCTGGTTCCTCGCCGCCATCATCGCCCACGACCTCATACTGTTCCCCCTCTACGCCCTCGCCGACCGATCACTGTCGGCCGGGCTGCAGGCGCTACGACCGCACCCCCACCGCGGGCCGCCGCGAGTGCCGACAGTGAACTATCTCCGACTACCGCTGCTGGGCACCGGGCTGCTGTTCTTGCTGTTCTTCCCCGGCATCATCGAACAAGGCGCGAGTTCGTACCGCAACGCAACCGACCAAACCCAGCAACCCTTCCTGGACCGGTGGCTGCTCCTCACCGCCGCCATGTTCGCCCTCAGCGCCCTCCTCTACGCCGGCCGCCTGGCCTACACCCGCCGACCACAAACCGCCGCCCCCGCGCCGTCGGCAGCCGACAACCCCGCCCCGGCCGACGACGATCACTAACGGGGCTCCTAGCCAACGCCGCCAACGCCGACAGCTGCTCGCACGATCTCGACGCCATCCGTCCAGCCTGGTGTCGATGCAACCGGGGTTGAGCTTTGGCGACGACGGTTGCAGTAACAGCCGATGAGCCGTCCCACAACACGCGCACCGCGAGCCCTCACCCGGTCCGCATCGGGAGCAGGATGCTGACGTTCGTCGTAACGATCGCCTTCTTCTACACCGCGCTGGTTATCTTGGCCCTGGCGTTCCGACGGCCCTAGCGGTCCCTGACGGCGGCCGAACATTGACCACGAGATCGAAAGGTGGGGTGACACGGGTTCGCGCGCCGGTGGGTTGGTGCGTCCGCCGCTTGCGGTTCGTCCGTCCGTCTAGGCCGGCGGTCGACCGGTGAGCAGCCGGCGGCGGGTGTGTTCGTAGAGGCCGTCGAAGAGCTGGTCGGTGACCGCGAGGGTCTCCTCGTCGCTGCTGCTGGTCAGGGTCAGGCCCCGGATCAGGACGTCCAGGCCGGCGGCGACCGGCGCGTCGAACTGCTCGTCACCGAGGTCGGCCTCGTGCACGATCCGGCCGATCTCCTCCAGCACCGGGTCGGTCAAGCCGAACTGGAGCAGCGCGGTCTCGAAGGTGCAACGGCGCCCGTGGTGACTCAACGCGACCCCGCGCATGTCGAACGCGGTGTCCTCTGGGGGAACCTGGGCGGGGTCGTCGACGAAGCCGAACTCGGCCGCAGGGTCGAGGAAACGGCGGATCAGCCACGCGCAAGCGGCCCGGTCCACATGGACGCCGGCACGGGTGGCCCACTTCATGCCCTGGCAGCCGTGGACTCCGAGCCGGCTAGCTCCCCGACTGCGCGACGGGCGGTCTCGCGTTCGGATGTCGCGAAGAAGTCGCGAGCCTCGATGCGATGCAACTCGCGCTGCAGGCGAGCTACGACGCGCCGCCGGGTGGCCGCGTCGCCATCACGGGTATCGGCCGCCTCGGTGGCGACGGCGGCGTACTCGGCGGCGACCGCGGCGTTCATCTTGGCCGTGATCGCCGCCAGGCCGGTCGCGTCGGCTGGTTGACCGAACCAGAGCATGGCCTCGCCGTCGTGTTCGACCACCTCGTCGGCCACCCACTCCAGCGCCTCCCGGGTACGGGCGTCAGCTGGCAGCGCCACCAGCCCGTCAGTGAGTTGCGCGACGCCGAGACGCTTGAGCTTGCGCCACACCGTCGACCTCGGCGTCGACGGCACGCGCGGTAGCCGGTAGGCAAGCAGCACCCACTGTCCTTCCCAGTCCTTCTGTCCTTCCGGATCCTTCGATGGCATACCAGCAGCCTACCGGATGGTGCGACCCCGGTTGCACTATCCTGGCGAAGGTTCCGAGCGTTGGGTACGGCGGCTGCGCGGCTGGTCGATTGCGCGTGCGGACCGTTTGCACAGTGATGGAAGGCGCGGATTGTGAGTACTGGCCTGGCGAGGGCGCAGCGTCGGTGCACGGGCGGGGCCGCCCTGCTGGTCCTGCTGGCCGTGCTGGTTGCTGGTTGTGGCCGTGCCGGGGGCGGTGCTGCGCTCCCCACGCCGGGTACGGGCACGCCGACGGCGCTCATGGGGTGGGGGTCACCGGCGGACGCGGCGGCCGCCGCCGCGCACGCGGGTCTGCCGATACTGGGCGGCGAGATGCTTGCGGTGCATCATCACGCGCACCTGGACGTGATCGTCGACGGCCGGCGAATCACGGTGCCGGCCGAGCTGGGCATCGACGTGGCCGGTCGTCGGATCTCGCCGCTACACACCCACGACGCGACCGGCATCGTGCACATCGAGTCCAGCGCCGACATCCCATTCACGCTGGGTCAACTGTTCACCGAGTGGGGCCAGCCGCTGACCACGGCGCAGGTGGGTCCGCATCGGCTCACCGGCGGTGAGGCGCTGCGGGTCTACCGCAACGGTGCACAGGTCGCCGGCGATCCCGCACAGCTGCGCTTCGCTGCGCACAACGAGATCGTGGTGTGGGTCGGCCCGGCGGGTCAGACGCCGAGCGTGCCGGCGGCCTTCGACTTCCCGTCGGGGTTGTGATCGGGCTGCGCTGATCCGGCGCTGGGACCGCCGGGCAGTTGCACACCACCCCCTCCGTCGGTTGACGGCGCGACCACGGTTGCATTTCTACGACCATGGTTGCAGTATCGGGGGGGTGCGATGGCTCCCCGCGGTTCAGTGCTTGACGAACCGTCGCCGATCGCGACGGTTGCCGCCCACCGTCGTCCTCGGGCTGGTGATCCTGACCGCCGCGGCGACAGCCTGCGGCGCCCCGTCGCGGAGCCTGCCGGTGACCGCGCTGCCGCTTCATCGCGACGCCGTCGTGGCGCTGCCGGGTGATCCGACGCGCTTCGATTACGCCGACGTCGACCCTGTCGCGCATCGGCTGTTTATCGCGCACTTGGGCGACAGCGCCCTGGTCGAAGTCGATACCCACACGCGCCTGGTCATCCGGACCATCCCGGATCTGCCTGCCGTGCATGGCGTGATCGTGGTCCCGGCGCTGCACCGGGTGTTCGCCACCGCGACCGGCGCCGGTCAGGTGGTGGTGCTGAATGAGGACACCGGGGCGGTGCTTACCCGGACACAGGCGGGTGAGTATCCCGACGGCCTGGCCTACGTGGCCGCAACCAACCAGGTGTGGATCAGCGACGAGTCCGGGGGCGTCGAGACGGTCATCGACGCCGACACCGGCGGCCGGGTGGCGAGCGTCGCGTTGGGTGGCGAGGCGGGCAACGTGCGCTACGACCCGATCGGGAACCGGATGCTGGTCGCGGTCCAGTCCCGCAACGAGCTGGTGGCCATCGACCCGGTTGGGCGCCGCATCATTGGACGATTCCCCGTCGCGGGGTGCGAGCACAGCCATGGCTTGGCCGTCGACGCCACCCGAGCCTTCGTGGCCTGTGACGCCAATGACGTGCTGGTCGTGCTGTCGCTATCAGATCTTCGCCCGCTGGCCCGGCTGGCCGTGGGTGCCGGACCCGACGTGCTCGCGGTGGACCCGCCCCGGCAACTGCTGTATGTGGCCGCCGAGTCCGGCGTGCTCACCACGATCGACACCCGCACCCCGGCCGGCACCATCACCGGCCGGGCGTCCCTGGCGTCCGGCGCTCACGTGGTCGCGGTCAATCCACTCGCCGGCGAAGCGTACTTCCCGCTGCCCACCGTGCTGCACGGTCGCCCCGGTCTGCTGATCACCACCGTGCCCGGGACGAGCCGATGACCAATCCGCCGCGCCCAGTACCACCGAACACCGCCCGGCTCGGGCCGGCGCAGCCAGCCCGCCCAGGAAGGGACGCGTCAGTGAACGAGGACACGGAGCCCGAGCTCGGGTTCGAGCCAATGATCCCGGCCACCGGCGGCGACCCTGCGGCCGGAGCGCGTGGCGCCGCGAGCACGCGTCGCAGGCTGCGCCGCCGGCTCGGTGCCGGTGTTCTCGTGCTCGCGGCGCTGGTGCTGATGGGCGGCGGGTACGCGCTGTTCGCGTCCTCCTCGGGCGCCTCGGACACAGGCAACAGCGCGGCGGACATCGCGGCCGGTAAGCAGCTGTACGCAACGAGCTGCATCACCTGCCACGGCGCGAACCTGCAGGGCGTAACCGGCCAGGGCGAGCCGCTGATCGGGGTGGGGAGCGCGGCCGTCTACTTCCAGATCAGCACCGGGCGGATGCCCCTCACTGGCCAGGGGGCGCAGGCGACCCGTAAGCCGGCGCAGTTCAGCCAGGCGCAGATCGATCAGCTCGCCGCCTACGTCCAGTCCATTGGCGGTGGCCCGCAGCTGCCGACCGGCAACCTGCGCGATGCGAACATCGCCGAGGGCGGCAGCCTGTTCCGGCTCAACTGCGCCTCCTGCCACGGCTTCACCGGCGCGGGCGCCCCGCTGACGGCCGGCAAGTTCGCGCCGTCGCTAAGCCAGGCCACCGACAGGCAGCTCTACGCCGCGATGCTGTCCGGTCCGGAGGACATGCCGATCTTCAGCGACAACCAGCTCACCGCGACCGAGAAGCGACAGATCATCAGCTACATCCAGACCCTCAAGGCCTCCAAGGACCCGGGCGGCAACGGCATCGGCCGCATCGGGCCGGTGTCCGAAGGGTTGGTGATCTGGACCGTCGGCATCGGCGCGGTGATGATCGCCATCTTGTGGATCGGGGCGAAGTCCCGATGAGCGGCACCGCGCGAACCGACTCGTCGAGCACCCCGGTCAGTCCCGTCGGGCGGGACAACGCGTGACGGCCACCGCGCGCCGCGCGAGCCACCCACGCACGCTGCCGGGCAAGGCCGCGACGTTCGGCGAGGACCGGCTCGGGATCGCCGCCGGACTGCGGAAGCAGCTGAACAAGGTCTTCCCCGACCACTGGTCGTTCATGATGGGCGAGATCGCGCTGTACTCGTTCATCGTGCTGCTGCTCACAGGCACCTACCTGACCTTCTTCTTCAACACCTCGATGGCCGACACGGTCTATCAGGGCCGCTACGTGCCGCTGGACGGCGTCACCATGTCGCAGGCCTACGCCTCGACACTGAAGATCTCCTTCGACGTGCGCGGCGGGCTGATCATCCGCCAGATCCATCACTGGGCCGCGCTCGTCATCGTGCTGTGGGCTCGCGAGTGAATGATCAGCGGACGCGCGAGCGACGCACCCGCGGCGCCGGGGCGAGTGCGTGTCGTGCCCGTGCGCCAGGGAACCCCGTGTACCAAGAAACGCAGACGAGGAGCAGCATGCCCGGCGCTGACACGTTCACCACGCTGCACATCGCGGCCACCGCGGCAATCACGACCGCCGTCGGCCTGCCCGTCGCCCTGTGGCGGCTGCGATCACCCGATCGCGTCACCGCCGTCGCGGTCGCGGCGTTGGCCGGGGCGGCGGTTCTCGCCTGGCGGCTCAGCGCCAACATGCCGCAGCTCAACGCCGACGGCGCGGCGCCGTTCAGCGCCAACGACTGGGCCGCACCGATGCTAAGCTAGTGGTGATGAGCTGCTACGCCGGCCTGAACCCGCCCACGGACTCTCGCCGCTTCGGCCAGGCCCGGGCGGCACTGACTGTGATCAGCCTGGCGATCAACGTCATCGCCATCTAGCGCCGAAGTGCCGCAGCATGGCGGCCCGGGGGTGCCGTCACTGCGGTCCCTCGGCCTCCCCGAGCACGTCGTGGTCGTGTGGGTCGGGCAGCATCGTGGTGATCACGCGGTACGCGGCGTGCGCGTCGTCGCCGAACACCAGGACCTCGTAGCCGCCGCCCGGTCCGTCGATGCGGGGCGCGCCACCCGGCGCCACGGTGGCGCGGACCCCCCACTCAGCGAGCAAGCCCCGCAACTGGGCCGCGGCGTGGCGGCTCGACGCCGTCGCCGCAGGCACCAGCAGGCCGTAGCCACCCGGCCCAAGTACGCACACCACTGTACGTGCAACCATGGTTGCATGTACAGTGGTAAAGGCCGTCGCGCGCCGCGGCCCCGGGGCGATGAGTTCCGGCGCCGCGCGCTCAAATCCCCCGCAGGACAAGGAGTTCTCTGGTGACGAACCCCCTGACACGGATCCGCCGGGCCGTGGCCCGCTCCGCGGTGCTGCAAATCCTGCTGTTGATCGTGGTGCTGCTCGTGGTGCTGCTGGCCAGTGAGTACCTGGATCTGTTCCCGGGATGAGGAATCCGCTAGCGCGCCCGGCCCGGCTCGGCCGCGACGCGAACCTGCTGATCGCCGGGCAGGCGGTGCGGGCGGCCGGGTACGGGTTCACCGCGGTGCTGCTCGGTGCGCTGCTCGCGGCCCGCGGCTACAGCACGCTGCGCGCCGGGATCGTGCTCACCGCAGTGATCGCGGGCACCGCGCTGGCCTCACTCGTCGTCGGTGCACTCGCCGATCATCTCGGGCGGCGCCGCAGTTACGCCAGCTTCTTCCTGGCCATCGGCGTGGCCGGCGCGGTGGTCGCGGCCGGCGCACCGTTCTGGCTCCTGCTGATCGTCGCGCTCACCGGCGCACTGTCGACCGACGTGGTCGACAACGGGCCGGCGACCACGCTGGAGCAGGTGATGCTCGCGGCCGAGGATGGCGGCACCTCACGGGTCTACGGTCGCTACAACGCTGTCGGTGCCGCCGCGGGCGCGCTCGGGGCGTTGGCCGCGACAGTGCCCGGGCTGGGCCAGCACGGCGCCGGTGCGGGCGTGCACGCCTGGCTGTTCGCGGTGCTGATCCCAGTCGGGCTGGCCGGGGCCGTCCTCGCGTGGCTGCTATCACCCGCCGTCGAGGCGCCACCCGAAGCTCCGCCCACACTCGCGCACACGACGCCGGCGCGATCCGGTCTGGGGCCATCGCGCAGGGTCGTGCACCGGCTGGCCGCACTGTTCGCCGTCGACGCCGGCGGCGGCGGCCTGGTGACCACCGGGTTCCTGTCCTACTTCTTCGCCCAGCGCTACGGGCTCAGCGTCGCCTCCCTGGGCTGGTTGTTCTTCACCGTCGCGGTCATCCAGGCCGTCTCGGTGCTGCTCGCCCCACCCCTGGCGCGCCGCTTCGGGCTGATCGCGACGATGGTCGGCACCCACCTGCCCAGCAACCTGCTGCTCGCCTCCATCGCATTCGCGCCGACCTTCCCGGTCGCGGCGCTGCTGCTGCTGGCCCGCACCACGCTGTCGCAGATGGACGTACCCACCCGCCAAGCGCTGGTCATGAGCGTGGTCACGCCGGGCGAACGCACCGCGGCCGCCGCCATCACCAACGCCGCCCGCTACACCGTGCGACCGATCGGGCCGCTACTGGCCGGGGCGGTGCAGCAAATCGCGCTCGGCGCGCCACTGCTGCTGGCCGGCGGCATCAAGGCCGGCTACGACCTCGCGCTGTGGCGCTGGGCCAGACACCTACCACTCACCGCCAACGCCAAGCGGGACAGCACCCCAGCAACCGCCGCCGCGGCAGCCACCCCCGGAGGGACATCGTGATCATCTGCCTGCGCACCGTCCACGTCCCGCCCGACTGGCGCGAGCGCTACCTAGCCTGGATCGACGCCGGCCGCGAGATCCGCCAGCAGCACGGCATCCTCGCCGAACTGGTCTGCGAACCCTCCGACGGCATGGGCGAAACCGTGGTCATCACCGCCTGGCCCAGCCACGAGATCTTCGACGCCTGGATCGCCACCCCGCACCGCGAGGCCCTCACCGCCAGCGACGTCCATCAAGCCGTCAGCTACGCACCGATCACCCGCTACGACGTGACCGGCGGATACATCAACCTGCCCGGCCTCACCACCCACGACCCCAACCCACCGACCAACCAAGCGACACACGAGGAGTCCTGATGAAGTGGATCACCCGCGCCCGCCCGAAGACCGACCGCATCGCCTGCCCCTGGCTGATCACCCGGTTCATCGACACCAGCGCACAGATCGTCTACGTCCCCGCCGACCAAGTACTCGCCGCCGCCGCGGCTGATGACGCTTGCTCCTTCGACGCACCCGGCGCCGACTACACCCACCAACCCAACCCAGCCGGCGGCGAACGGTGCACCTTCGAAACCCTCATCGCCGAGTTCCACCTCGACACCGACCCCGCCCTGGCGCGATTGGCCAAGATCGTGCACGCCGCCGACATCGCCGCCGACGTGAACACCGACCCGCTCGGGCCGGGCCTGCAAGCAATCGGCCTTGGCGGACTGGACGTGGAGGCCGACGACCAGCAACTGCTCGCCCGCGGCATGTTCGTCTACGACGCCCTCTACGCCTGGTGCGCCCAGCAAGTCGCTGCGGCCGCAGCAACCCCGGCATGACCGATATCCACGACGACCAGCCCGCCGCCAGCAGCCCGGCGGGGGGCACCATCGAATTCGCCGACCTGCGCGCCCCCGTGGTGCGCCAGGTCGGGCAGCTGATGGCCGCCGCGGCGATGACCGCGCCGAAATCCGGCGGCCAGCTGCTCGGCGCCGGCGCGCCGGGCTTCCTGGAAACCGTGCTCGTCGACGACCCTGGCACCCTGGCGCGGCTCGCCGAGTGGATGCGGGCCCGCGGCAAAGAGCGCCGCGAGGCGATCTGGTTCCGCGACGCCGACGCCGCCGCAGCGCTCGACGGGGTGCTGTTCGTCGGACTCACCAACCCTTACCCGCCCAACTACGACTGCGGCGCCTGCGGCTACGCCACCTGCGCCGAGTTCCTGCACGCCACCAAACAGCTACGCGCCGAGTCGGCCGGCTTGGAATTCACCGGGCCTACCTGCACCCTGCGCGCGGTCGACCTCGGCGTCGCGGTCGGCTCCGCCGCCCGCACCGCCGCCACCCACTGCATCGACTGCCGCTGCCAAACCCGCATCGCCGTCGCCGCCCGCAAGCTCGGATTGATCCGTGCTGACCTCGCCGTCGCGCTGTCGCTGTCGCTGACCCACAAGGCGATCACCTTCGACCGGCGCATGCCCGAGATCGACTATGACGCGCTCGACCTGCCCGGCACCGCAACGCTGCCGACCGGCGTACCCGGCGCCACCCGCGCCGGCGGCGCCCGCAACAAACAACAACCCCGCCGCTCCACACCACGCCCCGCCCGCAGCCCGCAGACATCGGCGAGCCGCTCACCCGAGACATCATGAGCATCGCATCGATGCTCTACGGCGCGGCACTATCAGCCATCCTCGCCGTGCTGCTGGTCGCCGGAGTGGCCAAGAACCGTCGACCAACCGTGCTCCTCACCGCCGCACTCGCCGCCTTCCTGATGCCCCTCTGCTGGAACTCGATCCTCCGTGCGACCGGAGCCACCAGCGCCTTCTCCCACGACATCCCCTTCCCGCCATTCCCGATCAGCTGGCAAGACACCGGCTCCGGCGTGTTCACCCTGGCCGGGGCGTCACTCGCGCTCGCCCTGACCGCCGGTGCGAAACAGCCCGCGCGACGGATCACCCCGCTCGTACTGTGGACCGCAGCCGCGGCGCTCCTCGTCGACATCTACACCTACTAAGGGCCTGCCGATCATCAACACGCTCATTTCTGCGTTGGGTGGAGGCTGTAGTTCCATTCCGGGTGCCAGTCGTGGCGGCGTAGAGCGCCGGTGTCATGTAGTGCCGTGATCTCTGCGTCGGGG
>JAABUL010006577.1_pt1 | contig 13266 bp, 13 predicted proteins | sample 5559151 | NCBI WGS metagenome assembly JAABUL01 (sample SAMN10711876, study PRJNA513368) | rock metagenome | isolation source: Antarctica rocks | place: Antarctica: Victoria Land, Pudding Butte sud | reverse complement strand
GTTCGCGTGCAACTAGTGAGCCTGCTTCAATGGCACTTCTACCTCGCATAGTGAGCCTGCTACAATAGGCATTTCGATTCTACACAAGGCTAAGGAAATACATTCATGCGGACATGAATCGTTGAAGAGGGGGGGTAATGTTACGACCCTAGCTACGCACCTACGTTGGTAGCTATGTTGATGGCTATCGCCGATCGCTCGCCGCTAGGCTATAGAGTTGTTCCGAGGCCAACTCTATTCAGGATTAGCTTATGTTTCCTTGAGCCATATAGATAGTCGGCTCTGCCCTTTCAGATACTTTCCTTCCTTAGCATTTATATACTCGTTACATTACACTCATATGACTCGCTCTATGCTGACTCCTAACAAAATTCTCGAATTGACTTCGCTTTGATCAAAGTCAAAGACTCAATTTGCAACTGATCACAAACAATCTGCGCAATCACTTCATCAATGAACGAATAGTCAGCAGCTTCGATGTCAATCAATGACTTTAATGAGTAACTAATTTCATTGCTAGAAAGTACACATTCAGTAGTCAAAGATTCAGAAGCAAAAGAGTCATCTGACATGCTCATTGTTGAAGAAATTAACACATCTTTCATCACGTCTTTGATGAAAGTCTCTAGTTTTTTGCCTCGTTATCTTCGAAAGAAGACATTTTCTCATTCTTTTTATTCTTCGAAATGATGATTTTCTGTAGACGAAGAGTGAAAGCTTGAGAAGCAGAAGTGTTGATCTTGTTCTGAAAGCAGTTCTTTGACAAGTGATTGAGAATCTTGCAGATGTAGCAGATGATAAATGATCTTGCTGACTTAAAGATAGAAAAGATGATAGACTTAACATAATTGATTATCAAAGTCATCACTGACAATGAAGTAGCAGCATGTTTATCAGGTACGACAGTGACTTTGACGATGACAGTGCGAAGCTGACTGCGTAGCTGATAGTTGACTCGCTGTTTATTATTCACATCTTGAAGAAAGATTCTTAAGCGAGTGAGCGAAGTAAAGTTCTTTGAACAGACTGATAAAGCATTCTGCAGATGATTATTGATTTTATTCTGAAGATCATTTATCAAAGTGCAATTGTCATAATCGAGATAGCTGAATAACTTCATAAAGTCGAAGTAGAAGACATTGAAAGACTTGTCTGCTTATTTCAGAGCGTTGTATTCATGTTGAGACTTTCGATTCTTATTCAGTTCATCATATATTTCTTTCAAATGATTGAATAGCTCGTAGATTGAAGTGAATGAATTTGAAGAATCAAAACAACGTCAAGTGAAGATGTATTTTACAGCGTCATCTTTTAATCTAGACATCATATAAACAATACAGATAGTCTCATCATTGAATTGATCAACATTGACAATCAGCTTGTCGTTCATCTTGTTTCTTCAGTCTTTTCAAGTCGATTCATCTTCATCAGTGAATATAGATGAATTCGAAAATTTGTAGAATTGATGATGTTCATTTTCGAATGAGATAAACTTAATAGACGTCTCTTGTCGAGTATGATTCTCGATAGAAGCATGCGACTCGATATTTTGTTGAGATAGATGATTTGTAGTAGATCGAGACTCAGTAGACTGTCGAGATTGAGACTGATCAGCTGAACGCTGTTTCTTTTTGAGACTCAATACTTTCTCTCATAGTTTGATGATAGTCTCTTCTTGAGTGTTTATTGTCGTTTGATTTGCCTTTAACTCATTTAGTCTCTTGATGTGATCAACTTGTAGATCGATTCATTGCTCATTAAGTTTCAAAGTCATGTCTCGTTGATCTCTTAGCTCAATCAGCATCTTGATGATCTTGTCTGACTGATCGATAGCTCATTGACGAAGTTGTTGACTCATGTTGATGTTTCATGAGATAGCAACATTCTGAGATTTCGCTGAAGCATCAAAAGAAATAAGAAAAACTCGTTTACTAGCAATGCTTCTAAGCAGACAAGCTGTTTGTGACTCGACTGATTCAAAGTCACGTGTCATTGTGAGAAAGATAAAGATAGATAAATAGGTTTAATTGAGTGATTGATTTGATAAATTTGAGTAAATTTGAATTTGTGTTTTGATGAAAGTAATTCAAAGAATTTCTTGTGAATTTTCTGAATGAACGAAGTAGGTTATTTCGTATTGTTTACACGTCGATAGCAGAGTAGTTGGTTAGCATTTATCTACTGTTAGAAACCAGCATAGAGTGAGTTATATGAGTGTCATTTAACTAATAGATAAATGCTAAGAAAGAAAAGTATCTACAGAAAAGAACTCGATTCTTATATGTGTGTTTCTCAGCTCTGTGCTAGGCTCGATTGAGTTGACGTCTTACACATATGATGCAGAGTCTCAATGATATCATTTCTAGATTAGGTTTTTGCTAGACTCGATTAGAATGAAATCAGACGAAGACTAGACGAAGAATAGACGAAGGCTAGAATCATAACATATTTATACAAGATCTTTCATTAATCTCATGAATGAAGCGATATCACAGCTTCAGTTTGAATTTCATGAACTTAATGATGTTTTTTAAAAACATCTGAGAGTTCATGATGATCTTGAGAATAGAATAAAGACTCTCGTTTCGCTGTGAGATCACTGCTTCAAGATTATGATATCATTGTATATAACATAAAATCATCTGTCTTTTCTTAAAGTATCAGTTGATTCAGAAGTAGTCTTGATCAGACGAATATAATAGCGTCAGCAATGCTGCTCAATTGACTTGCAACTCAATAGTAGTACTGAATGTTATTCACTGTCATGTAGCATTCTTGATCTCTTTTCGACATTCAAAAAGATAGTCAACTTTGAATTTAGCTACTCATGCTTGAATGTTCTTGCAGACATGTCAATTGCATAACTGAAGCTGAATCTTGAGCATAAATATAAATAGCGAAGTTGTCAATTTCTTGCTTTGATTGACTATAATGACTTGTGAAGACAAGCAATCATTAAAAAGTTCTTCATGCATACATTGAATGAAGAAATTGAACGTCTCTTTGAATTCTGATATGACAAATGAGAAGCAGACTGAAAAGATCATTGTCATGTTAATGACATTCACAGTCATGAAAAGAAGCATCTTCAATGTGTTGATATTGAAGATAGCATTTGTTTTCATCATAAAGTCGCTTATAAATCTTTTAAATAGTTTTCGCTGATAATTATTCAATAGAAATATCTGCTCAATATTCTTCTGAATTGAAGTATCAGCATCATTTAGCGTGTAGAAATATTGAATTCAAACAATGAACATTGAATTATCAAGACATTGAAGTAGTTCTGTGATGATTTTCTCTTTAAATCATGTAATAAAAGAGATCAAATTGTAGTACTGCTTTTTGAATAGATGAAATTTCTGATCATAATTCTTGAGAGTATTTTCTAGCACTCGCTCAGAAGCTCAATAAATAAGCTTGCTTAAGCGATTTGTTTTGATCAATTTGATTGTCTTCGCATGCTTCAACTGATGCTTCTTATGAGTTTCATAGAAAAGAGAATTGACGACAACATCATGACTATGAATCTGATCTCGTATCTTCAGTATTCATGTTTTATTCTCAGCATCGCGGTCAAGAGATTAATAGCTGATAAAGCAACGTCATTTGCAATCTTTGACTTTGATCTTAGTGAGTTTCTGCTTGCGATTCATACTGTCGTCTTTGCTAGCATGATCGTCGAGCTTTCGATAATTTTTGATATCGGCCTTGTGATGTATGCATGAATAATTTCTTCTGTCTTTTTCGCAGGATCCGATGACTATCTGAAACCTCTGACTGAAAGCGTAGTTTTGTAGTCTTTCGTATGCCTCACTAGATATGTCGAAAAGCTCGCCTTCAGCCGAAGGTTCTAGGTGGGCCGGGGGTATCCTATCGATTGCCCGCTGGACGACGGGTATGAGGCTAGGGTTCAGATTGGGGTGGGGTTGCCATGCGGTAGGCATGACGACGGCGACGTGGATGTAGGTAGGTAGGTAGGTAGGTTGGTAGGTAGGTAGGTAGGTAGGTAGGTAGGTAGGTAGGTAGGTTGTTTGGGGGGAAGGTTGGCGAAGCTCGAAAGTAATACTGAATGAGCGGTGTGATAAATAGTTTATGGTGGGGAATCTACCTGTATTTGTTAGCAGACTACACCTAAATTGAGGTAGATCCCGCCTTTAGCGAAAGTGACGCTCCGTAATGTGCGCCGTTAAATGGCGCCCCCAAGACCTCCCGCAACTATTCGAATCAATGTTCACATGCTCTTTGCTCTCGTCTAGCTGGCTGTTCGCACAACTATCGATGCTATGAATAGAGCCACTACCCTCCTGTTCTTGTGTCATTGAGCCTTCGGTGAGTCGTTTATTTATGTCCATTCATTATCACATTCACCTAGCTTGAAGAGACAGGCACTGGGACCAGTTTTATCCTTTGGAACGAATGCGGCTCCAGAGCCCTGATAAGTGAGGCAACGGTAGGCAGACCTACAGCCTTACTATCGTACCCTGCCCGAACAACCGCAGATATGCGACGATCGTACAAGGCTGTAAAAAGGCAGACACACCTTCCGGAAAGAGGGTGGGAATGCATCCGATCGTATGAAGTGCTCATCACTATCTCAGAAGCCTACTAGGCTCCCTAGTTGAACGGCTTGCCTCTTGTGCCCTCGAACATTGCCTCAGCCGTGTCTTATAATGCTACTATGACGTCGATGAAAAGCACTCGGAAATCCTTCACGCCCCCGTTGGACTAATCGAGAAAATTTATAACAAATGGATGATGTTTCTTGGGCACTCAGGAATTGAAGAAAGCGACATTATTCTAGAAAGGCTACAGTTGATCAGCCACTTGAACTAGCTACATTGCGCGCACTATCTGCGAACCACAAAGTATGGGCACCCCGCAAGAGACCAATGAGGGAGAGTCCAAACAGCCCCCTTGGAAGTGGCGGTGGGAAAGATGCCGGCGAGGCTGAATGAGGCAAAAAGCTCAACCCCTCCCGGAGCAGCCTTTTCAACATACACTCAGCTGGTAGCCTTGCTGTCAAGCTACTCCCTTCACTCTTTGTCCTTCATGACCTTGTTCAATTGACTACTGTCCATGCTAAGTGACATTGGTCGCATCTTTTCGTCATGACTTCTAAAGCGCTGACCCATCGAGACTATTCGGTGGGATGGGTCTGCGCATTGACAAAGGAGCTGGCGGCGGCCACAGTCATGCTAGATGAACGGCATTCAGATCTTCCAAAACAACCGAGTGATCAAAATGCCTACACTCTCGGATCTATTGGTGACCACAATATTGCAATAGCATGCCTTCCTATGGGTGATATCGGCAATAATCCTGCAGCGACTGTTGCTACTCGCATGACCAACACTTTCCAACTATCCGATTTTGGCTGATGGTCGGCATCGGCGGTGGAGTGCCTCCAAAAGTCAGACTAGGCGATGTCGTGGTCAGCACTCCAGTATATGAGTATCCTGGAGTTGTACAGTGGGACATGGGTATAGCGCAAGACGAAAGCTTCAGGCGCATTGGAGCATTGAACAAGCCACCAGAAGTGCTTCGGTCAGCTATGAGAAAGTTGGAGGCGCATCGCGAAATTCATGGCTCAGTTACAGGCATACTTCATATTCTAGAAGAACTTCGATTAAACAATCAGTCATTCGCCTTCAAGTACCTGCGATCCGAACACTTGAAAGACAACCTGTTCCGACCAGACTTCAACCACGTCTACCAAAGCAAGAAAGCAGTTGACGATGATGAGAAGAAGCAGGAGGAGGAAGAAGATGAAGAAGAAGAAGAAGAAGAAGAAGAAGAAGAAGAAGAAGAAGACATTACCTCAAGCTGCCGACATTGCGATCGAGCCATGATAGTAAGGAGAAAGTCTCGAGGAACGAAGATAAAGACACATTATGATGTGATTGCCTCTGGGAACTCAGTGATCAAAAATGCCAAAGAACGAGACGAAATAAATCAACAACGAGTCGAAGGGCATGCTCTTTGCTTCGAAATGGAGGCAGCTGGCATAACCAATAGTCATCCCTGTCTGGTCATCCGAGGGATCTGTGGTAAAACTTCTTCAATCCTTTCGGCGACTCTTACGCTGATCAGGCTGAGTAGATTATGCGGACACGCATAAGAATTACAATTGGCAGAGATATGCTGCTGTTGTAACTGCTGCTTTTGCTAAGAAACTTCTGAGGTTCGTTGCGTCCAACCAGGTCAATGTCATGCCACCAGCAGCTGAAGTCTTGAACGAACTGAAGGATGGTTAGTTTGAGTTTCTCAAGATGGGCTAGAGGGAAAAACGTTGCTAATGTTAGTTAGTGAAGCACACAACGTAAGCCTGCCTTTGCAATACTATGCATTTGCCTAAAATTTTAGAATGCTTAACCTGAGAGCCATTCACAAGATCGATATGAACTTTGTCCTATCAAAATTACCTTCCGTCAATGAGACTGCCTTCAACTCTTTCTCCGATCAGTTAGAACCTATGTGCCATCCAGAAACGAGGATTGCTTTACTCCGTGAAATTAAACACTGAGCTACTCTGAACTCCCAAAGCAAATGCATATTTTGGTTGAACGATATGGCCGACACTGACAAAATCTACGATTAGTCGAACAATCGCCCGCGACTTCACCGATCGCCGCCAGTTAGGCGCCAGCTTCTTCTTCAAAAGAGGTGAAGAAGACCAGGACAACGCCTCCAAATTTTTTACCACTATTGCCACTCAATTGGTGCAAAGTCTTCCAGATCTAAGACTATATCTTAAGAATGCCTTGGAGATGAACCCTGCCATATTCACCAAAACCATGAAAGAGCAATTTGAAAAGCTCATTTTTGAGCCCTTGTTCGAATTGGCACACCCACTAAAAACACTTATAGTCATTGACGCACTGGACGAATGCGAAAATGAAGGTCACGTAACCATAATTCTTCATCTTCTTGCGCGGATTCAGTTTATCGAATCAGTCAAGCTGCGACTCCTTGTAACGAGCCGACCAGAGTTGCCTGTTCGCCTCGGCTTCAAACAGATACCTGAGTCGCACCAGGATTTTATACTCCATGAGATTCCTCCGCCTGTCATTAAACACGACATTGAGGCTTTTCTGAAGTATGAGCTTCCAAAAATTCGAAACCCCTACAACTGTTTGCCTCCCTCTGGTGTAGGTATATCGTCGGACTGGCCAACGGAACGAAACATGCAGGTTTTAGTCAATATGGCTGTTCCTCTATTCATCTTCGCCGCAACCATGTGCCGTTTCATTGGGGAGACCTGGGACTGGGATCCAGTAGGAAAATTAGTCAAGGTTCTGCGTTACCAATCTGCCGGCAGCCTGACGCAGCTGGAAAAAACATACGTACCGGTCCTCAATCAAATACTTCAAGGTAATCTTACGAGATCAGAAAAAGAGAGTCGAATCCAAGAATTTCGGAATATCGTCGGCTCTATAATTATCCTCTTTGAACCCGTATCGAGAGCTTCCCTGGCCGTTCTTCTTGGTACACCAAGAACAGCTATAGACCGCAGACTTCATACATTACACTCTGTCCTCAGAGTCCCTACCGACCCGAAGTCTCCTGTGAGACTATTTCACTTATCTTTCCGCGATTTCCTCGTTGACTCTGAACACAACCAGAGTCAATTCTGGATAGATGAGAAAGAGACACACAAGAAAATAGCCTTCCGATGCCTCGATCTACTATCGAAAACACTCTGTCTCAAAGCAGATATATGTTCCTTGAAGAAACCTGGAAGTCTTCGAATAGATATCGATGGCCATCTTATTGAGGAATGCCTCCCGGCAGAGGTGCAATATGCTTGCCGCTATTGAGTCTATCACCTTGAACAAGGGAACTGCCGTATCTCCGACCAAGATAAGGTTCACAACTTTCTGGATCAGCGCTTCCTCTACTGGGTAGAGGCCCTCAGTATCATTGGGAGGGTAAATGATAGTATCAGTATGATCGCCAAATTACAGAACCTCCTTGAAGTAAAGCAGTCCTTACCACATTTTTGGCATTTGCTGATTTAATCAAGTCTAACAATAGCTCCATATTCGGAGCCTTCTTGTATGATGCAAACCGCTTTCTTCTAAAGAATCGTGATATACTTAACCTCGCACCACTACAATTATATTCTTCCGCAATCGTCTTTGCACCAGCAACAAGTATCATTAGGAATAGGTTCAAGCATATACCCAGCTGGCTACACAGGCCACCCAAGGTTCAACAAGCTTGGAATGCAGCGCTGCAGACTCTCGAAGGCCATTCGGGTTCGGTCCAGTCAATAGCCTTCTCGCCCGACGGCAAGCTGCTTGCGTCAGGCTCCGATGATAAAACCATCAAGCTCTGGGATACAGCCACGGGCGACGTACAGACTCTCGAAGGCCATTCGGGTTCGATCTGGTCAATAGCCTTCTCGCCCGACGGCAAGCTGTTTGCGTCAGGCTCCGATGACACAACCATTAAGCTCTGAGATACAGTCACGGGCGATGTACAGCAGACTCTCGAAGGCCATTTGTATTCGATCCAGTCAATAATAGCCTTCTCGCCTGACGGCAAGCTGCTTGCGTCAGACTTCGATGGTAAAATCATTGAGCTTTGAGATATAGCTACGAACGATGTACAGCAGACTCTCGAAGGTCATTCGAATTTGATTCAGTCAATAGCCTTCTCGCTCGACGGCAAGCTGTTTGCGTCAGACTTCGATGACACAACCATTAAGCTCTGAAATACAGTCGCAGGCAACGTACAGCAGACTCTTGAAGATCATTCGAAATCGGTCCTGTCAATAGTCTTCTCGCCCGACAGCAAGCTGCTTGCGTCAGACTTCGGTGACAAAACCATTAAGCTCTGGAATACAGTCACGAGCGATGTACAGCAGACTCTTGAAGGTCATTCGAGATCGGTCCTGTCAATAGTCTTCTCGCCCGACAGCAAGCTGCTTGCGTCAGACTCCGATGACAAAACCATTAAGCTCTGAAATACAGTCACGAGCGATGTACAGCAGACTCTTGAAGATCATTCGAGATCGGTCCTGTCAATAGCCTTCTCGCCCGACAGCAAGCTGCTTGCGTCAGGCTTCGATGATAAAACCACCAAACTCTGGGATACAGCCACAGATAATCTGCAGCAAATCATGAATGTTGACGAGATAATTAGAAAGCTATGATTCCATACGAATAAACCATATCTAGTGACGAATATAGAACTAATAAGAATTCAGCAGAGTCAGACAGACGTTCTTCCTCCTCAGTCTCATCAAAGTAGCCAAGTTTTTCTAAAGAATAACTGAATCATTTGAAACGGAGAAAACATTATTTGGCTGCCTTCGAAGTATCGTGAGACAAGTTCGAATTATCGGAATAAGGTTCTGGCATTAGGCTGCGCATCGAGTCTGATTACATTCTTCGAAATTGACTTCCCCAGATCATAATTAAACATTCTTATATTCATTCTAATAACTTTGTAGAAGAAGAGCTTGAGATGCCGGTGAAATATATATCTCGGCCTCATTGCCACGGGCTATTCTAGACTCTCCCAGATACGATCATGCTTCGAACTTGTTAGTTCTAAATACTCGAAGATAAGTGTTTGACATGAAATGAGCGTAACGTCGTCGAAGAGAATGCTTAATTGTTTGTGCTTGCGTCATCATTCTTCCAATGAGAGAATACCCCCGTGCTGTGATTGTAGATTCTCAATGGGACTTAGGCTCTTCTAGCAAGTAACTTGATAGTGATTGTGCGCCGAGTGAAGAGCATTATGAAGCAAAGCAGTGATACTTTCGGACTATCGAGGCAGAATTGATGCTGAAAACCATTCGGGTCATCTCGAGTGATCAACTTCTGTCAACGTACTTTTTGAGTATACTGCTAAATCTCAAATGAAACTAGCCCTAATGACAAATGAGGGCAGAGAACTTCGTCGTTCGGATCGTATCTCCCCAAGTGCCTACTATCAGCCTCGTCCAGCATTTTACTCTCCCGACCGTACTCAACGACTCGTGCCTGGTATGTCTCACAAGGGTTAATCAGACATCAGATGCACTGCTGAGGTTTACATATATATCATCAGGAAATCTTTTCTTCCCTTCGATTGCGTCTTTATGGCTGCCATACCAAGTATACGGCCACCTTACCTGTTTGGGGTACTAGGGAGCCACGGGAGATGACTAGGTAACCAGGCCAATGGGGACCTGGAGATTTGATATTTAGATTTCCTAGTGCGGGGTAGAGGAAAATAGGGGTTTCTCTGCAATAATCCCTAATTGCTTCAAAAATCAATGAAACTCCCCTCCCCTCCCCGCTTCCCCCCTTCCTATGCATGTAGAGCCTCCCAGCAGGCCTCAGTTTTGCTAGCCCTGTGAGTATGTATATGAGTATGTAGGGTGGGGGGTGGGTGAGCTGAATAGGCGGGGGATGAATGTAGGAAGCTGAGGGGGATGTAAACAGTCGTGACAGTGCAGTAAACAAATATTTTGGTGGGTTGCCTCAATAGGCTTAGCTTCGTTAATCCTGGTATGGCAGCCATAACGACGGTTTAAGGGATATACTCGCTCATTATCTTCTTTTAAAACCTTATCCTAAGCCTAAAACAAAACCACCATCTCGACCCAGACAACCCAGCCAACACTCCGCCATCATGGTCCTCAACCAAGTCGACCCTAAACCCATCCCGAACGACGACGACTCCACCATATACACAGCCACCACACCCCCCGAAAGCGTCGCCGCCAACCTCCTGGATGACCACGATCCGTTCGGCGGCGCCGAACCTAGCTCCTTCTTGGTCCCCTGGCCCAGCTCCACCTTCATCATCCGCTGCGTCTCTTGCGGGCACGTGATCACGCTGCTTGACGGGCAGATTCAGCTGACCCAGCCGGGCGGTCGTGGCTCCATCCACTGGGCGTGCATGGAAACCAAAGGCTGGCTCGGCTTCCGGAATACTGTTTCCGGTAAGTTCCTGGGTCACGATGTGAAAGGGAGACTGTGCTGCTCGGCCGAGCGGCATCAAGGGTGGGAGTACTTTTGCGTTAGGATGAGGCCGGAGGGTGGCTGTGTCTTACTAATGACGCATTATGAGAGGCTTTGGCACGTGGGGATCAAAGAGGAGCAAGGCGTGGAGAAGCTGGCGAAGATTGGGGATGGTGGATCGGATGGAATCGTTTGGGAATTTGTTAAGGTTTAGTACATCAAAGCGCTTTGCGTTCTTCGAGGAATAAAATGAGAGATAATTGAACTTTCGGGGAGAAAATGAATTCTGAGCGATTATGATTCAAAAGGGGAAGGCTTTATATATCTTCTTGTCACTGCCGGTAGTTAAACTTCCGTAGACCTTGTGACTTGAGGGTGATAGTCCACTAATCAATGCGAGGAACTTATATAGCATACTCCCCTGGCACGCTCTCCTGGGGAGTTGGGTGACCCGATCTATGATGAAGTGTAAATCTGATTGATTGCTAAAAGGTAAATTTTCTACAGTAGGAAGCTATCTAGGTACGTTTTGTGCCACAATTGGCGCTAGCCCCAACTAGGCTAGCGTGTAGCGCTCCTAATTAGGAACTATGTTCCTAATTGGACGACTACTCCTTCTGCTTCTACTATAGCTCTTATTGCTTCAACACTCTAGTCAGTTTCCACACTTTGGTAGATAATGGCCTGGCAGAAGTGGACCTTCTGAGGTATCTAGCAGCCTAATTCCATCAGAACTCACTTGGGGCCAACTTCGCATATCAGAAGAAGCCTTCAAAACTATTTTAGAATCCCATCGTGTCTTTGCTTCCTTCTAGATGTGTTGCAGGCATTCGGCACCAAGACTGAGGAGAATCATCATAAAAAAAAGGGTGCATGTCGTGGGAATATGTCTTAGAAGGCTGGACACCAGCTGAGTCGTTATAAGTTGTGACCCTTTTCAGATAATCACAAGGTCTGATTGAGCTCCACATAATTCTGTTACAATTTGAAATATATGGAATTGAATGGTCGAGACCGAGGCGACCCATGGTCCGTCCGCCAGACAGCGGTGTGTCACCAACTTTCCTTAGAGACCTAGCGTTCCTGGTGGATCATTTTGCAGCCTTCGGAGTCTCTACGGGCGAGGATCAAGTCCGTGCTGAGTGATGATTATTGGGAAGATGTGTTGGAATACGAGGTCATATGGGGCATACTGGTATATTGGTTGTTGTTGTTAGGAGGCTATCTAGGAGGTGGAAGGTGAAAACTGTTGGAATACGAGGTCATATGGGGCATTTTGGTATATGAGGTTGAAGCTGTAGGAGTCTATCTAGGAGCGAGCAGGTGAAAACTCTACTAGCGGGCCCCAGCCCTACCAGCCCTATGAGGCGGAGGTTACCAACTCCCCTATTTCCAACAAAAACTCTACTGGCGGGCCCCAGCCCTACCAGCCCTATGAAGGCGGAGATTACCATCTCCCCTATTTCCAACAAGATGGAAGCGGGAGATCCAATTGTATGATTCCACACATGGTCTTCTTATCTATGATGGTATCCAACTGGCAAGAGTACATTGAGTATCTACACTCAGATCTTCTAAACCTGATAGGACGTCCTGATAGCACCCCGATCATATGAGTTTACGAAGATGACGTCAGCAAGGACGAAAAAGCTTGCTTTTCAACTGTTGGAGGCAAACATCCTCACGATTATTCAGTCAGCTTTGTTGACTGTCAAGAGCTGCAGCTGCTGTATCAAACCCTTCTGAAAGCGTCGTTACTGTCGACTTTGGTCTCGAAATAGTCAAAGGCTGCGAAGATCATTGCCGCAGGCTCGCATCCTTAGAGGCAACAGCCTTGGGTGAGCCTAGTCTTGCTGAGATTGCGGTCTACTCCGCTCAGATGAAAAGTCACCGAAGGCTTTACATTTTCTACATCAGCTCAGCAAGCTCGTACTTCAACAATGCAAACATGAAGTCATTTATATAATTCTCAAGCTCGAAGATCTGCTTTAAAGTCTCAAGTCAAGATCTCAGTCTTGCAAATATTGATCGAAGATGAGAGTTTGAAGAAGATGAAGAAAATGAAGAAGATGAAGAAGATTTTAGATGATTATTCAGAAATAGCGAAGAAGCATGATGAGCTTGACTATGATGAGTCTATTTATATCTAAATATCATTTGAATATATGAACTATGTCTGTCACGATCCTAGCCTTGCCAGGCTCAGCCTTCTAGCCTTGCCAGGCCTATCCTCGCTCCGTCACCTTGACTAGTCCCTATTGGGCCTAGCGTCGGCTGAGGAACACACATATGTAGCCAGCTT
>JAABUL010006576.1_pt1 | contig 13271 bp, 13 predicted proteins | sample 5559151 | NCBI WGS metagenome assembly JAABUL01 (sample SAMN10711876, study PRJNA513368) | rock metagenome | isolation source: Antarctica rocks | place: Antarctica: Victoria Land, Pudding Butte sud | reverse complement strand
AAATTGGACAGCAGCAGGGCAGGACCCTGGTTGGCCATGATCAATTGGGCATGAGCTTGTGGTCACTGGGGCAGTACATGACCGAAGCCGAATACTGTATGCTTTGCATAACGTCTAGCAAAACGAGGTTCATGGCGTCCACATCGGTGAGCTTCAAAGGAGATCATTTTCCCCATGGCCTTTAATCAACGCCCTCCGTGATTTCCACATGCCTCTCCTCCAAACTTTCGGGCCCACGCTGTTGCAAAGCTTCAGATTTGTTCCTTAGATATAACGCCGAGTACTAAGTGTTTTTCAATACCTATATCTAACATCAGTCCCGCACGATGTTCCAAGACGAAACCTTTTCGAATCGCCGCCGTAGACCTTACAGTGACCATGTCCGATCTCAGATGTTGCCAGCCTTCCATCCTAAAACACCAATAGTGTACTACCAGCTGCGAGCCCAAATTGGTGAGGAGGATGCTAGAAAACAAGAACGATAGATCACGCTAAGACAGAGCCGGAGCGAGTAGAACCCGCAATAAGTGGAAGCGTTTTGGAGCGTATTCGACGGAGAAGAAGACGATCCGTGGGTTGCGTGTGCTCAGTCGGTATTAGCACTTCTTCCTCTACCCTGACAGCAATGCCGGCGCTGATGCGAACACTGATCTGCGGGCCCCTCGTTGGGTCGAGGAATGGAATGGCTTTAACGTCTGTATTGAGGTGAAGATGGTGACGTGGGTAGGGCCATGGCTTCGTTCGCAAAATCGAGTATTGCCACCGGCGGGCCTTCTCTGGTGTGACAACGTTTTGATGAAGCAGGGCCCCGAAGCGCTCAAGGCTTGCTGGGAGATTAAATTGGGTTTCCTACGCCGCCCCGGCAACTGCCATGTGTTGTGATAGTGCAGCGCACTACAATGCCTGCATTCCCCTTGTCACTGTCCCGTCTTGACCACCTTACATCGGATCGGTCGACATCCGACCGTTTGTAGGTGGGGCCAGCTCGGGGACAAGGCTAGGATAGCCCGTTTTCACCCGTGGTCTGGAACACGGTCACCTACATCGGTTTTGGCAGAGCACTTATAAAGCGGCTGCTCGAGGCGAGCGGTAATGGATTTGGATTTAGCCACCGTTTTTCCCTGGCTACAATAGAGACCTAGTGGTGATCGAGCTTTGGACCCCTGACAAGGGACCCATTTAGGAGCCACCTTTCTCAACAGTGAATGCTCATCGGTGTCTTGCGGTTAAAATTTCCTGCACTTGACACTTGCCGACCGCTGATCCAACGTCGCCCGGCGGACACGCTTTCCACCTCTTCAACAACGCCACCACTGACTTCAGGTCATCGACAGTCACCGCCGGCATCGTATCTTCGTTCAGCGTCTCGACTAAAGCCTTGAAGGAGTCCTTTTTTCGCCGGCTTCAAACGACATCGATATGGCTAGCTTTCCCAGATACGTGCAAATCCTACAGGCGCTCCAGAATATTCCGGGCCTTGAGGCTTCATCTCTGCATCAGCGGCCACGGAACCCAGCCGGCTGCTACAGCTGGCTTATGCCATGTCAAGACCAGGAAACCAAGGAGATGATAGAGAAGCGACTACCTCCAATTTTCGATGCCGATTTCGATATCAATATTAACTTTGAGCATAGCGAAGATGACGAAAAAACTGTGTGAAGTCTGTTCAATGGACCCATTGGGGAGAAAACGCGAGATCTTTTGTAACCTTCAATATCCAAGCTGCTGAAGACTGGCGAGCTTTTCAGCGAGAGCGACACCGATAAAATTGATTACGAGAAAGCCGATGTCTCCAAGCATTGGAAAAACATCAATCAGCACATTTTCCATTTTGTCGTCCTCTGCAATCCTAGAATAAAAGCTTTGATCGCGTCAATACACCTGCATACAACGAAACCCATTGATCAGAATTTCCCTTGGGAGCAACATCGTGAACTCAACGCTGCTAGTCTACCGTGTGTCCACATTGCGACTTACATAAATCGACTTGATATAGTCAAACATGTGCTCCTCCAAGATTCAAAAAGTATCAATTAGGAATTCGATGCCAACAAAGACACAATCCTCCATAGTGCAATAAGAGAAAATTACACGAATATCATTATCTATCTGATGCAAAAGAATCCCTGTGTCGAACAATGTGTAATAGATATCTTCGACCTTATGTCGTTGCAATGCGCCCTAAAGAAGAATCTCGACACTACCAACATATTGTACGTTGCCTTGTGTTCGAAAGACAAGAGCGCCACAAACGTCTACGATCTTCTTTGCGACTTGATAACCAATATAAACTATCGCAATATAGACCAACTCTTCGATATTGCAATCAAAATGCTGGTCGATCGTTATTTAGATTGGAGTCGCCCAAATCGCAATCCTTATCTTGTCGTCTTGACTCTATTTACGAAAATGGACAACTAATTAGCGATTCTTCCCCAACAAAGAAACATACCAAGCGACATAATTGCGCGAAAGAAGAAGAAAAGAGATATTGTAATCAAGCTCTTGCACAATCTCAACAACAATTTTGTGCCCTTGCGACACTACAACGATTATAGCAGTACAGCTATACTGTTGCTCTTTGAGTCTGCACCCGTAGACGTCCTTGAGACTGTGTACAACGCCTTGCCTAAACGACGAAAACAGTCTGAGAGAGATAAAGTTCTAATTTGTTCGTCGATAGATCTAGATGGCGACAGTGCCCTTGACTTAGCTGCAAGAAGAGATTCACGTTTTCGGGATATTGCAGTAAGGTGGCGTAGCGATGACTTGGAACCGGAAATCCTGCAGGAATTCATCGCTCAGAAGGACTACCGTCAAGTGGTGGAGTTGCTTTTCGTTCAGGAAAGATTCGAGAAAGCACTAGAATACCTGGATGGGGACAAGGTCGAGCGTTCTGACTGGACTTTGTGCATGACCGCCAGAGCATACTTTGGTCTGCAACAGTATTGGCGAGCGCAAATCTCTCTTGATGGGGCTCTCGAGAACCCAGCCATCTTACGTTTGAAAGCTCGTATCGCGTGGAAAGTTGGGCAGAAGCGACAAGCAATAGAAACAAATCGTGCTGCCTACGCGAATCAGGCACGTTCGTACCAAAAGGCGTTACTGCAAAGAGAGTTGTGCGAGAACCTCTTACAGTCAACCATCCTTCCCACAGAGATCCAGGATATGATAGTTGAGCACACTATCTGACAACGCAGCGCCGGGTCAATCTAGCAATGGTGCACGAAGCTGAGCCGTTCATGAAGGCATGCGGCTTATAGACGTCACAGCAATCCATCTATCTTTGCATACTCTCTATTCCAACATCACGCTTTAACTGGTAGTCGTAAGCTTAGCTTCATCGATGCTTGGAGTCGTGCCGGAGTTGCTTCGAGCGCAATGAATAAACCGAGGTTGTTACTGGCCGTCCCTTCCAAAATTCAGCCAACCACTGTCGCCTATGCTCTTTCCTGGTGCAGGAACCTATAGTTTCTGTTATCCTTTGAGAGTCCATGTAGTTGAATGTCACACCGGACCACACTTCTTGTTTCTCTGTTTTCTCCTGCAAAATGATGAGTTTAGCTTCACAATGTGCCCATACAACAACAACGGTGAAGACTGACTTTTCAACGGGGTTGGGACCGCATGGGAGTAGTGTCTGATAAAGGTATTTGTGACACCATGTATTCACGTGATAGATCGAGTGGTCACATTTATACTTGACTTTTTTGTGCTCACACATTCTGTCTGCAGAATGCTATTGAATAATCGAGGAGTTGATCGGGGAGTTGATCGTGGTAAGAATGACTTCCTTAAAGTAGTGGACGTCCTGTCTGTTCTTATTCGTGCTCAGGCAGCTACTGTCGTTACTGCTCCTCATGCTTACATTCACCTATCTGGCATGTCAAGCTACGCAAAGGGGTACATTTCTAGGGAACAACGAACTGCAATTTCGGTCTGGCCGCTCACAAGCGACACTGTACTTTCATAAAAATAAGAACGTAGACATACACTCCGACGAGGTTCGGACCGCATGATATATGTGTGTCCCGATATTCGAAACACCAGGCCTTTCAAACATGTGAGAAATACCATATATACTGGCCTGAAGCTCGCCAGAACATCAAATCCTGTCGTCTGGTAGCGCTATAAAAGTTTTTCATAAGTGAGATCTCGTCCTCCACCGGCCATTTATGCGTGCTCTAAGGTAGTCATAAAAATCAGCAGCCATCGACCAGCCCTCTTTGACCATTCTCTCTGCTCTCTTGATAAACAGATGCTCGCATAGCATCTTTGCCGCGTTGTAACCCAGGATCTCCACCTCGCTGACTGTAGGTTCAGTAGGGTCGTGATTTAGGTCGACATTCGAGCCAGGGAATATCTCGCCGAGCATAGCTTGTAGGGTAGAGCAATACGACTTGAGTACAACCATCTCCCATAATCCATCGTTCAACTCCTCGACCCTGAGCAACTCATTCACTGTCCCGATCTTTGTATCCAGCACGTTCAATATATTTCCATCTCCAGCCTTAGACAATCGTACAAGTGTGTATTGGTTTGTGTCTAAGCTCGACACTGTGGCATTAAAAGAGGGTATCGTGTCTTCCTCAGTAGTTCGGTTCGTAGTGATTACATGGGTTGCATAAGTGATCCGAATTTCAAGAGGACTGCCGCCTCGAGACTGCTTCATAAGACCTCTGCATATATTAGTATAGACAAGTAGGAATATGCATGCCAGTACAAAAGGCACTAACTCAGTCTCCATAGCTTGCATTATACGTCGCTGTATGGCCTTCGCAGTAAGAGTTCTCGAAGAGCAAAGAGGCGATAATAGCGCAGGGTAATATAAGGCACCGCAGCTGGCAAAGTATGTATAAGCAGCACGCACAAACAGACTCTCAAAGCCCCTTTTTGCGATGCTTATAGCGTCAGGTTATTGCTGGAACACAACAAGGTTCAAAGGTACTAAGATAAGGAGCGATGATATCCGCCACAATCAAAGATACTAAGTTTTAGGGATATCGAAATCGTAAGTTTGTACCTAGCTGTGTTCGGAGCATTTATATGAGACTAAGGAAATGATCTACCATCCCTCCTGATAGTAGTCTGGGAGAACAGCATTTCCCCCAGGTGTTCACTACGATTAGTTGAACAGGTTTTTCTAGCGCACGTGACCCGTCGTTCCTAGCGAATCGCTTTCTGCAGAGACCCGGTCATCTCCTCAGAAACTGTCTTGCGTCGCGAACCGTTTGGTGTGCGAGGTCAACGACTCTCCGGACTAGGACGCGAAGCTACATTCTTCAGCCTTGACCCCCATTATTCCCGCGTATCCGCTCGGTGAGCAGCGAACGTCGCAAAAACACTTCCAGCTTTGTTCGCCGGAAGATCATCTCTTCATTGGACTTACGGTATCGCTGGGTTCGTCACATTCTTCGTCACCCGTTTCCTCCCACTTAGAACGAACTCTGGCTTGGGTAGTTTGGTCGACCGTCGCCTATTGAGGCCAGCACTCACTAGCAGAGGAGAAGGGGAAGGAGCAGTTGGAACCAAATGTGTGTACACATGCAGCTACGTGACTGGCAAGACCCCGAAAGGCGAGCGAGCCAGGCTGTAGCGAAGCCAGATTTTAGTATTTCCAAGAGCTTAAATTAGCTGGGAGTCGAATGATCGCCAGCCATCGAATTGTCTGTCTTTGAGGCTATTCGATGCAGATAATATCAAGCTATGCCTGAAATTGTGAAGGCGGGATATGTAGAATAGGTAGACAGCTTTAATCAAGGGTATGCAAAGTACAGGCTTCATGCTATTTCGAAAAGAGAGCTGTCGTTTCAGCCTCGAGTGATCAACGAGCGATAGCCTCAAGCTATTGCTGGAACAGAACAAGCTTTAAAATTACAAAAACGAGGAGCGTGCACAGCGGAACAGTGTAATTTAGTCTACGAGTAATCTACGAGCGATAGCTTAGCGGCACAAGAACATACATTCATTGCGATTGAATCATTGATAGGTTGCTTAGACGTTGTCTATTTGAAGCTATTTGATTCGAGATAACGCTGCTTATGACAAATCATGCTCAAGATTTTAGAAGCTCTGAAACGCGCAAGGCTTGGGGATTTGAAGCATGCCAAACAACAAAGTAGGAGAGGTTGTAACCATCTATGTAACCAGTACCACCTACGAAAACGAAGATGAGAACAGACCACAGACGGTGCTGATCCCTGTGTCAAAGGGCATGTCCTTGGTCCTTGCATTCGCAACTCTCTAGGTCGCAATAAACATCGATATCATGTTCCTAACCATAATGGTGATCAATGTACCGCTGTTTGTACATTTTCGTGTCATCATGTTGGTAGAAGATGGTTACACCCAGCTGATGGAGATCTTCCTCAAGGGTGGCGAGTCGCACCACTGCGTTCCCATTCGCGTCCAATAATCGAATTTTGTGACCGCAGTATCTAGTCAAACGCCATATGTCTCGAAGATGGTTGGCGAACACGCATGGTGAGAAGTCTGCTCTGATTCTATCTTCCTCCCAGAAAGCCCAGAATCCTGCAGCACAACGGTCGACGTACTCCTCTTTGAAACTTGATATGATCTGGTCGGCACCAGCTGGTAGATCTTGAGTATTGTGGATAGCTCGGAAAGCCTCGTCCAAGCTCATTTTTTCTTTCATTGGCAGCCATGTAAAGTTTGGGTGCTCAATATACTTGACGGTGGGTATCGCTGAACGACCCTTTCCTGCCTTCATTGAGAAGTATGTAGCCTTTCGACCATTAGCCTTCTCACGCGGGGGGTGGTAGTGGGAGGTGGCAGGCGGCCGGTGGTAGTTGGTTTGTCCCTCATTGTCGGCTGGTGACCGAAAGGTGGTAGACGGCTGGTGATGATAGGGTAGCTGGTGGGAGCTGGCGAGTCCCTCATTCCCGGCTGGTGACTGAAAGGTGGTAGGCGGCTGGTGATGATAGGGTAGCTGGTGGGAGCTGGCGAGTCCCTCATTCCCGGCTGGTGACCGAAAGATGGTAGGTGGCTGGTGATGATAGGGTAGCGCCTCATTGCAAATAGGCGGCTGGCGGTAGTTTGTGAGTCCCTCATTCCCGGCTGGTGACCGAAAGGTGGTAGACGGCTGGTGATGATAGGGTAGCGCCTCATTGCAAACTGGCCCAAAGTTGGTAGGCGGCTGGTGGTAGTTTGTGAGTCCCTCATCCCCGGCTGGTGACTGAAAGGTGGTAGGCGACTTGATGTCTTCTGCAATGGAGCTGGAAATTGTCGTGGGAGAGATGCATTCACCATTCCCAGGGCAAGGACACCGAATGCTGGTCATATTGCGTTCCAAACGAGCGCCGAAGAACGATGGATCGGATATTGGGGGGACGCTCTCTTTGTACTCGCAGATAGCTCTATAAATAATTTGATAGCTAGTTATGAATTCAAGGCAACTTGATGTAAGTCGCCCAGAAGCAGGGTGTCGACAGATAAGGCAAAAGGGATTCGACATGGTCTACTTGCAGATCTCGTCGGCATATACAGGAAGATAGATAAGAGGAATGATCGAAGGCTGACTACCTGTGAGCTAATCAAGCCAGGGGCTGGCAAAGCAAAGAGGCGAGACCTTAGAGCTGAGAATGGATACTTCCTTGCTGACCCCTTGTAGCCAGCATTTGGGGAAATGAATAAGAAAATCTGCAGTCGAATCTCGAATGATATTCTAGTGGTTTCTTTCTTCGTAAATTACAATGTTCGCGAGCTTGCTTCATTCGTCCCTGCTTGCCTGTCCAAGCCAGGATCAAGCTGCAACGGATTCCCGACCGGAAGTCAGGCCACCGGGCAGACACATGGTTTGAGAGTGGGTGTAAAAGGTCATAGCGCAATGCAAGGATTTGTTCGAATGTATCAATTCTTTGATTGTCGAGTGCCTGTTACCCGTCCGGTCTTTTCTCGACGAGCAAAGTTGTAGCTAGCCTTCTCTGCATCGAGGCGATGTGATCAACGCGGAACGCCCCTAATGATTGACTTTCCATTCAGATCGTCCACACCAGAGTTGTTGCCGATGGCTGGTGACAACATTGCAAGAACGCATTCTGATTCTTTGATTTTGTCTGATAGGGTCGGTGCCGCAATCTCCTCCGAATCGGGGCTTTACAAGACAGCTCCTCGCTGCTATGTAGCCCCCAATATTTATAGGATATATAAGCCCAAAGCAATGTCTTTCCGAGCTTGCAGATTCTCTAATCTATTTCTTATCCGGCGCCTGACTTTGAGTTTGGAATTGTCCTTTCGCTTGTCTTCTACTAGAGCCTGATCTCGTTTTTAAAGTTCTTCCTGTACGATGTCAGAACACCTTTTTACTCCCGAGGCAGGACTAGAGAAGGTCTCTTCGCCTTTTGTTATAAGATCAGAAACCAGTTACTATCCCTTTACAGCTGATCTTTATTCCGAAGCTCCTCATCCCATCGATGCTGCTAGTGATCCCCGGAATCTGTATGGAAGACATTCTCCAAAAGCTCAGATCAATCCATCTCGTCTTATCGATTATCTTGGACCCCATGTCCATTCGGCAAATCCTTCTTATTTCCAGCTTTCGCTCCCATTTGAACTCGATACACATTCATTTTCGTAAGTATCTTTATATTCTGCACACCCAGATCTGATATCATACAAAGTTTCCACAACTCTGCAATACCACGAGCACAACTTCAGATTCCAAACCCAATGCAGTTGGAATCTGGCAAAGATGCATCAAAGAAAGCATTCACTGCTTCGAACAAACCGCGTTGCCCAAACCCCGTGTGTCAGGGTCGTCAATTCTCCACCCATAGTAATCTGTTGAGACATGAAAGGGAACAACATGGTCGAAAACCCAAGTACACCTGTGAACTGTGCAACGCCAGATTTTCACGGTCTACCGCAAAGAACAACCACCAGAAGAACGAGGCATGTCGGGTTGATAAGGGGCAAATGGATCGAGTGGTTCCGCGACTCGACAAGACCCTCAAAAGCGCAAGAGGTATGTGACTCGAGCTAGGCGCAAGATTGATAGAGAATTACGGACAGCGTCGGGATGTTGAGCCTTAGTAATTTCGAATCTGGTGAGATCACTGCAAGAAGGACTTAAGACTTAAGACCGTCAATTGTAAGGATCGTGACACACCTATAGCCCTAATTCAACTTGAATGCCACTTAATTGGATACTAGCCTGAAAAAAGTGTAATGCTGTCGGTCACTAAGGTTGGAACCCTGCCACCTATCAGGATACGAGCTATGCCGATAATATTCTGGAGCACACCCTCACTATCAAGGCGTGGTGGCAGGGGTTTGGAAACCCCCCTGTCATGCGCAATTGGGCCTTGCCGCCGTTGCATTCCGCTTTTTAGAACGATCCTTGTAACATTGCTTGTACCGTCTCCCTGTCAAAAGGGGTAGGTTCCGCTCATTCCTGTTTCTCCTGCTGTTTCTGTACACTTGCATGCATGGACGAAGCTTCCACGCATACCGCCGGGTAATACCGTCGGAGATGATCCAGGCCGAGAAGATTAGGGATCGCTTTGGACCACTCTCAGCCCCTTTTCGTTCATATTTGTTGGCCACCAGAAGGAGTGTCGATGTGATATATAATACCACGTCGCTCTGCAAGATCCTCAAGTGCCCAAAGGTCTATTCTCGACGCCTAAGCATTGAGACTTCTTCCAGCCACACCAGTCTTGAGATTCGAAGTTTACTATGCCTGAAGCACAGGTCAGACCAAAGCTTCCAAGAGTGAAAACTCACGATCTTGGACTCGAAAGTATGTTTATTTCGCGATTGACTCTGTCCCAGCTGACAGACGTTAGCGGGCTCAAGCTCGTCCGGCGGAGGCTCTACCAAATATCACACAGCCAAGGAATATCTTAAACCGCCCAGCAAGACGCCAGCCTCCTCCCCAACTTCGACTCCAGAAACTCAGGGTATGCTTATCCTTCAGCCAATGCCCTTGCTGCAACTCACAGTGGATAGGCAAGCTGAGCAATCTTGTAATGTGGCATTCGGCTTTTCTGGAAACTCCTGTGGAGAAGGAGAGGAGCAAGACAGGTACTTCGACTGAGAATGGGACGGGCACAAGCAAGAACTGAATGCAGAAAGCTATTGCTGATCACTGCTGGGGCGACAAAAAACAATATTCATAGGAAACACATTTAGTCCTCGTTTAACGGTGGCCTTGCAATTGCATCACTGATCCAACAATGTGTGGTAGGACGTCCTTGTGCCGAGCTCCTCAGTATGTTTGAAGTAGGGTGAATTATTTCTGTCATTGACGGCCATTGCAGTACATCAGAAGTATATGGTCCCAAACGATGCGTGTCGTGGTCTTCCAGAGCGTGACCCCAGAGAACAAAGTTGCCGTAATGAATGATTGTCCCCAGCAAAATCGCAAAGTATGGCAAGAGTTGGTCAGCTATCTCTCAGCAGTAGCCCAGCATAATGCTGGCCCTCAAGCTTGCCCGACATAAAAAACGATTAGCAGCAATATACTGGTGAAGTATGTATGCATACTAGGTCCCCAGAAAGCAGACCATACCGCCCTCGAGTCCATTTGGTCGCACTTCTCGTTCTGCACTTTTCAAGAACCCGGACTTTTGAGTCCAATAGGGAATTAGCAGGCAGTAAAGGCAGTTGCTTTTTAAGTCACATGGTCATTCTTTCTAAGCCACAGCATGCACAGCCACCTTCTACAGCCTTCTACCAATTCTGCGCAAGCGGGGCACACAACATTACTTCATCCAACGCGCTGCCAAAAGGACGATTCGAAGTGGGTAGAGATCTGACCACATTATCCTTTATACGAGGTATGCCATGTGTCTCTCCCAAGTGTCAGGTCTTCTTACGTGTTGCTTGGACAGTCATCTCCTCAAAAATTGCTTTCTAGACAATGCCAAGCGCTATAAAGCCCGCGGCCGACCAGGAAGCAATAGCATCCGACTTAGGGAACAAGTTCAGGAACGAGAACATCAAGAGCAAACACGAAACCTTCCCCTTCTTATTCCTACACACAGACAAGGAGAGCCTTGCGCAGATCCAAGATATCTGGTTGAAGGCATGTCACTCGAATTGCGCCTCGACGTCGACTGACTTCTCGAAGAATGTGACGTTTTTGGGGGAGATGAAAAAGAAAGGAGGAGATACATTTGTCCCGAACTTGGTAGCCGCGGACCCGCTGGTTTGGACAGAAAGAGCCGGATACATGAAAGCACCTTATCCCAACAACTGGATCGTGCTAATTGCACTGGAGCGCCTCGATCTTCAAAATGGACTTCCTGTGCTTGAAGGCTGTAGCAAACTCGAGTGTGGGGAATACGCAATACTTTCTGGAGATGAAGATATGAGACTTGGGGACAAGGGAGGGGGACTGGCATTCCTAATGCGGTTGGAAAAGTAGATTTCAACCTTCGCTAACTAAATAGGAAGAACCAGCATGGCTAGGGAGTCACAGCTGAGCTAAGAGCTATTCAGTGACCAATTTCATACTATCAACGCTTCTAGCTCAATCCTTACGTCGTGGAAAGGTCCATATCCATGCTCACCCCATGCCACTTTTACATCGCGTTTCCACCAGTTGAGCAAAGCAGCATGACGACGCTTGGGGGTTTTTTCATGACTACCTAGGAGTATCTTCCTTCCCAGACCTGCTGCATGCATAGCATGGTGCTCCCTCCACGCATCGATATACGTTCATGTATCTCCTTAGCAAAGGTGTCGCCAAGTGCTATTCGTCCAAGCTCCGTGAGTTGGCTCATCGTTCGTAAGATTCGTCGAGTCATTCTCCCGATGGTCGCTGTTGCCCCAAGCTTCTGCAAGCGTGTAGTTCGGGGCACGGAAGACTTGCCCGTCGGTTAGGATATCCATCGGATTATTTCCCTGGCATATACTGTTCCCCCAAGCATCCTCACTTCTGTGGTTCGGGGAATAAAGGAGCTGATCGCTATTCGTGCTATACATCGAGATGTCTTCTTGACGATTGCTATTCCCCCACCCATCCTTAGCAGTGTGCTCCGGAGGATGAAAAAGCTGATCATCATTCGAGCTATACATCGAGATGTCTTTCTGACGATTGCTGTTCCCCCAAGCATCCTCCGCGATGTAATCCGGAGGATGAGACAGCTGATCGTCATTCGTAACGTGCGTCAAAATGTATTTCTGGCAATTGGTATTCCCCCAAGCATCCTTAGTGGTGTGATTCGGAGAATGAAAAAGCTGATCGTTATTCATGCTATACATCGAATTTTCTTCCTGACGATTGTTGTTCCCCCAAGCATCCTCAGCAGTGTGATCCGGAGGAGGGAGAAGTTGGCCATCATTCGTGTTGCTATCTACCCAAGATCCAAAACGAGTTCCCTCACTTAGGTGTCGTGGAGGTTGGCATAGAAAGTTGTTTGGCATGGTATTCACGAACACTGCCCCTTGCCGTGTTACGTCTTGGCTAACATTGACCTGAAGACCCATGTTCGTGAGAATCGGATGCGGGAACTCGGTCGCGGTGATCGGTGGAGACTCCAACAACGATTCTCGATCTGCAACTTCTTGTCAAAGAAAGGTTTAGGAGTCTAGAGATGATGTGTGCCACTTACGACTCTGCGTGTCTAGGTTCACATTCGCCTGGCTGCCAATTCCCTCCCGTGAGAAGGGAGTAGCGGAATTTGCTTGAGGTGAAAGCTGATCAAGCTCTCGGTCAACATTATTAGGTACGCTGTCAGTAGCGGTTGTCTCTGATCGAGGATCCAGGTCGGACCTTAGAAAATTAGATATTCGACAGACGGTAGTTTCCGGCAGCTGGTCAGGGTGGCTAAGTCCCAAGGCTCCATTTATCAAAGCACGACTAGAATGGAAATTAGTGTTGACCACGAGGAGCGATGGTAGACTGACTCGATGCTGAATAGCTTGCTCAATGCATGGCCCGGGTCATACATGTGGTTCATTAATCGAAGTGATCCCACATCGAGACTGGTAATTTGAGAGACTATACCCTCTATAATTCGTTGTCGCTTCGACGAAGATATACGTTTGCTATTACCAAAGGTATACTCGGTTGCTACAGTAGGATTGAGAAGCTTCAAGCAAAGCGTTGGGATCACTCACCAGCTAAGGCATGATAAATCAAAAAGGCTCGAGCTCCCCATCCATCTTTGTTGTAAAACTTATTGATTATCATGGACGTCATATTAACCGCGAACGTCCACCTCCGAAGGGTAGATCTGCTTCGGTCCATCTCAACCTTGATATCTGCTGATCTTAGAGTCCCCTTGTTCATCATCGCAGTGCTG
>JAABUL010006575.1_pt1 | contig 13273 bp, 22 predicted proteins | sample 5559151 | NCBI WGS metagenome assembly JAABUL01 (sample SAMN10711876, study PRJNA513368) | rock metagenome | isolation source: Antarctica rocks | place: Antarctica: Victoria Land, Pudding Butte sud | reverse complement strand
ATCACCTGCGACGTTTTTCATAGTGTTTTGCGGAAGCAGCACGAGTCCACAGAGTCTACAAAAACATGCTTGCTCATGCAATTCCAACCTACATGACGCGCCGGTACGGGCGGGTAGCTCACGCCGTCATTCAGTACAGCTCGGCAGACATGGTCATCAAGACCCTCACATCATTCCTCCTGTCATCCTTTTGACGAGTACCCGTGCGCCTGTCTGCAGGACGTGCTGTGGTGCAGGCCGGCAGCCAGATGAGAAAATTTGGTACATCTTCAAACCGACATCATCACCATGACCCTAATAACATTCTTGGTCACCCTAATGTCTCCAACGTCTGTATTGCGTTCGCCCGCAGGACGCGCTGGTGCGGGCGGGCATCCAGCCCGATGCCCATATCAAGTACAGCTCACACGACATCGTCGCGGCAGTGGAGCAACACATCGGCGCGCAGCCGCTCGTGCACTGCTCCCGCGGTTCGCTGACAGAGGTGAGTCATATGGTGAATGCTGCAGTTGCAGCAGAAGAGGTTGACTACAGAGGATGCTCCACTGGTCAGACCAGGTGCTCATTTCCCGATACGTCTGGCCCAGATATGGATGTGCGTCAACGAGCGGCTGGAGTTTGAGGACTGCGACCAGGCGTGCCCGGGTCACGCCTGCCAGAACGCAAACTGCGCGCACCCGATGCTGTTCCCGCCGCCGCAGCCGCACGATCAGGAGTGATCACTCATGAGCGGCAAGGGACTGAAGTTGTGTATATTAGGCACAACGACTCCAGCAAGTCCTCGTTGCGAACTGACCAGGGTCTAGCTGCTGTGCTCGCATCTTTGAGCACCGGGTTCTCAGCACATTGCCATGAGCTTTGTATGAATGGCCTCAGCTGTTCGTCAATCAGCAATAGCTTATCAGGTGTACAATAGTGTGCAAGATACGTGTCTCGCTGGACAGCATTGTAGCTGCTTATACAGCAGTCCATTCGACGGCTGTGCACCCTGGACTCGAGTGAAAGCACTCCTGAAACATGGCTTTCGACCGCCACCTTCAAGCATCTCGGTCTATTTCCATCAGGCAAGCTGCAGGCCATCAGCTGCTGCTACAAAACTGCTCCTGTGCACGAGCTGCGACGCGAGCTGCTTCATTTTTCCTCTCGCCCTCGGCTCAGCTTCGCCAGCAGCTGTGATCATTGAGCTCGGCTCGCCGGCTGCTTTTGATATCGCTCACGCCCCTCAGCTCAGCTTGCCGGCTGCTTTTGAAATCGCTCTCGCCCCTCAGCTCAGCTTGCCGGCGCGCTTGAGCTCGGCGCAGTCGTTGCAGTACCACTTGCCCTTGAGCTGCGTGCCTGGCTTGATGCCCACACACACCTGCGCCCAGAAGGTCGCCACAGCGTCTGCGTCATGTGTAATGTCGAACAATTGCTTCACCGGCTCACAGCATCCATTGCGGGGAAGACCTCGCTGGCAACCACTCACCATTTTGGGTACATGCTGAGGCGGCAAGAGACGCTGTCAAGCGGCAGAACCTTCGTGCTTGTGGGTCAGTTGCGGTCAGGGCGGAGCAGAAGGCACACGCAAAAACAACAAAGTCCCAAAACGCACATTGTGGAACCATTCAATGGCGCAGTCGGGGTTATCGCAGGCGATCATGTCGCCATAGCTGACGCGCTGGCAGTAGCAGTACGTGGGCTCGTCGCCCGTCGCCGCGGGGATGGCGCCCTCTGACGCCGGGTTGAACGGCGGCAGCGCCGCGCCTGCAAGTTGTGTTTAGCAGAAGTCTGACATCAGTTTTCAACATCAGGTGTTTCAGATGCTTGTCCGAGAATGGTACCCTCCGCCATCGGGTTGAGCGGCAGCAGCGCTGCGCCTACAAGTCTGAATGTGGGAGCAGAGTGATTCTGGGTGCAGCTACATTGGAGTCTGGGCGAAATGGCGGCAGTGCGGATAGCACCCAAGCGAAACAGGGTTGGTTTGAGATCCGGATGGCCGGGACGCTGATAGAACAGCGGCGGGTCCATGCCGGTTGGGCATCCCGCATCGCCGCACTGCAACTGCCATTCTGTAGCGCATCGGCTGTCTGCTGTCTCCAGGAGCTAAGGAAATCAGACTGATGCTCTACGTGCACCCAATGACCACATCGGCAAGAAAAAGAAATTGAAATGCACCTTGGACAGGCAGCAGCAGCGGCAGCGACGGCGAGCCCACGCCGTCGGGCGGCGCGACGGCGGCTGCAGCGACCTCCGCTTCCCGCTTCTGCTTCGCCTTGCTCTGCTTCCTGCTTCCGGCAATCCCCGCCAAGTCCCCTGCCACGTCCACCACCGGCGGCAGGCCCAGCTTCTTGCGCTCGCGCGCCAGCTCGTTGCCGAACGTTCGCAGCTCGGCGTCCGTCACGCGGATGCGCTCGTCCACATAATTATAGATCTGCTGTGCCAGCTGCGCCTGTGGGAGATCAAACCGGCAAGATTTGCAGAGCGGTTTTGGCACTCTGTCTATGCACCACGGCGTCTGTCACGCGGATGCATTCGTCCACGTAGTTTTAGTTATGCTGCGCCAGCTGCGCCTGCAGGTGCAAGAATGCCGGAGATCGGTCAAGAAAAGAGCCAACGCCAAACGTCTGCAGCGCGGCGTCTGTCACGCGGATGTGCTCGTCACACCTCCTCCCTGAGAGCAGATTGAAACTGCCCAGGGTAAGCTAAGTTGAAGTATGAACCTCCCGGCCTGGACCACTGTACCTTGTCCGCTACCAGCGCAAGGACGCGGCGGCAGTCGTCCGCCAGCTTCTCGTCCAGCTTGAGCGGCTGTGCCGGCCGTGGCGCCGTCTTTGTGCGCTTGGAGCGGTGCGCTGCCGCCGTCTTGGCCTGCGACTCATCACACAGCGCGCCGTCAGATTCAGAGTAGCCACTGTTGCAGAGCGGCGCCATGTTTGTGCGCTTGGACCGGTGCGCCGCCGCCGTCTTGGCTTGCGACGCGGCACGCGAGTCATATTCTGAGTGCCGTTCCGTCGCTCCGGCGTCCCAGCTGCCAGCGGCCTCGCCGTGAGGTGGCACCCCGAGGTGTGTGGCGCCACAGACACAGAATGCCAAGCTGATTTGCCACGTTCATCTGATACACAGACATGCGCCATAAAGATTTGCTGAACTGTAGTAGACATGTTGCGCACAAGCACCTTCTGGGCGGCCTTTTGGATCTTGACGCGGACGGCGGCGTTGATTTCGGCCTGCAGGAACGCCGCCTGCTCGTCCAGACCCCGCATCTGGGTCAGCACCCGCTGCAGCTCCGCCGGCAGCAGCGCTGTGTCTGCACGGGAGAACATACCCAGTCGGTAGCAGTGATGGTGTGACGCCATGCCGCACGCCATTCAACCTGCTGCTCTGCAGCGACTGGGCAAGTGTTTCCGATGAACGCTGTCATCGCTGGCGCAACATCAGTCGGTTCTTGCACATGCATATAATGAGGTTGCAGCAGCGGTGCAGCAGGGCAGGTCACCTTCCACGAATCTTTGGAGATGATCGGCGGCCATGCTGGCGCGGTGCTGCCGGCGCCTAGCGAATTAGAAGTGTGTTTTCCCCATCCTGGCAGTGTTGTTCTCGGCTGGTGCGGAGCGCAGCAGGCGCAAGGAGCACGTCAGGCGCAGAACCCAGCAGCGGCGCAGCTCACGGTTGCTGACTCTTTTGGTGCAGGAATTGCTTTCAAGCGGCAGGGGCCCTCTCGAGTGTTTGTCAGCTGGCGCTTGTGCGCGTTGGCGCCCGCGGTGTGCCTATTTATCGCTTTCTGTCGGTGCTCATGGCCTCTGTGGTTCAGGTCAGCACCTATCAAAGGATTTGCGACTACCGTTTGTTACGCGAGACGCTCTGCTGACTCAAAATGGTGCAAATAATTCGGGTCCAGATCACTCGATGCAAGGACGCAGAGCAGGCTTTCAGCGCTGTGAGTGCGGCAGCGACTGCTGCACGGTGCAAGAGTTATGTGGCTGACGGACCCGTGCCTGAGAAGTTTGCAATCTTCTTGCTGTTAGCCAAGGCAACTGTGCATCAACATTCCGAATCCGGGCAAGTGCTGAACCCTGAAGCTGGTCAGCACTCGCCGTGCATCGCTCAATGCGATGTCATAAGTCGCTTTGCATCCTTGTGATCTTTAGACGATATGTACTCCTCGCATGTAGTGGGACACACCGCAGCGCTGCATTGCTCGCGGTAGCCGCTCGATCGCATTTGCTCGACCGTTCTGTGTAAAAGTCCGTGTTACAGCCGTTGATAGTGCTGTCAATTTAAAAAGCTGTCAATTTTGGATTGCTCACAATGGCCCCAGCGACAGTCAACGAAGTCTGGGAAAATCAGCGCTTCTATGGCATTGGATGGTGAGACGGACCATTAGCTTTCGAATCACGCTCGCCCTGAATGCTCGTGGGGTACTGAGCCTGACATACCTTGAGTAAAACATCATGCCTTTCCGGCTCGCCGCATGATATTGTCTTCATCGATTGTGGCGCCCGTCACAAGCTTATGGCGGTGCGTCAGGCTGTCGCAGCCCGGTGCTCCATCATTGGAGACATTGCAGGAGTCTGCAAGCGTTCTGCCACGTCTACAGGGCGGCGCCGGGGCTGCTGGAGCGACCGGGCTGGAGCGACGAGGACGGCAACCCTGTGGCGCTGGACCGGCAGCCGAGCGAGGGCCGCCACCTGGGCTGGCGCCTCGCGGTCTCCACCTCCACGGCGTCCGACGGCTGGCAGTACGCCAGCGTCTTCAAGTGCGTCTCCCTTCTTCCAGCGTTACCGCTACGTCATGCAGGTGCAGCTGTTGTTGGGCAGCCGGTGCATGGTTGAGGATGCATCAGCACCCTGCCGCCAGATGCAGACCGCCTGCATACAACCCGGAGCACTATGCGCTCACCTAGCATTCCATTCGATATGAACGCGTTTGTCGACAGGCTCGTGTGATCTGATCGCCACCCGCAGGCACTTTGAGTACATGCGACCCGGCGGACGGGCATCGGCGCGGGCGACGGACTTGGTGCGGCGCCGCTGCTGGCGGCTCGCCTCCGCGCCTTCCGGCGCGCTTAGCCCTGCGGCCGCGCATGCGGCGGGCCGCCCCGGCACGTGAGTGCTGCTGCTGCCTCCTAATGCCGTTTTAAAAGCCCGGCGAGGACTGCGCAGGCCATGTTACTTCCTTGGAAGCGTCCCTAAAGCATATGAATGCATGCGGACTGGCAATTCAAGCAGCGGTAACTCTGTCCGTGTTTTGTTTTGAGCCTGGCTTCAATGTGAGTGGCGAGCTGGCTTTGATGCTGTGCCACAGCGGTGCCAGCCCGCGGCCCGCAAAGTTCGGCAGCGAGGCAGATGGAGGCGCACAGCAGGCAGACGGCGAGCAGCCCGGCAGCAAAGAGGATGCTGACGCTGATGGCGGAAAGGTCCAGGTCGCCACGGTGGTCAGCCCTGCAACCCAGATGGATGGCCACAGGCAAGCGTCTGGTTACACAGCAACCTGCAGGGCAAGCTTTGCTTCAACGCTGCATGCATCAAACGATGTGCACCTCGTTTGTATACTGCCCGAGGGTGCAGCAAGTCGGCAGCGTTGCACTACCTGGTCATAAGTTTGATGGGCCAGGGACAGCAGGAAGTTGGATGGGTTTGGAACCCTTTCGGGCCGCTGGCCGGGAATGACGTAATGGCCGGAAGTGACGCCTGCGCCGTCGTCACCGCTTGCGTTGTGCGGCAGGCCGAGGCGGGAGACTGAGGCGGACAAGCGCAAGGCGGTGCTCAAGCTGTTCATCGGCATGATTGGCGCCTCCATCAAGCGCTGGCAGGAACGTCACGTCTGCAATTTGGTTGTTCTTGAAAGTACTGGGCGGCCCTGGAAACAAAAGAAACATCAAGCTGTTCAGCGGCATGATCGGCGCCTCCACCCAAGCGCTGGCGGGCGCGTCTGCTGCTCGAGCATGCGTCGCTGTGCACCGCCAAAGAAAACCTTGGAGATTCTTTATCGCGGCCGCGCGCGCTCGGAGTGCTTGCACACACCTTTATGATCAGCGCCTCCATCAAGCGCTGGCGTGCGCGTCTGCTGCCTTCCTGCTCAGGGGCCGCACACCCGGGAGGGGCAGTTGTAGCCACGGCCTGCGCCGTTCCAGACTCCGCATGCATGCACCCACCTGCATGTGCTGGCCACTGCGTAGCCCGAGTCACTGGTAGCGCGAACTGAATGAGCTTGCTGTTGGTGATCTGTTGGTGATTTCTTATGCTATCAGGATCAGCAGAATAGAACTCCGTGTGTCTTACACCTGCACAACGAATTCTAACCAACAAGAGCCTCGATCCTCTGCAAGTGCCCACAGGTGTGGAATCTGATGCCGCTGGACCCCATGGCGTGGCTGGTCATGTACGGCGAGCATCATACGGCACTATCAGACCTGATCGCCGCCAACATGCAGCACCGGCTGCCGCTGGAGGCTGTGCGTGACGCACCCGCGCCGCCGCAGGTGCGCTCCGGAATGCTGCAAGCTTTGGATGTGTGATGAACGCCACATTGTCTGGCGAATGGAAACGAAATCAGCAGCTCGTTCTGTGAGACTGCCAAACGAAACAGAACGAGCAGCACGTCCGATCGGCGCACGTGCGTACGGTGTCTGAGTTTAGGCAGTGGCACGCTTGATTGTCCAATCACGATGCTACCACAGAGCACCGTGCAGCTCTTCATTCTTGCTTCTACGCCGCCCAACGTTAGAGAGCAGCGCATTTCGAGTCTCTGCCCGCGGCGACTGCATGCCTCAGTGTGCGCTTGCACAGCCACAGCGTCAGCATCATGAGCGCAGGAGGGTGCGGCGTCGTCAAGCCCGGCGGGAGCTGGAGCGAAGAAGGACGCCGGCCTCGTGCGGGAGCTGCTGGCGGCCGCCATGCACTCGCGCGCCGCCTACGGCTACGCAATGCAGGTAGGCAACCTCGGTGCATGCAGGTAAGCACCTCAGGTAGGCACCTCAACGCATGCAACCTTACACAGCATGCAGACTCAATGGCAGCCAGCGGCAGTGAGTGACGGAGGCCGACAGTGTGCGTGACCTGATGCTGCGCGATACAGCTGTTTTTCTCACCTCTTCCTGGAGCTTGAGTAACCGACTGGGTGTTCACTGCAGGCCGGGCATCTGACCTCGGTCCTCAACTTCGCACTGCTGCATACTGTGCACTCCTTCAGGTGAACCTGATACCGTGTCATTCCTTGAAAATTATTGCCATACAATGCCATTCTGCATGCATGTGTATGTTCCCTGCGCTGCACGGCAATGCTCACACGTGCATGTTTCCTGCCATGCACAGAATACCTGCATGTGACGCTGCCAGCTGGCCCACGCATGCTTCCACGTTGATCGCAGCTTCGATGCAGCGGGAGGGGCATCGGCGGACGCCAACAACGAGGCGGTGGCGGCGCTGGCGGGCGTGCGTGCTGAGGACATCATCATGGCAGAGTGGCACAACAGCATCGGGCGGCCGTGCCACTACGTTGCTGTGGACCGCGCCAACCACTGCATCGTGCTGTCCATCAGGCGGGGCTTTGTCCAGTTTGTTTGCAAACTGTGTCGTTGCTAACCATCAGGTGGGCCATGTTACTGCATCACATCCACTGCCTCGTGCTGTCCATCAGGTGGTAGTTGCGGTGAGAGCGGTCGTACAGCAGCCGGCCCGCGTCAGAATCCAAGCCATGATGCTGTATGTCAGCAGCCCAAACATGAGCAGCACGATCGCGCAGCTGGCAAAGTGCAAGCGTTGCAGCGCCATCAGCGGTTTCCACTTGCAGTAGTTCACCTTGCAGATCACGCCGTCTGCGTGCTACAGGGGGTCCCTGGAGGCGAGCGACGTGTTTTCGGACATCAGCGCCTCGCCGCTGGACATGCGCTTCCTGGGGACCAACGGCAGCGTGCACGAGGGTGAGCTGTTTCTGCAGTTGCGTACCTTTGTCAACAATGAGTACACTATCTAACTTGGTGCGTCAGATCTTCACAGTCCAGTCTCTGCACACTGTGTTCTGTGATTCATCGTAAGCATCTGCATTTTCACTTGAAGTGATCTGTGATGCGCAGGCCTCATGATGGCGGCGACGTACGTGCACTCCAACACGGTGCATGCACTGGAGGCGGCAGGGCGCGACTTTCCCGACTGGCCGTTGTTCCTCACCGGCCACTCCATGGGGGGTGCGCCTGCCAACATTTGCAATTTTCTGAAACCTGTACGCACTATCCTCAACGCGCAGATCAGCGTATCTCGATGCTGACAGGTCCACCTGCAAGGCCTCTGCTGGTACTAGAAATGATGCATGGTCTCTATTCCAGCACGTATGCAATGACATGGAAGGTAAACCTCGTGACTGGTCGCAGGCGCAGCGGCATCGCTGGTGTAGCGCAGTAGTTGGGTTCATGCTTCGCTCGTTCAAACGATCTCATTGACGACGACCTTCAGTACTCGCCACTGGCCACAGGCGCGGTGGCATCGCTGGTAACGCTGCTGCTGCACGAGCATGGGCTGCCGCCGGGGCTGGGGCGTCCGCGCTGCGTCGCAATAGGCCCCGCTGCCGTCATGTCCGACAGCCTCGCGGAGGCCTCGCGCTCCCTCGTCACCTCCGTCTGCCTGCGGTGAGTCAGGCGCTGTTTGTGTTTCCAGCCTGTAGAAACCACTCATGCACTGTCATCTCCTCTATTGAGTTTGTACCCTCGCCTTCGCGGCAGGACAGCGAGCCCTAAGCTGGCATGTCTGCCTGCTTTACTGAGCTGTCGCCGCTTTTTGTGGCGACGGTCCTGCTGTTTTGTGAACTTGTATTGAAATCAGATTCATTTGATCGCAGGTCGGATTTCGTGCCGCGGCTGACGTATGCGGGCGTGGAGGGCGTCTTCCTGGAGCTCGTGGACTGCAGTCCTATGCGCAGGTGGGCGCACAATACATCACGAGGGGCTTTTGGATTTGTTGAAGGCATTGAATATCAGAATGGAGAGGGTGTATATGAGCGTTAACATGGGGCTGTCGCAGCCGTCTTCACATTGCAGCGAGGCAGAGTCAGGGGTATCCAGAGGTCGGGTGTGCCAGATGCGTGGGAACAGCACGAACAAATCTTCAAGGTTCAAGCAGTGCTCTGATCGACGCGACCTTGCTGCGCAGAGCGGCCAAGGGCGTGGGCAAGAAGATGACGGCGGCGCTAGAGAGCCTGAAGGTGGGCTGGGGAGGCGGCAGCGGCAAAGCCTCGCCCTGCAGCAATGATGCGGCCAGCCCTAAAGGTGCGCTATAGCCTTCTGTTTGAACGAGAACACAACACGTTGAAGTTGCCAATTGCAGGTCTGTGCCCTGTGCTTGTCTCCGGTTGCACGGGACTGCATGCCTGTACTTCAGGCTTGACGGGGTATGGCCCTCAGAGAGGCGGCAGGGGGCTGATGTGGGGAACGCCCACTGAATTGCACCACACTTGCATTATGATCTGTTCACATCGTGCAGGCCTGGAAGGTGTGGCGGAGCTGGCGAACGCCAGCCAGGGCGCCGCCGTGGCCGCCGCCACCGACGCCTCTGAGCGCGTGCGCCGCTCGGTCGCCGCCACCGCGGCGTCCGCCGTCGCCAAGGTCTCCCCGGCGGACAGCGGCGTTGACGCCTCTGACGCCGGCACGCAGCGCAGCCCGACCGCCGCTGACGGCACAAAAGCTAAGGCCCGGCGAACCGGTGAGGTCAGCAGTCCCCAGCGAGCGGCGCACAGGCAGCAGGCAGCAGGCTCGGCGACTTACAGGGGCCATGTCGACTCGCCAGGCAGCGCGTCGGCAAGTCACACCACGGCGGCGGCAGCGCGGCCGGCGGGGCTGCGGCAATCCCTGCCGCACGCCGAGAGCGCCGCAGAGTTCGTGCGGCAGGAGAGCATGAGGTCTGGCGGCGGCGGCGGCGGCGGCGGCGGCAGCGGCGGCACAGCGCAGCAGGCAGATGACGACAGCGGCGGAGGCGGCCGGGGCCAGCAGCAGGCAGTCGGCGAGGTGGCCCCTGGCGACCGGCTGCCCAAGGGAGAGCATGCTCCCGATGACATCGAAGGTGTGTCTTTGTACTGAGCGCACAAGTGCAGGCCACTGCCACAGCGCAACTCTGCAGCGCAACTCCAAGGTTCGCATGTGCTGGTCAGTCGTGTGGGGCAGCATGTGGTGTGAGAGTGCGCGACTCTATGCAGCACGGCGCGTTGCCAGCAGCATGTCTCTCTGTGAACCGGAGCTGTGCATTGCAGGCGCAGTTGAGGGCAGCACATCTCTGTTGCAAGCTGCTTGCCAAGGTCCAGCGCACAAAGTTTCTTCTGTCAACCTGATCCGGTGCTGTGCTGTGCAATCGCAGGCGCAATGGACGGCGGTGCGGCGCGGGCGCAGCGCGCCAGCCACGAGGAGGCGGCCACCGCTGCGGACGTCATGCCCGGCGCTGGCGGTGTGGAGCGCCCCGAGATGCTGTACCCTGCAGGTGATAGACTATGGAGGATGATTCAGGGAAGACTTGTCAATTGCGGCCTCGAATGCATGCTGTAAAGCAGTCGTGAGGGATTTCTTTGACATGGCTGGTGTGTATGCAGAGTGCAGCAGAGGCCTGTCCGGTTCTTAGACTGTAGATATTTCTAACGAGAACAGAGGGATGTTTGGGGGCGTTTCCGGATCAAGTGCTGACAGTTGCACGCTGTCTGGTGGGCGCAGGCCGGGTGCTGTGGCTCATCCCGCAGGACGAGCCGGCTGTGGAGGAGGACGCTGCCGCTGCGGACGCCGCCGCAGAGGAGGTGACCTGCGCATCTGCAGCCCTGTTGCTTGCTGCAGCCACCTATCTCAGCCGCCCGTCCACTCGTGCCTTTGCCACCCCCAGACCCTTCTATCTATTAAGTGGGGTTGTCTGTGTCGCTGTGCAAGTTTCCGCCTGGCATGCAGGAGGGCCTGTTCGAGACGGGCGGCGCGCTGCCAAGGCTGCCAACGAGTGCTGCAGGCAGCCCACGGTCGCCTGCGGGAGGCAGCAGCGCTGGTGGCAGCGCGGCAGGCAGCCCCACAGCGCCGGTGAGCCCTTCACCCTGGAGACCCTGAAGCAGCAGGCTTGTCAGCTTTGTCAGCATTGTGATTTTTCTACTGGATGCGGCCTTGGTGACTGCTCCTGCCTGTGCAGCAAGTGCTGCTTCCAATGGTAACTGTACAACCCGCCCCGCCAATGTGCAATGGGAGCTGTGCAGTGCCGGCAGCGCCGTGTGTGGCAGGTGCCTGAGGCCTTTATGTGTTTCAACTGCAGGCGCCCGGCATCGCGCCGAGCGTGACGGGCATCGTGCAGCCGGGCTCGCCGATGGCGCAGGCGCATGCGCCGGCGGGCCGCATCACCGGCTTTGGCGGCGGCGGCGGCGGCTTTGGGCCGGAGCACCTGGACGTCGAGGCGGTGGCAGCCGGAAGCAGGAAGCAGCATGTCGAGAAGGCACGGAAGCCGTCGCCGGCGGTGCTGGACGTCGACCGCCGCGTCTTCTCCCGCATTCTCGTCTCGCCGGACGTCATGGTGTGTGGCTTGGCCACATTCTTGGCTGGATGGCCGGATGCTGTGCCTGGAATGCTCGGCCTGTTCCAAGCCCTTGCATGCATCATGTGCGCCTTTAGTTGGCCTGCAGCATCTTGACAGACTGATGGCGTGATGCATCGTGCCTGCTGACGCATGACAATCCGTGGCAGAATGTCGGCGGCAGCAGTCTCCAACATGTCGTGTGTTTAGTGCTGCAGGCGGACCACCTTCCAGACTCCTACCTGGCCTGCATCCAGCAGCTGTAGAGGACCTAGAGTATTTTCGAGACTAGCACCTGAGGGATTCAAAGCGGCACTACTGTAGAAGTGAAGTCGTGTTCGTGTGTACCTAGGAGCGGCTGCGGCAGCAGCTTTAGCTTTAGCGATGATCCTGCGGGGCAGCAGTGCTCTGGACTGCGCCCGTGTGAGTATGCATCATCAACCTAGAGTGTGGTTTGATCGTCCTGCAGACTGCTGCTTGGTGTTGTGCACCGTGAACTTGGCCACAAACCTGCAGCATCGGCGGCAGTAACGGCGGTTTCGAGGCGATCACTTTATACCATGCTGAGAGTTTGGCCCAGTTGCTGTCTCTGCAACCTTTCGCTAATTAGCCTGATTGAGGCTGGAATAGCTCTCTCTCTCTCTCTCTCTCTCTCTCTCTCTCTCTCTCTCTCTCTCTCTCTCTCATTCTCTCTCTCTCTCTCTCTCTCTCTCTCTCTCTCGCTCGCCGTAGATGCGCAATCCCTGGCGAAAACTTGTACAGTACACGACACCGACTTGGAAACCTGGTGCTAACGTACAGGCCATTGTAATTCTGTGAACCGATTTAAAGTTCGCTTTCCTGCGCTAGCGACACTGCAGGATGCGGTCCATATGACTCACACCGTATTCTGACGCGGCCAGCGATGAGTCTGCAGCCTGACTTTCACAAAAGGTAAAGGTGGGCGGAGGTGAGCCAGAACCGCACTGCGCTGCGGGGCATTCTAAGGCTATCGATGCTTGCGTATGTACTTGTGGTGCCTTTACAGCAGCCGCATCGTAACCTAAGCTTCACTACTGGATCCGCCATGCAGGTGCCAATGGCTCGACAGCTGCAATTTCTTCACGGTGGACTTTGCGAGCGGCGAGGACACCCACAGCTTCTCCTTCGAGGTGCGGCCGCATGTGAAGAGGCGGCGCGACTGATGAAGCATCTACCTGTGCCTTATATTGCAATTGAGCCTTGGACAGAGGTGACAATTGGCATCTCGCGGGCACAGGTGCCGGATGCTGCGCTGCCGGGCGGATTCTCGCAGGGCACCTTCAGCCGCCTGCCAGGCGGCTCCCGTGGAGTGCATGCCGCTGATCCTTTTTTATGGGCGAGATGCTGCCTCTCCTTGGCCGCAAAAGTTAGGTGCAGGATAGGCCTTCCTACAAGTTGTAATTGCCTCCTAACATGAGAATCCATGATTGTTTTCATGTTAGCCTGCTGAAGCCTTACAGAAAAGATGGCGAGGAACGACCGCCTCCGCCAGCGCTGTTTATTGACGGTGTACCAGAATACGAGGTGGAAGCCATTCTGGCCCACCGCCAGCGCAGATACGGCAAGGGCAAAATGAAATTCAGGTGTGAATATTTTGTCCAATGGAAAGGTTATCCAGCAGAGCACAACTCATGGGAGCCTGCTCGCAATCTCACACACTGCGATGAGACCTTGCAGGAGTACTGGGGTCGGGCTGGTCTGGCGCTCCCGCCAGATGAGGACCAGCCTGATGCCGCTGCCGACAGCCGTACGGCAGC
>JAABUL010006574.1_pt1 | contig 13275 bp, 18 predicted proteins | sample 5559151 | NCBI WGS metagenome assembly JAABUL01 (sample SAMN10711876, study PRJNA513368) | rock metagenome | isolation source: Antarctica rocks | place: Antarctica: Victoria Land, Pudding Butte sud | reverse complement strand
ACTTGCCATATTGTCTGACGGACGTGAGAGGGCGACATGAGCTCAAACCCACCTACACAACGCTGTCAACGTGAATAGAAGTAGGGCGAGGAGCGGATCAACTTGCCTCAGATTCCCGCTCCTTTAACAGGCTCAAAGGCCCAAACAACCAAGACACAGCAAGGACATCGGCAAGCATGGCTGCGGCTAGCAAGTCGAGGAGCAAAGAGCGCCATTTGAGTGTTTTCTGACCTTGCTCGCCCTCAATGACAAAGCTAAAAAGGATGCGAATAAGGAATGCGAATCATCGAAGCCATTTATTGCAGCCGGGCATGGGGACATCCTTCCAGCCAGTACAATGCTCTACCAGGAGAGGACGACACGGAAACCGTTGCAACGCTTTTTTGGCGTAGTACTCGAGGCGACAGAGCCCAGAAGGCAACGTACATGAAGCCTACAAGTCGTCCAGCCCCAAGCTTTGTCTGACGAGGATTTGGAGGCCGGAGATGCCAGTAATTCAATGGGAGCCTTGAGGAGAACCTCCCGGTCGTACCACATACGTTCCCTCCAATACGGCAGTGGCAAGTCGTGGGATCTGGCAGCCTTAGCCTGCCGTTTTTTATCACTTCCAATGCTCTGAAGGAGCTTTATCTCGTGATCGTTCTCACTCGAAAGCGAAGGCCTTTGTATGGATGCAACGGATGCCGGGAAATCCCACTAGGCTAGGACTGAGTTTGCGCTCGACACGCTGCCGCCTACTGTAACAAGAGGGTCAAGGATCCGCGTTTAAGCGGAGGAACCGCGTCACCCGGACTCCCGGGATTTCCACTAAAAGGTTAATGAGTACCTACCCTCTGCTGACAACTATGGCCTGGGAACATCAATCCTTGGAACTGGAACCAGGAGCAGATCGTCCGCTGGCTGGCCAAGCGTGATTCCCGGAAATCGTGTCAAGATCATAACCCTTGACGCCTACATGGCTCGTCTCCAGGCCCACGATTACCATACTGGAGACATACCCACAATTACCACACTGGAGAAGACATCATGATGCGCAAGCAAGGCTATCTGGCCGTCAATCATCTGTTGCTGTTCCAAGACCAGGCAACAGCTTTTCACACTGCTCTTCGGGCCTTGCGCTTTAGGAGCGATAGATGGTACCAGAAGGCCAGGATTGCGTTGGATTTGAACTGAGATTAGAATTGCTGGATTGATGGTGTTCCTGTTCGTGCTCTGTCTTGTTGGCTGTTCTTTGCTTCTTTCTATTAGTTTTTATTTTTGCTTGGTTGTTGTGTTCTTACAGTCATATCAAGGTCTAAGGGAGATTCCTGCTCAAGATGATGGTTTTGACCGCAACGAAGTCGAACAGGCACGTAGATTCCTTGATTCGAAGCGCCCTGTCTATCGCCACCTGGAACCTTTGCGTCCTATACTGCCCATTGGACTTCGAGACCCTGCTCAGCTCCGACGCCAGGCCCTCGATACAAGTTTTGAGAGTTCTCCGTAGCTCTAGCAGCGGTGGGTCGGATGCAGGATCCAGTGGTCATTACTCCAGCAGGAACGGTCCAACACCAAAAGTCAGACCAACCACGCGACATACGACTTCCTCCTGATCTGCATTGTGCTAGGCCTTTGGCATCGGTTTGGAGACTGCCTTTATAAGGCCAGTCTTCCGCGTTGACGGCCCGGGACTCAAGTGCTAGCCAATTCGCCTATTCCATGCGTATATCGGGGGTCGGGGAAGACAGCAGGGCCAGTCATCATGCAGGCGATTAACAGTCTTCCACTGTCACTGTTGCGGAAGGTATTCATCAGCTCTCACATATCCATGCTCTCCTAGCCCCCATCGTAGACGTGCAACTGTAGTTGCATGCCATAATTCTACGTTTGATGTCGGAGAGCAGCCGTTGGTCTAAGTGGGCTGAACTCCCAAATCCGACCGTTGGCGCCCTCTTATGGTATCGGTATCTCATACAGCTTTTTCTTACCTTTGTTGCAAGTGGACGCCCAGGCGTGCTTCCAATTACGACAATGCTCAAGCCTACCGTCACAGCCCTCGATTACCAAGATTTGAATCTCGCTACCTTGTGGACTCTATTTAGGACTCTGCTCTGCAACTTCTACGACTGCTAGTTATACTCACCCAGCGATTGACCTTTGCATTACATGCACCATCTTGCGTACCCAGGATTTCATAAGCTTGCATAAGGTTGTCGAGGCCATTGCCAAGTCTTGCCACTGTCGTCACTGCCACTGTCGTCACTGCCATAATGGGTCTTTTCCCGTGCCGCTAGCGGCAAAATCCCCTCGAGTCCGCCCACAGAAAAGATCTCTCCCCTCTTCTTTCTGATTTTCTCCCCGTCCGCTCATACATCTCTCAAAAAGCCCCCTCAAAGCACACAGCAACACCCAGCAATGTCTTCTTCTCGATACTTGACTCTCGACTGGCGCTCCTGTCCTTCGACAACGGAGATCATCACACGGCTTGAGAAATTTCTCGGGACGATGGATGCACAGGGCCAGGCGGGCGTAGTCAACAGTCGGGCGAAGGCGTCTGTGTTAGTAGAGGACGGAGGTGTTCGGATGATGCTGAGGCCTGCAAATGCGTTCTCTGTTTACAAGTCTGGGAAATTGCACTTTTGGCATCGTATGTTCCGCATTGCCGAGACATTGGGGAACTTGATGGGAAACAGCGACGAACCGATGGACCGGTTCTTGCAGTACAGAGAGGTAAGCAGACTCCCCGTCAAAGCTCCCATAGCTTGCTGTACTCCTCTTATCCGTTCATGGACTTACTCGCCTTCACTACTTAGTTCGGCGTTCCAAGCTGCTCCATGCGGCAGGTCAAGAACACAGTCGAGGATCTGGCTTTGAGTATCGGGGTCCACCCATGGGCTTTTGGTGTTCGGCCGGAAGGAACAGGTCACCTTGTTCTACCTCCTGGGATCTTGATCGACGCTGTTGTGGTCGAAAATATGTTCGCTTTCCGGAACAAATCTGGTGTCGCAACAAAGGCGTATACCTGGCATTCTGGGCATGGCTCGTTCACAACGATCCCTGCTTTCGTCCTGAGGATCAAGGTCCGAGTTACTCCGAACGCAGCGTCCGGGATACGGGCTGTTGTCGTCGTCGAACATCGGAACCTGAAGACCCTGATGGCCAAGACAGAGGCAATACCTGGTGCCATTCTTGTGATGACGTCGGGCTCGGCTGCTTGTGCCACCACGGAGCTCTTGCACATGCTGGACACCGCGCTGCCGAATGTTCCCTTTCTATACATTGGCGATCATGATTTCCCTGGCTTCCAGATCTATTCCAACATCAAGTACGGATCAAACGACAAGTCGTACTGCAGCCATATCTCCGTGTGCCCTAGGCTGCAATGGGTTGGACCTAGCAAGGCCGACCTCGTTGCCTCTCCAGCCGGGTACAAAGGGGAAAAACGTGAGCTACACAGAGTCCATCATCCGCATCAGTCCGAGACAGAGGTAACCAGGATTCTTGACGCGTGGGAGCAAGCCCACAGCAAAAGGATTCAGGCGAAGCTGTCTGTTGCCGACGATCGTGACCGGGCTCTGGTCAGGGGTTGGGAGCGAAAGGGTTGGCTTGAATATGAACCGGACGTTGATGCTGCCGTTGACGATATGTTGGCAGGGCCCTCCAAGTTCCGGCTGGCAGACATGGCCGTCGTGGGCGTCCCATATCTGAAACTCTTCATCAAGCAGCAGGTGCAGATAGCGGCACCTGTCAGGGTTATCCTGCCGATCATCGAGGCGGCATCGATGCGGTCTCCTGTTGGTCAGAGGTTTGCGCTCTTGCCGAGCCAAACCCAGACCAGTCCAGTGAAACTTGCTAGCGAGGCCAACACCGAGGAGTCAGTGGTGGATCCAATGAACGAGTCATCGATCGACGCTCAACTGGCAGGGCTGCTAGATTCGGTCATGTAGTCACCGTGGGCGGTTCTCAGTTGAGCTTCGCAACTCCGGGTCGCGGTTGTCGAGCATCAGCGCTCCAACAGCTTCTTGTTGAATTCGCTGCTCCTGCGTACATAGACCTGTGGCCGAAACAAATTCATCTGGGCTGCTTCTGAATTCCTCTATGCTACGAAGATTTGTGATACTCGCTTCTGAGAATAGATTGTGACACCCTTTCGACTCTCCTCCGTCCCCAAATCCTCCTTTCTCGATTTCCCTCCTCCGGATTCTCCTTCCCCAACTCTCCGCCCCGATTTTCCTCCCACATCGACGAAACTTAATCGCGCTGCAAGAACCTAGTCTGTGAATGCGAAGTCCTAACCCTGGTCTGCTTGCCTTGTATCGCTGTGTAGTCATCATAGCGTGACTACTTATGAATAGCAGGCGAAGCTTGAAGAACCTGTCTCTTCCATTGTTGCCTTGTAAAGCAATCACGATCAGCCCCATCGCAATTGAAATTTCCATATCCTGTCCTGTAAGCTAGGCCTTGGTAAAGGCTGAAGGTTTTCTCATATGTCAACACTGTCGGTGGTAATTTCGTGGCAGAAGGGAGAGTTGAGTACGCAAAGCTGCCTGTACCGTTTTCAATGTGTAAAGCGTCTACACAATACCTTCCAATGCCTAATGCGCCATTATACGGAAGGACGACGATCAATCAACCTCATCAATCAACCCCATGAGGCATGTGGGTGAAGGGAGTGTCCGCACAGTGGGCTTCTGGTAAGCTTGATTGCGCATACAGAGTTGTCCATTGTATGCAATCTAACAACATAGCTGAAGGTAGCCCAGCATTTGTCTTGCCAGACTCAACATCAGCACCACTTGCAGCTAATCGCGACTCAAGTGGCCAGGATTTCGGGATGTCAGAGTCCTTCGCTAGCCCGCAATGGCTGCTACCGGGCAAACGCTTGCGGTCTACGGAAGGTCGGGGAGATGGGTATGGAGTGAAAGAAGGTGCTAAATCAAGTGGATAGAACAGGAGAAGGTAATACTCAAAGGGGACTTTCAGATTGTCTAAGCTCTAGCTAGATGATACCTCAACAGATAAGGATATATTATCCCACGGTGTTTTTCTTCTATTGTATACTCCGGATCCAAGAGAATTGAGTCCAGTGGCACTCCGCCACCCTCCATACCTCAAGGAGCAACCCAGTTTGTTCGACTCCGGACGGTTTGGCGCCAAAACCCACCTCTACGTTGGCATCTTGCCACAAGAGCCCGTTTCGCCCAATTCCGTCCTGGGATTGGTGTTTAGCGGCGCTTAACCTTCCCTCTGTAGTGTAGTCCAGGCTGTAGTCGCCTTCTGATTTCCCTTACACTTCCGAGCCCCCGTTGAACAGTAGATCAACGCGTCATAGGCCCACAGACCCACAGCGTTTCTCGCTGCAGACACTCAAAGGTTCTAAAGCTGGACCGTCGATCCAAGCTCTAATGTTGATGGCTCTGTGGTTCCTGACAGCTTCCGGCCCGCTTCTGGCAGGCCTTTCAACGATATTGAATCCGAGCTCGCCTTGAGCATACCTGTCCCCGCCATCTCAACATTGCACGGCAGAGTACGAAGCAGAGCGCCTCGCAGACCGAGCGTTACAATTTGTCAAATGTCCGCAGCAGCGAAGCTGGCTTGTGAGCTGAGGTGTGTCCCGACCAGATAATTTCAGACCAAGCAGGAGGCATGTATACTAAAACACGGACTGGCAGTGGCCGAGTGGTGCGGGTCGGACTGGGGAAGGCAGTAGGTAGTAGAAGGGATGAAAGACACGGCGAAGCTAACCGTTGTGGCAGGTTGCAACCTAGAAAAAGATCGAGTCAGCTTGGCGGTCGCATGTCAGTGCCAGGAGCTCAGCAACGAACGATGGAGGTCCTTTTAGTAGCATGCCGCGTGGGCGAAATGTTGTGGTGTTCACAAAGATGACCTCCACTTTTCGTCAGATTGTCGACCTCAATTGGTGTTGATTCCTTTGCGCGACAACGAGGACGCGATCCGAAGCTCGTGCAGGAATCCTGCTGAGAGCATCCCAGCCGCCCATGATTCAAAGGCACCTTCCAATGTGTGGTGTTGCTCATGCATGTCGTACTTGAGCTTTTTCGCAAACATTCGGAGTTTGCCTTCGGAGATAACCTTCGCTACCTTGCGCAGCTGCCGTCTCGCATGGGACAGTCTCTGACAGCCAAACAGAAGTGATGCTACACCTTCGCAATCTGCGCTACACTATCTTATGATTCCCTTCAACGGCCATGGGCCTGCATTGTCAGGCTGGCGCCGTAATTCTCCTTGGCCATCGCGTATATTATCTGGTACGGTTCTGATTCATCAATAGACATACATCCTACCGAGCGGCCATGTCGAACTCTCCATCGTACTCCACGCATATGCCACGCCAGCGGCTCCCGAAGAGGAATTTCCGGCCGTCGATGGTGTTTGCTTTACACCGGCGATGAACAATCCAACACTACCGATTCCAGACCTCAGATGAACCCGTGGAAGCTGCAAAGTTCCAGCAATTGCGCCTTACCGAGAAGCACTACACCAAGACCTTTATTGGGCTAAGGGTCACGGAGTGATCATATACAGTGTGACAGTATGTGAGCCGCCAGACACGGTTGGCGCTCCAATGTACTGTTCTGGTTCTATGTGCTTGAGTAGGAGGACTAGGACCTGGGAAGCTACAGCGGCAAGGAATGGGTGGAGTTTTCCGGGGACGGTGATTGGCGTGCGAAGAATGCGCTGAATTTGATATGCTCGGCGGAAAGCAGAGGTTGAAACCAGCATTGAGGGAGCCTTCCAAGCTGAGGTAGCGACTCGACACTGGCTAAGCCTGGGACGATGGTGAAGATCTCAACGGGGAGGTGAGATTAAGATGTCATCGTTGGGGGCCAAGAGGTATTTCACTCTTTCTTTAATCCTTCTTAGCTGCACCAGCTTGCTGACAATGCCTGGATCCAGTCCATCTTCTACGAATCCCCTGCCTTGCCTTAGCCATCCTCCAAAGTCCAACATGTTGCCCATCTCGTCATACTGCGGTCTTCTTCCAGGTGGTCGAAATGCGGGAAATCGAGCTCCTTGAGCCTTGAAGCAATGTGACCCGCGACTCGGGGGAATGATACATACCTGACAGGCACCGACGTAACCGCAACTTCAGAGAGGAGGGGCGCATAAAGTACCGTTCCTGGAGCAAGCTGTAGGAGGAGGCTAGGTTCGTCAGACAGCGAACAGTGAAAACCAGGTCTCAGCTAATGATTGCAGGCGACGCATGCCCACTAACTGCTGACCGTCTTCGAGCAATCATCCTACAAAATCCTGAATCGACTGTCGATACCATGCTCGTGTCCGACCGCAGCATTGAGGTCCGAAAGGTCCACAAAGCTCGATCGAACGAGGACGATCGATGCCGGACTCTCCTACTTCGACGACTACAACAAATCTCTGGATGACGCGAAGATGAAACTTGGACGGCTACACAATGCGAGACGCCTTCACTCAGATCGTTGTATCCAGCCCAAATCAACCCAGCGACTTCCATCTACAATACTCCCAACATTTATCACAGTGGTCGACGAGCAGCTAGGTATGTCAGCGCAAGGAGGAAAGATAGAGAAAGGAGAAGGGAGAAATCGAGTGGTAAAACCCGTGGGAGTTGAGCATCGGCACCGAAAGAAACCTGTTGATCAGACAGGCAAATACGGGTCTCTGGGGTCATCGAAGCCACGGCGCGATGTTCAGGAAGCCGGGGAGTCTCGCAATCGGAGAGAGCCGGACAATGAGTCCTTAAAGCCCTGTTTGCTCCGCAACGGATACGATGTGACGGCATGATGGCACATTCTATAGGACATCGCAATGGAACCTTCACCCGCCCCATTGGCAACAACACGTTAGTCCAAGGCGCTGCCAGGTCCAGACGCATTGAGAACGGGCCGAGTGCTTCGAAGCCTGGGCGGAAATGAGCTGTACGTGAACGCCTGAAGCTGAGAATGGCAGGAAACTAATGAGCATCGCAGGGTAGCCGTGAAGTACTTCAAAGGATCTAGCCTCAGGACATACAATCTGGTATGGGTCGTTAGCCGGTAGCCACAAAGATGGTACAGTAGGCAGGCATCAACGCCGACGTTTTACTCTGGGATGGTTACTCTGATTGCAGATACCATCCTCTGGCACTGGATTACAGGGCCGAGTCTAGGCTCCACGCCATCATATTACAATCGGCTCCAGTCGCGCCTATAGCATCCTCGAGGCCAATGGTCAACTCGCGCCGCCTAAGAAGCGGAGACAGAGGGGAGCTCGCGGAAAAAAGCATAAAGACGAGAGTGCTGAAAGCATCAAGGTCGAGGAAGATGGAGAAGAGGACCTGGCAGACGATGTCACCGGTCCCACTCCCACTCCCAAGCACAAGCCTCTCACTTCTGGCGCCTCTGTCAGGCATCAGCGTCCAGCTCTTGATGACATTGCCTCGGATTGCAGTCAACTCTGCCACTCCAGCGGGGGCATGAATTGTCCACTACATTCTCCGTATCGTCGACCGCGGATCTTTCCCAATTGTTTTCCAGTCGCTTGGCGCTCCGCTGGATGTCTTCAGGATTATTGCTTCTTGCCACAGCCTCTCCGCCTATTTATCGTCAGAGATGAGCGACTTCGTGCGTGTTTGGCCCGTTCGTGGGATGCATGTAAATCTCTTGGACTGTCTTTACATGGCGTCGACAAAGCCGCTACGGGATGGACACTCTCTTGACTTGTTCACAGTCAGGAGCCCTGTTTGATGTCCAGGGTCGAGTTAACCTCTCGTCTTCAGTTCCGCTTACACAACCGAACTACAACACCGATTCATACCAGCAGGCGACGGTTGTCACCAGCTGCACCTCATCAGTGAAGGGAATCCATCGCGCAGACGAATGCTAACTTATCCGAAGACCAAGATCTCTAAGGGAGTTGGCACTGAGGATGGCCAACGGCTGGTGGATGGATTGAGATGCCATTTGCGTGAATGTTCTTTGTTACGTGGTTTACTTTGTTTTCAAGGAGTCCCTTCGCGGCCAGCATCTGTGCCTTCAGCGGTCGGAAGCCTCTGTATGCTATGCGCGAATGCTCCATGTACTTATCTCACAGGGCTTGGACAAAGTTAAGTAGTCTATCTTGTATCTACTGTGGTGCTTCCAACAACCGTTCACCAAAGGATACAAGCCTTTTACCAAGCTTCAGTATCAGCAACATTTATGGAGAGCTGGCCATAACCATGTACTGTTGATTGACATCGAGCAAAGAAATGCATGAAGATCTCTCATATCGTTACCCATTGGAATGTGCGTGTAGGTTGTTGCTCCCTGGATTCAAGTATGTTTGGCGTCTTAGGCTCAAGTACAGTTGCCAATTATTCCTGTCGGCATTCCCTCGTATCGCTCAGACCGCAAGTGCTTGAGCATTCGAAAATGGGAAAACTGAGTATACTGCTTGAGTCAAGCAAGTGGCAGTCAGGAGACGGCCAGGAAGCGGAAAGGCAAGATCACGATATGGTGAGCCAAGTCCAGAAGTCGGGCTTGGGGTACGAAGTGTAGATGTTGGTAAGTCTATCTGCACAGATATAGAGATCTGGTCCCACTAATCCTGTAGTTCTGACAGCTATAAAGCCTACTACATACTCAATCCTTCATTACTTAGACTGCAACAAGCTGTACAGGAGAAACCAGGTCTCTTCCGTCGAAGTCCGCAAGCGAGCTTTAATTTCGCACTGTCGATTGCGACAAGCACCATTGCTAGTCTGCCAATATCATACTGACGAATACAAGAGTCCTTCCGCATCATCGCAGCTTTCTGTATGCCTTGCCTACAACTTCGACAGGAGCCCCTGCAATCTATGCCCGCATGTTTGAGCGAAGGACGACCCTTCCGCGCATTGCGATACTGTGGTCGTTGCCACTTCCATGTGCAAGGACTGATGGGACCTTTCTTCCCCCAGCATCTCACATGTCCGACCGGCGATGAAGTGGGGGGAATCGGTTGGATATGTGCACCTGGTGGGCATTGAACAGCTCTGGTTCTTATAGTTATACGGCGAAAAGGGATCCTCCGATAACCTCTGCCACACTCTTCTGTACTCGCGTGGTGTTGATAGAATGAAAAGGCTAGTCTCCCGCACTCGCGACCGGTTCTGTGCCACCTGTACCTAGCCATGCTGCGACGGTGTCGGTGGTGGCTCAAAGCAACACAGAGGGGAGATCTATATCGCAAGCAGATGTGTAAGCCTGTCCCACCACAAGGTGGCCTACCTCTAGAGGGCAACCGGGTAGAAGAAGGCCAAACAGGTCGAGAAGCCTGCAACACGTTACTGGGCAACAACGCAGCGTCCTGCCCAAGGCCTGTCGTTAACGCGGTCGAGAGTGCATACCAGATCCTCGGAAACTCAAGCTCAGACCACGATTGAAGGCCCTATCCGGTGGAACTGGTTTCCTACATGTATGGCCGACCCAAATCGTTACTCCCTTGCTCGGCTCACTCGTTATACAGCTGATTTCGGTAGCGTTTAGGCCTGCGGCAGTAATCTATGGGAGGTCCTGCTGAAGCTACTAGGTGTGCAGGCACGACTTGGCCCGTTTCTCCCTTGTTACCGATTGCTAAGTATGCCAGTAGTACAATCGTTTCCTATGGCGATGTTGTGCGACGTTTCCTTGCGACAAAGACTTCTGGAGTGTGTATGATTGCCTTGTATGCCGGATCCGGGCTTTTTGTGGCTCCGGTATGCACCTTGATCCCGTCAATGCCTCAGGGAGAGGTCAGCCCGATACTGGATCCTAGGACGCGGAAGTTGATCTGCCCGTGGGATGGTGGCACGAGTCTCGAGATATGTAGGATTGCGTATCGCGATGAAGAGAGCCAGTGGCTCACAGATTCGGGAAACAAGTTGAGCCTGCCGCTGGGCGTCAGCAGGGAACATGTTAGAAAAGAAGCAGAGCTTACGCCGGTGTCACCGCTGATACACACAACTTGGAACTCTCGAGCGCTTCGAAACATCTGCCGGGCGATTTCCTTGTGCCACACTAGACGGTCGAGCCATTGAAGTACGCCGGCAGCGACTTTGAACGAAGCAGTGTATGGGGGAGCGCCGCATGCCTCTCAGGATCCCTTTCCCCCAAGAGTGGGGAGCATGCGTTGCTGTAATGACCTCAGACCTGTGTCGCTCACAGACACAATCCTGTCCTTGCTGCATCGAGCATGTCCTGTTCCAATTTCCAACAAAGCGTGTGGCAGTCGAGTGTTTGGAAATGGCGTCACTGTCGACATGCCATCGCCAACAAGCTTCTCGGGGAAGAGATGTGCCAGCTATGTGGAGGCGCGTGTCGACTGGCGAACCCTCTCCCGGTATAGGACAGACAAGGCTTCTAGGATTCGTGGGGTAGATTAGGCTTCGCTCCGGTGTGGGACTGAAGTCGCGCTGTTTCTGGTGTTTGATGGGCGAATTGCTGGTTGGGCTTTCGCTGAGGAAGGAGATTGGTGTAGGGAACTGTACCTAGTTTTCTTATTATCTATGCTTGGCAGCACTGACAGCCTTCAAAGCAGGCCTATCTGGGTGACCTTCCTTGTCAAACGTGGATGGTGGACAAGCAAGTAAGTCATGGAACATGCAACTGCAGTACAACCGCTGGGCCGACGCGATCTAACGCACCTGCCGTCTCTAAATTTGCACCGCGGGCGATTGTGCGACACTTGTTGACATCTCGCTTTGTAAGAAATAGACATTTCGCATGTTGTACTTCCGGAGGGACTAAGGGGACATAAGTCGCTGGAGTAAGAAAAGGGAGGCGCAAAGAAAGCGGTGGACCAAATGGATGGGCTACGTGGTTGCACCGACTACTAGGATAGGATCTGCAAAAGCGCAAGGACAAAGGTGCAGGGACGAAGGTTTCAAAGCTACTGTGGTAAATGGCAGTTGATGTACTTGGTCGATGATATGTCATAGTATCACATGCCAACAGCTTGGATAAATGGAAAGAGGAGCATATAATCCATTTTGATTCCCTCATATAGATAGAAATGGAGGAGCAAGGCTCACGTCTGCAAATCTCAAGAGAGGCGCCATCTTTCAATCTCACAGGCCATGCGACGCCGATGCGCAGGCATGTCGTCAGCATTGATGTGGTTCAAAGGCCAATGCTCCATCAGCCAACGCGCTATACACAGGATGAATGGACCGCAGTCGTCACCGTTGTTTTGTTGGGGAGTCAAGGGATATCGAGTCTCGGTCGTCAGGGCGTTTATCGCTCCATCAGACTTGGTCTCCAGATATTTCCCCAGCTCAACCCAACTCTCTTGCATGGACGCATCGTAGCCAGGGAGGGTCGAGTACTGGTCAAGTACCCAGGACCCGTCAACCTTCGACAACACGCCCAGACACCAGTGATTTCCTGTGATATGCCACGGAAAGAATTGGATCTCGACATCCTCAAGTCTCGCCTCGGGATACCATTTGGGAGGCCATGCTCTACCCGAGGACTTGCCCTGTCTCAAGCTGTCAACCGTGAGAGTATCCCAGGCATGATACTTGGGCGAGCCGGATTGCTTTGCGCAAGGATCAGGAAGGTTGAAATGCCCGTTAGCATGGTGGCAGACAAGGGCAAGGTAGCAAACGATAACCCTGTCACAAATCCACTGCCCTCTGAGTATTGCAGTCATTTCCTCAAGGATCGGAACTGCAGGCGGCTCCAGTATCCCTGGGGTCTCCACAGCGATGGTTCTTTGGAACAAGGCCAACAAATGACTCTCGACCTCTTTGATTTGCAATCTGTCGATCATCGCTGCCGTATCGAAGAGAGGAGGAGCGACTGGAGTGACAACTGCTCCTTGTGAAGCAGTGAACCCCCCGTCGCCCACTCGACGTCTCTTGGCGGCAGGTTTGGCGAGTCCGTCATCAAAGCTAGCTGTGGCCATGCTGGTAAGGGAGCTGCCCACCTGCTGCCAGCTGCTGAGTGGACTTTGTTCCGAAGAAGACTGATCCTTTGCGGCTGCCAATTTCTGCTGTTCCTGAAGCAGCGAATCGATGAACTCCCATCGCTTGGTGGCCCCCTTTCTGTCAAGACCAGGTACAGCCTTTCTAGGGCCAGTGTACAGCATGACAATGTACAGCACACGCTCGCAATCCCCGATCGTTTCGATTGAGACGGGCAGCTTGCTTGGTTCTATTGTCCTCGTCGCCTGGGTGAGGACGTCATTGTAGAGAGCCAAGGCCTTCTGCCGAGCGACTTCGAGCACCGTCTTGGTCTCCCAGCGGAAATCTTCATGGACCGCTCCAATTGTCTCAACCCAGTTGTGGACCTCTCGTATTCGTAGCAGAGTTGCCAT